>Ga0310890_10000515_pt1 | contig 12831 bp, 10 predicted proteins | sample T20D3metaG_FD_203751 | JGI IMG/M metagenome (GOLD analysis project Ga0310890, IMG submission 203751) | Lab incubated soil microbial communities from West Virginia University Organic Research Farm, Morgantown, WV, United States - T20D3 | ecosystem: Environmental > Terrestrial > Soil >... | reverse complement strand
ATCACTCGCGATTGTCGTGCGCACACAGGGTGATCCGGCAGGACTAGGCTCCGCTGTGCGCGCAGCTATAGCCGAGATCGATCCGGCGCAGCCGATTTACGAAATGCAGACGCTCGATCAACTCGTCGCCAAATCGCTCGATCAGCGTCGATTTACCCTCATGCTCATGGTGGTGTTTGGTGTGATGGCGCTGGTGCTGTCGGCGATCGGCCTTTACGGGGTGATGGCCTTCCTCGTCACGCAACGGACGCAGGAGATCGGCATTCGGATGGCGCTCGGTGCGCGTGCAGTAGATGTACTGAAGATCGTGGTTGGATCGGGAATGTTCCTGGCTTCACTCGGTGTGGCTGTGGGATTGATCGGAGCATTCGCTTTGACACGCCTTATGTCGAGTCTCTTATTCGGTGTGTCGCCGACAGACCTTGTGACCTTTGGATTGGTAACGGTGGGCCTGCTGACGGTGGCGATGTTGGCCTGTTACATCCCGGCGCGCCGCGCAACGAAGGTTGATCCATTGGTGGCGCTGAGATATGAGTAGAATCGCGATCTGCGGTGTTTGACTGCTTAAAGGGGTAGAAATATTTTCACTCCCTCGTCGCGATCGCCTACGTCGTACATCGCCTCCGCTTCACACTGATGAATAAAGCTGATGAAGCGATGAAGTGGTTGGAAGTAAATGCTGACGGATGGATTCCTCTGTTATCCACTCTTCGAACTCGATCTTAATCTAACTACGCTGAGACGCGATCTGAGTTTCGAAAAGAAGGAGGCCCAACATGCCCGTCCATTGGAGAACGTTGAAACGTCGTGAGTGCTTTCTGTCGTTTCTCATTTGAGCCTCCAGAGGACCTTCAATTCAGTGTGTGTCAGGCTGTCTGAAGACATTTCCTTTGAGGACCTCCACCGATAACGCGAGAAAAAAAGACCAAAGCTCTAAAGGCGTTCGCATTCTTGTTGTATGAGGTGGCGGAAGTTGGCCCAGGTTATTGACGACAGTCTTGGAAAGATCGGTTTCAAATAATGAGATCGGAAAATCCGAAGACTGTCGTCGCAAACATTTTTCCGAGTGGAAAGCCTAGCATCGGATTTGCGCAGTGTTCATCTCCGTTTTCTGAACGCGTGATCGAAAACGAAATCTGCAACTCTATTCCCTAATCGAATTCCTTCAGTCTTATCGAAGCTCCAATGGATACCGAGATAGATCCGACTTTGACCGTTCTCTTCCTCGGCTTCAGAAAGTGACGAGAAGTGTCTTTCAATGAATGGGCGGGGATTGCCGTGATTGTCTTCCGTCACTCCGTTGAATTCATCGGAGACAAACGTAAAAGGAATTCTGTCCCTTCCGTAGAATCGACGGAGGATTTGAAAGAGAGCACCGCCAAAGCCAGCATGGCCTGATGGGTAGGCGGGAAAGGGTGGCGTGAAGTTTGGCCCGTTGAGATTGCTAGCTGGCGCTCCCAATGGTGAAAACGTGACATCACCGAGCGTCAGATTATTACCATCGCCCGTTCCAGTCGGTCCTGTACCAGGATCGGATTCACGAATGCCAGTGATGGGACGCCAGAAGTCGTAGTAGAACTTCGATTCCCAAATGGCAATGCCAGAATCCGCCATCGCAACGTTAACCAGAGCCAGCAACCGTGCGAGCTCAACAACATCGTGTGTGTGGCGCTCGTCTGCAATGCGCATAGTGATCTGATTGTAGAGACGAGGGGGTGCACACAGGCTCGGAGTGCCGTCGTATGCCCAAAATATTCCTATGCTGGTTTGCTCATCTGTCCTGCTGGTTGGAGTAACGATCCCGTCGCCTCCAAGTGCCTTCACCTCGTCATAGGCCGTAGCGTATGCAACACTGCTCAGCGCCGGCGGCGGTGGTGTTCGAAACTGACTTGATGACCTCAAGACGAAAGGTGTGACTTCGCCCCAATGCGCACCGAGGGCTACCGGCAACAGACTAATTGGATCCTGGCGCCATCTGCCTACATCATTACTCGTAATCCAATCAATCCCGATCCGAGGTTCGGGAGTTTCAGAGCCATCATTATTTCTAAGAGCGAGGATCGCCGCGGCAGCTGATTGTCCTACTTCGATGCCCTTTGCCTTTGCTTCGCTATCGGCAACGTCGTTCAAGTCTTCAGTAAGTAGTTGGTTGAATGATGGACTCTGCGACGGAAACATTTCACACAGCGCATCGTGGGCTGCTTGCGCGATTGCGCACTCCATCGACGCGTGTTTGTCGACAGTATCCAATCCAACATAACTCTCATACTTACCTTCGATCGCGTTGAGTGCTTCGAAAATCGCAATGTGAACGATCGCCATTGCACGCGAGGCGCGACCTGGGCCTAATTGATGCCCGAATACATAAGTGTCACCTGGTTGATTCGGCGTGTGATCTAACCCGCTAGCGTCGATGGCGATCTCATTCCAATGCCTCAGTCGTTCACTCGCGTTGAGTCCAGGTCTGAAAGGGTGTTGTTGAGCCACCGGCTTGCGATTAGTTTGGAACTGCTGGCCCCAGTATTCCTGCGTGCGAGGCCAGGTTTGTTGCGCCAAACTTGACGATGCAGCGACTATCGCAATGATCGACAGGGCGACGAGTACTTTGCGAAATGATGAACTATTAAGTCTCTTCATGGCTAGATCTCCAATCTTCGGCTCAGCTGCAGAAATCGTAAAGGCGATTGTTCGAGCTGTGCGGAAAGTCCCTGCGGTGCTGCGGTAACAGTCACCGCAGGGAAATGCGAAGGCTCGCATTCAAGGTGAGAAGCTCGTGCACTCTTCAGAAGCGCTCATTTGCTATTCCTTTACTCATGGGAAAAACGGAGCGAACTGAAGGGTGGCGCACGGCGGTGCAGCAACGGAACAACCACCCGGGAACGAGGTCAGCTGCTGTTGCAAGATCGCCGGATCCGCATTCGGAAGACCGTGACTACGAAGGGCGAGGTGAATCTGTGCTTTCTTAGCGGAGACGATGCCGGATGAGGGATTCGGCATATTGGGGAACGCGGGGTTGAGGTAGAACCCTGAGTTATCACCTACGGCCAAATAGCCGCTGAAGTTAACCCTGCCTCCGAGATCCGCTATCGTGCCGCCTCCATATTGCAGCCCTCCATCAACGGCCGGGTTGTTGAGATCCGGCGGCGTGCATGATGTGGTAGCGCAAAACTCAGGGTTATTGTAAATCACCCACCAGAACGTTATGACATGGCCGGGGGTAAGACCCGACGATGAAATATTTGCGAAGACACCACCATTATTCCTGGACAGTGAAGCGCCTGCGGCCGGAACAACAGTACTGGTGACAAGAGAGTGGACTGGGCTAATTGTGGTTTTGACATTACCGCTGTCGTTATTCTGCGAAGAGACAGTTCCAGCCAAGGCTAACGTCAGAACACCGATACAACACATGACGATCAAGATTCTTCGATTCATATGGCCTCCAAGTTTTTGATCAGGATGCGAAATAGATCTCGGTGTTATCGCTGCATCCGGGATAAGCGATAGAACTCAGCGCCACTCGGGAAAAACCTCAGAGCCACTGCGCCAAGTGTGAGACACCATCTGCAGAGCGCGTGAACGTCACGCTCGCTGGAGAGTTCGTCTAAGTCTCCCGCGCCAAGAAAGAAGCGGGAGTTAAATTTCTTCTGTCCCTAAACGCGAGGAGAGAACGAGGAGGCTCTAACGGTCTTACCTATTTTTTTTCATAGGGGTAAAATGCGGAGCGAACTTACGAACGAGTCTGAGGGATTTCGAGTGTTCTGATTTCCTGGTGCATGCTCAATGTCGTGGCAAACAGTCAGTACCGGAACGGTAGCGTCGGGTGGCTCCGTCTAGCGCGCCGCAATCGAAACGACCCGACGCTACCGCGTTCCGGTACTGACTGTTTGCCACAACATTGACTGAGATAGCCGTCAAGTGGTCTCACACATCCATACCGAATGACTGAGTCTCCGAACCAAGTAACACAATTGCTTATCGCCTGGGGCAATGGTGATCAGGCCGCACTTGATCAGTTGATGCCACTCGTCTACTCAGAACTCCATCGCTTGGCCCATCGCCACATAAAGAAAGAGCGACCCGGCCACACCTTACAGACCTCAGCACTCTTGAATGAAGCATTCCTGCGTCTAGTGGACCAGAGGGATGTGCACTGGCACGGTCGGGCTCATTTCTTCAGCATCGCGGCCCAGATGATGCGGCGGATTCTCGTTGACTACGCCCGCTCACGCCGTTACGCAAAAAGGGGCGGCGACGCGCAGCAGGTGTCGTTTAATGAAGAGTTGCTCGTCTCTCGACAACTAGGCGCCGACGTCGTTGAGGTTCATGAGGCCCTGAATGAATTGGCAAGTATTGACGAACGGAAAAGCAAAGTCGTCGAGCTGAAGTTCTTTGGTGGGTTGAGCAATGAAGAGACCGCGGAGGTACTCGGTGTTTCTCCAGGTACTGTAATGCGCGACTGGACGCTTGCTAAAGCCTGGCTCAGACTAGCCATGAAGCGCACCGAATAGAATCCAACTTTCCTCACGGCTTTGCTTCAAAAGTCCAAAGATGCCACGGGCTCGTCCCGTGGTACTTCACGTTCGCAGCTAGAATGGATCTGAAGAAAGTAGATGGATGCCACGGCCTTGCGCCGTGGAGTCTCACGTTCTGAGCTAAATGATAACAAACGTGAGACTCCACGCGGCGAGCGCGTGGCATCTGAAGTATCCCTCGTCTCTTCTCGGGTAGCCTCGACCGTGATGTACCACGGGACGAGCCCGTGGCATCCTGCGACTTTTGAGGAAACGCCTGTCCTCACGATCTCGTTAGAGCCTTTGTATTCTTTTCTCGCGTTAAGGATTGGAGTGGACATACTGGTTCCGTTCAGCTGGAAAACCATTGACCCTACGAGTGCGCGAGAGTAGGATACGGCCAATTCTTTGTTATCAAGGCCTCAACCAACTCGCCTTGGAAGGAGCATCCATGCGAAAAGTTCTCGTTGTCGTGTTTACTGCAGTATTCATTCAGTTAGGACTGAATTACGCAGACGCCTGCGGCGATAAGACAATGCGGGTTAAGACTGGCCTGCGGTACTACGAGCCGCTCGCAAAGAAAAATCCTTCAAAGGTTCTGATCTATTCTGCCGCGCTGCCTCCCGGGAAAGGCGTCGAGCTTAGAGACTTCCTGAACAAGGTGGGTCATAAAGCAACCGCCATGGACGACGTAAGCAGTGTCAAAAATGGCATTAGAAACTCTCACTATGATCTGGTCTTAACGAATCTCGCTGAAGCAGCGGAACTGCAGTTACAAGTCGAATTTTCCACTCAGAAAACAGTCGTTGTCCCAGTCTTGCTTAAGCAGCCTAAAGCAGAAGAGAAGGCTGCTGCTAAGCAATACAAGGTCATCGTAAAGAATCCTGAGGACGGCCTCGACTTTTTGATTGCCGTTTCTCGAGCGATGAATTCACAGTCGAAGAAAAGCTGAACCGTCTCACAAAAGGTCATCACAATGGTTCCGCGAATCGCTAGTTCAACCCTAATGGGTTGCGCTTTGCTCATTGCAATTGCGCCGCTCAACTTGATACACGCACAAGCGTGGACGCCTTCACGCGGCGAGGGCCAAGTTACCTTCACCTATGAAAATTTATATGTTCGCGACCATTTTGATTACACGGGCAAGAGATTTGAGGCGGGGCCCATCCGTACAAACACTGTCGTGTCGACGTTTGAATACGGAATAACGAATAAGCTGACACTTGACAGTCAGCTTACCCATGTGACTTCCAAGTATGAGGGGTTTGTCCCACCTGTTCCCCATGGTCCACCAGACACGGGCGTCTATCATCCAACGTTCCAGGATGCTGTTGTAGGAGTCCGTTACAAGGTTATGTCACGTCATCTGTTCGTGACTCCATTTGTGGCCGCAGTTATACCTACCCATCATTACGAAACTCGAGGACATACAGCTGTTGGTCGAGATCTGCGTGAACTACAAGTGGGCGTGAATGTTGGACGCGATCTTGAAGAGATCATTCCGCGAACCTATTTCCAGGCTCGCTATTCGTACGCATTTGTTCAGAACGTTGAGCAATTCGGTCTCAATCGCAGTAATGTCGATTGGGAAGTCGGATATTATGCGAAGCCCCGAGTGTCATTACGGTTCACTGGCGCCTGGCAATACACTTACAGTGGCCTCAGATATCCGTTGGACCAGGCCATCCCTGACTTTCACGAGCTACACGATCGAGCAGCCAAATCCGGATTTGTGCGATTTGGTGGCGGCCTTACTGTTACGTTAGCGAAGAATTTCGACTTACACGCCGATGTCGGTAATACCTTCAGAGGATATACCACCCATGGAGCCAGGGGACTTTCGCTGGGCATTAGCTGGAGATTCTCGCGCGGTGGATTCCGGGTAGGAAAGTACTGACTTCGCAAGTCAATTGATGATCGATGCAGCTAATATGTTCTGTAAGAGTATCCAATAGGTATACACGCACACCTTGCCATCAGGCGTTATCAAAATCCCTCCACGATTCAACTCGAGACCAACGAGTCCGACTTTGTTCGGTGGATCAATATTTTTCCATTTTCGACGTTCACCAGTAGCAAGGTTCACGCGATAGATCTTGGTGGAGAATTCACCTTCTCCAAAAACGTAAATTGCCCTACCATCTTGGCTCCACTGAATTGGCTCATCGTCACGTTCAAGCCCGAGAATCGCTTTGGGTTCCCCTCCATCCAAAGGTTGGATGTAATAGGATCCGTCCGGTTGAAGAGTGATGACACTTTTTCCGTCTGGCGAAACGCGGAGGGCGGTAGTCCACTCCTCTGTAATCGGGTGAACCTCACCTGTGTTTACGTCTTGGACAAAGGAGCGAATGAAAGCTCCCTCGCGCTCTTCTATTCCAGTAAAGAGAATTTGTCGTCCATCAGGGAAAAAGGAAGCGTAGTGATATTCCTTAATGCTAGGATTCGGTAACGGTTTTGACTGGCCCGGAGAAGTTGAGAGGAGAACAAGCTGAGGTCGCGGCTTTGTTTGTTCCAGTGCCAGCGCCCATTTACCGTCGGGCGATAGGGCGAGCGCTTTTCCCGAGCCGAGCTCAACAGGTTCGGAGCCATCAAGTCGGCTTAGATAAGCCGTCTTTGTGCCTAAAGGGTCTTTGCCCTCATATCCGCCTTCATAGAACAGGAGCGTTTTTCCGTTCGCCGAAATATCCGCAGATACGCTAAAAGCAAATCGGGAATTGACAGCGTCAGGCGGCGATTTGCGCTGCAAATTGATCATGGTGGTGTGATTGGTACCTCGGGTAATCAACAGCTTTCCGTCTTCGGACACATCATCGATCCTGGCACCCACCTCAGTTACTTCATAAAGGTCCAGTCGCAGTTGTCCTGAGAGCGATACTGCGTTAACGCTAAGTATTTTATTTGTTCTCGCACCACCAAACCAGATTTCATCAGCGTTGGGATCCCAGGCAAGACCTTTGAGGGCTCTCCACTCCTTTAATAGATAGGTAATAGTCTTTGAGCTCAAATCGAAAACCGCCAACGAACCGCTGAAGTCTCCCAGTGGGTGTTCAAAAAAGGCAATCTTGTCGCCTTTAGGTGAGAATCGTGGATACGACATCCAACCGGTCGACTTGTATAAAACTTGCCCGTCGGGATACTCAAGTTGTTGTCCACCTAAGACCGACTTAAAGACCGCAAAACTGCCATCGGGCGCAAAAGCCGCATCGTCAACTCCCGGTATCTCCTGCTCTGGTGGGCCACCTTCCGCCGGCAAGATCTTTAAAGTTCCGTTATATCCATCACTAACATTGAGTTTGAAATCAACAAGTACCGCAATTTTCCCTGAGCGTGAGACGGATTTAAGCGCCACCGATCCAAGGCCAGCTGATTTGGACTGCGAACCTTCGATATCGGTGAAAAAGAGTTCAACCGGCTTTCCATCAAATCCCGCACTGTAGATTACGCGCTTCCCGTCAGGAGCGAACCGTGCTGCTGAGATAAAACCGTCGCGATAAGTTAACTGACGGTCTGGATTGACCCTCGCATTTGATGATGATGGCTTGGGATGGGGCTGGACATCGGTCTTGGGAAGAATAATCGAACCAATGACTACCGCGCCGACTAATAGCAACATGAACGCAGGAACACTCCATCGGATCCAACTGCGTTTAGTGACAGGCTCAGTATCTTGTTGCAGCTGCGGATCTGTGGAGCCAGCGCGGGTGCTAGTTGCTTGCCCCTTCTCTTCGCTCGACGACACGCTCGCACCAACAGAGTTGGTCCGCACAAGCGCATTCAACTGAACTTCATCTTTTATTCGCCTGAGAGCTGATGAGAACTCTTCAATTGTTTGATAGCGTTGTCCACGATCTTTTGCTAAAGCCTTTCTGACAACTTGCTCAAACTCCAGCGGCAATTCGGGAACAGTCGTGCGCATCGACTCAGGCTCATCTTTTATTAGCGCCGCGATAACGTCGCTCGTCGTCTCTCCCTCAAACGGAAGCTTTCCGGTCACCAATTCATAAACAACTGTTCCTAAACTGAAGATGTCCGTTCGAAGATCGACATCGAGCCCTCGCGCTTGTTCCGGAGACATATATCGAGGAGTGCCCATCACTACTCCAGGATTTGTTTCAGCAGCCGCCGGCGACAACTCATTCTCCGTAAGTTTTGCTAAGCCAAAGTCGAGCACTTTGATATAGCCATCGGAACGGATCATTATGTTTTCAGGCTTGATGTCACGATGTGCAATTCCAGCAGCATGGGCCGCTTGAAGTGCACTTGCCACCTGAGTCGCAATATTCAGCACCTCATCGAGGCTCATCCGTCGCGCCTGCATATGTTGTCGCAACGTTACTCCGTCCACGAATTCAGTCGCGATGTAGTGCAGCGTGTCTCTTTGCTCGACTTCGTAAACGGTCAGGATGTTTGGATGATTCAACGCTGAAGCGGCACGTGCTTCTTGTTGGAACCGGCGCAGGCGATCTTTGTCGTTTGTGAATTGTGAAGGTAGAAGCTTTAGAGCGATCTTCCGACCAAGCCGCCCATCCTGGGCCAGGTAGACCACGCCCATTGCCCCTGAGCCAAGTTGCGAAAGAAGCTCATATGGCCCAATTGTCTCGCCGACTCTATCGGCAAACATCTCAGCAGCAAGCGCAGAGGCAGAGTCGTCAAAGAAGCTGTCATCGTTTTCGTAAGAGGTGAGGAGCGCTTTAACATCGTCGTACAATGCGGTGTCGCCCGAGCAGCTTTCATTGAGGAAGTTGGCACGGTCTTCCGGTTTGCGTTGTAACGCAGCATGGAAAACTTGTTCAATTTTGTACCAACGATCGGGTTTCATTGGGGATGCCGCTGTGTCAGGCTAACGTACGGATCGCGGGGAGGATTCTGCCAGCGAATTCCAGTACGGGCAACACATTCGAGATCGCGAGAAACAGCGTACGAACCTCTAACAAAAAAACCGTAATTGTGTGGTGGCAGACGTCTCGAATCTGCCGCCACGGCCGTCGGCGGAATAAAAACGGAAAAAAATCTGAAAGACTTAGTGCTGTTGTTCGCCTTACCATAGGCGTAAAGGCGTTCTGATCGGCAAACTCTGCATCAATAAGCATGCTGTCGTCCCGTCGTTTGAAATACCTTATTCTGCAAATCGTTGAAAGCGGGCGATGGTTCAGCTAAGAATCGCAGGAGGCCTCCAATGAATAACAGACTCATTGTTTTGTTTCTACTGTTTTCGATAAAAGCAGTTTCACATGCTCAGGTTCGGCGCGGGCAGAAATATTAGTTCACAAGTTCCTACTTGTCCCGGCTTTGCAGGAGCTAAAGCTCGCACTCCTATCTATATCCACGATTCGTTAATCCCTTCCGACCGCACGCCTGAATAACTTAATCCCTCACAGCGAAAGATATCAGGCACCGAACTTGCAGCTTCACGACATGACTGCAAATTGACGCTCAAACTGATTCATTTAAGGCCAGCCGGACAAGGGGGATAAATGGAAAACAATACATTGCTCGCAAACGTGCCTCTCGATCTGATGTACCAAGCTCTGGAGACAGAAAAAGGCGGAGTGCAGATATACACGACCGCCCTACGGCTCGCTATTAATAAGGACTTGAGGGAAGAGTGGAATAAATATTTGGAGCAAACCAAAAGTCATGTCCAAGTTGTGTCGGACATACTGACAGGACTGGGTCTTGACCCTGATGCTGAAACGCCGGGTCGCAAAGTTGTGCGCTATCTGGGCACTTCCCTGGTGAAGACGATGGAGCTGGCTTCAAGATGCGCCGATCCTCAAGCCGCTCAGATCGTGGCTGCGGAGTGTGTCACACTCGCTGAAACTAAAGACCATCTTAATTGGGAGCTGATAGGAGAGTTGGCAAAGAAAGCGACCGCCGAGGAGTCTGCACTCTTAACGCCTGCGTATGAGCAAGTCGAAGATGAAGAAGATGAGCACCTCTATCACACAGCCGGTTGGACGCGTGAGCTGTGGATCCAAGCTTTAGGAATGCCTGCGGTGCTGCCTCCACCCGAGGAAAAAAGGAAAGTTGAAACCGCAATCGAAGCAGCCCAGGCCAAGAAGTCCAGAACCGCGAATACAAAGGTGAACACTAATGCAAAAGCTAAGAAGGCGAGCGCAAGATAAGGAACGGAAGGAAGACGATGATCAAGGGGAAGACTAACGGAAAAACTGCCGGCACTAACGCAAAGAATAACCATCAAACTTCGGATACGTCGACAAACGGCAGCTATGGCGAGGAGAACAGTAAGCTTGACGATCTTGCTAAGAATAAAGAAGACGCTGCCGGCGAATTCCTCACGACCAATCAGGGTGTTCGCGTAAACGATAATCAGAACTCGCTCAAGGCGGGTGATCGTGGTCCAACGCTGTTAGAGGATTTCATTCTTCGCGAAAAGATCACGCACTTCGATCACGAACGCATTCCCGAACGCGTCGTGCATGCACGAGGCTCAGCCGCGCATGGTTATTTTCAGGTGTACGAGTCGATGGCCCAGTACACTAAGGCGGATTTCCTTCAGGACCCGTCGGTCAAGACGCCTGTTTTCGTGCGCTTCTCTACAGTCGCAGGATCTCGAGGCTCGACCGATCTTGCGCGCGACGTACGCGGGTTCGCAGTGAAGTTTTACACGCAAGAGGGCAACTACGATCTAGTTGGCAATAACATTCCTGTCTTTTTTATTCAGGACGCGATCAAGTTTCCTGATCTGATCCATGCAGTAAAGCCCGAACCACATAACGAAATACCGCAGGCCGCGTCGGCCCACGATACGTTCTGGGACTTCATCTCGTTGATGCCGGAATCAATGCACATGGTCATGTGGGTGATGTCAGATCGCGCGATCCCCAGAAGCCTGCGAATGATGGAGGGTTTCGGCGTTCATACTTTCCGGTTCATTAACGATAAAGGAAAGGCCCGTTTCGTGAAGTTCCATTGGAAGCCGTTGCTCGGTTTGCACGCGGTCCTGTGGGATGAAGCGCAAAAGATTTCAGGTAAGGATCCTGACTTTCACCGGCGTGACCTGTGGGAATCGATTGAGAATGGCGATTATCCGGAGTGGGAGCTCGGCGTTCAGATCGTGGAGGAGAAGGATGAATTCAGTTTTGATTTCGACCTCCTCGATCCAACTAAGGTCATTCCTGAAGAGATTGTCCCCGTGCGTCGTATCGGCAGGATGACTCTGAATCGCAATCCTGACAACTTCTTTGCGGAAACTGAGCAAGTGGCCTTTCACACCGGCAACATCGTGCCGGGAATTGATTTTACGAACGACCCACTGCTGCAAGGCCGTCTCTTCTCATACCTCGACACTCAATTGATTCGTTTGGGCGGACCAAACTTTCATGAGATCCCGATCAACCGGCCAATCGCTCCGCTGCACAACAACCAGCGCGATGGCTACATGCGGCAAACGGTCAATCGTGGTCAGACAAGCTATGAACCCAACAGCCTCAGAGGCGGATGTCCATTCCAGGCTGGCACTGACATGAGTGGTTTTGCGAGTCATGCCGAAAGGATCGATGCCCAGAAAATTCGCGAGCGTAGTCCCAGCTTTCACGATCACTTTAGTCAGGCGACGCTTTTCTTCAAAAGCCAGTCTGAAATTGAACAGAATCACATCATCAGGGCCTTACGCTTCGAGTTGGGCAAAGTCGAGACCGTTCCCATTCGAGAGCGAATGTTGTTTCTGTTGGCGCAGGTCGATAAAGAACTCGCTAAAAGAGTAGCCGAAGGACTCGGTGCGACGATTCCAGCCAAGCTGGAGAAGCCAATAAACATGAGCGTTCCCGGCGATGTCGATCCAAAGAAGGTTCAGCCGAAGCGCGTGGTTCAGGAGACTGATATCTCTCCCGCGTTGAGGATGATCGACAATCCTAATTTTCCGAACGAGACGATCGAGACGCGCAAAATTGCTTTTCTCGTAGCGGATGGATTCGATGACGCTGCCCTCCTCAATATGAAACAGACGTTAATGACTGCTGGTGCGGTGGTCATGACTGTTGCACCGCGGCTCGGAGTTTTGACAGGAGCTAACGGTACAGTGGTCAAGGCAGATTTTAGTTTTCTTACTGGCTCCTCAGTTTTGTTCGACGCTTTCTATGTTCCTGACGGAGAAGCCAGCGTGACATCGCTCAAAGGCGATCCTGAAGTCGCTAACTTTTTGAACGAGGCTTACAAGCACTGCAAAACAATCGCTGCCAGCGGAGCCGGCGTCGAGCTTCTTGCATCGGCCGGCATCGTGACTGCTTCTGATGAGATTTCTCGAACAGACAAGCTTGAATTTCGACCGGGACTCATCGCCACGCGCGATGCTTAC
>Ga0310890_10000513_pt1 | contig 12837 bp, 10 predicted proteins | sample T20D3metaG_FD_203751 | JGI IMG/M metagenome (GOLD analysis project Ga0310890, IMG submission 203751) | Lab incubated soil microbial communities from West Virginia University Organic Research Farm, Morgantown, WV, United States - T20D3 | ecosystem: Environmental > Terrestrial > Soil >... | reverse complement strand
CTCTGAGCTATTTCGCGTGTTCGGAGTCAGTCCGGTTCTTGGCCGGACGTTCACTGAGGAAGAAACGCGACCAGGATCGCCCCCTGTGGTCATCCTCGGGCATGGTTTCTGGCAGCGCTGGTTCGGCGGAGATCCCGCCGTACTTGGACGACAGCTGCCTGTTCAGGACGGCTCACTGACGATCGTCGGTGTGGCTCCGCCACGATTTCGCATCGGCTCGATGGAAGCCGAGGTCTTCACGCCAATGACGATCGATCCGCTGAATCCGTCGTCCACCGGCTCGCGCGCGTTTCAATGCTACGGTCGGCTCGCGCCGACAGTCAGCGTCGACACTGCGAAAAACGAGATGGCGGCAATCGCTTCGGTCCTTCGACAGGAGTCCGCAATTAGCAAGGGCATGGGAGTCTTCGTGTCCGACCTCCACGATGAGCTCGTCAAGGAGGCACGCCCGGGACTCCGGCTGCTGATGGCCGTCGTTGCCGTCGTTCTTTTGATCGCGTGCGTGAACCTGGCAGGCCTGCTGATGGCCCGCGGCATCACTCGTCGTGGTGAGTTCGCGCTCCGCGGAGCGCTTGGCGCGAGTCGCCGCCGGCTCGTGCGTCAACTTCTCGTCGAGAACCTGCTGCTCTCGATTTCCGGAGGCGCAGCCGGCGTCCTGATCGCCTATTGGGCCACACACACGTTAGTCGGCTTCGCTGGTGACGCCTTGGCGTCGGCGACATCCGAGCCGGTCGGCCTGGATGTGACCTGCCTTGTCTTCACGTTCGCGACCTCCTGCGCAACGACGCTGGCATTTGGATTGGTGCCGGCACTGCGTGCCAGCCGCGTCGATCCGCAGGCGGCAATCCGTGAACACACAGGAAGTACAACAGCGGATCGGCGTCACCATCGAATGAGAGGCGCGCTAATAATCGCGGAAGTCGCTCTCGCCGTCGTGCTGGTCGTGGGCGCCGGCTTACTCCTGCGGACGCTTTCCAGTCTCGTGCGGGTCGATCTCGGTTTTCAACCGGACGAGACGATGACGATGGGTTTGTTTCTGGGAGTGCGCCCGCCGGAGGCGCGAATCGCGACGATCGATCAGATTCTCGATCGCCTTGAAAGTGTCCCTGGCGTCAAGGCCGCAGGAACGATTCAGTTCATGCCGCTTCGCGGTGCGACGTGCGGAACAGGTTTCTGGCGGGAAGAACAGGCGACGACACGGGACCCGGCAACAGCGCTGTCCACTGAGTGCGCGCTGGTCAGTCGCGGGTACTTTTCCGCCATGCGGATCCCGGTTCTCGACGGCCGGGCATTCGATCGGCGTGATCGCGCCGCAAGCCCTCGCGTTGTTGTCGTCAATCAAACGTTCGCCAAACGATACTTCCGCGAGGGTCGTGCACTCGGACGAAAGGTGTTCGTGCAGGGGACCAATCAGGCGCTGGCGGAAATTGTCGGCATCGTCGGTGACGTGCGGCACAACGGCCTGACGTCGCAGCCGGCGCCGACGGTGTTCCTGCTGCATGCGCAAACACCGGGGTACATCACCAATCTTGTCGTCCGCACGGCGGACGATCCATTTCGGCACGTCAGCGCGATCCGACGTGCCGTTTACGAGGCGGATCCGACGCAAGCACTGTCGAATGCGCGAACACTCGAGCAGGATGTCGCGACCGTGCTCGCGCGGCCACGACTGTACGCGCTCCTGGTGACATGCTTCGCGATCGTTGCCGTGACGCTGGCGACCATTGGCGTCTACGGCCTCATCGCCTATGTCGTCGCCCAGCGGACACGCGAGATCGGAATCCGGCTCGCGCTGGGTGCGACAAGCGACAAGATATTCCTCGGTGTCGTGAGGCAGGGTACTGGCCTCGTCGTCACCGGTCTTATTGTCGGTCTGATCGCAGCGGCGTCGGTTCGCAAGGTCGCGTCAGATTTGCTCTTCGGCGTGACACCGGGCGACCCGATGACCTATCTCGTCGCCGCATCGGCGCTCGCGGCCATTGCGGTCACCGCGGTGATGATTCCGGCCCATCGAGCGACGAAAGTGGAGCCGGTCCGGGCGCTGCGCTCAGAGTGACGTAAGGTCCGGAGTCCGGGATCCGAGATCCGAGGATTCGAGGATTCGAGGATTCGAGGATTAGTGATTCGCGGATTCACGATTAGTGATCAGTGATTAGCGATTCAGATCCATTCCACCTCGTCACCGACGCCAATCTCGCCACCCTCGACGACCTCGGCAAACGCCCCGCCGCCCCAGCGCTCTTTCATCAACTCCTGTAGTCCCGCGCGCGCCGCTTCCATCTGCTCGCACGGCCGTGTCTCGCCGCGAATCAGCAGCCGCGTCGTGCCGATGCGCAGCGCGCGCCCGCGAGAGTTGTCGAGATTGAGTCCGGACACCATCAAGTTCGCGCGACGCGCACTCGGTGACAGGTCGGCGTCGAGGGCGTCCATCAGTTCCGACCACCGTTCCTGAGCGATGATCGTTACCTGACGCTTGCCGCCGCGATTCGCGTTCCCGCGTAACCCACCGCCGACTTCGAGTAGAGCCGTGGTGACGGGATCCATCGGACCGCCCTTGGCTCGTTTGATCCAGATGCGTTCGAGTTTGCCCGGGGAACGGTCACGAGATTCGCGCTGGTGGTCCTCGGTTCGCGCTCGCCCGTCACTTTCGGTTACAACGGCGGCAACCTGCCGCGTAGACTCGGTGTCATGCTGCGACATACGCGTGTTCTCCCTCCGCTTCTTCTTCTCGCGTCCACTGCCGTCGCATCCGGCCAGAACGCTGCGACGCCACCGCCGCTCGCATTTCCTCCGCCCGCGACCGACATCATCGTCACGAGCGATGTCGAATACGGCACGTCGGGGAGCACGCGTCTCGCGATGGATATCTATAAACCGCCGGCGTCTCGAGGTGCGAAGCTGCCGGCGCTCATATTCTTCAATCGTGCAACCGGCGCCGACCGTAGCAGTCGATTCTATTCCGCCTGGGCGAGGGCGGCGGCATCCAATGGGGTGATTGGTATTCTTCCGGATTTGCGCGACGGCAACGAGGCCGCCGACTTCCGGATTCTGCTGTCGTTCCTGGAACGTCACGCGAGCGAGCAGGGGATTGACAGCATCGCGGTCTATGCCGGATCCGGCAATGTCTCAAGCGCGTTCCCCGTGGTTGAAGATCCGGCGCTGACGTCGATCAAGGCCGCGGTCATGTACTACGGCTCCGCCAACATCGAGCGGTTCAGACTCGATCTGCCGGTGCTGTACGTGCGTGCTGGACTCGATCGACCGCCGGTGAACGAGGCGATCGCGAAGCTCGCGACTCAGGCGATTGCGCAGAATGCACCGCTGACACTTCTCAATCATGCCGGCGGCCACCACGCGTTCGAAATCGCCGACAACAACGATGTTACGCGTCAGGTGATCGCCGACACGCTCGACTTCGTGAAACGCGCGACGTCACCGGCGTACCAAGCAGCGCTACGTGCATCCGTGCCCGAGGCGACCGCAGCCGGTTACGTGCAGACAGGGAAGTTCCATGAAGCAGCGGCGACCTATTCATCGATGGTCGCCGCGCGGCCCGAGGATGCGCGACTCCGATTGGCCTATGGAGAAGCGTTGCTCGGCGACGGCCAGGCAGCCGCGGCGTGCAGCGAGTTCGACAAGCTCCGCGATAAGGGTCTGGGGTATCGCGATCTCGGATTGCCCGCCGCGCGCGCGTGCCTGCAGAAGGGAGATCCAGAGGCCGCAATCGCCTGGTTACGAACGATCCCGTCGCGATTCCTGCCTCCATCGATCGGTCAGGATCCGGCGTTCGCCGCGCTTCGGAATCGCCCTGATTTTCTGGCTTTATTCGAGCGCCGCTGACTGCCGACGTGCGCGAAGGGTGAGTCCTGTCGTAGAATAGTCGTTCACGTCTTAGTCGGGGCGTGGCTCAGTCTGGTAGAGCACTCGGTTCGGGACCGAGGGGTCGGTGGTTCGAATCCACTCGCCCCGACCACCTTCCTGCAAATTTCCTAAGAAATTCGTTCGATTACTCTCGACAGCTGTCGATAGAGTCACTGACGGCCAACCGGCGATAGCCGGCTCTTCATTGCAGTGTGCAGAGCGTACTCGCCCTACCGCGCCTCGATCGCACGTGCGAGCGTCACGTTGATCCACCGTGTCGGCGTGTTGCTCGTGGTCACCTGGACCCAGCCGGCGCCGGCAACACCGGAAACCGTGACGTTTTCGGTGTCTCCAGCGCTCCAGGTGATCGCGTACCGTCCGCCGGCCTTGATGAAGGCCGGCGGCGCGATCCAGACGATCGGCTGGTTCCCGACCCGCACCTCGGGGGTTCCGTCCACTCCGACTCTCCAAGCCCCCGACTGCGTGACCGGGACGGTATTGGCGATGCCGACAACGCCCTTCACGGTCACTTCGCCGGTGCCCATGCCGGGCACGTTCTGAGTTTGCCGCGCCGAGACGGCGGTCAGGCCCAAGCCGGCCAGCAGTATCACGCCAACGATTCGACTGTGCATGTTGTGTGCTCCTAGGATATGAGTCGTCCTATCTGAGCGCCGCCGCCGTCCATCGCCCGGACGAGAACCGTCAGGCTCGAAGCCAGCCAAATCCGAGCAGAACCCATGCGAGGAACACAACCAACACCCATACGGCCGTCCATTGGCGCGGTGTTTTTGGTCGTGCGCTCGTCGTCAACCCGGCGATCACCATCACGAACATGAGACCGAAGAAAATGAGCCGTAGCGAGTCGAGCGGGTCCCACCGCATGTGACTTGGAGTCCTCTCATGACCGTTTGGTTGGCGAAGTTCGCCGTCAGACGGCGGCGTGGGCGGAGACGGCAAAATCTATACTATGGCTGAGCCGACGATAGAATCCGTTCTCAATGACCCTCGCACGGAGAATTACAGCCACACGCACACGATCCGGGTTGAGCCGAAGTTCATCGAGCGTCAACGTCCGGCGATACGTGTCACGGCAGCAATATAGCTAACTCCCGGGCAGGCCGCTCGTCTAACTCAGATGTTTGCCGGAGACTTGATGGATCAGGACATCCGATTCGCGCTCCGCACCCTCCGCAAGCGGCCGGGCTTCACCATCGTCGCGGCGCTGACGCTGGCGCTCGGCATCGGCGCGACTGCTGCCGTCTTCAGCCTCGTGGAGGGTGCCCTGCTCACTCCGCCTCCTTATAAAGATCCGGATCGCCTCGTCCTGGTGCCTTCGGTCCGCGTTGACGGCAACGGCGCCGAGCGGCTGGACTCGACGCCCGCGATTCAGTGGATGGACTGGCAGAAGAGGGCGACGTCGTTCGATGCCATCGCCGCGTACGGTTGGACATTCTCATTTCTCGTCGACGACTCGGGCAGCAGCTCGCTCTCGGGCATGGTGGCGACACCGGAGTACTTCCGCGTGACCGGTCTGCAGCCGATCATGGGACGCGCGTTCGGCCAGGAGGATGTCGCGCCGCCGAAGCCGGTCGTCATCCTCGGCTACGACTGCTGGCAGCGCCGCTTCAACGGCGATCCGAACATCGTCGGCAAGCCGATGCGGATGTCCCGCCGCGACACGCCGCCCACGATCATCGGTGTCATGCCGTCGGGCGTGCGGTTCTTGCCGTCGCCGAACGCCGCCGCCGAGCCGAACTACAACATCCACGCGACCGTGGACTACTGGGTGCCCGGTTCGCCGAATCCGGAGCGGCTCCGGCAGTCGCGCTGGGACCTGATCGCGCGACTGAAGCCCGGCGTCGCGATCGAGCGCGCGCAGACCGAGCTGACGATGCTCACGGCGGCGGTCTCGAGCGGCGACAAGGAGCTCGAAGCGTTCACTCCGCGCGTGCAGCCGCTGATTACCGAAATGAACCGGGACGGCAGCCGCATCTTGTGGCCGCTCTTCGGCGCGGCGACGCTCGTGCTGCTCATCGCGTGCGGCAACACAGCGGCGCTGCTGCTCGTCCGCGGACTGCAGCGTCGGCACGAGTACGCCGTCAGGAGCGCGCTCGGCAGCGGACGGGCCGCGCTGTTCCGTCAAGCGTCGATAGAGAGCCTCGCCGTCGCCCTCGCCGGCGGTGCCGCGGGCATCGCATTCGCCTTCGCGATCGTCCGGCTGTTCAAGGCAATCGGCGGCCGCGCGATTCCGCGCCTCGACGCTGTTACGACCGGCTGGCCGCTGCTTCTGTTCGGCTTCGCCGCCGCTGTCGTCGCCGCGCTCGCCGCCGGCCTCATCCCGGCGCTGCGCGCCGCGCGCCGCGATCCGATCGACGCGCTGCGGACAGTCGGCACTCGCGCCAGCGCCGGACGCGGCGAGCGCCGCATGTTGCAGCTGGTGACGATGGTGCAGACGGCGCTGACGCTGGCGCTGTTGATCGGCGCGGGACTGCTCGTCCGCACGCTGCAGAACGTCGCGAACGTCAAGAGCGGCTACGCGATGGACCGGATCCTGACGATGACGGTGACGTCGGTGCAGGGCGACTGGGCCGACTTCCATCACCGCGCGCTCGATCGCGTCGCGGCCGTGCCCGGCGTGCAGAAAGCCGCGTTTGTCTGGGGCACGCCGCTGACCGGCAACGACTGGCCGTCGACCCTCGAGATCGAGGATCACCCCGTCACGACCCCTCGCGACCGCGTCGCGCAGTCGCTGCGGTCGGTCACGCCCGGCTACTTCGACTTGATGGGCGTGCCGATCGTCGACGGCCGCGACTTCCGCGACAGCGACGGCCAGAAGGACCCGCGGGTCGCCATCGTCAATCAGGCGTTCGCGGACAAGTACTTCCCCGGTTCGCGCGCGATTGGCAAGCACCTCTGGCGGGGGCCGCGCGATCAGCCGGCCAACGAGATCGTCGGCATCGTCGGCAACGCGCGCACGGCCGATCTCACTCGTGCGCCGCAGCCGGAGGTGTATCTGTCGCTCTGGCAGTCCTCCGCGTTCTCGAAGGATCTCGTCGTCCGCACGGCGGCCGATCCGCGCGCGGTCATCGCGGCGGTGCGCGCCGAGCTGCGCGGCGTCAATCCGACGGTGTCGATCGAAAAGGTCCGGACGCTCGACGAGGTCCGAACCGATTCCATCGCGTCGCGCATTTTCGCCAGCCGGCTTCTGGTCGGCTTTTCCATCGTGGGCACGTTGCTGACATTGGGCGGCATCTACGGTGTGCTGGCGCTGTCGGTGGCGTCGCGGCGGCGCGAGATTGCGATTCGCAGCGCGATCGGCGCGCACAGAAACGACATCCGCAACCTCGTCGTCGGTGAAGGGTTCCGGCTCGTCGCCGCCGGCATCGCCGTGGGTGTCGTTGGCGCGTTCGGTGTCGCCCGCGTGCTGCAGTCGCTCTTGTACGAGGTGGAGGCGACCGACCCGATCGCGATCGGCGCGGCAGCGCTGGTGTTCATCGGCGTGACGCTGGTCGCCTGCTGGGCGCCATCACGGCGCGCCGCGGCTGTGGATCCGCTCGAAGCGCTACGGTCTGAGTGAGCTACGCGGTGCGGGGTGCCTGGTGCCCCCGGGCGACCGGACTAAACTCGATCCAGATAAATTTCCTAAGAAATTCATTCGATCTTGACGAAGTCGCCAGCTGCTGGGATCCGTCAGGGACGTCGGCGAGAATGCAGTCTTAAACGCGGATCACTTGATTGCTGGCAGCGGCCGGGACTTGTCCATCCGGGCATCGACGATGCGGACATCGATGGCGGGCTGCGCCAGCGATTGGGAATCAGCAGCGGTCAATCGGCCGCGCGCGACAAGCGTGGCAAGAAAGTCGCGATAGTGTTGAAGCATATCTGCGCGGAGGTCGTCGATACGGCGTCGCAACGCGTCATCGTCTTCCCACCGTGCACTTTCGTATCGCTCGCCGAGTTGCCGCACTTGGTCGAGAGGTTCGTGCTCGGGGAACGCATAAGCCTGCACGTATCGAAGACGCTCGGCGCCCGTCGGACCGCCGATGTAAACCTCTGACACGGCGAACTGCCATCCGTAGCTCACCGTTCGGCTGTAATAGAGAACACGAGGTCCGGTCGAGAGCACGGCGACTCCCGCCGACGGCCCGCTCTCGAATCGGTATGTCGCTCGCGGCGGAAAACCAGCTGGATTAATCCCGATGCCATCTCCGACGCCGCCCCCGGCGCCTCCACCCGAGCCGGCGTTCCCCTGCTCCGACACTGTTACGACGAGATTCAGATGTATCGGCGTGAGGATGTTGAGCACAAGCCCGTTCGCGCTGACGGCAAGCCCGCTCGGACGCCATTGGACCAGTAGATTCGCCAGTGCGAACCAGCGACACTCGGTGGCAGACGTCAGCAGATCCAGAAGCACGCCGTCGCGGGCGCCGGTTGCTTTGGCAAACAGGATCGCGGACTGAACCGGAAAGTCATTCCAGTAAGATCGCACGACCGAAGCAGGAACCGCCGCATCGAGCCGCACGGCGGAATCCAGCAATGCCGCGCGCACGGCGTAGACCTCTCGATCGTCTCCGGTTGGCGGTGCCGCGAGCTTCGCGGTCAGATCCGGCATGAGGTTGAAGAGCCGATATTCAGCGGCCCGAAAGGCTCCCCATGCGACCTCGTTTGGCTTGTCCGAGCGCAGCTGAGCGCGCGCTTCATCGAGGGCTTGCTGCAGCGCCCGGTTCCACTCGGCCTGCTGGCGGAGTCCGTCTTGCGCGTATGCCGAGGTCAGGCAGATCGGGGCGGCTGCAATTGCCGCGGCCAGGAGCGGCAGCCGCGCAAAGAACGTGCGCATTTGAGCGTATTAGACCCCGCGCCGCCGCTTCTGGCCGTCACGCGGACATCAGACCTGCATATCGCGGGCGGGTGATGGCAGGATCGTTATAGCGGATGCAGGGGATGCATGACGGTCGAACGGGCACGCTGCGTGTTGCGGCGCACTTGGCGTACGGGGACCAAGGCGTTGCCGCGGATCATCGGAGCTGTCAGGCACTCAAGGAATCGACGCGGCGGGATGCTCTCCTTGCCTGATGAACGCGACCCATCGCTTTGCGAACTCCTGAGTCGGCAACCAGCCGGCCGGCTTCAAGTTATTTGAAGGATGCTCACGCCGCTCGATAGTTGCGGCAGTGACGAACCAATTCGAGCCACCCCAGGCATCTTTCGTACCGTGACACCAGATCGGCACTTCGGGCGGAAACAGATTCGGGCACCCCTCCTTTGTCTCAACCGTAGTGTCGATGAATCCATACCGGCTCGTATCTCTGTCTGGTTTGATCCGCTGAACGACCGTGGCCTCCAGCCATTCCAGCATGAGCGGCTTGACGTTGATCACGCAGCAGTGTGGCGTCTTGTTCTGCACCACGAATGTCCACGGCGCACCACGATCAAAATGTTTGCGGAAATAGTCGTACGGTCGCTGTGTACCCGTGATCCTGTCGGTGCTGCCGGCGATAATCAATTGAGGAATCGCCGTCCCCTTCGGAGAAAGATCTATCGTATCGAGTCCGCGCGGATTGTGCCCGGCGTGCGCGGCGATGATCGCGGCGACGCGGTCAGGGGCGTAGTCGGGGAATCGCGCAACCAACACCCCGGTTCCCGAGAATCCGAGCAGAATCAGTTTCGCGGAGGCCAATTCCGGGTGCTGCGAGATTTCACCAAACTTGGAAAGGGCTGCGACAAGGGCGCGGCCGATGCCTTGCGACGGGTCCATGTTCATGTCGCCGTCGGTTCCGGCTTTCGCGCGACAGTGAAATGGTAGCAACAATGCCCACCCGTGCCGTTCAGCAAACGCGTGGACATCCGGATCTCCGTAGTATCGAAGCATGTCCCTTCCGCGGTCGAAGATGACCCACACTGCCTGGACGGTTCTCGTCGGATTGGTCAAAATCAGCTCGTACCGGCACTCCGCCGCCAGGTCCTCGTCGGACAGTGGCACGACCGAACCTTGAAAGACGACTTCCTGCGCGGCAACCGTGCGCAGTGTCAGCGGCACGGTCACGATCGGAACGGTCAGCAACAACCCAAGAAACAGAGTTCTCATAGGTCGAGAGTCTATGCGTCGATCTCGAAGTCGGCAAGGATTCGGCAACAAGTAACCAGCCACATCGCGATCGGATCGATGCGGCGTAAAATCGGGCCTCGCGATGAAGTCGGCGAAAGCTGGCAGGCGCCCTGGAGGATGAGATGCGACGGCTGGCGGAATGGCCCGTGCTCGGCGTAGTGATCGTCTGCATCACGTGGGTTCTCCTCTCCATGTTCGTTCCACTGCTCTGGATGAGCATCCAGATGCGGAGGCAGATGGCGATCGTGGAACGCACCGGCGGAGTTGAATCAATGGCGGTCCAAGTCGACGCCTTGATCGTGCTTCTGCCGCCGCTCGTATTTTGTGGCGCCTGGTTGTTTGCGCGTCATCGCGCCCGTCGCACAGTGGCGCGCCGGGAGGTGTGATGTCTCGCGCTGCACGAGGAACTGCGGTGGATCGAACTCGTCGGGCCCGACGCGGTACGCTGTGCCCTGTGCGTGATCACGAGGAGTTACACACGTGACCATCTACGACCGGCTGCAACGGGCCCTGAGCGCCGAAGGCATCGATGGCTCGCTCCACAGCAGAAAAACGCGGGGAGTCATCAAGTTCCGTCGAGGGCGGTTCGTCGGGGAGCTCACGCGGCGTCTAATTCTCGATGCCGCGCCTTCCAATCGGAGCAGGTATGCGCCGACGTGTGAGCAGATTCTTCGTTTTTCTGTCGCTCAGTGCCGTCGCGATCGCGGGGCCTGCGCTCGCGCAGAGTGGGCCGCAAGATCCGCAGCCCACGGGGTCCGCTCGCATCCTCGGCCGGGTGGTGTCGAGGGATAACGGCTCGCCAGTCAGGCGCGCGCACGTCAGTCTCGAAGGGCTTCCGGCGGACATGCAGAGCACCGATCCGAAGCGCGCGCACATCCAGCGAGATGTGGAGACGGACGACAATGGCGCGTTCGACTTCGCGCGTATCCCGGCTGGCTCATACCGGATCAGCGTTCCCGCAACGAACGGGTTCCTCGCGCTTGCACGCGCGCGCGAGGCGATTGTTGGCGGCGGACAAGTGCTTGAGGTGGCGATCCGCCTCGAACGAACGGGCGCGATCGCAGGACGCATCACCGACAAGAATGGCGCGGGCCTGGTCGGCGTCGAGGTTCAGGCGCTACGTCGGAATGACTTCCACGGGCACGTCACGGTGATGCCCACCTACACGTACGGTTATGGTGCGCGCGCCTCGACGAACGACCTCGGGGAGTTCCGGCTCTTCAATCTGACGCCTGGCGAGTATGTTGTCGTCGCGACACCCGTGTACCTTTCACGCGAGCAAGGGCCGAGACGACGCTTCGGCTTCCTCACCACCTACTATCCAGGCGCTCAGGCCCTCAAAGATGCGCGCCTCATCGTCGTGCGCAGCGGCAAGGACGTCGCGCGCGTCAACTTTTCTCTCGCTTCCGGCACGCTCGCGACGGTCACGATCAACGCCCTCGATTCGGGCGAACTGCCGCTCGGCCGGGACGCGTCCGCAACTCTCAGTGTGCTCAGCGACCTGTGGTTCTCTTCGCCGGAGTCGATGCGCCAGGCCAGTCGCGGGGACGACGGCTCATTCGTGTTCACCGACGTCCCTCTTGGCGATTACTACGTGATCGTCAGTACGAGCCGCCTGCAGGAGGCGACCTACGTGAACCTCAGAATTGATGGAGATGTCGCGCTGAAAGTCCAGACGAACACCGGTGCGAAAGTCTCAGGGCGCTTCGTCGTTCAAGGACCTCAGCGCGATGCGAACACGCCGTTTCCGAACGCCGAGGTCACGGCGACTCCGCCGCTCCACCAGTACGGCCCGTCGTATACGCGGGACGTGGTGGCTCGCACGGAAGGCACGGACAAATTCGAGTTAACAGGACTGCGCGGTCCTATGGTCCTCCACGCGTACATGAGTCCGGCCTTGCTGGTGTCGATCAGCCGCGCCGGAGGAAACGATCTCGCCGGCAAACCAATCCATTTCACGGGAGCGGAGATCATCGACGACTTGCTGGTCGTGTTCACGTACGAAAAGGCCGAAGTCAACGTCACGCTGACCGGATTGCGAGAACCCGACGATCCGGAGAACGTTCTCGTGATTCTCTTTCCAGAAGATCCCGCCCGATGGCATGCTGGTTGGCTGACGTACACCGCCATACAGTCATCAAAGGAAATGGCAGTGCAGCCGGTGGCCGCGGGACGTGTCACTCGTCCGGCGGGGCGGACCTTCACGTTCAGCCTTGGACCGGTGATCCCCGGCCGCTACCTTATTGCGGCCGTACCAAGTCCGGACGTTATGGATGCGACGGAACCCGCGATTCTCGAGCGCTTGCGCCTGTTCGCGATGCCGGTCACGCTCGTCGCCGATCAGACGGTCAAGGTCGAAGTAGCCGTCACTCGGTGACAGTCGTGTCAGGCCGAGTCCGGCTCAGGAACTGCTATCGAGTCGGCATTGAGAGTTGGTGGCCGCTTGCGCGGCGACGGGACCAAGGCATCGCGATCAAGATTATCCGGGTCTTTGTCTCGTCGTTGATCAGTAACGTGCTCGACTGGTCGCTGTGAGCTTATAAAAATCGGACCGTGCTCCGAACACTCATACGTGTGGACTTCGTTGTACCCCCAGACTCCGCGGAAGCTCCATGTGCTGACAAAGGTGGGTTCCCTCCAGCAGTGCGGGCATGTCGGCAGGCTGTTCGTCCACCGCTGTCGTGTTGTCGGCATTTGATGTTCCTCCCGAACATTTTGACACGGCGGCAGGGACTTCGAGTTAGCGGACTTCCGCCAGCGCCCATACGCTAGCCGCAAATCAATCTCCGATGTAGACTCAGCCGAAGCCGTCACACCTCAGATGCCCACCGACCTCGCGATGGATTGGCGTTGGGTCGCACTCGGGCTTA
>Ga0310890_10000512_pt1 | contig 12863 bp, 12 predicted proteins | sample T20D3metaG_FD_203751 | JGI IMG/M metagenome (GOLD analysis project Ga0310890, IMG submission 203751) | Lab incubated soil microbial communities from West Virginia University Organic Research Farm, Morgantown, WV, United States - T20D3 | ecosystem: Environmental > Terrestrial > Soil >... | reverse complement strand
GCGCTCACGCTGACCAACGGCATCGGCGGATTCGCCGATGACGGCCGCACCTACGCGATCGTCCTGGAAGGCGATCAGGACACGCCCGCGCCGTGGGCCAACGTCATCGCCAATCCTCGCTTCGGCACGATCCTCAGCGCCAGCGGATCGGCGACGACGTGGTCGGAGAACAGCCGCGAGAACCGGCTGACGCCGTTCGCGAACGATCCGGTGATCGATCACGGCGGCGAGGCGCTGTACATTCGTGACGACGATATCGGCCGCGCGTGGTCGCCGACGCCGGGACCGATGGCGCGATCGGCGGCGAGCGGGCGCATCCTGATCCGCCACGAGGCCGGCCTGACGCGATTCTCGCGATCGTTCGAGGGCATTCATCACCAGCTCGAGGTGTTCGTCGACAACGAGGATCCGGTGCGCTTCGCGCAGCTGACGCTCGTCAACACGTCGCGGAACCTCCGTCACCTGAGCGTGTTCGCCTACAACGACTGGGTGATCGGTCCGCCGCGCGAGCTCGACACGCGTCACGTCATCACGGATTACGACGCGCAGCATCAAGCGGTCCTCGCCTGGAATCCGTACAACGTCACGTTCTCGGGACGGGTCTGTTTCGCGGCGTGCAGCGAGCGCGCCATCTCGGCGACCGGCAATCGCCGATCGTTCCTGGGCCGCAACGGCTCGATGGCCAGGCCGTCGGCGCTGGGCGACGAGAGCCTCACCGGTGAGTTTGGCGCCGGCATGGATCCCTGCGCGGCGATGCAGATTCGCGTCGGGCTCGAGCCCGGCGAAACCCGGAAGATGGTGTTCCTGCTCGGCGAAGGCACGTCACGCGCGCATGCGCTCGAGCTGATCGCGAAGCACCAGTCGACCGACAGCGCCGCGGCGGCGATCGCCCGCGTGCGCGAGCACTGGGACACGGTGCTCGACGCGGTGCGGGTCAGCACCCCGGACGACTCGTTCGACGTGATGATGAACCGCTGGCTGCTCTATCAATCGCTGTCGTGCCGCATCTGGTCGCGCGCCGGCTATTACCAGCCGGGCGGCGCGTTCGGCTTCCGCGATCAGCTGCAGGACGTGATGTCGCTGCTCTACACCACGCCGCACCTCGCGCGCGAGCACATCCTCCGCGCCGCCGGCCGGCAGTTCGTCGAAGGCGACGTGCAGCATTGGTGGCACGAGCCGGTCGGCCGCGGGCTGCGCAGCCGCTGCTCCGACGATCTCCTGTGGCTGCCCTTCGTCGTCGCCGAATATGTGCGCGTCACCGGCGATGACACCGTGCTCGACGCGGTGGCGCCGTTCCTCACGCAGGCGCCGCTGCCGGAAGGCGAAGCGGAGGCGTACGATCTGCCGTCACTCGCGGAAGAGACCGGCACGATCTTCGAGCACTGCCGCCGCGCCATCGAGAAGGGCTTGACCGCAGGTCCGCATGGATTGCCGCTCATCGGCGCCGGCGACTGGAACGACGGCATGAATCGCGTCGGCCACGAGGGCCGCGGCGAGAGCGTGTGGCTCGGCTTCTTCATCTACACCGTGCTCAACGACTTCGCGCCGATCTGTCTCGAGCGCGGCGAGTCGGCGCTCGCCAATCGCTATCACGACATCGCGTGGCAGCTGTCGTCGCGACTCGAACAGGCCTGGGACGGTGAATGGTTCCGGCGCGGCTACTACGACGATGGGCGGCCGCTGGGGTCGGCGCAGAACGATGAATGCGCGATCGATTCGATCTCGCAGTCGTGGGCGCTGCTGTCGTCGGCGGTGCCGCGCCGCCTCGCCGAGCGCGCGATGGACTCCGTTCGCGCGCGGCTGTTCGATCGCCAGGCGCGGTTGCTGCAGCTGTTGTCGCCGCCGTTCGACAAATCGGATCAGGATCCGGGCTACATCAAGGGCTACCCGCCCGGCATCCGCGAGAACGGCGGTCAATACACGCACGCCGCGGTGTGGGCGCTGATGGCGGTCGCGAAATCGGGGAACGGCGACGAGGCCGCCGAGCTGTTCCACATGCTCAACCCGATCAATCACACCCGCACGCCCGAAGCGGTCGCGAAGTATCGCACCGAGCCGTACGTGCTCGACGGCGACGTCTACGCGCGGCCGCCACATGCGGGACGCGGCGGCTGGAGCTGGTATACAGGCTCAGCGGGCTGGCTCTATCGCGCCGGCCTCGAGCACGTCCTCGGCCTGAAGGGCCGCGGCGATCACTTCACGATGAGCCCGTGCGTCCCGTCATCGTGGACCAACTTCTCGATCACGTGGAAGCATCGCGGCTCGACGTATCTGATCGAAGTCTCAAATCCCGATCGCGTGTGGACGGGTGTGCAGAAGGCGGAGATGGATGGCCAGCACGTCGATCACCGCGCGATACCGCTGGTGGACGACAGCGGAAACCACGTCGTGAAGATCACGATGGGACGGAGGATGTAACTGCAACTGTAGTTGGCAGTTCACCAGTTGGCAGTTGGCAGTTGAGTTGGCAGTTGAGTTGGCAGTCGGAAGTTTCAGTTGGAGTGATCGGTCCCACCGCGGAGCAAGTACTCCGGCACATCGAAATAACCCCAGAAGAATCGATGCGTCTGTTCCGCCTTGGCCCAGAGTACGAGGTCTTCACGCATCCAGACGTCTCCGACTGCGGCTGCGGTCATCGCGATGACCGTCAGGAACAGGACGATGATGCAATCACGCCAGTTCCAGTAGGAGCCGAAGCCGTCGGTGGTGATGCCGGCAACGGAACCGAGAATCAGCGCGAGGCACACCACTCCGATAAGTTGGAGGACTCTGGGCCGCATTTGAGTTGGTACTTGAAGTTACCAACAACCAGCTCAACTGGCAACCGCGAACTGTTGCGAGATGTGCACTGGCTTAGCCAGGCTTGCGCGTTCCTGCGGAGGGGAATTACTTGAGCGCGGCGCTCATCGCCGGATCACGGTGGATCACAGCCCGTGCGTACGAACAGATCGGGACAACTCGGAGACTCGCCTCTTTCGCGAATGCGACCGCCTTCTCGACGAGCTGCTTGCCGAGCCCGGTGCCGCGCAGCTCCGGAGACACCTCGACGTACTCGATGCGCATCACGCCGACTTCGGGGCGCGTGAACTCGAGGAACCCAAGGCGCTCGCCATTGATTCGCAGGACGAATTCGTGGACGCCGTTGAGTTCCTCGCGCTCGATCGTGACGGTACGCGACATCTGGTCAGGTCCCCATTTCAACATGATCAACCTCTATGCGGGCTGAAAACTGTTGGGACCGGGCGCAGGATTGAGGAGCAGGCGCAGCAGGCGCCGCAATTTGCGGCGCCCGTGCATCGTGAACATCACCAGGGAAGCCATTACGCCTGCCCCAGCGGCGGCTCGGAGGCCGCGGACTTCAGGCTCTCGCCCACCACGTTCTCGGCATACGCGGCGACCTTGTCGCCCACATTCGCCTTGATGTTGTTGGCGACGGTCTTCGCTTTCGCCACCGCCTGATCGCGCTTCTCGCCCATGGCGCGATCCTCGTAGTCGGTCGCGGGGCAGGCCAGGCCAATCGCCGCGCCGACCGCCACTGCAAGGGCGCCGGCCGCGAGCGGATTCTCCTGCACCCAATCATTGGTTGCCGTCGTCGCCGTGCCGGCGGCGCTGCGGACGCGGTCGGAGGCGACCTTCGCCGTCGACGCCGCCGATGCGGCGTATTCGTTCACCGTGTCGCGCGCGGTCGAGGCGTATTCGCCTACCGTCTCGCGCGCCGACGATGCGTACTGGCCGACCGCCTGCTTCGCCGTCGATGCGTACTCGCCGACGGTCTCACGCGCCGTCGACGCCATCGCGCCGACCTTGTCGCGCAGCCCGGGGTCCGTCGATCCGTATTCGTCCTGATCCCATGACGTGTCCGACGCGCCGTAATACGTCGGTGTGCTGCGGCCGCGCAGCATCCACCACGCAACCACGCCGAGAGTGATCGCGATGCGAATGGGATGTTCCCTGGCGTACCACGCGAGGTGGTTGCCGGCTCCGCGCGCCCGCTGGGCCGCGACATACGCTGTCTCGCCTGCCGAATGCATGATGTTCTTCACCTTTCCGGTCGCCGCTTCCCTCGCACTGTCCTTCGCCTGCTGGAGCAGGTGATCGGGACGCAGCCGATCCTGGATTTCGCCAATGGTTTCGCTCATCTCGACGCGAGTGCGCTCGATCTCGCGCTGGATCTCGTCGGTCTTGGAGTGCGACGCGTTCATCTCGTTCCGTTCTTGAGCCACTGGGTCGTCTCCTTGAGGGAATGAATCGTTTCGACGGGAGCGATCGATCTCTTGCGCAGCGCGGCAATCCCCGACTGCGCGAGCAAGTAGGCCGTCAGGCCCATGACGGCGGCGGTGATCGCAGCGGCGAGCCATGCGACGACGCCGACCTCGATCAGCAGCAGCGTGACTGCGGCCGCGATCGTGACGACGGCCGCGAGGCCGAACGCCGCCGCAACGCCGATCATCATCGCCTGCCTGCCGACGTCGGAGAGCTTCTCGCTCAACTCGACCTTGGCGAGGCGCAATTCCTGCCGAATCAGATCGGCGGTCTGCTGCGACAGATCGGAGAAGAGCTCTCCGAGCGAGCGGTCGATGCGTGGAACATCCATGTTCTGCTCCGCTTAATAACCGGCTTCGCCGAGGTCGCCCGAGTACGACGGCGAGCCGGTGCCCGCGGTCATGGGATCGACCTCGCTGAAGCCGTCGCCGTATGCGCGCATTGCGCCGCGATCCGAAGACGCCTTCAGGAAGCGGGCGATGCCGAGGCCGATCAGGAACGCGCCGCCGATGAAGAGCGCCGGACGCCGGCGCGCGAACGCATGCACGTCGTCGAGCATGTCGGCAACGCCGCGCTGGCGGATGGTGTCGGCAAAGCGTTTCAGCTGGTCGCTCGCGGTGTCGACGTACGACGCGAGGGTTTCGTTTTCGTTGCGGAGCTCGTTGCCGGCGCTGCGGAACACATCCGCGATGCCGAAGAGGCCGTCGGCGGCGCGATTCTTCTGCTCATCCACACGGGACGTCACGCGCTGCTGGATGCCTCCGAGCACGCCGTTCGCCGTGGTGGTGCCGTTAGCTCCGCCGTTGGCCGCTGATCCATTTCCGGTCCGGGCCGTTGAGCCGTTGGGCTTGTTCTCTCGATTCGTGGGCATGTGCCGCTCCTCCAACCGAGAAGGAGAGCAAGACAAGGGCCACAAAAATCAGGGGTGCCTATGGTGCCTGAGGTGCCTGGGGTGCCTCAGGTGCCTCACGAAGTTCTTACTTAGGGAAGGTGGAAACCTATCGAGTGACGGTGATCGTTACCTGGCCATCTCCAGTAAGCGCGCCATCGTCGGCGCGGGAGCGCAGCACATACTCGCCAGGCTCGGCGAAGGTCGCCCACACCGTCACCTTGCCGTCGGCCGGCCAGGACGGAGGCACCCACACCGGCGCCCACGGTGAATTGGCGCCGGCGCGCGTGTCTTCCCACGACATGATTTGCTCGGGCGAAAACGTGACGGCGCCTTTGCCGCGATACACGTACCACGACACGTGCAGGCCGACGTTCTTGCCGACCGTGACGCGCGCGGGCGGCAGCATCGCGCGATTGACGCGCGTGTCCGCCGTGACGTTGCGGGAGCCGGCGTTGCTCACGGCGGCGCCCGCGAGCCCAGCGCCACGCCGCTTCGGAATGCCGTCGTCGATCACGACCGCGGTGAGCTGCACCGCTTCGCCAACTTTCGCGGTCAGCGACTTTCGCCCCTGCACTTCGATCTGCGGCGGCTTGTTGGAACGGATCTCCGGGCTGCTCGATCCGGCGCCGAGCGCGCCGGTCTCCGACGCGCGCACGACATCATCGATTTGATAATCGAGCCGCAAGCTCGCGAAGGCTTTTTCGGCCTTGCCTTGCGTCGTGAGCGTCCAGATCAATTCATCCTTGTCGGAGAACCCCGGCGGCACGGGCACGCGGAAGATGAAGCGATTGCGGCGCGGCAGAAAGTGTGTCGGCTGTCCCTGGTCGGCGCCGCCGATGTTGAAGCTGTTCTCGGGTCCGATCGGAACGTCGATTTCCTCGACCCAGTTGCGATTCATGTAGCCGAACACGAAGTACTTCGTGCCGTCGGCGCCAATCTCCCAGCCCTCATAGGCGGGAGACACGTTCTGCCCGCTTGAATAAGACAACGACTGCGCCTGCAGTCCGAGCGAAAGGAACGTCAGCGCGACGATCGTAGGGGCGAACTTCAGTTCGCCCGCCAAGAATCGATTCACTGCTGCTGTCTCGGCGCTGCCATTGGTTGCGGCAGGATGTTACACAGCGGACAACCGATCACCATGCTGTTGCGCGTCAGCTTCAACTTTTCGCGGCGCGCCGCCATCTCCGCCTGGAACTGTTCGTCGCTCAGGGCCACGCGATTGCCGAGATCGATGAACATGTTCGCGACCGAACGGTTGCCCGAGCCCTGCCAGTTGCGCGGATCGGGCACGTTCTTGTTCGACGGCGAGTTGTCCATGTAGCCGACGATGTGGAGGATGGTGTCCTTCGGCAGCAGCGGCGCCGAGTCATCGTCGTAGTCGTAGCCGCGCACCCAGTTGTGGTCGTAGCCGACGCAGTTGATGGTCTGGATGTTGTAGCCCCAGATCGCCTCGAGGCACATGCGCTGCCCGGGCGCGTGCAAGTGCGGCTCGAACGACAGGATCTTGGTGTTCTCCTTCAGCAACGCATACGCATGCAGCTGCTGGCCTGGCTCCATCGCCTTGATGTCGATGTCGACGCCGTTGCCGAGCGCGTAGCTGGCGCGGCGGTATTCCGGCTTGTAGCCCTTCGGCATGAACTTGAACGCGATCTCGAGGTGCGCCGTCGTATCGCGCCCGTTCGAGTGCAGGTGCACCGAATCGGAGACGACGCTCGATCCGGCCTTGAGCAGGCGCGCGGATTTCGCGTCGAAGAAATCGGCCTCGCGTCCCACTTCGTGGACGGGCCACCCCGTGCTGTCGTCCGGCACGTTCGGATCGCCGGCTGCTTCGCCGAGCACGCGCGTCGACCAGATCATGTGGTGGAACACGAAACGGCCGCCGACGGTGGCGCGGCCGGTGCCCGTCGATCCGGCGTCGTTCACCTCGCGAATCTCGAGCGCCGACACGTAACGATCTTCGGTCAGCCCCGTCGGCACGCGCGGAATCTCGCCCCACCAATCGGGCTGCGTGCCTTTGACGACGATGTCGGTGGTGCGGACGACGAGATCGGGTTCGCCGATCGCCCACTTCGTGGATTCGCTCCACGCGCGCAGCGCCGGCATGTCGCCCGGGTTGCCGCGCGGCGCGCCGCTGTCGGCCCACTTCGCGATCATCGCGATCTCATCGGCGCTGAGCGACGGATCGTTCTTGAACTTCTGGATGCCGATGTTCTTCTCGACGTACCACGGCGGCATCACGCCGGCGCGGGGGCCGATGCCGGTGCGCTGCTTGATCGCGCGCGCCCAGGGCCGGACTTCGTCGTAGGTGCGCAGCGACATCGGCGCGACGCCGTCGGGCCGGTGGCAGCTCTCGCAGCTGCGCTGGAGGATCGGCGCGATGTGCTTGGTGAACGTGACCTCGGGGGCGGCCTGCGGCGTCGGCCTGCCCTCCGTAGCGCCTGGCGCGGAGGAGGGAGCTTGGGCCATCGGCAGCGCCACGGCGCAAATGACGAGACCCAGGCCGAGCAGCAACGACGTTCGTGCCATGACAACGTCCTCCAGCGGTAAATTTACCCTAAATTCGCTCGCAGGAAGTCCAGCCCCTGCTGCAGGATTCGCCGGGTTTCCGAGGTATCGAGCGACAAGTCAAACGCGTGCGGCGCCTCGGGATAATTCACGAGGGTTATTGGCTTGTTTTCGGCAAGCGCCCGGGCCATGAACGCATCGAGGTCCGCGTTGAGACCGGGCGTTTCATCTTTGCCGGCGCGGGTGATGAACAGCGGTGTGTCGGGGCAATAGTCCTTCGTCATCGGATTGTTCAACACGGCGCACGTCGCATGCGACGCCACAACCAGCGCAAGCGGACCGTGTCCTGAGGTCGCCCACAGACCTGTTTTTCGATATTTCGCGCCGAGATGCGTCATCAACGCTAACGCGTCGGGCTCCGCCTGGCGATTCGAATGCGTCACCGCGGTCATGCCCGAGGCGGCAATCAGTCGCGCCATCGAAATCGTCCATTCCATCTCCATGAATTTGCACCCCATGTGCGTTTCGAAATTGGCACTCGGATAGCCCTCGACCATCGCGACGACGCAATCGCCGATCGGATTGATCGGCTCGTAAGTCTCGAGCGGCAACGGCTCGCCATTCGCTCCGGTGAACGTCGACTTTTCGACGCGCACCGATTGCATCCCGGGAATTTCGTACAGCACTCGTCGAGTCGTAACTTCATGTCGCATGTTGTTCTCCTGAAACTATCCACGGATTACACGGATTACACGGATGCCGTCGGTGACGTTGCTCGCGGCGGCGCTACGCGCCGCGCCGGCAGCGAAGTACCGCGGAAATGAGTCCCGACAAACTTATGACCGACTCATTTCTGCAGTACTTCGTTGTCGGCGTTGGGCCGGCCGCAGGCCGGCCCGCGAGCAACTCGCAATCCGTGAAATCCGCGAAATCCGTGGATTGATTTTGAACAAATAAAAAAGGCCCTTCGGGGAAGGGCCTTTTTGGGCTGCGGAGAACTCTATCGAAACGATACGGGGTCGCGCAAGAATTAATTTCTGCGGCCGAAGACCCGCGACCAGAAGCCTGGCTTCGATTCGAGCAGCGGCGGCGGATTGACGCGCGCGTCGCGAATCGCGCCGCGGGGACGATCGATCCAGTTCGCTTTCATCCCCTTCGTCGCGACCTTCATGAATCGCGTCCACAGCGGTACCGCGAGCTCGGCGGCGTAGCCGTTGCGGCGGATCGTCTGCGGTTGATCGTAGCCAACCCAGACGCCGGCCACGAGCGACGGCGTGAAGCCGATGAACCACGCGTCCTTGTAATCGTTCGTCGTGCCCGTCTTGCCGCCGGCCGGCAGAGAGAATCCCATCTGCCGCACGCCGTAGGCGGTGCCGCCGTCGATCACGCCGCGCAGCATGTCGGCCATCAGGTATGCGGTCACCGGGCGAATCGCCTGGGCCGGAACACTCTTGTTTTCGTAGAGCACCGTGCCGTCCTCGTCGACGACGCGTCGCACGAGATGCGGATGAAAGACGGTGCCTTTGTTCGCGAACGCGCCGTAGGCGGCGGTGATCGCGCTCAACGTGACCTCGCCCGAGCCAAGCGCGACCGACGGCACGGCCGGCAGATCGTCGAAGCCAAAGCCGCGCGCTGATTTCATTGTCTGCCGCAATCCCACGTTGGTCAGCAGCTGCACGGCGGCGCGATTGCTCGACAGCCTCAGGCCGTCGCGCAGGGTCAGCGGCTCCTGGTCATCGACGTGCTCGTCGTCCGGCGTCCACGCCGCGTTCGACGCTTCGACCGGCTCGTCGAGGTGCTCGATCAGATCGTCGGGACCGAAACCGTCTTCGACCGCGGCCGCATACACGAACGGCTTGAACGCCGAGCCCGGCTGACGACGGGCGACCGTCGCACGATTGAAGTTACTGACGCGGAAGTCGCGGCCGCCGACCATCGCGCGCACGGCGCCGGTGCCCGGATCGATCGCGATCAACGCGGCCTGCAGCGGATCGCGCGGCGTCTTGCGCTTCGGCAGCGACTTCTCGATCTCGGCGATGCTCTCGTCGACGGCCGCATCCGCGGCGCGCTGCATGTACGGATCGATCGTCGTGTAGACCTTCAGTCCGCCCTGTTCGACGCGCTCGTTGCCGAACTGCTCGACGAGCTGGCGCCGCACTTCTTCCTTGAAAAACTGGCCGTACTGTTCTTCGGAGCGCAGGCCATCGTAGATTTCGATCTGCGTCTTGAAGGCCGTGTCGTATTCCTGGCGCGTGATCGCCTTGCTCTCGAGCATCGCCCTGAGCACGACGGTCTGGCGCGCTTCGGCCTTTTGCGGCGCGGTCGACGGGTCGTAGCTCGACGGCGCCTTCAACAATCCTGCGAGCAGCGACGCTTCGCCGAGCGACAGCTCTGAGGCCTTCTTGCCGAAGTAACCACGCGAGGCCGCTTCGGCGCCGTAGAGGCCGTCACCGAAATACACCTTATTCAAGTACAGCTCGAGGATCTCGTTCTTGGTGAAGGCGTGTTCGAGCTGCGCGGCGAACAACAGCTCGCGAAGCTTACGGCTCAACGTCTTTTCGCGTCCGACGCTCTGCCGCGCGAGTTGCTGCGTGATCGTGCTGCCGCCCTGGACCGCTTCGCCGGCGCGCACCCCCGCGATCGCCGCGCCGACGATGCGAATGGGGTCGAAGCCTTCATGATCGAAGAATCGGCGATCTTCGATCGCAATTACGGCCTTGATGAGGTTGGGGGAAATTTCGGCAAGCGGCACCTCAATTCGGTGCTCTTTGGCGATGGTAAAAACTTCCCGATCGGCCGCGTCAAAAAGGATATTGGCGCTCGCCATGTCCGAAAACAGACGCAGCTCCTGCTTATTGGGGATGCTGCCCGTCAAATCGAGGACAAACCAGCTGTATCCGGCCAAAAACGCCAGCACGGCGATAGCGCCGGCCCGCAGGTGCCACGGTCGAGCTTGCCAGGAAGTGAAGGCCATCGAGGTAACTGCTGCAACGGCCGTTCCAGTCACAATCCCAGCAAATCAGAGGGGTCTGACCCCTTTCCGATTTCTTCCCATGTCAAATTGGGGTCAGACCCCGATCCGAGTGTCGATCTGGGAGACAGTCGTCCGACGAGTGAGTAAGGAGAGAGAAACATGCGTTTCATGATGTTGGTGATTCCGAAGGGTTATGAATCCGCACCGCAGGACGCCCTGCCGTCCGCGGACGCGGTCGCGAAAATGATGAAGTACAACGAGGCCCTCGCCAAGGCCGGCGTGCTCCTCAGCCTCGATGGCCTCGTTCCACCGTCAGCCGGTGCGCGCGTCAGCTTTTCGGGCGGCAAGCCGAAGGTCACCGACGGCCCGTTCGCGGAAGCGAAGGAATGCGTTGGCGGCTACTGGATGATCCAGGTCAAGTCGAAGGAAGAAGCGATCGAATGGGCGAAGCGCGCGCCGATGGGCGACAACGAAATCATCGAGGTGCGGCAGGTCCACGAGATGGAGGACTTCCCCGCCGACGTGCAGGCGGCCGCCGCGGGCTTCGAGGAGTTGCAGGGGCGGAAATGATCAACGGTTCCACAAGTTCCACGAGTTCCAAAAGTTCCACGGGTTGTGTAACCCTTGGAACGCGTGGAACCGGTGGAACCCATGGAACGCGGCGCAGCCGCCCCCGACATCTCCAAAACGATCGACGCGGTCTGGAAGATCGAGTCGCCGAAGCTGATCGCCGCGCTGGCGCGCATGACGCGCGGCGACGTCGGCCTCGCGGAAGATCTCGCGCAGGATGCGCTGGTCTCGGCGCTCGAGCAGTGGCCGAAGGAGGGCGTCCCGCGTAATCCGGGCGCGTGGCTGATGGCGATCGCCAAGCGCCGCGGCATCGATCACTTCCGCCGCAACAAGCTCACCGACGAGAAGCACCAGCAGGTTGGCTACGAGATGGAAGCGCGCCAGCAAGACGCCGCTCCTGATTTCGATGCGGCACTGGATGACGAGTTGGGCGATGACCTGCTGCGATTGATCTTCACGGCGTGCCACCCGGTGCTGTCCACCGAGGCGCGCGTGACGTTGACGTTGAAGCTGCTCGCGGGCCTCACGACGGAGGAGATCGCGCGCGCGTTTCTCTCAACCGAAACGACGATTCAACAGCGCATCGTCCGCGCCAAGCGCACGCTCGCCGACAGGAAGGTCGCCTATGAAGTGCCGGGCGGCCCCGAGCTCAACGTGCGGCTCGGATCGGTGCTCGAAGTCATCTACCTGATTTTCAACGAAGGCTACTCGGCGACGGCGGGCGACGACTGGATGCGTCCGGCGTTGTGTGAAGACGCGCAGCGTCTCGGCCGCGTGCTCGCCGGGCTCGCGCCGAATGAGCCCGAAGTGCATGGCCTCGTCGCGCTGATGGAGATCCAGGCGTCGCGATCGGCGGCGCGCGTCGGACCGAAGGGCGAACCGATCCTGCTGCTCGATCAGGATCGTCGCCGCTGGAATCAGCTGCTGATCCAGCGCGGCCTCACCGCGCTCGCGCGCTCGGAGCGATTGCGGCGGGAGCGCGGTCCGTACACGCTGCAAGCGGCGATTGCCGCCTGTCATGCTCGCGCCCGGCAGGCGGATCAGACCGATTGGCAACGCATCGCGTCGACCTACGACGAGCTCGCGACCATCATGCCGTCGCCGATCGTCGAGCTCAATCGCGCGGTCGCATACGGGATGGCGTTCGGGCCCGAGAAGGGCCTCGAGGTGGTCGAGCCGCTGGTCGGCAATCCCTCGCTCAGCGAGTATCCGTACCTGCCCGGCGTGCGCGCCGATCTGTTGTTCAAGTTGAAGCGCTTCACCGAAGCGAAGGCGGAATTCGAGAGAGCGGCGTCGCTGACCAGGAATGCCTCACAGCGCGCGCTGTTGTTGCAGAAGGCGGCTGAATCTCAACGATCGACTAACTGAACCTCGAAGGCCTCGAGATCGAACATGTCGTGGCCGAGAGCGAGGACGATCACCTTCTCGCCGACCTTCACCTTGTCGCGACCGATCTTCTTGTGGTGCTTGTCGGTGACGACCGCGCTGTCGGTGAAATCAATTTCGTAAGTCGCGCCGTCGATCGACTTGACCGCGATCTCGTCTTTCTTGAGGGCGGCCACCGTGCCCACGATCTTGAATTTCTCATGGGCCAACACTCCGGATACCAGCATGAGCGCCACTAATGCTGTGAAGAAGCTGCGCATAGGACCAGCCTAC
>Ga0310890_10000511_pt1 | contig 12912 bp, 13 predicted proteins | sample T20D3metaG_FD_203751 | JGI IMG/M metagenome (GOLD analysis project Ga0310890, IMG submission 203751) | Lab incubated soil microbial communities from West Virginia University Organic Research Farm, Morgantown, WV, United States - T20D3 | ecosystem: Environmental > Terrestrial > Soil >... | reverse complement strand
CGATCACGATCGCCGACCTGCCACGTGACGTGCTCGAGGAGAGTTTTCTCTCCGAAGGATTTGGTGACGTCTTGGAGTTGAAGCATGAGGTCCTAGGGTCCTAGGGACCTAGGGTCTTAGGGAGGTTCTAGGGGTGGCCGTTAGGACCCTAAGACTCTAGGACCCTAGGACCTCGTGATTTTATTCTCCCAGCGCCCGGGCCGCCGCTGCAAGAACTTGCGGCACGCGGAACGGCTTGGTCAAGTAACCGGCGACGCCAAGATTCACCGCTTCGATCGCGCTCGACTCGGTCGAGAAGCCCGTGATGATGATCACCGGCAGATCGGTCTTCAGCCGCTTCGCCTCGCGGATCAGCGTCAGCCCGTCCATGCCCGGCATTTTCAGGTCGGCAATCAACAGATCGTAATTTCCAAGGCGCAGGCGCTCGAGCGCGGCGCGGCCATCCGGCGCGACGTCGACCTCATATTCCGCGAGCGCCAGCGTCTTTTGCAGCAGCTCCCGAATGCTCGATTCGTCGTCAACGACGAGCACGCGGCTGTGGCCGTCGCGTGCTTGCGGCCGGTCCGCCCCGGCGGCCGCGGGTCCGCGATCGCCGCGCGGACGCTGCGTATCCAGCCAGGCGTCGATGTCACGCTTGCGGAAGCGCCATTGACGGCCGACGCGGACGGCGGGAATCTTCCCGGCTTTGATCAGCCGGTAAACAGTCCGAAGGTTGACCTGGAGATACTCCAGGACCTCTTCGGTCGTGAGGAAAATCTCGTCGTTTGGGAAGTTCACGCCCACTAAGTATCTCTGAAACCGGTATGTTACCCCATTACCGTGTTCCGGCCGACTTTCGGGGCAGGGCCGGAGTCTTAGACACTAGCGAGCACGTTTGGCGAAACTGATCGCATGGTAGCGACCGACGAGGAGCTCGTCGCCAGGTCCATGGATGGCGACGTAGACAGCTTCAACCAGCTCGTTTTGCGCTGGGAACGGCCGATCTATGCTCTGGCGTACCGGGTCATTGGCCGTGACGAGGACGCGCGGGACGTTGCCCAGGAAACCTTCCTCCGGGCCTTTCGGGCACTCCCAGGATTCAAGGGGCAGGCGAAGTTCTCGTCCTGGCTGTACAGAATTGCGCTGAATCTCTGCCGCGACTGGATCCGCAGGAAAAAGCGCACGCCCCTCGTCGATATGCCCGAGGGGGTTGACATCACCGAGCTCGCCGCCGAACAGGGCCCCGTTGAATCGATCGAGGACCTGGTCGCGCGACAGGAAATGAGCCGCATTGTCGCGGAGGGCATGAAGTTGCTGCCGGACGAACAACGCACCGCCATCGTGTTGAAGGAGTACCACGGCCTGACGTTTCAGGAGATCGCCGACCTGCAAGGCTGCCCACTGAGCACCGTCAAGACCCGGCTCTATCAGGGCCTGAGTGTGTTGCGGCGTCATCTGGAAAGCCGGGGCATGACCAGTTTCAAGAGTGACAAGGAATCATGAGCATCACGTTCACGTGTGACGACAAGCAAACCCTGGTCTCGTACCTTTATGGCGAGATCGATCACGCGACGCGCCAGGTTGTCGAGGCGCACCTCGCGACGTGCGCGGACTGCGCATCGGAAGTGATGGCGCTCGGCGACGCGCGCGCGGGACTTGGACTGTGGGTCCCCCCCGACGTGGAGCTCGACTTCACCATCGTCAAGAAGTCGCAGCTGCCGGCGCCGAACCTGCTGCGCCCCGCGCGCTGGTGGAACACGGTGCCGGCGTGGGCGCAGGCGGCCGCCGCCATCCTCGTGCTCGCCGCGGGCGCCGCGATCGCGAACGTGCAGGTCAAGTCAGGTCCCGAAGGTTTCGCCGTCACGACCGGCTGGATGCAGCCAGCCGCGCCAGCCCTGAGCGAGCCGTTCGACGGCGCAGCCGTTGAACGGCGAGTCGAACGGGCGCTGGTCGCCCTCGAGCAGCAATTGCGCAACGAGATCAGGGCCGCCCGCCCGCAAGAGGCGCGCGCCACGGGGCCGGTCGACGAAACCACGATCAGTCGCGTCCGCCAGTTGATCGCCGAGAGCGAGCAGCGGCACGAACGCGCGCTCGCCATGCGTTTCGTCGAGTTCACGCGCGACCTGAACATGCAGCGCCGCGCCGACCTGCAGAACATCGGCCGCGTCGTCGGATCGTACGACGGCGAGTTGATGCGCCAGCGCCAGATGATCAATAACGTCATTCGCGTCTCCGCGACGCCGCAGCAATAGACAGGAGCGAAGAGTCAGAGTCATGAAGAAGCACATCACCACGTCGATTGTTCTCACCGCGCTCGCCTGCGCGGCGCCGGTGGCGGCGCAGGATCCACCGGTGGTGCCGGTGCAGGAGCCCCAGGTTGCCGCACCCGCGGCACCTCCCAAGGCCATCCCGCCGATGAACATGAGCGACATCCGACATCACATCTACGTGATGGAGGGCGCGCTTGCGCGCGCGGTCGATTACGGCGCCAAGCAGCTCAATCGCGAGATCCTCGCCGTGATGCCGGGCGTATTCATGCTGGAAGGCGAGGCGCGCGCCCGCGGGGTGCATCTCGACGGCTACGGCGTCTTCTTCGACGTGCGCGTGCCGATGATGCGCCAGAGCATGGTGTGGAGCCTGCGCATGATGCTCGATAACGACGGCGCCGCGAACCAGGCGGCGATCAACGAGCTCCGCCGCTCGATGCAGGGCGTGACCGATCCGAACACGCGCGCCTCGCTGGAGAAGGCCGTGCGCCAGCTCGAACGGCAGGTGCCCACCACGGCGGCGAGAAGCCCGCAAGTGGCTCCGGGCGTGGTCGTGTCGGAGCCGTCATCGCCCGCGGTGGGCGCCCAAACGGCGGCCGGCATTGCCAACCCTCGTCCGGCGGCGCCGATGCCGCCGCCAGACAGCGTCTGGGCGAAGGATCCGAATCGTGCTTACACCGAGGCAGTGACCCGCGCGCTCGTCGACGCGATGATCGACTACAGCACGCCGATGAACATCGCCGCTGAACAGTGGCTGACGGTGGCGGCGCGCGACGATGAGGGACGCGACTCGCTCGCGCCGCAGGATCCCCTCGAAGAAGTGGTGACGATGATTTACCGGATCAAGGGCAGCGATCTGCAGCTCTATCGGACCGGCAAGATCGATCGGGACGAGGTCCGCAAGCGTGTCCAGATGACTCAGTTTTAGAAAGCGGTGTCTAATTAGAATAGGCGTATGGTTTCGATTCGCTTGCGTGTCGCCGCACTGAGCTCCATTGCCCTTGCGGCCCTCCTCTCGACACACTGCGGCGCGTCCGTGGACGCGGTCGCCGCGCTCGAACCGGTCGACGTCGTCACCGGCTGGTACGATGATGGGATCATCGAGGGCGGCAAGAACAAGCTCGTGCCCAGCGTCTCGATGAAACTGCGCAACAAGACCGACAAGGAATTGAAGTCGATCCAGATCAACGCGATCTTCCGCCGCGTCGGCGAGAAGGAAATGTGGGGCGAGTACTTTGGCTGGGCGATCCCGCGCACCGCGCCGCTCGCCGGCGGGGCGGAGACCAAGCCGCTGGTCATGCGATCGACGCTGGGCTACACCGGGGAGCAGCCGCGCATGCAGATGCTGCAGAACAAGGACTTCGTCGACGCCAAAGTCGAAATCTATCTGAAGCAGGGATCGAAGGTCCTGGCGAAGCTCGCTGAGTATCCAATCCAAAGACAGTTGTTGACTCGTTAGATTCGCGGGGGATAATTCCCCGCGATGTCACAGTCCACTCTCGAACGCCGCCTTGGTCCGCTTGATGGCGCGGCGATCATCGTCTCCAACGTCATTGGCGGCACGATCCTGTTTGCGCCGCCCTTCATGGCCGGCCTCGTGCCGAATCCCTGGATGTACCTCGGGCTGTGGGTGGCTGGCGGCGCGCTCGCCTTTGCCGGCGCGATGGCCTATGCGGAATTAGCGGCGCTGCGTCCGAAGGCTGGAGGCGAATACGTCTACCTCGATGCCGCGTATGGCCGCGTCGCCGCGTTCCTCACCGGGTGGACCTCGTTTGTCGCGGGCTTTGCCGGCGCCATTGCGGCGAACGCGTTCTTCATCCCCATCTACCTGGCGCGGTTCATTCCCGGCGTTGACAACCAGACACCAATCCTGACGATCCCGCTGCCCTGGGTGCCACTAACGCTCTCCACGCATACGCTCGTCGCGTTGGCGTCGGTGTGGCTGCTGGCGCTGATTCATATCCGCGGTGTCGGTCCTGGACGCCTGATGATGAACGTGCTGGCCGCGCTCAAGGTGACCGCGTTCCTCCTGTTCGTTCTCGCCGGCTTCGCGTTTGGCACCGGTGCGTTCAGCAACGTCTCGGCGTCGAGTGGTTCCGTTTCCGCGACCAACTGGCTGTTCGCCTTCATCCCGGTCATGCTCGCGTACTCGGGCTGGAACGCCTCGGCGTACGTGGCCGAAGAGATTCGCGATCCAGGCCGCAACCTCCCGCGCTCGCTGGCGATTGGCACCCTGGCGGTGATCGCCGTCTATCTGGGCATCAATCTGCTCTATCTCTATGTCTTTTCAGTCGGTGAGCTGGCCGCGTTGAAGGGCAGCGTGCTCGACGTGGTCGCCGATCGACTGCTCGGCTCCGGCGCCGGCCACGTGATGGGCCTCGTCTCGATTGTCAGCCTGCTGGCCGGCAACAGCGCGATGACCTTCGCGGGTCCGCGCGTCTACTTTGCGATGGCGCGCGACGGCGTGTTCTTCGACGCCGCCGCGAAGGTGCATCCAACATTTCGGACGCCGGCGTTCGCCATCGTTGCGCAAACGGCGTGGGCGTCGCTGCTCATCCTCACGGGCAGCGGCAATGCGCTCATCACCTACACGGGATTTTCGATCACGCTGTTTCTCGGCGTCGCGGTGTTTGCGCTTTTCGTGTTGCGGGCGCGCGAGCCGAACGCGGATCGCCCGTTCAAGGCGCTGGGTTATCCGCTCGCGCCGGCGATCTTCACGATCGCGTGCTTCGTGATCCTCGCCAACGCGCTGTATACGGATTTGGTGAAGCCGATGACGGCGGGCACTCCGGTCGGGCCGTCGGCCTGGGGCTTCCTCGTCATTGGATTGGGATTGCCGATCTACTACTTCTTTGCGCGGAAGCGTTAATGAGACACTACAGGGATGGAGTCGACCTTTCACGCGACCACCATCCTGGCCGTGCGCCAGGAGGATCGCGCCGTGCTGGCGGGCGACGGTCAGGTGACCCTCGGCAACACGGTCGTCAAGCAGGGCGCCCGCAAGATCCGCCGGCTCTATAACGACAACATCCTGGCCGGCTTCGCCGGCTCCGCCGCCGATTCGTTTGCGCTCTTCGCGCGCTTCGAATCGAAACTCGAGCAGTATCGCGGTAACCTCGAGCGCTCGGCCGTCGAGCTCGCCAAGGACTGGCGCACCGATCGCGCGCTGCGCCGTCTCGAAGCGATGCTGATCGTCCTCGACAAGCGATCGATGTTTCTCCTGTCCGGCACCGGCGACCTGATCGAGCCGGACGACGGCATCATCGGCATTGGCTCCGGCGGCGCGTTCGCGCAGGCCGCGGCCAAGGCGCTGGCCCGCCACACCGCGCTCTCGGCGCGCGAGATCGCGGAGCACGCGATGACGATCGCGTCCGAGATCTGCATTTACACCAACGCCAACCTGACCATCGAAGAACTTTAATGGCACGCAGCTCGGTAACCCTTCCGGGCCGTTCCGTAGGAACGGCCGCAGAGCGTTGGTCGAGGGGCGTTGCGGTTACCGCCCCAACAACTGATACGCTCCAATAAGATGCCGATCTCACTACCCGAGCGCACCAACACCGGGATCGATTCGCTGACGCCGAGAGAAATCGTCGCCGAGCTCGACAAGTATGTCGTCGGCCAGGGCAAGGCGAAGCGGGCGGTCGCGATCGCGCTCCGCAATCGCATGCGCCGCCAGAAGCTGCCGGCCGATCTCGCGGAAGATGTTGCGCCGAAGAACATCCTGATGATCGGGCCGACCGGCGTCGGCAAGACCGAGATAGCCCGCCGCCTGGCCAAGCTGGCGCATTCGCCCTTCATCAAGGTCGAAGCGTCGAAGTTCACCGAGGTCGGCTATGTCGGCCGCGACGTCGAGTCGATGGTGCGCGACCTCGTCGAGCTCGCCGTGAACATGGTCCGCGAGGAGCGCATCGAGGAAGTGAAGGCGAAGGCCGAGCTCAACACCGAGGAGCGGCTGCTCGACTTGTTATTGCCGCCGCGGCCGACGGCGCCGGATGAAGATCCCGGCCGCGTCCGCGACGAGATGGGCGGCACCCGCCAGCGGATGCGCGAGCAGCTGCGCGACGGCAAGCTCGACGATCGCATGGTCGAAGTCGACGTCCAGGAAAAATCATTTCCGTCGATCGAGCTCATCACCGGTTCGTCGATGGAGGAAGTCGGCGTCAACCTGCGCGACATGATGCCGGGGCTCTTCCAGGGGCGATCGAAGCGCCGCCGCGTCACTGTCGCCGAAGCACGCGAGCGGCTGTTGTCGGAAGAAGAGCAGAAGCTGATCGACATGGACGCCGTCGCCGGCGCCGCGGTCGAGCGCGTCGAGCAGGCCGGCATCATCTTCGTTGACGAGATCGACAAGATCGCGGGCCGCGAAGGCAGTCACGGACCGGAAGTGAGCCGCGAAGGCGTGCAGCGCGACATCCTGCCGATCGTCGAAGGCACCACCGTCAACACCAAGCACGGCATGGTGCGGACCGATCACATCCTGTTCATCGCCGCCGGCGCGTTCCACGTGTCGAAGCCGTCGGATCTGATTCCGGAGCTGCAGGGCCGCTTCCCGATCCGCGTCGAGCTCGACGCGCTCGGCCAGGCGGAATTCGTGCGCATCCTGACCGAGCCGCGCAGCGCGCTGATCAAGCAGTACACCGCCCTGCTGGCGACCGAGGGCGTCGACCTGCGCTTCTCGGACGACGGCGTGGCGACGATTGCGGAGTTTGCGACCATCGTCAACGAGCGGACCGAGAACATCGGGGCGCGGCGGCTGCACACGGTCATGGAGCGGCTGCTCGACGAGGTGTCGTTCGAGGCGCCGACTCTCGTGGAGAAGTCGATCACGATCGACGCCGCCTACGTGCGCCGCATGCTCGCGGACATCGTCAAGAACGAAGACCTGTCCCGCTACATATTGTGACCGTGCGCCCTTCGACTCGCGGGCCATACGCGATGCGAACGGCCCGCTCGCTCAGGACGGTCCTTTCCCGTCGGCTTGCCGCGGTCCTGATTCTGGCCGCACTCATCGTGACCGCGGCCTGCGGTAAGAAAGGACCGCCGCTCGCGCCGTTTTCGCGCGTGCCATCGGTCATTGCCACCGTGACGCCGCAGCGGATTGGCGACGACGTCTACCTGTCCTTCAAGGTGCCGGACACGAATGCGGACGGCCAGAAGCCCGCGGACATCGGCGAGCTTGACGTCTACGCGGTCACGTCCGAAAAGGCTCCCGCGACGGAAAATCAGCGCGAAGCCGCCACGTTGATTGCCACCCTGCCGGTACGCCCGATACTTCCGGAGCCACCCGCGCCCGTTGAGGGATCACCGCCGCCGCCCCCAATCCCGCTGCCGCCCGGCGTCGACCGCGGTGCGGCGGTCGCCGTGAAGGAAGCGCTCACTGCGGAAGCGCGCGTCGCCGTTGAGCTGCCGGTTGATCGTCTGCTCCCAAAAGTCACGCCGGTTGAAACGGAGGCTCACGATGGTCCTCTCGTGGCGCCGGCGCCAACCCAGTTGCCGCGGCGCCACTACTTCGTGATTGCGAAGAGCCAGCGTGGGCGCGAAGGCGCGGCGTCGACGCCGGTGTCAGTTCCGCTCGAAGCGGGAAGCTCGGCGCCCGGCGCCCCCGTCGTCATCAACACCGCGAGCGAGATGACGATCTCGTGGCCGCCGCCGCCCGATGCGCGGACGTCCACGTTTCTTCTCCCTCCAAGCGTCAAGCCGACGGCCGGCGCCAACGTGACGCCGTCGAACACCACGCCGCGGGTCCCACCGCTGCTCGCCGCGAAGTCGCTCGGCTTCAACAGCCAGGCGACGACGTATCACGTCTTTGAAGTGCCGCCGCCCGCGACGCCGACGGTCGAGCCCGATCCCTACGCGATCGCACAGCCGGCGCCGATTACGCCAGCGCCGGTTCCCGACACCGAGTTCGTGATCAAGGGAGTCTCGTTTGGCGCCGAGCGCTGCTTCGAAGTACGGCCCGTCGATCAGGTGTTCGGAGCCACGGTCATCGGGCCGGCGTCACCGCGAACGTGCTTTACGCCGAAGGATACCTACGCGCCAGTCGCGCCGAAGTCCCTGGCCGCGATCGCCGGCGCCGGCGTGATCAGTTTGATCTGGGACGCGAATAGCGAGACCGATTTGGCCGGCTACATCGTGTTGCGCGGCGAAGCGCCAGGTGACACACTGCAGCCGATTACCAAGGAGCCGGTGACCGTCACTTCCTATCGTGACGAGAGCGTCCGCCCTGGCATTCGCTACGTTTACGCCGTGGTCGCGGTCGATCGGGCCGTGCCGCGCAATGAAAGTCCGCAATCAAACCGCGCCGAGGAAATCGCGCGCCAGTGAGGCACATGGATCGGATCTATCGCATCAAGCAAGGCATGGGCGGACGACCCGCAATCGAGCGCGACGGTCAGCTGCATTGGCTCAAGGGTGAACTGTTTGGCGCGTATCAACTGGGCGAGCCCGTCCCGGCGGGATCACATCGTTTTCTCGCGCCGGTGATGCCGTCGATCGTCGTCTGCATCGGCTTGAACTACAAGGATCACGCGGCGGAGATGAACAAGAAACTGCCCGCCGAGCCGCTGGTGTTTCTCAAGCCGCAGAGCTCGGTGATCGGTCCCGAGGACGAAATCAGGATCCCGTCGTGGGCAGGACGCATCGAACATGAGGCCGAGATGGCCGTCGTGATCGGCCGGCGCGCGTCGAACGTGAAGGCCGCCGACGCGATGGCCTACGTGCTCGGTATCACGTGCCTCAACGACGTCACGGCGCGCGAGCTGCAGGCCAAGGACGTGCAGTATTCGCGGGCCAAGGGCTTTGATACGTTTTGTCCGATCGGCCCGTGCATCGCCGTCGGTCTCGATCCATCGGAGCTGGCCGTCGAAGGGTGGGTCAACGAGGAGCGCCGTCACAATTCCAACACGCGCGAATTGATATTCCCGGTGCCGTATCTCGTCGAGCACGTCACCCGGTTCATGACGCTCAATCCCGGTGACATCATCACGACGGGGACGCCGTCTGGCGTCGGGCCGTTGACGCCGGGCGATCGCATGATGGTGAAGGTGGCAGGGGTCGGGACCTTGTCGAACCCCTGTGTAGCCGCCTGATGGATCCGATCGAACGACTGAGGGAGCGCGAACAGCTCGCCGAGCTGGGCGGCGGCGAAGAGCGCCTCAAGAAACGGCACGCGCAAGGCAAGCTGACCGCGCGCGAGCGCATGACGCGCCTCTTCGATGCCGGCACGTTCGAAGAGGTCGACAAGCTCGTCACGCACCGTTGCCAGGACTTCGGGATGGAGCAGCAGATCATCCCCGGCGACGGCGTCGTCAGCGGCCACGGCCGCATCCACGGCCGCGTGGTCTACGCCTTCGCGCAGGACTTCACGGTATTCGGCGGCTCGCTCTCTGAAACCAACGCCGCGAAGATTTGCAAGGTCATGGACATGGCGACGCGCAACGGCGCGCCGATTGTCGGCTTGAACGATTCGGGCGGCGCGCGCATCCAGGAAGGGGTCGTCTCGCTCGGCGGCTACTCCGATATTTTTCTTCGCAACACTCTGGCCTCGGGCGTCGTGCCGCAGATCTCCGCGATCATGGGCCCGTGCGCGGGCGGCGCCGTGTACTCGCCGGCGATCACCGACTTCATCGTGATGGTCAAGCAGTCGAGCTACATGTTCGTGACCGGCCCCGACGTGATCAAGACGGTGACGCATGAAGACGTGACCAAGGAAGATCTCGGCGGCGCCATGACGCACAACGAGAAAAGCGGCGTGGCGCACTTCGCCGTCGAAAACGACGCCGAATGCATCGCCCTGATCCGCGAGCTGCTGTCGTTCATGCCCGACAACAATCTCGACGATCCGCCGCGGAAGGCGACCGGCGATCCCCTCGATCGCGAAGACGACAGCCTCGATCGGCTTGTGCCGGCGTCACCGAACCAGCCGTACGACATGCTGGACCTGATCCACACCGTTGCCGACGAGGGATATTTTCTCGAGGTCCACCAGCACTACGCGCGCAACATCATTGTCGGCTTCGCGCGGCTCGGCGGACGGCCGGTCGGCGTCGTCGCCAATCAACCGGCTTACCTGGCCGGCACGCTGGACATCAATGCGTCGGTCAAAGGCGCGCGCTTCGTGCGGTTCTGCGACGCGTTCAACATTCCGTTAATCACGTTCGAAGACGTTCCAGGATTCCTGCCGGGCACGGTCCAGGAGTACGGCGGCATCATTCGTCATGGCGCGAAGCTCCTCTATGCGTTTGCGGAGGCGACGGTGCCGAAGATCACCGTGATCACCCGCAAGGCCTACGGCGGCGCCTACTGCGTCATGTCCAGCAAGCACATCCGCACCGATTTCAACTACGCGTGGCCGAGCGCCGAGATCGCGGTGATGGGCGCGGAGGGCGCCGTCAACATCCTCTACAAGCGTGACATCGAGAAGGCCGCCGATCCGGCGGCGATGCGCGCTGACAAGATCGCGGAGTTCCGCGAGCGGTTTGCGAGTCCCTACGTCGCCGCCGAGCGCGGCTACGTTGACGAAGTGATCCTGCCGCGCATGACGCGCGCCAAGCTGGTGCAGGCCCTGGCCACGCTCGATCACAAACGCGACAAGAATCCACCCAAGAAGCATGGCAACATTCCGCTTTAATCCGACCGTCGGTTTCATGCTGCTCAGCCTCGCGTGCGTGCCGCGCGAGAGCACGCCGCAACCGCCCGCGCCCGTGGAGGTCGCGGCGATCCAGAAGATCCAGATCGAACACGTGACGCCGCGCCGCGACTTTGTCGGTCCCCTGCCGACGACGCTGGAGTGGACCGCGGTCGATGGCGTCGACAGCTACGCCGTCAGCGTCGAGAACGAGATCGAAATCCCGGTGTTCGACCAGGAAGGCATCACGACGACATCGGTGCCGTGGCCGAAGGAAGTGCGCATCGATTCCGGCACCTACTACTGGCGGATCGTCGGCATCAAGGGCAACAGGGTCATTGCCGACTCGGGCCGCGCGGCGTTTGTCGTGATGGAGTAGATCGTCATGCCGGACAGGCTCAGGGCGCTCGTGTATCGGCCGGGTTCTCTCGGCGACACGCTGGTCTCGCTGCCGGCCATCGCCGAGATTCGGCGGCGGTATCCCGATCATCGCCTGACGCTGCTCACCGAGAGCCCGGTGACAGGGTCGACACGCGTTTCGCCGTGGACCATCCTCAGAGAGACCGGATGGTTCGAGGCCGTCCACTTTTACGTCGTCAGGCCCGCGTCGGCCGCCGATCGGTGGCGCAACGTTTCGCTGGCCATGCGGCTGCGCGGCGCCGGCTATCGCGACATCTTCTCGCTTGCGCCGCCAAGAACGACGCGGCAACTGCGTGTCGACGCCTGCATCTTCCGCGGCCTCGTCGGCGCCGATCGCTATCACGCCGCACAGCAGCCGGCCTGGCCGCCGCCGGCGGTCGAGCCGGCGCACGTCGAGCACGAGGGGCTTCGTCTCCTTCGCATCGTCGATCCGCATGCGAGCACCGAATCGCTCCGTCATTTCCGGCTCGCCGTGCCGGATTCCGACCTTGCGGAAGGGCGCGGGATGCTGGACGCCCTTGGCGTAGGACGCGATCAATTGCTGGTCGGTGTCGCGCCTGGCTCAGGCCGCTCGGCGACGACCTGGCCGGCAGACCGGTTTGCCGCCCTCGGCAAGGCGCTGCTTCGGCAATTTCGGAACATCGTGCTGCTGGCAATCGGTGGATCGAGTGAACATCTGCTTTGCAATGAGCTGTGCGAAGCGTGGGGGCCGCGGTCCCACAATCTTGCCGGGCGGCTGAGCGTATTTGGCTCGGCGTCGGTGCTGTCGCAGTGCACGACTTTCATCGGCAACGATTCCGGTCCGACGCATCTCGCGGCGATGGTGGGAATTCCGTGCGTCGCAATCTTCAGCGCCCGCAATGCCCCCGGCCAATGGGAGCCGCTCGGCGAGCATCACGTCGTGATCGAAGACCGGCCTGCGTGCGCCGGATGCATGCTCGACGAGTGCGTGGACCAGCAGAAGAAGTGCCTGACCCGGATCGGGACCGGGCGTGTCCTGCGCGAGGCCATCTCGCTGATCGAATCGCGCCGGACGTGTCTGGTTTACTGACGGGCAAGACGATTGCCGTGACCGGCGCGGCCGGCTTCATCGGCAGCCGGGTCGTCGATCGCCTCGTCGGGGATGCCGGTCTCGTCATCAGGGTCGCTCGCGCGGGACTGCCACGAATCGAGGATGTCGCGGCGAGCGTGATCGATGTGATCGGTGATGTCACCGATCGCGCGATCTGGGACCAGGTGGCGGATGCGGACATCGTCTTCCACTTCGCCGCGCGGACCAGCGACCCGCGTGCCGACGATGATGGGGACGCCCATTTCCACGCCAACGTCTTGCCGTTGCGTCACCTGTTTGCTGCCTGCGGGCGGCGATGCCGCCGTCCGATCGTGGTGTTCGCGGGGACCGTGACCGAAGCGGGCATCCCGTCGAGATTGCCGGTGAACGAGGACGAACCCGACGATCCGGTCACGGCCTACGATCGGCACAAGTTGATGGCGGAGAACGATCTGAAGGCGGCGTCAGCACTCGGCACGGTCTGCGGGGCAACGCTGCGCCTGTCGAATGTCTATGGGCCGGGCGCGACCGGCGCGAAGCCCGATCGCGACGTCCTCAACCGGATG
>Ga0310890_10000510_pt1 | contig 12916 bp, 12 predicted proteins | sample T20D3metaG_FD_203751 | JGI IMG/M metagenome (GOLD analysis project Ga0310890, IMG submission 203751) | Lab incubated soil microbial communities from West Virginia University Organic Research Farm, Morgantown, WV, United States - T20D3 | ecosystem: Environmental > Terrestrial > Soil >... | reverse complement strand
TTGTAATATGATTTTGCGTTCCCTCGATCTTGTATCCATCTCTATCAACACTATCTGTTGCCAGGTTCCAAGAGTTAGATGACCTTCTATGAATGGAATGGCTAAGCTTGGTCCAATTAACGATGCTCTAACATGGGAGTGTCCATTTCCATCATGCCATGTTTTATCATGAGCGTATTCAATATCTTTAGGCACTAGTCTCGATAACATGTCTGGGAAGTCATTTTGCAATCCTGGTTCATACTCTATGGTTGTGATTGCCGCTGTTGACCCGACAACAAAAACTATGACAGCCCCGTTTTCTATTTTACTTTCTTTAACAATCTTGGATACCTGATGTGTAATGTCAATAATGTCATTTTCTGATTTTGATTTGATCTGAATATTCTTCGTTATGACGGTCATGTTTTGTATTAACATTTGAATTATTTTTATAAATAATAAAAATTTTTCATTGTCATCTATTGCACAAGAAAGTATTTGTCTAAACAAGTTGTTAGAAAAGTAATTATTTTGATTAGTGTTTCAAAATATACTTTTTATCTACTTAACCATCAGATCAATGCTTTAGTTTCTAAATTTTAATCTACAAATATTGATACTAATGAATAGACTTAACTCGATTCCGTTTAATCGAATAATTAGTTTGGGTCCAAGGAGTTTAGTAATAGATATATTACAAGTCTAGAGCACTTTGGGATTTGATTCTGATATAATCATATCGACTAAACTACGTATTATCATGAATTCGATTCAAAAATTAAAGAATAAGACCCACTGGACTTTCTGTACAAGCCTTGATAGTAAGGTGAATTAACACTGGGAAATTTTATTTTCACTAATATCGAGGACAATATTATCATATTCATTTATACTTTCATATACAATATTGAAATGAAATGACCGAAGGTCAAAATCAACATCCATTATCAGAATTAATTGTAGAAAAAAGGAGTGGTAATTCTGAAAAATTTGAGGAAGAGAAACTCGTGAGAGGAATTAGCAGGGCAGGAACACCGTTTATGCTTGCTAAAGACATATCCAAATCCATTATCAATAAATTAAAAGAAAATCCGCCCATAGATAATTTTATTTATTCAAGTAAAATACGAGAATATGTTACACAAGAATTAAAGCAAAGAAATCAAAATACAATAGCTGAATCATTTGCTGGCTATAGTAAAAATAATGTAACCTCAATTAAAGAAGAGCAACTTAAAAATAATAAATACGATTCAAAAGTTTTACAAACAAAAAACACTCAATCAAAACAGTTGGCAAAAGATAAAGATAACACTTCTGGAAGAGGTACAAAAACAGGACTTCAATAATTACTAATCATTTATTCTTATAAAAATCCTTGGTATACACATAATGAAGGTATAAATTAATACTCCTTAACAGGGGACCCGAAAATAGTGGAAATTCATAATACGTTGGCTCGATTTGGTCCTTGATGACCTCGCATCTGTCTAATTCAGAACAGTTTCCCTGTACGTTACCTAATGATAATTAAAATCCTCAGTTAACCCCTCAGGCTTAAATTCAATGGTTCATTGATTCTTGTTCACAAAAATATTTTTGCGTTGATATGACAAATTAAGTTTAACTTTTTTTATAAAGATATCAAATTCTTAATGTAGTTTAATATCATAATCTACTAACTTTTATCTTGTATTAAAATAAAGAAGTATTAGTTATATAAATATGGTAAAATTTAGCAAATCTTCCATACTATATCTTCTTTTAATATTTGCTCCAATATCTCTCTTTTTGGATCAATTTGATTCTAATGCCACACTTATTTTCATTGTATCTATACTTGCATTGATTCCTTTGGCAAAACTAATCGGAGATTCTACCGAACACCTGGCTTCACATTATGGGTCTACAGTTGGGTCGCTTCTGAATGTGACTTTTGGAAATGCAGCTGAGATCATTATAGGTATAATTGCCATAAGCGCAGGTTTGATAGACTTGGTTAAAGCTTCTATCATAGGTGCTATTTTGGGAAATATTATGCTAATTTTTGGTTTAAGTATGATTGTGGGAGGATTCCGTCATAAAGAACAATCTTTTAATCGTGAAAATGCGGGCTTACAATCCTCAATGATATTTCTTTCTATCATTGGATTGGCAATACCAACATTGCTAGCAATAACTACATTTCAACCACAATCAGTTAACGGAGAAGCAAAGATCCAACTTCTAAGTGACTCGTTAGCTATTATTTTATTAGGTGTTTACATGGCCGGTATAATTTTTACATTTGTTACCCACAGATATCTTTTTACTTCTACTGAATATTCAAATGAAAATGATAACACTTTATCTTCTCTAAGTCTGAAGCATTGGAGCAAGAAAAAGTCATTTTTGATACTTGGACTTAGTATGCTGGGTGTGGTAGTAGTAAGTGAAGTTCTTGTTGGTTCTGTAGAAGAAACAGGCGAAAAGCTAGGTTTTGGTGAAATGTTTGTTGGTGCCATCATAGTGGGTATTGTAGGAAATGCGGCTGAGCATAGTAGCGCGATACTCTTGGCAAGGAAGGGAAAAATTGATTTATCTATTGGTATAGCTGCAGGTTCGGGTACACAAATTGCCCTCTTTGTTGTTCCAATCCTAGTTTTTGCAGGAATTGCCCTAGGTCAACCTTTTACTTTGGAGTTTACAATATATGAATTGGTAACCCTTTTCTTAGCTGCAATAATACTTAACTTAATAGCCCACGATGGAAAAAGCAACTGGTTTGAAGGAGTGATGCTAACTGCTGTTTACATAATCATTGCCCTTGGATTCTATTTCCTTGGATGACTCTTCTTTTCGTCCTCCATTTACAACCTGATTCCTAAAAAAGTAAGTCAAAACTGATATCTGTTTTGCCCTTATTCTTGTTGTAATTCTATTTACAACTATTATTATCTCATCTTATATTTATTGGTAAGTCCTGCTATATAGTAAAATTACAACAGGCCTGGTGGGCTTCGTAATAGATATACTACGAGTTCAATAAATCTTGGACTTTCTCTTTATTTGTAAAGGAAGATGGATTGTCATTTGACGATGTATTGGTAAAAACATACCATTTTACAAGTTTTCCAATTATTTGACAAAGCTCTTTTTTAATGACGAAATACCTAATATACAAGATAAGAACATAGAGAAATGATCTTTTGTTATTTTACAAATCATGGATAGTCTTTGTGTACGCCCTTGCACTTTCCTTGGAATCAATCATTATCGAATATCTTACGATATACTTTGTTAGGATTTCTCCTATAGTGCTTTCTTCTTTGAGTATTACGCTATCTGGTATAATGTTGTTATCGGTCGGATCTATTATCTTTAAAAATTATAATGATCTTATAAAGATATTTACTAAAAGTTGGAAATCTCTTATTATGGCATCTTTGTCACTTTCATTAGGAATATATGGATGGTATGACTCTATAAATCGAATAGGAGCTTCGAAAGAAGCCCTTATAGCTGCACCAATAGAAATCATTCTTATAATTATTCTAGCAAGAGTATTTTTGAATGAACGATTAAACAAATTTCAAATTATTGGTATATTTATAGGATCTCTTGGGTTTTTCCTGTCTCTGGCTAGCGACGTGCCTTTTGATTATTTCAACAATCCAAATCTCTCAAATTTCATTGTGGGTGCAAATATTAATTCAATATTTCATACAGTCTTCTCATTAGTCAGTTTCGGTGATTTGGAAGCAATCCTTTCTGCGGTAGGTTTCGCAGTTGGAGTATTATTTCTGGGAAAATTAGTCAAGAAACACTCTTCAATTCAGGTGGCAGGTGCATCCATGTTTCTTTCAGGCATGATTCTTGTGATATTCATGGTTCTTTCATTGTTATACGAAACAGCGTTTACACCAGTACAATATTTGAATGAATCACCATCTCAGGTGGAATTGCTGTCGGTACATAGAAATCTAGTTCTCTTGTTTTTGTTTTCTCTAATTCCATTTATTGGTTCTTTATCTTATGTAATTGGCCTCCGTAGGATTGGTGCTTCTCTTACGGCAACTATAGGATCTTCTAATATCGTAATTATACTTGTAATTCAAATAGTCTTAAAAGAATTAGGATATCCTAGTCATTTGCCTGAAAATATATTTTTGGCCACTTTTGGATGTATCATAGGATTTCTAGGGATTTTCGTAATTCATATGTCTGATCTTATAACCGCAAAATCAAAGAGATATTATTAGCAGATAAATTATTAAATTGTAAGAAGTCAATATCAACACTACATTCCTATCTAATTAAGATATATATTTACTTGATAAAGAATTCGTATCGTCAGACTAATATAACAAATTCAAATAAGTTTGATAAATATTAAGTTCATTATTTCAATAATTATTTGTCTACTTGCCGATATTTTTGATCCAATTTTTACAAATAAAGCGATACCTTATTGGTATTATGCATTTATGATACCTATGATTGTTCCACCGAATTAGATATTTGGTCCGCTTGGGTTTATCTCATATATCAAATGGGCCCAGTGGGCTTCCGGACGATATCAGTCCTTTAATATTGATTCTAATATTTGATAGATTCAAATCTGATGATTATGGTTTTAGCACCATCCAAAGTGGAACATTCCATTTCCTTATTATTGATTGAATTTTAAGTAAATAATCCGATTTACTAAAGCCAAAAAATAGGCAATACTCAAATCCCTCATTCACTACATCGTCAACATTATTTTCGTATATATTAAACATCCTACGCAGATGCGACCTAAATTTATATAATATCTATCCAAGAAAAAATAATGGAATTGCTTACAAAAATCGTAAAGCTGATCAAAGGGAAAGAACTTGAGATGTTAATAAAAAGGACTGGCAATGAAATCACTTTGAATGGGGCAAAGATAGGGTTTACAGATTTAAATATGGGTCTGGCGAACTTCTCTAATAAATTTATCGAATTTGTGAAAACAAATGAAGTTGCAACTTCACTTGATAATTGTCAGTATCACCTAAGCAAGACAATTACAAATATAAAAGATAATGATAATTTTAAGCAAGAATGTCAACGAATTAGACTGATGATCATTGTAGCATTTCACCAACTAAGTCAAATAATAGGAACCGCTAAAATGACTTCGGATGAGAGTCTAAAAGAACAATTGACAGAGTGGATTAGATATATGAATGACCTGATCAAGCATTCTATTTCGATACTGGAACCAGGACCAAAGTTAATCACTAAAGGACCAGTTTATGATCAAATTATGAAATATCAAGGTTTAAGTGAAAAAGATATGCAAGAGGCAATAGATAATTTATGAATTTTGATTATTTGTTGATTCTCCAATATAGTATTCATCTAAATAGGAATTTTAATCGGAGAGAGAACTGCTAGTATTAGTAATGAAAGAGGAATAATGTTCTTGTTAACGTTTTTGAGTCTGCTTAGTTTATTGAAGGATAATTGTGCATACAAGACCTATTAATTTATTATCATTCCTTAACTATTCATATGAATTATTTTCAGAAACTTTAAATTTTCGATTTCAATGTCTTACAATATCCTTACCTGTGATGACAATCATCTTCTATAAGACCAGAGACGGTTCCTTCTAATCCTACATCATATTTGGATACCGATACGAAGTACTATACTGAGATATGTTAACACACACATATGCGATTCACAAGCCATCAAAAGATAAATAGTTTCTTGTTTGTATAAGTAATAACACGTATTATTACTATTATTGGAATTATACTATAGACAAAGAAAACTCACAGCTAGATTCAACTTCTGCTAGCACTACCAAAAAATGGTATTGTAGATCATACCATACACTCTTATATCATTCTGATAATGGTGGGGCGATTATTCTTGCGAGCTGAATCATCGAGTTTTTTCCTCTTTGAATCAACTATAAGGAATTTTCAATATACGCTGTGCATATGTTGAACAAAGATAAGAATCAGCCTTCCCCAGGAGTGTCTATAGTAAAAGTTTATCTTTAAGCAGATTATTATTCAAAATGAATTAATGTTTAAAGTTACTCTGCCCAATGGTCGTACTATTGTACCTGCCTTAGTTGTTGTAGATATGCAAAATGGTTTCGTATCAAAGGGAGGATCTTATGATAAAATAGGATATAACACAGCCTTATATAGGGAAGTAATTCCAAAAATTAAAGATTCAATAGAATTCTGCAGAAGTATGGGTATTCCTGTCTTTTACACCGAGGCAGTGAAGGAGGAGAGTGGCATAGATATTCTTACAAACGTACATAATATCTTACCAAAATCAAGACAGGAGAGGTTGAAAGTACCTATCTGTGTTAGAGGTACATGGGATGGATTAACAATCGATGAACTAAAACCGGATAAGAAAGATCCTGTAGTTATCAAAAGAAGGGATTCTGCTTTCCAGGATACAGATTTCAGAATTATGCTTCAGAGTCAAAGTATTAATTTTTTGATATTTACTGGGATTGATACTTCTATTTGTGTAGAGACCTCATTAAGGGAAGGATTTAACATAGGTTACGATGTAGCAATAATATCTGATGCTACGGCATCCGGAGATAAGAGACACTACGAAACAACACTAGAAAGGGTAAGAGATTACTATGGAATAGTAATGGATACAGAGAAGTTTAAAGAAGTTATTGGCAAACTGGATAAGATGCGAAAAGGTGAAGCCAAGGCCTTTGTGGGGTCACAAGAAGAAGCGAAAGCCTGGTTAGAGGAATTTAATTTACTAGACCCTAGGGGATTTCCTTCTGAACAAGTTAACCTTTAGAATAGGTTAGTCGTTGTAACACTTCATTTTTGTGCAGTTCATTTTAATATATGAAATTTAGTTTAGTTAAAATCCTCATGTCATACTATTTCTACTACCAAAGTGCCATCTATTCAAGTGTGGGGAATAGTTGTTCTAACGAGATATTAGGCTACGACCAAGAATCATATCGTTTATAATTAGATTGTTTTGATCCTTTACTAAATGATTTTTATGATAATGATTTTTCTATGCAAGTAGCATATCATTTTCATCTAGAGTTAAAGAATTAATTGCAAAACTATAAAAATTATCGAAGGGACAAAAAATTTTGACATAAAAAATTAAAGTTGATGTGAGCGTCTTGATAGCTTCTCTTGTTATTCTATGGTTACATTATCAGCGATAAAAAATGATACCAGTTCGTCATTATTTTCATAACCTATAACCATTTTCCAGGTAGAAAATCCATCATCTAGATTTGGTACTATGAAAAAATCAGTATTAAAAAATTTGAAGTGATCCAAAAACACCCTAGCAAATTCGTTTGAATCAAAACCTATAATATTTCCGTTTTCAACATTCCTGCCAACCAAAAAAATATCTAAATCATCATAATCCTCTCCACCTTCTCTAGAAAATACAAATATTTCACCTGGTTCCAGAACCACATTATTTGGTTGTTGTAGATTGTTATAGTATGCTGTAATATCATTAGTATCGTCATTTTCTATAATTTCATAATCAAAGTCAATCCTGATCTCTTTGTCATTATTTGACAAAGTTACAGTACACGGAGTTTGGCCATTAATCCCAAGGAACTCTGAACTAGTACCATCTATCGTATTACATACTACTTCGTTTTCATTCGAAAAACCAGAAATATTGCCTATTGATTTATTTAATGCGAGACTTTGTAATACATTCCTGTCGACTTGTATTTGCCTTTGATTTTCATTTAAGGGAATAATAGAAACAAGTTTGTTATAGTTATTTGTTGAATCTGAATCATTTACTCCCAAATAAGTTGAATTCGAGTTTATTTTAGATATGTCAAGTTGAGACACGTTAGTGTTAAAACTTGCACGATCATTTGTCTTGATTGTATCGGAGCTGGCCAAAGCGTAGAAATCAGTATAGGGGATCGTTAATGTTAAAAGAATCAAAGATATAGTCAAAATACCTATTTCAAGTAGAGATGGTTTACAATTGCCAATCTTTATTATTGACATATTAATGAATGGTTAGGGTACTACTTATAGTTTTGGCAATAATTCCAAATAACGTGAGTCATTGGGTATTCTAGGTAATCAGTTACAATTGTTTTCTATTCCTAAAATGGATCTTTTAACTAATAATAAACATTCAGGCATTATAACGTCATTTATGTTTGCAAGATCAATTGGAATTTTTAAGTTAAAATTAAAAACTGATTACTCTAAGAGCACTTCTTAAAGATGTAGTAATATTACCAAACCAATGTTTTTGGTAATGTTACCTTTTATATTTTGACATCTGCGATTTGGTCTATATGATAAGAGAAAATTGAATATTGCTAGTGAAAGAATTTATATAATTACTTACAGTTTATGAAGGTGATTTGTTTTCCAAAATCAAAAATTACGTATGAATGACGAATTATTGGAATCTCAGGTTCTTGCAATTGTTTGACAGAACTTAATTAATAATTCTGTTATATATTTAGGCACTAATACAAAAACAATCTCCAATACCAATAATTACCATTAAAATGCAATATTCCTAAATACATGATATCTCAAGCATTTATTTTCAGAAACTTTAAATTTTCGATTTCAATGTGTTACAATAACCTTATCAGTGATGAGATATATAATATCTGAATTATTGATATCTAAGATAGAGAATAATAATGATAAAAAGAATCGTGTTCAGTCAAAACTAATTCTAGTTAAAGAGCTAAATGAAGTACTTTCTATTGAAAATGCAGCAACACTTAGAATAGCTTCCCGAATAGACAAAACTCCAATTCGAGGGTTAAAGCAGGTATTAAGAAGGCATCTTAAAGTAACAAATATTCAAAAGATCAGACTTCGAGATATAATAAGCCAATTTGGAGAAAAACCCACAGATAAAAAGACCGACTTGTTATCATTATTCGTAACTACTAATGTAAACCCAACACACTCTGAAATCAATCTTTCAGAGAATTCAAAAATAGAAGAACAGAAGAAGGATTTAAAACATTCTTTACCAGAGGACTATGAAATCATACAACTTAGACAAGATTTTGCGATAAATCATGGTGAATTAAGGGCGTACGAATCATTGATAGAGAACATGCAAAAGATTGACATTCCAAATAAACAAAAGAATTTGTCTTTACTCGAAAAGAGTATGAAGGAAGAAGAATTGATGGTTTATTGGTACAAAACCCATACACCTTTGATACTTGATAACCTTTGGCCAAAGGTAATTCATTCTACTGTGAGACGTGGTCAAAACTTTCTCCTTAGCCATGTCGGCACAAAGATCCCAATAATAATCATATACGCTGATCTAGTTGGTTCAACGAAGATGAGTATGACCTTACCCATTGATAATCTTGTTTCTATTGTCCGGATTTTTGATTATCATATCTCAAACGTTGTAGATACTTTAGGTGGGTATGTCTTAAAATATGCTGGGGATGCAGTGATCTCTTTTTTTCCAAGTCACATTGATAATCAGAACAAATATTCTGCTTCAGATACAGCAATCGAATCTGGGAAATTAATGATAAAGTCGATCCAAGAGGAAGTGAATTCATTTATGCATAAAATATACAAGTTTCCAGAGCTTTCCGTCAAAATAGGGATAGATGCGGGAGAAAACGCAATTGTTCAGTTCGGATATGATCAACGCTCACCTATTGACATATTAGGATATGGTATGAATGTAGCATCGAAAATAATGTCAATAACAAGTCCAAACAAAGTGTCCATCGGGGAGAATATATATAAATCACTGGATCCTGATTTACAGAACGAATTTCACGAACTAACGATACCTAATGAGCGATGGAAATATGTGAACTATGGTACTAAAAAGCCATACAAATTATACACATCCAATACGTAGAGATGAATTAATGGAAATATTCAATTATATAGGCAAGAGTGAAGCGATTTTTTTTATTATCTGTGATTCCATAAAAATGGGGGGGGGTCGGACTGATCATTTTGATATCCTAAATAATATACCTAATTGGATTTCAAGATTCTAAAATTGCGATAGTGCTAATATTATGACTCACATACTATTATTCTATATTAACGAGCTTACTAAAGTTGAAGACTCATTATTTTTCCAAATTTAATTTAACTAGGTCATACAAGTGTTGTCTAGAGTTCAAAAAGACAAATTTCAAAACTCAATATTCTATTCTACGTATTGAAATCGTCTACCCCATTTAAATGGTTATAGACCTTTTTGACATTATATTAATAAAATGTATGTAGTTTGGAAAGTGTATTAAATGAATCTTTTTAATGACAAATTTGTTAATGTATTAAACAAAGATGGTGAAGCAAACTATTATGGAATAATAATGACAACATCAGAAGCAAACACATACTATAATTTGTTACTAAAGAATATAAATTGGAAGAACGATGAGGCATTATATCACGGAAGACACATAGTTACAAAGAGAAAAGTTGCTTGGTATGGTGATCAAGGTTTTCTTTACACTTATTCTAATACCACAAAGCAAGCACTACCTTGGACCAATGAGTTAATAGATCTGAAAAGAAAAACAGAATTAATAACAAATTCGCAGTTTAACTCTTGTTTACTTAATTTATATCATGATGGTAATGAGGGAATGACTTGGCATAGCGATGATGAAAAATCCCTGGGAAAAAATACCGTCATAGCCTCTTTAAGTTTTGGCGCGGAAAGAAAGTTTTCATTTAAGCATAGGCGTACAAGACAAACAATCTCACTACTATTAGAGAATGGAAGCTTGCTTGTGATGAGAGGTAATACACAATCAAATTGGTTACATTCCTTACCTCTCTCGAGCAAAATAAATCATCCAAGAATAAATTTGACTTTTAGAACAATCATAGACGAACCAATCCATGACACAAAGTTGACTTAGATAACATACTAATTTAGTTATTAATAAGATTGATTTTTAGGTAAATCAATAATAATCATTAAATGGGGGCTGTCAAATGGGAAAGATTCTATTTGGAGTTCACTTGCCAGTTATGGGGTTTGATAAAACTAACCATGAGAAGAAAGGAATAGACGAATCGCCTAATACACGAGAACAGATATTATCTATTATAAAAAAGGCCGAACTTCTTGGATATGATTCATTAAGTGTAAATGATCACATCGTTTTTAGAACTAGCTGGTTAGATTCATTAAGTGTATTGTCTGTAGCAGCTGCAGTAACCGACAAGATAAAACTTGGGACTTCAATACTGAGTATAGTTGTAAGAACTCCTGTAATTTGTGCCAATGCTCTATCAGCCATAGATGTACTATCATCAGGACGCTTATTTGCAGCAGGAGTAGGACCTGGTTCACATAAAGGCGACTATGACGTATGTGGAATTCCTTTTGATCAGAGATGGAGTAGATTCGAAGAGGGATTAGAAATTTTGTATAAACTTTGGGATTATACACACGCAGAACAAAATTATGTATTAGATAAAGTAGATTATAATGGCAAACATTAGAAATTAGAGAAAGTATTTCTTGCACCTAAACCATATCAAAGACCTCATCCTCCTATTTTCATAGGAACTTGGGGATCATCAGAAGTAGGTCTAAAAAGAGTAGCAAAATATGGTGATGGTTGGATGGCATCTGCCTATAATATTACACCAGATAAGTTCAAAGAAAAATGGGATATACTTTTATCGTATAGAAAAAGATTAGGTAAAGATGCTGAATTATTTGAAAATTCCATTATGTCGATGTTTGGATACATTGATGATGACAAATACAAAGTTAGAAAAACGGTAAAAGATATTCTATCTCCTGCATTGGGAAGACCTGTAGAGCAGTTAGAAGATTCACTACTTTTTGGCTCTATCGAAGAATGCATCCAAAAGATAAATGCTTTTTATGAAGCTGGAGTCAAACGAATACATTTTTGGCCCATAAGTGATTTTGAAGAACAGATCGAAATTTTTAAGAAAGACATAGCTTGTAACTATTAGATTAAAAGAAAAGAGACAGATTAACAGAAGGTCCAAAGATTACATTTAGTTCACTACTCATAAAGTATGAGATATGGCTATTGCATTTACTATGTTAATTCCATGCTATTTCTTCTATTTATTCAATAAAGAATATTATCTCGTATTTCTTGTAGTAATTAAATGAGTGATAACCCAAACGATACCCGAATTAATAAGGTAAATACACGAATGCTGAAAACCATGTATGAGTCCCTTCAGAATAATCCTTCTGCAATGACAACAGCAACGTTTTATGTAAAATCGAATTGGAATGGTGGTTTTGGTGTTACTTCCAGTTCCAAAAATTTCAGCCTTGGTGGTAGAACCATGGAAAGGAATACAGAATACAAAATGGATTACGATTTTCCCATTCAATTTTCAGGTGAAGGAAGCGGTCCCACTGTTTGTGAGGTCTGTATGGGTAGCGTAGCTGCGTGTTTAATACAAACTATAGTAGTTCATGCTACATCAAGGGGGATCCTTATTGATAGCATTAATGTTGATGTAGAAGGTGATGTTAATTTGCGTGGTTTTACCGGCATAGATTCAAGTGTTAGACCCGGGGCCCAGCAGTTTAGAGTAAATCTGAATATCAATAGCAATACTGCATCAAAGGAGCAAATTGATGAACTATATGAAATTGGAAAAAAGTTTTCCCCTGCGTTTGACACATTAACCAACGGAACTTCAGTTGTTATGGTTGGCTCTGAATGACGATATCTAGACTCTAAAATAACCAATTTAAACATATTGAAGTGTCCGCAAATTAATGGCTACATTCTCCAGACAGTCCCTCATATATCTCAGTACGTTTGAATACTAAATATAATGGGACATTAGAAATGAATTTATTTGTAGATTCGTTTACCCAATTGCGTACCATTTTTCTTGTTCGAAACATGATAAATGCCTTGACGATTAATACTCTA
>Ga0310890_10000507_pt1 | contig 13019 bp, 15 predicted proteins | sample T20D3metaG_FD_203751 | JGI IMG/M metagenome (GOLD analysis project Ga0310890, IMG submission 203751) | Lab incubated soil microbial communities from West Virginia University Organic Research Farm, Morgantown, WV, United States - T20D3 | ecosystem: Environmental > Terrestrial > Soil >... | reverse complement strand
CCGGCGACCTTCGGGAGCGGCTCGGCGCGATCCAGACGCTGGCGCGCGAGGCATTGCTAGGCTACGAGCGTAACGGACTCACACTGGCGCTCCGGTATGCGCCGGCCGCCGGCGGGCGTGTGCGCGCCATGGTAACCGCAGATAGCACTGCTGCGCCTTCCTGAAGTTTGAGGTTTGGGAGCAATCGGATGCCGTCCACGTGACGATCACCGCGCCCGAGAATGCGCGTGACGCCTCCGACGAGCTCTTTGCGCAGTTCATCGATGGGGTCGAATCACACCGATGAAGACCGCGATCGTCTACGTGCTCGCATCGCTCGGCGAAATCGCCGGCTGCTTCTCGTTCTGGGCCTGGCTCCGCCAGGGCAAGTCGCCGCTCTGGCTCGTGCCGGGAATGATCTCGCTGGCGGTCTTTGCTTACTTGCTGACACGGATCGATAGCCACGGCCGGACGCGCGTACGCCGCGTACGGAAGCGTATATATCGTGTCGTCGATCTGCTGGCTCTGGGCGGTGGAGGGGGCGCGACCCGATCGCTGGGACACACTGGGTGCAGCAGTGGCGCTCCTGGGAGCAGGTATTATCGTCTTTGGCGTCCGCAGCTAGCGGTTTGCTAAACGGAAATCTGCCTCTGGGACATCCTCAATTGTCCTAGCAAATCCAACCGTTCCAACGACTTCCCGAATCGAGCGACTTGACTGCTGTTGGCTCTGGATGGGCCATTTTGCCGCGCCACAGGGATAATCGTGGGGACAGTCCCGCGACGTTCCACCTGTGGCTGAAGCGGCGTGGCGGATCGAACCTCACCGTGCACGCGCGGCAAAGCCACTGATCACCAGGACTCCAATCGCAGCGAGAATTGCGCCGGTGACGCGGCGTCTGACCTCAATCACCCACAACCACACGAGCGACGCCACGATGTAGAAAGCGGCTTCAGCAGTAGCGACGGGGCTCCAATAAGGGCTTGACTCTGGAGTGCGCTCCAGGGTGGATACTTGTGGCATGAGCTCCTGCTGCGGATCTCCCGACCGAGTGCTTGCAGCCGTAACGTCGCGCTGTCCTCAGAGCGGCGCGAAGGGCCTCGCGGTCGATCTGCTCACCGTCAAGGCCTTGCTGTGCGAGTCCGCACTCCGGGCTGTTGGCGAGGGGCCTTATCGATTCTGTGCCGACCCCACGTGCGCGGTGGTGTACTTCGACGACGAGGGTCACGTCTTCAACACGGCGGACCTCCGTGTGCCCGTCTGGCAGAAGCAGCCCGCCGGCGCGGGCAGGATCTGTTATTGCTTCGACGAGAATGAGGCGTCGATGGCTCGGGAGTTCGCAGAGACAGGTCGCTGCGACGCTCCGCAGCGGGTGCGAGACCATATCGCGGCTGGCCGCTGCGCCTGCGAAGTGCGGAACCCGCGCGGCGCCTGCTGCCTGGGCGATGTCATGAAGGCTGTCGGACGGATCCAGGCTGAATGTGCCTCGGTCGTTCAGGAGTAAGCCCCATGGGCACCACGTATCGGATCAGTGAAGTTGCAGAGAAGGCGGGCATTACGCCTGACGCCATGCGTTACTACGAGCGGCTCGGCGTGTTGCCCCGCGCGCCGCGCACGGCTGGCGGGCTACGCGCGTACGGCGACGACGTGCTGCCGCGAGTGCGCTTCATTCAACAGGCCCAGGCAATGGGGCTGACCTTGAAGGACGTGAAGGAGCTCGTTTCCAACGAGGGACGTGGCGGGCATCAGCGATGCCGTCGGGTCCGTGACCTCCTGAAGAGTCGGCTTGCTGACGTGGACGCCCGGCTCAAGGAGATGCAGGCGTTTCGACGGACGCTCCGTACCCACCTCCACGATTGCGAGCACGCCCTCGAGCAGGAGAGACCCGTGTGCCCGGTGATGGTTGAATTAGGAGGGGCACGCCAGTGAAGACCGCCCTCGCCTCCGTGTTGGCGGCCGGTGTGGCATCGGCGTGTTGTATCGGACCCGTGGCGTTCGTACTCCTCGGCGCCGGCACGTTCGGCGCGTCCCTCGCCGCCCTGGAGCCGTACCGTCCCGTTTTGCTTACGGCGACGGCGCTGCTGCTTGGCGGCGCCTTTTACGTCGCATACCGCCCGCCGTCCGACTGCGACACGTGCTCCCCGGCGTCGCGGAAACGCACCCGTCTCGCCGTGTGGTTCGCGGCGGCACTCGCCACAGCCCTCGTCACTTTTCCGTACTACGTTGACTATCTGTTCTGAAGGAGGACATATGCGAAAGATTCTGGTACTGGCAGCAGCGGTTCTGGTTGGCGGCGTCGGAGCGGTCACGGCGGCACGCGCACAGTCCGGGCAGACGAAGCCGGCCGAAGCCACGAAAGTCTGCACGATGAAAGTCACAGGCATGACGTGCTCCGGCTGTGAAGCGGCGGTGAAAATCGCCGCGAAACAGATTGACGGGGTCAAAGACGCGAAGGCCAGCTACGCGAAAGGGACGGCTGAGATCACCTACGATTCCGCCAAGACATCGCCGGACGCGATCGCGAAGGCCATCGCCCAGAAGACTGGCTACAAGACCGAAGTCGCGAAGTAGCGCGCCGACCACTCAGCGTCGGAATGACGGCTGAATTCTTTGAACCATGGAAGAAACCTTCGATCTGTTAATCCTGGGCTCGGGCTCCACGGCCTTCGCAGCCGCGCTCACGGCCCAGGAGATGAACAAGACGGCCGTCATGACGGAGGAGCGGCCCATTGGCGGCACCTGTGTGAACCGAGGGTGTCTACCATCGAAGAATCTGATCGCAGCCGCGAAGCTCCTTCACGATGCGCGGAATCCTCGCTATCCGGGACTGACACCTTGCACGATCGGGCTCGACTTCGCAGCCCTGATTACCCAGAAGGACGACTTGGTTCACGAGTACCGCAAGAAGAAGTACGAAAGCTTGGTCGGCGGTAGTATTCGCGTTGAACGAGGCCACGTGCAGTTCGTCGACTCGCAGACGGTGCAGGTGGATGGCAAACGCCTCCATGGAAGCAAGGTGTTGATCGCCACCGGTTCCCGGCCCGTTGTTCCTGACATCGACGGGTTGGACAGCGTGCCGTACTTGACGAGCGACCTGCTGACCGTCGACGAGTCAGTGGAGTTGCGGGAGCTCCCTGCATCTCTCTTGATAATCGGCGGCGGCTACATCGCCCTGGAACTCGGTCAGATGTTCAGCCGTTTCGGCACGGCTGTGACGATGCTGGAACGAGCTCGCCAGCTACTCACACACGACTACGAGCCAGAAGTTGGTCGTAGCATCGGCGAGGTGTTCGCCCAGGAGGGTATCCAGGTCATCCTGAATGCAACGGCCAAGTCCGTTCGGCAGGATGGGGCAGAGACTGTCACAACCGCGGTCGTCGCGGGACGCGATCGCCAGTACCGAACTGAGCGGGTGCTCGTGGCTACGGGACGGCGCCCCAACTCGGACAACATCGCCGTCGACCGCGCTGGTGTGCAGGTGAACGAACGCGGCGAAGTGATCGTCGACACACACCTTCGAACAAACGTCGCACACATTTACGCTGCCGGTGACGTCATCGGGCGGCAGCACAACAGCCAGATGGCGACTCCAGTCGGGAGCCGCCAGGGTGGGATCGCCGCCCGAAATGCCCTATCAACCGGACCGGTGAAGGCGGTGGACCATCGGGTGATCCCGCGCGTGATCTTCACGGATCCAGAAGCGGCCGTAGTTGGCATGACCGAGGCGGAGGCGATTGCAGCCGGTCATCGCTGCTGGTGCAACACGCTTCCGATCACGCTGGTGCCTCGCGCCGGAGCCATTCGGGACACACGCGGCATCATCAAGATGACCGCGGACGCGGACTCGAACGAAGTGCTCGGCGTATCGATGGTCGGCCACAATGCGGGCGAAGTCATCCACGAGGCAGCGATGGCCCTGAAATACCGAGCCACGGTCCAGGACTTCATCGACCTGCTCCACGTGTTCCCCGCCATGGCCGAGGCACTGAAGATCGTCGCGATCTCGAGGTTCAAGGACCCAGCACGGCTCTCCTGTTGCGCTGATTGATACGCAGTCGCCGCACGCGTAGCGTTCCGAGGGCCGCGAGCCAGCGGTTTGATAGGCCGCTGCACATCTGAACCGAGCGCGCTCGAAGAAGTCTCACGTCGTACTGGGCCACTCGCTGGCTCTGGACACGGTGTTTTGGTGCATCGCAGGGACAATCGTGGGGACAGAGACGTCTGCCTGCGCTCAGGCGACCGCTGTCTTTATGTGAAAATGAGCCCGCCATGAGAACACGCAAGGCGTTCGTCATCGCTGGTCTCTGGGCGTTTCTCATCGTAGTTGCTGTTCACTTCATTCAGTTTCCTGGCAGCGTGCCTGACTTCAATCGCGCGAGTGACGGTGGGATCCTGCTCGACGCGTCGCCCGCCTTTACTCCTGACGGGATCTACGACCGACTCACGGGATATGGCGAAGCAGGCCGCCGGAACTATTCGTTCCGGAACGTGACCATCGACGTGCTGTTGCCGCTCAGCGTTCTTCCCTTTCTGGTTTTGCTGATTCGCCGAGCGCTCGCGCCTTATGCGCTCGGTCCAGTTCTGAGAGGCCTGCTGCTCTCCGTGCCCGTCGCGTATGTGGTCTTTGATCTTCTTGAAAACGCTTCGGTTCTCGCTCTCTTGGCGAACTACCCGGAACGCATGAATGTCTTGGCGGCAAGTCTTCCGTATACGACGCTCGTCAAAAGAGCGGCGTCATTGCTTGCTGTGGGCATTCCTCTGGCAATGTTAAGTTTCGAATTCATTCGGCGGAAACAGCTGCTGGGCGTTCGTCGGCCATAGCCCTTTTCGGCGCGGTGGCTCAGTGGCCCGTAGGTACGTGACCCGTCAAGTGCAGGATAACGACCAGCAGCGCGAGAGCGATCGCGATGACGCCGGTCACGTAAATCCAGGCAGGTGTTCTGCCAGCGGCGAAATCAGGCGCGGTACTCGTACTTGCGAGGGTGGTCGCCTCAACCGCTTGCCGCTGCTCCTTGTGCTTCCGCCTCCCGTAATCAGTCATCCCAAAAGGCTTGTAGACGCCCAGCACTGTTGCAGCAAGCAAGAGGACCAAGGCCAAGACGGTGTGAACGATCGGCGACGCGTTTCTCACGATGGCCAGATCCATCACTGGGTCTGCCGCTACGCCGGCCATCTGCCTGAACGTTCCCATGTAAATGAGCAGGATCACGGTCGCGAAGACCGTCATGCCCAACTTCACTACCACCCAGTAGTGCCGAAACAGGCCCCACGGCGTGCCGAGCGACAAGGCAATTCCGCTGAGCAGCGACGCGTGTGCTAATGGAACGAGGACGAACCAGGCAGCCGGCGCCATCACGAGGTACGCACCGCGCACGGTTCGCTCGTCCTCGCTGGTGACTCCGATGACAGCCAGCGCGAGGAACGCCAGAGCCGCGCCAACCCAACCGACGGACGATGTGATGTGCGTGGTGAACGTGAAGCGGCGTACAGCGGGCGTCAACATGTTCGAAGGTCCCTCCGTTGCTGGCCACGTCGGGTCAACATTCTAGCGGACAGTGAGCTGAACGCCGCTGAACGACGGCGGCGCCGTCAGGCGCGCTTGCACGTGCAGTTGAGACACCCGTGCTCTGCACATGCGCCGCACGATTCGGTCACGCGCTTCTTGAGCGCTTCGCGCGCCCGGAACACTCGGACACCGGCGTTGCTCGACGAGAGTCCCTTCTGCTCTGCGAACGTCTTGACGGGTGTGCCCGCGACTTCAATCGCTTCGAGCGCCTCCGCGTATTCCGGCTTGAGAGTGGCCGCTAGTCTTGAGACGCACGCGCAGATTTCCGCCTCCATGTCAGCCGTCGGTGTTTCGTGGGTGTGAAGCTCACGTGCGAACGCCTCGTACGCCCGATCAGCAGCTCCACGACGCCGAAACTGATCGATCGCCGCGTTCCGCAACGTGCGATAGAACCACGGAATGACGGATTCGTCCGACGGCGCCTGCTCAGGTCGCGCCACCACCTTCGCGAACGCATCCTGCAGAATGTCTTCAGCGAGCGCACGATCTCCGACTCGACGTTCCAAGTAGCGCAAGAATGCCCGGTGATTCTCGAGCAGCGTCTCGACCGGTGCCGAACCAGCGGGCGTGTCCATCAATCCAATGATACCGGCCCTGCCGGACAACGTCGTCGCACGTCAGGGCGGGCTCTACCCGCAGCAGCAGCCCTTGGAGCGATGCGCGAGCACCGGTGGGGACACGAGGTCGCCCTCTTCAGTGCTCGACGCCAGCACGCTTGCGTGATACCCCGCATCACTCATCGCCGCGATCAGGCCAGTCTCGCTAACGCGATCCAACAGGTGGTCCACGACCGCTTCGTTCTTCGGGAGGTCAACGTCGACATGGACGACACCCTTCACCGCGTTCAGCGCCGTGGTCACATGGCGCACGCACGCGCCGCAGGACATGCCAAGGATGCGGAGTCTGGTCGTGTGGACAAGAGGCGTGTTCGGTCGTTGTGACTCGTTCATGTCTCGATAACGCAGCACGGCTCTTTTCATTACACCGCTTCGAATCCCCTCGGGAAGAGGTTCAGCAGGCTGCGATGCCGGCAGGTGGAGATGTGCTGTATGGGACAGCGTCGTGACGGCGGTCGAAGTACGGTGGTACACCGCAATCGACCGGCCGACTCGGCCGCGTCGTAGGACGACGCCCTGCGGAATTTTCGGCACCGACCAGCGAAATTCCGCACATCCCTCTGCCCGGCGGCGGCGAGTGGCTGAAAACGTCAGTATTTTTCGGAGATCCCCGCCCTTTTTAGCTGGCGCAGGTCTTGCCCTTAGGAGTGGCGAGTATCACGTGTTTCGAGCAGCTCTCTTTTCGATCGTGCTGACGCTGGCAGTAGGGCAGAACGCCAGCCTGCTGTGCAAGGTCGTGTGTCACGACCTCGCGTCCGCTGTGTGCCCGCATCAGGACTCAACGACGTCTCCAGACTCAACGGCGTTCCACAGCGTGAGCGCCGACGACAACTGCGGAAGCGCGTTCGTCGGGGCGGTCGCGTTTGTTCGCGAGGATGCGCGGCGCACCGCAGCCGCCCCGGACGCCCAAAACGCCCTCGTTGTTCCATACTTCCAATTGGCCCCTCCGCCGACTGACCTGCGATCTGGCTTCGAGTCGGGCCGGCGGCTGCCGCTCGAAGAACGACCTCTCGTTACTACCCTCCGAATCTAAGTCCCTGCGCCGCAGCTGGCTAGTAAAGGCCGAGCGCTCGCGGCGTCGCTCCACACCACACAAGGGATGTCCTGCGCGTGTGAATCGCGCAGGCGAAGAACACACAGATTCGGCGTGACTTCGGTCACCAGAGAGGTTGGTCTGTCATGAGAACCGTCCATTTCCGTTCACTGTCGATCGCCGCGATTGCCGTCTTGACGTTCGCGGTGAGCGTTGCCGCACAGGAGAAACCCTCGGGACTGCTGAACACACTCGAGGTGCAGCAGCTCGTCAAACGAGCAGAGCCGGGCGACAACGCGCGCCTCGCTGCGCACTTCACCGTTCTCGCTGAGCGCTATGCGGCCGAAGCCAAGCGGCACACGTCGATGGCGCAGAGCTTCGTTGGGAACCCCAGCCGCAATCTTGGGTCCGGCATGAGCGCGCACTGCAAGCAGCTTTCGAATCTCAATACGCAGTCGGCGACTGAGCTGCGTGGGCTCGCGAGCTACCACCAGAAACTGGCTTCCGGTGCCACAGCGATGCCGCCGGCGGCCGGTGCCCGCTTCGAGGGAGGCGCTGGCGCTCCTGCGCCGACCGATCAGGAACTCAACGCGATGGCGGCAAAGGCGAGCACACCCTCCGATCACCGTGGCCTCGAGGAGTACTTCCTCACCGTGGCCAAGCGGTACGCCGCTGATGCCGATCAGCACGTCACGCTCGCTCTGACATTCCAAGGTACGAAGATGGCGTCCGCGTCCTCGCTTCATGACCATCTAGCGCGGCTCGCGCGCGAGTCGGCCAAGGAAGCGACAGACGCAGCGGCGATGCACAAGTCGCTTGCGAACGTCGCGCGCTGACCCCCGGATGTAGCTCGACCGGGCCGGTACTGTGTGCCGGCCCGCCGCGAAGCGTAAGAACACGGTGACGTTATGAACAGTCTCACGGGTCTTCGATTCGCTCTTCTCCTGATGGTATGGGCCACGACCTGGCCGACTGCCGCGGCGGCACAGACGTCCCCGGAGCTTCCGTCGCCCCTGAGCCTCGGAGACGTCATTCGGCTGGCAAGTCAGGGGAGAGACGAGATCCAGGCGGCGCGCGCACGTATTCGCGCCGGCGAAGCACGGCCCACCATCGTGTCCGCACTCCAGGACCCCATGATTTCGCCTTCCCTCGACCACCTGCCGTTCATGCTGGGCGGGGCCGACGTCAGCATCACGATCGAGCAGCAGATTCCGCTCTCCGGCATTCGTGGTCATCGACGCGCATCCGCCCTCGCTGACGTCGATCGCCTGCGGGCCGAAGCGACTCGCACGACGCTCGATGTGGGAATCGACGCAGCGAACGCCTACCTGATGCTCCAGGAGCGGCGACGTACGACGGTACTCGTCGACGAGCAGATCGCGTTTGCCCGGGATGTCGTCAACGCGGCAAACGCCAGATATGCGAGCGGCACGGCGCCGCAGTCGGATGTGCTCCGGGCCGAAGTGGAGGTCGCACGGCTGCAAGCGCTGCAGCGCTCGCTCACGGGCGAGGTTCGAGCCGCAGAGGCCATGCTCAACACCACCATGGCGCGGGACGCCGATCTTCCGGTGCCGCCGCTCGCGCCTTTCGCGCTCACGCAGCCAGTGCCCTCGTGGGCCGTGCTCAAACCCGCGTTGACGTCGCGTCCCGAACTGGCCGCGGGCCGAGCCGAAGTCGTGCGTGCCGAGGCGGACGTGCAGGTGATGCGGGACATGTTTCGCCCGATGGCCACGATCCGCACCGGCCCCGCGTACACGATGGCTGAGGGGCGCGGCTGGATGGCGATGGTCGGCATCAGCCTGCCGATCTGGCGCAGCAAGCTGCGCGCCGGCGTCGCCGAAGCGCAGGCCATGCGTGCGATGTCGGAAGCCGACCTGCGCGCGATGACGCGAATGGTTGAGGGCCAGGCGGCGGTTGCCGTCAATCAACTGCAGGCGGCGAGCGAACGGCAAATGGCGCTGACCAGCGATGTGCTTCCTCGCGCGCGGATGGCGATCGAACCGGCTGTCGCAGGCTATACCGCGGGCCAGCTGCCGCTCGTCAGCGTCATCGAAGCCGTGCAGGCACTCTGGCTGGTGCAGGCCGACCTGATTGCGGCGGATACGGAACTTGGTCTTGCGTGGGCGCGTCTCGGACGCGCCATTGGATCGTATGAGGCGATCGTCCCATGACACTCCTTCCCACACTTCGACGAATCGGGGCTCCCGTTGCGGCCGCAGTTGTAACGGCCATCGTGTTCACGGGCGCATTGTGGGTGCAGCATACGCGCGCCGCGTGGCCGTTCGGCCCTCCGCACGAGGCCGTCGTCGCGTCGCTGAGTGGTGCGGCCATGCCCGAGGCCGCCGGTACCGCGTCCACACACGGGCGCGTGCCCGTGGACATCGACGCGGGGACCCTCCAGGAGCTCGGCATCCGGCTCGAATTGGTGGGACGTGAATCGCTGACGCAGGAGGTGCGTGCGGTCGCGACCGTGGTACCGGACGAGTCACGGATCTCGCACGTGCACACGAGAGTGGCCGGCTGGGTCGAACAGCTCCATGTGAACACCACAGGAGAAATGGTGCGAGCCGGTCAGCCGCTGGCGCGCATCTTCTCCCAGGAACTGCTCTCGTCGCAGACGGAGTACCTGGCCGCGCGGAAGAACACCGCCGCTTCAGGGATTACCAGCGTTGTGGTCGCCAGCGGGAGGACCCGGCTCACGGTCCTCGGGATGACGCCGGCTGAGATCGACGCGATCGAGCAGACCGGCGAACCGCACCGGCTCGTCACGGTGATCGCGCCGAGGAGCGGCGTTGTCGTGAATCGAGGGATCTCGGTCGGCACGTCAGTCGATCCGTCGACGACGCTGCTGACGATTGCGGATCTGTCGCGCGTGTGGGTGCTCGCGGAGGTGCCGGAAGCCAACATTCCGGGCATTCGCGTCGGCGCCACGGCACAACTCGACTTCCCGGCGTCAGGTCGTCCGCCGTTCGCGGCACGGGTCGATTTCCTGTATCCGACGCTGACCGACCGCACGCGCACGTTGCGGGTTCGTTTCTCCGCCGCCAATCCCAGCGGAGGGCTCAGGCCAGGCCTTTATGGCACGGCGGCCTTTGAAGCGACCGGACAGCCGGTGATCACCGTGCCGCGTGACGCCGTCGTCGACACCGGCGTCCAGCAGCACGTGTTCGTCGCCACGGGCGATCGCTTCGAACCCCGCGCGGTGACGCTCGGCGTGCAGCTGACGGATCGCGTCGAGATCCGGAGCGGTCTCGAGGCGGGCGAACGGATCGTCTCGGCGGGAGTGTTCCTGCTCGATTCGGAGAGTCGGCTGCGCGCGACCGGCGGTGCCGGCGGGCACAATCACGGCACCTCGACGACTCCGCAGGACAAGCCGCCGGTTCCTGCCAATGGTTCGCCTGCCGGGTCTGAGAAGAGATCGGCCCCGGCGATCGACCCGCACGCCGGGCATCGGGAGTAAGGGCTATGGTCGAACGCATCATCGAATTGTCGGTCCGTCATAAATGGGTCGTCTTCGCGGCGGTGGCGGCGCTCGCCCTGTGGGCTGCCGATTCCGCTCGCAAGACGCCGCTCGACGCGCTGCCGGATCTCTCGGACCCGCAAGTCATCGTCTACACGGAATGGATGGGCCGCAGTCCCGACCTGGTCGAAGACCAGATCACCTATCCGCTCGTGCGCGCGCTCCAGAGCACCCCCGGCGTCCAGACCGTGCGTGGCTATTCCATGTTCGGCATGAGCTTCACCTACGCCCTCTTCTCCGAGGGCACGGACATCTACTGGGCGCGCACCCGCGTGCTCGAGCAGCTCGGGCGCGTGCAGCAACTGCTGCCGCCTGGCGTCTCCCCCACACTCGGACCCGATGCCAGCGGAGTGGGCTGGGTCTATCAGTACGTGTTGAAGGACAGCACCGCCCGGATGGATCTTGCCGAGCTCCGGGCCTTGCAGGATTTCACGGTGCGCCCCGCACTTCAGGCCGTGGCGGGCGTGGCGGAGGTCGCCTCGCTTGGCGGATTCGAGCGCCAATACCAAATCGTCATCGACCCGGACCGACTCGTCGGCTTCGGGCTCACGGTCACGGACATCACCCGATCGGTGCGCGACGCCAACGCCGAGGTGGGCGCGCGCGTGCTCGAAATGGCCGGTCGCGAGTACGTGCTGCGCGGTCGCGGCTACGTCAAGGAGCTCGCCGATCTCGAACAGAGCGTCGTCGCGGTGGGTGCGGGCGGCACGCCCGTCCGACTCGGTGACGTGGCGAACGTCGGCTTTGGTCCCGAGATCCGCCGCGGGGCCGCGGATTTCAACGGAACGGGCGAGGCGGTGGGCGGGATCGTCGTGATGCGCATCGGCTCGAATGCGCTGCAAGTGATCCGCGCACTGGAGGCTGAAATCGCGGCGCTGCGCCTGCCGGACGGCGTCAGCCTCATCCCGACGTACGACCGGTCGGAGCTCATTCTCGGCTCCGTCGACACGTTGACGAACACGCTGATTCAGCAGGCGGTCATCGTCACGATCATCTGCCTGGTCTTCCTGTTCCATGCCCGCTCCGCTCTCGTCGTGATGATCGTGCTGCCGCTGTCCGTGTTGATGTCGTTCATTGCAATCCGGTACCTGGGCCTGTCGTCGAACATCATGTCGCTCGGCGGGATTGCCATCGCCATCGGTGAGCTGGCGGACGCCGCGATCGTGTTGATCGAGAACGCGCATGTCCGTCTGGCCGCGGCTCCGCCGGGAACGGACCGGAAACAGGTCATTGTCGACGCCTGCAAGGAAGTCGGCCGGCCGATCTTCTTCTCGCTGCTGCTCATCACCGTTAGCTTCCTGCCCATTTTCACGTTGACGGGTCAGGCGGGGCGGCTCTTCATGCCGCTCGCCTATACGAAGACGTTCGCGATGTTCGCCGCCTCGATCCTCTCGATCACGCTCGCTCCGCCGCTGATGGTGCTCCTGCTGAGGGGACGGTTTCGGACCGAGGCGACGAACCCTGTCAGCCGAATCCTCCGGGCCGTCTACCAACCGATTGCGGTCTTGGTCGTGCGCTTCCGGATCGTCGTCGTCGCGGCGGCGGTCATTCTCATGATCGCGACCGTGCCGACGTTTCAGCGGCTCGGCTCGGAGTTCATGCCGCCGCTCGACGAGGGCTCCCTGCTCGTGATGCCGACGACGTTCCCGGGCATCGCGATTGAAGAGGCCCGGCGGGCGCTCAGCCTGCAGAACCGCATCATCATGCGATTCCCGGAAATCGCATCGGTGCACGGAAAGGCCGGGCGAGCGGAGACCGCCACTGATCCGGCGCAGCTGGACATGATCGAATCGGTCATTACGCTGCGCCCGCATGCCGAGTGGCCGACACGATACGCACCACGGTGGTATAGCACCAGCGCGCCCGACTGGGCGAAGCGCGCGCTGCGGCCGGTGTGGCCTGAGCAGCAGGCGCGGACCCTCGCCGAGCTGTCGCGTGACCTGGACACCGCGTTGCGCATGCCTGGGTACCAGATGGCAATCGCGCCACCGATTCGCACCCGCATCGACATGCTGACGACCGGCGTGCGCACGCCGGTGGGCGTGAAGGTGTTCGGCGAGGACCTGGACGTGATTGAGAACATCAGCGTGGCGCTCGAGGGCATGTTGCGCCAGGTGCCCGGCACGCGCTCGACGTTTGCCGAGCGGCAAACCGGCCGCGAGTACGTGGACATCGCGCCCAACCGCGACGCGATTGCACGCTACGGCCTCACCGTGCGCGACGTGCAGGACGTCGTGGAGGCGGCGATCGGCGGTATGCCGATCTCGACGGCCATCGCCGGGCGTGCACGGTTTTCCATCAACC
>Ga0310890_10000502_pt1 | contig 13070 bp, 15 predicted proteins | sample T20D3metaG_FD_203751 | JGI IMG/M metagenome (GOLD analysis project Ga0310890, IMG submission 203751) | Lab incubated soil microbial communities from West Virginia University Organic Research Farm, Morgantown, WV, United States - T20D3 | ecosystem: Environmental > Terrestrial > Soil >... | reverse complement strand
CCCTGTTTACCAGAAAGTACTATATTAGTCATTAAACTACGTACATGCAGATCAGTTTTGAAATTGATATCTCCCGAATATTGATGAAAGGTAGTTTGGGCGCGTGGGAATTAGTGTCCTAGTGCTAGTAGGTTCTACAACACTGGCTAAAATAGATAATTTAAAAGAAGGCATCTTAATAACTAGAAATCAATCACTATAATCGGAGTGTCAATTTATTATTGATGTCAAAATTTGTGACAAGTCTCGATAAAAAGATATTAACAAACTCAATTACAATCATATTAATTTTTTCCATTGGCTATAATATTTTTGATGTTTTTACTTTTGTGAAAGCAGAAAGAATCAGTTCCTCCAATACAGATAATTCACTAGGAGAATCCTTGCTAGAACTACCACCTCTAAAGTCAAATAAAGCAAAATCCACACAAAATGATACAGACTACTCACATAATCTATTGATTCTATACAATACTAATACTATAGATGGTGACTCTAATGTAAGATCTAACTCCACAATAATCACAAGTGGAAATAAGATTATAGATGTAATCGATAAAGATAGTCCTGACAAATATTATTTTTATAAAAATAATACCAATTCGATTCTAATCGACCTTTCAGGTAAATACATTATCCCAGGCTTATTCGATATGCATGCACATGTAGCTGGGGTTATGAAAAACTCTTTCAACCAAACATACTCAGATGAGGCCCTGCAGCGGCTTTTGGCTTTTGGGATTACAACCATCAGGAATCCTGGTGGCCCTACCGAGTTATCTGGGGGTTTGAAAAATAATGTGTCCTCTGAAAAAGTAACAGGCCCTCAAATATTTACTGCCGGAAGATTATTAAATTCACCTAATATTTCAATACCTTTTGTAGAAAAGAAAGTTAATTCAGTATCAGAAGTTGATGAAGAGATTAATAATCAGGCAAAAGCAGGAGTTGATTTTATCAAATTGTATGTTGGTCTGACACCTGATCTAGTGAAGGAGGCAATAGATAAAGCTCACTCTCTAGGACTCAAAGTAATTGGCCATCTATATTTGACAAGTTGGACAGAGGCAGCTAATGACAAAATTGATTTCCTTACTCATGGTGTACCAGTAAGCCCATACTTACTATCATCTCAGAATAGGGAAACTTTTCTAAAATACGGTGATGGTCCTTTTGCTCATTTCCTTTGGTTACAACTAGTCTCGGTCAATGGTAAAGAAATAAATGAAATGATAGAGTCCTTAGTAAAAAATAATGTATATGTCGATCCTACGTTGAGCGTTTATGAGTCAATGGCAAAGGATGATCCAACAAACGGTCAACATATATGGCCTAAAGTCTTGCAGTTAACAAAAAAAATGTATGATAATGGAGTAAAGCTTTTGACCGGCACTGATATTCCAAACTTTGACCTTGCTCCAGGAAAAAGCCTTCATCATGAACTGGAATTGCTTGCAAATGCAGGAATACCCACATCAAATATTATTCAGATAGCTACCAAAAATGGTGCAGAAGCCTTAGGAATATTAAATTATACAGGGACGATTGAGAAGGGAAAAGAGGCTGATCTAATAGTGCTTTCATCAAATCCAGTTGAGAACATCAGTAACACAAAAAGTATTGAACTGATAATCAACAACGGTAAAATTGTTAATAGAAACAGTTTGTTATCAAAGTAAACATTTTATAGAAAATTATTTGTCTTATTCTAGATAAGTGTGTGAATGGGACTTTAACAGTCTAAGTAAAATAACAAGATCCATCCACAAAAATGCATAGTCTAAAGACACATCCTTTGTCGATTTTATTTCTGGAAAATGAGGAAAAAAATCATCATTTGACCCCTTTGACAAACGCCCAACTCTATTCTTATTTGTTTGACATTCTTCGCTAGTTCTGGGGACATAAATATATAGGCAAGTCTTGATGCTTAGTTCCATTACCATGGATACCAATAACAGTTCTCATCCGTGAGGATCTGTGTTATATTAGCCTAGCCAGATAATTAATGAGTAGTCTGAGCGCCAGGGATTAAGTTTCCAGTGGTAGAGGGGTTAATAAACTGATCAATAAGGCTATTTATATAACGGTTAAATAATCAAACAGCTGGTCGGGCTTTGAATTCATTGGATGCATGGTAACAGTCAAGATATTTATGTATAATGAGATCATTCAGAATTGTCAAAAACAACCACATTCTAAAATCTTCCAAAGGCAGAAAAGTGGGCTTAACAAATAAACTTGTAAAAATTTGTTTTCCCGTATGTTCTTATAGTAAAATGCTTCTTTAATAATATCAAGGGCTACTTTCGGCCACCCCGATACCCATGTTTCTTCCATTGGACTTGGAATTTGGAGATTGTTATATTCCACATCTTGTTTATTGATCTTAAAAAAACAATTCATTATTTCTCCACTGTCATTGTTTATCAGGACAGGATTAGAGTCACAGGACAAAAACATATTATTAGTAATTTTAATTGGTTTTCCATTTTGTAATATGGAGATAGTATCATCTAAAGTATTAGCTAATCCTATGCTTGCATTTTGAATGTTGTTTTCTTTTATTATTTTTGCTGCTTTTATCCAATCAAATGTTTTTAATGATTTAGTCTTCGTTCTATTATGATTATGATTATGATTATGATTATGATTATGATTATGATTATGATTATGATTATGATTATGATTATGATTATGATTATGAACATCCCCATCACTATCTGTATTAAATCGATCCCACAAAACTCTAATACCTCCTTCCGTCCAAGTTGACTCTTTTGATATGCCGACAAAGCTTAAATTTGATATGACTAATTTTTCTTAAAATAAATACTAGTTTGTGCAATTAGCAGTGGTAAAAGGCATTTATTGTTGTTAATGAGGTAAGAAGTTGTATATTATGAACACTTTATTACGCTCAAGAAATTTAACGTAAGTTATTACAAACATCGTTGGCTCAGGTATCGCCAATGCAATTATTCTATTAAAGGTTCTATGGTCTGTTCCCTGTGGCAATGGGGTCCTAAGACCAATAGCAATATCTTATCAGTTGCAAATGATCTGACTACCAAGTTTTTTTTGAGTCAGGCTACTTAAGTATGCGATAGCCTTCTCACGTTGAATACAATCCTTTGACCTCGGCAAACCGATGTGCCCAATTGGGCGGTACTTGATTGTTTAGAATGGCTTCTAGTCGATCGAGGTATGCATGCCAACCAGGGGCGAAAGTTAAAGCTGTCGATTTCGTGAGGTGGTTGTGAGTCACAATAAGAAGCGTATCTGAATCGCCATTCTGCTTGAGCTCCCATCGGATAATCGATTCAGGTTCTCCTTTGGGAAACATTTGATTGGGAGCGATAAACCACTCATGTTCAAAAACGCGATGAAGATCAAAGACCAGAATATTCCCTGTAACATGAGATCCAGATACAACATTCAAAAGATCAATCGTACCGTCCTTGTACCCATCGAATGTTCCTTTGTAATCTGGCAACCATCTGAATATTTCTTTTTGTTCTGTAATTGCCTTCCAGACTATTTCTTTTGGATGCTTAAGTCGTCGTTCAAACCTTATTGTTCCATACTTTTCTTCAACTGTTATTGTTCCTTTAGATAGGGTATTTGGAGATTCTCCACTGCGTTTCTCAATTGTAGACAATTGTTGTATAACTTTTTTATTTGTTGTTTCAAACTCTTTCATACCCTAATAATACCTATACAGATACTTATCTTTAGGGGAAGCGAAACTCCCAACATTGGACAACTTTATAACTCACTTTTGCAATAAATGAGTGATGACTGCGGACGAAGGGGCAGTAGTACTTGATAAAACTGATCTGACTATTCTTTCCACATTAGCTAGGAACTGCAGATGGTCTTATAACAGCATAGGTTCAACAGTAGACTTAACATCAAAGAGTGTAAAGGCACGAGTCAAGAAGATGATACATCAGGGAGTCATCGAAAAATTTGTAGTTAGAGTTAATCCTGCAGCTTTTGGATATAAGGTAGATATTATACTTGTAAAAACTAGTAATGGAATAGATAAAGATGATGTCATTGAGCGTGTAAAACAGCTTGGTGACATTGCATACCATGTACATCATATGGGAAGAACGTGTGTGGCTGCCCTAATCATCGAAAAACCATTAGATGATCTATTTGTCCAATCATTGAATCATCGCTTAGAACCTGCAACTGTTGTAAGTATCACTACTTTAGAACGCCGCGTTGAATCCATTAATTTAAGTGAAACGGATCTGAGAATAATAAAGTGTTTATTGTTCTCAGGTGCGAGGACAGAGATATCGGACATATCAAGGGAAGTTGCTATTTCTGAAAAAACCACGACTAGACGCCTTACTAGAATGAAGGAGGCAAACATATTAGATTTCTCAATCCAGTGTAGTCCATCTGTGATGATAGGATATATTCAATTTGCTATTCCGATTATCACCACAAAATTTCATCGTCGGAGTGTACTTGAACGCATGTACTCGGAATTTCAGGCGAACATTTTGTACAGCCCTAGTGTAATTGATTCAGAGGATAGGCTGACTTTCGTACTCTTTAGCGAAAATGTATTTACAATCGATTCTGTTTTGGATAAGGTAAGTTCCTTTGAAGGGGTTAAAAGTGCGGATGTATATATACTTACAAAATGGCAATATCATGACGATTGGATAATGAAAATAATTAGTAATAGGATATCACAACGACAACCGTTTTTATATAGATCTATTAAAATAAATAATACCATTTATTAATAACAGTTCTCATCCTCGCTGATTAAGTTCTGAGTGGCAAAAGGTTATAATACAATTAGGAATATTGAACAATCAATAATAATACAATAAATATTATTGGTGTAAGGGTATTATCGATGTTTATTTATACTACTTACATATTTTATTATTTATGACAGCAACAAATATAAAGTGGAAGATGGAAGGCGACTACTTTGAAGGCTGTAATTGTGACTCAATATGTCCCTGTATATTTAAGGGAGACCCAGATGAAGGTCATTGTGATGTAACTGTAGCATGGCATATACAAAATGGAACATTTGATGATAAAGTTAGTCTTGATGGAATTAATGTGGTAGCGTTATTCCATGCACCTGGAAATATGTTTACAGGTCCAAAATGGACTGCAGCCCTATATATCGACGAGAAGGCAACAAAAGAACAAACCGATAGTCTCGTAACAATATATTCAGGCCAAGCAGGAGGCTTTTTTGCTGCAGCTACCAACTTGATTGAAAAGATGTTAGGAATAAAATCAGTACCAATTGAATTTGGTGTGGAGGGCAGACGTCGTTGGTTACAAATCAAAGATTTATTGGAACTTCAAATTCAGGGAACAGAAGGTGCGGATCCCAATAGAGAAGCGTTAGTGACCAACCCTTCATTCTCGGCTGCACCTGGGTCGGATCTCGTAATATCAAAATCTAGTAATTATTCATATAATGACTACGGAATGAAATGGGATAATTCCGGCAAAAACGGATTCTATTGCAAGTTCAAATATTCATCATAATGATATTTGAATAATTCAGATTAATGAGCTAGTATCATCATTTTGGTAACCATATTTATTGCCCAATAATAAATTACAACTCATCCAACTTCTAAAAAACTTACTCTTACTTTCTAGTAAGGGCAATTTTTCCATAAAGAAATTAGAAAGGATCAGGCTAGGTTCATGGTGAAAAGATTGGAATACTTATATATTCTTCCATTATAGTAACAGTTCTCATCCTTGAACTAAGGTCACGATGGTAGTAGGGTTCTATAATATCTAATATCACAGAGCTCTTTGACCGGATTATTCATATTAGTGCTTAATATCTAATGGATTTGAAATGATATTTAGTAACAATCTAGGCGCTTGGATATACGATTCAAGGTTGAACGTAATCACAGCATTTAATGACACGGAATCAGGTAGAATTTGGATAAGATCTTGAAGAGATATTAGCGTAGGAGTGATCCGGAAGGGTGCCTTTACACAGGTCGTTCATGAAATGGAATAGAATAATACACAGAAAAACCAAAGATTTTTCCATCTATTTATTCAGATCTCATGTTTTCAATTTCTCTTTACTTCATAGTGGAGCAAAACTATTCCAGGGTCAAACGTCATTGATTCAACAAGGGATAATTTGCGAATCTCTTTCAAGTCCCCAAATATAGTCTTTCCATTCCCAATTGCCACAGGATTGATAAACAAATAGTATTCATCAATCAAGTTTTCTTTAATCAAGGAAGAATCAAATGAGGCACCACCATAAACTATGATATCGCCACCTTCTTGGCTCTTTAAGTTTGTAATTTCTTCCTTTAGATCGCCAGTTGCTATTTCAGTATTTGGCCACTCGGATTTGTTTAATGTTTTCGTAAAAACAATCTTTGGTGTTTCTACCATTTTTTTAGCGATAGAGTATTCGGGGTCGTCAGGTTTGTTAATAACATCAAACCAATAGGATATGAAGTCACTTGTCATTTTTCTTCCCAGAAGAATGGTATCGACTGGCAGATGCAACTTGTTTACATATTCTTTGAGTTTTTCATCCCAATTCCAGACCAACCAGTCCATTTCATTGTTCGGTCCTGCGATACAACCATCCATGGACATTTGTACTTGTATCTTTAATTTTCTCATTTCCTTTTTGTTATCGTCCATTTATTCATTCCTACTATAATTCCCCTAAGGATCTTGCTATCTCCTTCTTGTTTAATTTCACCGACTCAAAAAAACTTTCTTGAAAATTAGGATAAGTCATTGGTAATAGGACATGAAGGGTCCTAATAAGTATAGAAGGGATCAAAAGTATATTACAAGTCAGATTCCTTTTATGCAGTAGCACGGCATTAAAAAATGAAAGTTTATTTAAAAAGATGTTATCCATAGTAAACGATAACAGAAATAAAATGAGAGAACTAACGGAAATGGATATAAATCCATCAAACGAGGGGATTAACAAATATGTAGACGAAGTATTAGGTATTATTAAGCAAACAAGAAGTCATGAAAATTCGAAATTACCAAGTGAGTTATCCTAATACTCTTCTGTTTTTACTTCTGTTCTTTGTTTTGGTTATTAGCTATAAAACATTTATGGTACAAATGACAAAGTAAATCGACATTCTCAATCCTAAACCAGTGAACACAGTTAGGTCCTTGTATCAATTTACTTATTATCTATATTATGTAAAGCTGATTACAATGAAAACAAAACTAATCTTTAGTTTCGGTCTAATACCATTAATTTTAGCAACACTATTTTTGACTGTTGCTACTAGTATGGATGCAAATGCTCAAAACAATACAGCACAGGTATCACAACAACCGCTTGATCAAACTGCTGATCCACAACAAATCAAGAATTATCTTAATGGAGCCATCCAGGCCTTAGACAGCGGTAATAATACACAAGCAGAACAACAATTAGACTTAGCCGATGACCAAATGGAAATATTGACAGGGTCTGCGGCTGTTGAAGATGACGACGCGGAAGAGGAGGAAGGAGTAGAAGAAGGACCTGGTGAAGATGCTGATGAACAAGGTGACATCGACGTAAACGATAAAGAAGATACTCCCTGATAAATTGGATTCAAGGTCAGTTTATTCAAAAGGAATAAAATATTATATAATACATTTACCTTTTTTTGTTAGTTTAAAGGGACCTGAAATAAGATTAGAAACCAATACAATTATACTTTTCAATACTAATAAAAAAGATCTCAACAATTAACGAAGATCTACATGAACATTCCGATCCCATAATAACCTACTAAAAAATTGATTTGATTTTCAATAGGCAAAATAACCATCATATGCCATAATATTAATAAATTGTAAATTCGATAAGTGGTTAGTTGCTGTACCGACCAAATCACAAAATATTTTGGAATTTCCTTAACTTTTCATTTGTAATTTATTTCAGCAACTTGTAAGATGTAAAAATAGATAGCCCTCATTCAAAAACAGATGATATGGAGTGATTATCTGATATAAGTATGGTCCATTAGAGTATGACGATAATGGACGATTTAAAAGCATTAATGATATCTTTAGTAATAGATGACGATTACTCCACTATTAGGACCCAACGGTAAAATTCCTATTTTAATTCGAGATGATGATACTAATTTTTTTACGAAGGGCAATATGCTAGAATCAATATATTCTAACGCATGGAATAATCAATTCAAAATAAGTCTATCTGTGATACCTTATCAAAAGACAATTAATGATGTTTGTGTCCCACCCGATTTCAGGAACTTTCCAGAACATCATTCCATTGAGAACAATGAAGGATTATGCACATTTTTAAAAGAAAAGATCAGACACAATAAGATTGAGATTGTTCAACATGGTGTAACTCATGATTTAATTGATGGTCGAGGAGAGTTTAGTCAACAGATTGACGGAAAGAATGAAGATATAAACAGAACTATAAAAGATACATTTACTCATTATTATAGGTCACTAAATACAGATCACAATGGAAAGAACAGCAAGATGGGTTTTGAATCCTATGTAAATATTGGAAGGGATATAATAAAAAAATCCCTTGATATTAATCCAGTTTTGTTTGTTCCTCCATTTGATGACTTTTCTACGCACAATCTAAATCTCCTATCATGTCTTAGCATGATTCCTATCTATGGGCAATCAAACTACCATAGATTTTTTAGATCATCATATGTTCCCAATTATTTTAAAAAATATTTTGCAAGTAAACTTTTAAAAAAATTTGCCAATGTGGGATTTATTATTCCCTTTATCATGTCTAATGTCGATTACTATAATAACAAGCATAATCAGGGAATAATGCTATATATCCCTAGAAGGCTAAAAATAAATCCTATTTCAAATTCCAATAAAAATGCAGAAAATAAGAAAGGATCTTCACAAACATGTGTAAAATGGATATCCAATACCATCTCTTATTCCATAATTCAAAGAACACCTCTAGGTATTCTAAACCACTATCATCATTATTTTTATGATTGGAATTATGATTCTATTACTAGAAAAAACTTGTTTGAACAATGGAATCAAATTTTACAGCTGCTCAGTAAAATTCCCTTTTCATGGAAGACAACCTTCTTCGATTTATATCAACGAATAAGAAAGATAAAAAAAATTAATATTGCATTTACAGGTCAAAAGATAACTATAAAATCAGGTAATGAGTTGATTAAAGAAATCTCTTTTAAAGTAGACAAGGTACTACAGTCAGTAAAAGAAGATATAGTTTATGACGAACAAGATAAGACAATAATTACCATTGATCAATTAAAGCCTAATTCCACATTTGTTTTTTATGTCAAATAATGGACAAAATGAGTGTACATAATACTGTGAAAAGTACTCCCCATAATTGGAAAAATTAATAACTCAAAACTACGAAATGCATCAGACCATATGTATCATATATGGTCAATAATAAAGCAAAGTAGAACTCTAGCCAATTTCGAAATTTCTCATCTTTGCTTGAATACATCCATGGAATACGATTCAAGGTCGAATAGAATCTATGACTACTCTATGAAATCAAATAAAAAAAGCAACGTTACATCCATACATTTTGAAATTATCCGATGATTTACCATACTAACTGTCAGGTCGTAGTTGAATATTGGAAATGGATCCTACTTCGGTTGGGACCATCAAAAAATATTATACCAAATTAAATCAATAACCATTTCTAAAACCGACTTAGTGAACGATTATGTAACAATGATATACTATTGATCCCTTTGTTATTTTTATAATATCAAATCATATCTATTCATATGAGTAGTTCGTATAACTTTGAACACCAAAAGGATACCGGCGGTCTGATCCAAATTATTTTTATCCGCGCCCCAAAGAAGAATCATGATGCCTTAGCAAAGATTGGCAAGCAAACGGATGATTTTTTTAGGAAACACGGCGTGTCAAAATTTGTGTATAGATTGAATGCAAGAGAAAACATGATGGATTTTGTAAATGTATCAAAAATTATTTCTGCAAATGATGACGAAGATGTAAATTTAGAAATACTTTCCTACAGAGATGCCAAGCATGTAGAAGAAGTTATGAAGGCTATGGAAGGCGATAAAAGGGCAAACGAATTGTATAAGGAAGCCATGGAACTCATTACTCCTGGATCAATAGTGTTTGGTGATTTTAGTAAGTTGGAAAAAATATCCTGAATAGTCGTTCTCTTTCTACAATTTTCAAAAATTCATAAAATCAATATATAGATTTTTTATACTTTTCCAAATGTTCAGCCCCTTATGAATATATCCGTGTAAACACCATTCGAGGTTGAATAGAATCTAGAACTAATTTGATGTGAGCGTTTGGAAGAGGGTCCAAATCCCGGTGAATCATAATATCATTGCTAGATAACAGAACATGGAGTTTGGACTCGTGGGGATACGATTTAAGATGGAATGTAATCTTTAATCTTTTTAGATTAAGCGTCCGTTGCACTTTCACAGACTTCCCTGGTATTGCCTTCTACAGACATACATCCTTCAAGAAATCCTTGATGATAGTCATCTCCGCAATTGTTGTAAGTTCTCTGATTAAAAGGATGATCCTCCCCATCGACTATGCCTCGTTCAAAACAACTGATTTCATTACTACTTGCATTCACGGAGGTTATACCTCCGACGGTAATCAAGAGGATTGGTAGTAAGGTCAATATTAATCCTATTTCATATGATAAACCTCTGATTCGATAAGTCTCTATACGAAACCTATTTTTCATCATGAACTAATATATCAGTTATTATTTATGTTTTTATTCTATGGGTCCTATTTATAATGATATCCAAAATGAGAAGGTAATGTAACTAGCCAACAGGTAAAGTTTGTTGTAAACACTGCAAGATTTGTAATCAAGGAATGGCCCATCAGAATATTAGCTATATAGGAAATATTTTTGCTTGTCAAGTTCAATTTTTATCCCTTAATTGAATGCATCCATGGGGACAAGTCTTGTTCAAATGCCTACCTTCGTGTTATCAAAATGAGAATCTTTGCAGTTAACACATCAAGGGGTGATTTGAACACTGTTGCAATACTCGACGGGACAAATACAAAAATCATCATTTTATAGATTACTTATTCAATTTTATCCAACAAAAAATTCAAAAAAGGCTTTGACTGTGGTCCTTCAGCTCAAATTTCTTCATTATTCTTCATCCTCAAGCAGATTAGTATCAAATGCTACTGCTTTATAAGGTTCTGATGCGTAGATAACACAGTGATGAACTTTCAACAGATCGTGAATCCATCTTGGTCTCATTGATTTTTCTATTTTAGAGATATCATAAAAACACATTTGCGAATTATTAAAACTATCAAAATTATTATGCCCAACTTCTTCCAAAACAATGCCTAGTTTCATTCCTTCCTCTGTTTCTGTATCTGTTATCGTTCTTCCTGCAAATCTAAATGGTGGCTTCATTCCTATGGTGGCATCTTTTCTTATATGCTTAAGCACTCTTAAAGTATCTAGTTTATTATCATCCAATCTTTCAATGGTATAGATACGTAACAAGTTATTATTTTTATAATATCTTACATCAATACCTTCCTTGTTTAATTTATTTTCAATCTCATCTGGATTATCTGAAGTAAAGAAAATACATGATTCACCCTTATTAAGCCCATTTAAAAAATACCTAGCTATTATCCAAAAGGCATATTTTTGGTCATCATATAATAACACGATATGTTTGTTTTTTTCTAATTGGTCAACAAATGTCAGTGGGTAATAAATTTCACCGTTATTATCATCATGCATATCCATTTTTAATTTCTCAACCCCACTACTTTCGATGAATCAAAGTATCTTATACCCATTTCTATCAAAAAGGAAGCAATTCGGTCAAAATCCCTTAAAAAATCTCTTCCTTTGGGAGTTATTTGAAGTGGATCCTTTATTATCATTTTATTGTTCTCTAATTCATTAAGATACTTGGCAAGTTTATCATACGCAAGATTGCTCCTAAGTTGTACTCGAGTAGGCTTTACTTTACTATTACCATCACCACTGTCATTGTCAACTAGCTCATCTAAAATACCTTTGAGTATATCATGATATAATTCCATTTTATTACGCTTTGGTTTTGGCAGATCAATTAACAACTTTTTTTCTTATTAATAAACCTCCCCTTGGGGAGTTATCCTTTTTATTTATTTATTCTAGAGTAATTTTGAAACATAATATGAACAATCACCAAGGTAATAACAGAAACTTCAGTTATTCAGAATTTATGATCGCACGATCACCAAAAAGTAACTACGAAGCATTAACAGCACTTGAAAAAAAGTCATCCGAAATGTTTGAAAAAGAGGAAGTACATTATGAGTTATTTCGACTTGCAGTAAAGACCAGTTGGGAAGGATTCGAAAACATTTCTAAATCAGTTTCAGCTAGTGTAGATAATGAAGACGTGTGGATAACCATTATGTCGTATAAAGATAAGAAACATAGAGATGAATTTGTAGCGAAAATGTCGAACGATAAGGAATGTCAACAAGGTTATGAAGAATGGGCAAGGCTTCTTTCCCCTAATTCAAAAGTAATAACCGGAGAATTTGACAGACAATTGTAAAGGTATATAAAACAACATCAAACTATTTTTTTTCTAAAAAATTTATGTATTTATTAAGGTCTGCAATAACTATCAAAAACGGTGAGGCACGATTCGGTGAATACAATCCCAAAGTTATATAAAATCAGATAAAACACATTGATTAAATTTTGGCCAAATTATTGATCATATTACCTGATAATAAATCAATGAGTTTGGCCTTGTGGGGATTAAGTTCCTAGGGGTAGCGTGGTTCTAAAGCGATATATAGATTTAATATGAAAATAAATTTTTCAATAATAGAACCCATATTCTAGTTATGAAACCTCCGAAAAGGTTAAAACTAAATATATATAAATAAGAAATATCGAATTGAAATTGCCATTGATTGTCACTACAAGTATTATTAACAGAAAAACGTACTTAATGACATTTATTGTTTGGGCAATAATAATAACCGAT
>Ga0310890_10000500_pt1 | contig 13096 bp, 15 predicted proteins | sample T20D3metaG_FD_203751 | JGI IMG/M metagenome (GOLD analysis project Ga0310890, IMG submission 203751) | Lab incubated soil microbial communities from West Virginia University Organic Research Farm, Morgantown, WV, United States - T20D3 | ecosystem: Environmental > Terrestrial > Soil >... | reverse complement strand
GCTGCTGAAGGAAGCGGGTATCGACTGCCCGATCGTGACCGGTGCCGGCAGCGGGACCTTCATGCTCGAAGTCGAGGCGGGCGCCTGGGACGAGATCCAGTGCGGCTCTTACGCGTTCATGGACGTGGACTACGCGAAGAACGAATGGGCCGCGCCGCTGCCGCGTTTCGAGCATGCGCTGTTCGTGCTGAGCACCGTGATGAGCCGGCCCTCCGCAGAGGTGGCGATCGTCGATGCCGGCCTGAAGGCCTCGAGCGTGGACTCAGGTCTTCCTTGGGTTTACAAAAAAGATCTTCAATACACCCGGGCGTCGGACGAGCACGGCTGGGTGGAGGGAAAGAACCCTCCCTCGTTAGGCGAGAAAGTGCTGCTGGTGCCGGGTCATTGCGACCCGACGATCAACCTGTACGACTGGTACGTCTGCGTTCGACGGGGACGGGTAGAGGCGCTATGGCCGATAACGGCTCGGGGGGCTGTGTACTGACCACGCGGAACTCGAACGCGCGGCAGCCGGGGCTGGCGAACGTGAAGTAGCGGCCGAAGAGCCGCAGCACGTAGACCGAGCCGAACACGTGGTAGCCCATGCGGAAGCAGGACTTGAGCGAGTCGAAGTTGGTGGACTCGACGTAGGAGACGATTCCCTTGTATCCGGTCTCGAGGTAATGCTGCAGCGCACGCGTCATGCCGATGGCATGCAGTCTCTGCCCGCGGTAGTCGCGGTCGGTGAAACCTTTGTACATGTAGACGTAGCCGTCAGCGAACTGCAAGGTCAGATCGGATGGGTCGATCGGCGTGGGGCGGGTCGAGTACCAGCCATAGGCGGCGAGCTTTTCGCCATCGCAGATCGCGTAGCACTCATCGCCGTGGCGCAGCGCATCCTCGACGAACGGCCTCGACATCTCGCTGCGGGGATCGTCGGCGAACGCCTGCAGCGCGCCCGGCAGAAGGAAAGAGGGCGTATAGGCGGGCGGATAGTCGAGAAACGCGGGATCCGCCTTCGCCACGTGCACGCCGCGCAGGATCTTGAAGCGCACGACCTGGTTGATCAGCCGGACGGCGAGGAGGTGCAGCGTATTCGCCAGGCCGTGACGCTGCACTCTTCGCAACGCCTTCTGGACTATGGGCAGGTCCGCTATCCTTTTCATCGCTGTCCGGGAAGGGCAACTATCGTGCCCAAAGCGCCTTGATCGGCCATTCGCGCTACGGCTGGGTGGTGGTGGCGGCGGCCTTCACCTTGATGTTCGTCGGATTCAGCGCCGCTTATTCCTTCGCCGCTTTCTTCGCCGCATTCGAAGGCGAGTTCGGCGCCTCGCGCGGCGACATCGCGCTGGTGTTCTCGCTTTGCGCCTTCCTCTGGTTCTCCTCGGGCGCGCCGGGCGGCATGCTCGCGGATCGCTTCGGCGCGCGCCGCGTGGCGATCGCCGGCGTGGCCTGCCTGGTGGTCGCGCTCTGGGCCGCGAGCGTCGCGCAATCGCTGAGCATGCTTTACGCCATCTACAGCATCGGGATCGGCATCGGCGTGGGCCTGGTCTACGTGCCCTCGGTCGGCGCAGTGCAGCCGTGGTTTAGCGCCAACCGCGCGTTCGCCACCGGCCTCGCGGTCGCCGGCATCGGCGCCGGCAATATCGCCGGGCCGCTGTTCGCCGCCTGGTGGATCGGTCTGTTCGGCTGGCGCGGCGCTTATCTGGCGCTTGCCGTTTTCGTCCTGCTGTTGGGTGGTATTGCCGCGGCGCTTCTCCGGACCAGGACCAAGACGACTTCTCAGCTGGCAGGCATGCCGCTGGCCGAGGCCCTGAAAACCGCACCCTTCTGGCTGCTGTTCGCCTCGCTCGTGTTCAGCTGCATCGGGCTGTTCGTGCCGATGGTGCACCTGAGTCCGTACGCGACCGACGCCGGCTACACGCAAGCCCAGGGCGTGGCACTGGTGAGCCTGATCGGCGTGGGAAGCCTGCTCGGGCGCTTCACCATCGGCGCGCCGGCCGACCGGATCGGCCGGCTGCCGTCGCTGTGCGCCATGTACGCGGGCCTCGGCGTGATGTTCCTGCTCTGGTACGCAGCCAGCGCCTACTGGATGCTCGTCGTATTCGCCGTGGTCTTCGGCGTCTGCTACGGCGCCTATGTCGCGCTGCTGCCGACCATCGTGATGGACCTGTACGGCCCGCGCTCGGTGTCGGGCATCATCGGTTGCCTGTATTCCGGCTGCGGCGTGGGCACGCTGATCGGGCCCTGGCTCGCCGGCGTGGCGTACGACACGGTCGGCAGCTACCAGCTCGCCATCCTCGCCGGCGCGGTCTTCTCGGCGGGCGCCGCGGCCTGCGTCGTCATCCTGATGCACGGTGGCCAAGCCAAAGCCTTCGATCGCGGTTAGCGACGCGCGCGGCGTGCGCAGCCTGCACGTCGGCGGCGACGCGATCCAGAGCGCGATGCGCCTGGGCGATCCCTACGCGCTCGCGCTCGACTACACGCGCTGCATGATGGCGTTCCTGCTGTTCCATCCCGAGCCGCGGCAGGCGCTGATGATCGGGCTCGGCGGCGGCTCCCTGGCAAAGTTCTTTTATAAAAACCTGAAGAGGACTTCTGTCAGGGTCGTTGAGCTCGACCCGCGCGTGCTGGTCGCGGCGCGCCAGCAGTTCCAGGTGCCGCCCGACGACGAGCGCTTCCAGGTCGAGATCGGCGACGGCGTGCACGCGCTCTATCCGGAGTGCTGTGACACGCTGATCGTCGACGCGTTCCAGGACGAGCTGCACGTGCCGCAGCTCGCGAGCAGCGAGTTCTACGACGGCGCGTTCCTCGCGCTGGCCGAGCCGGGCGCGCTGGTGGTCAACTTCATGAACGACGACCCGAAGTTCGACGCCACGCTGCAACGCCTCGAGCGCGCGTTCGGCGGCGCGGTGATCGTGCTGCCCGCGCTCTACGATCCGAACATCCTGGCGTTCGCGCTCAAGGGGGTTCCCCGGAGCATCGAATGGGCGCGCCTGCGCGAGCGCGCGGAGCAACTGGAGTCGAAGCTCGGCTTGCCTTTCTCCCGCTATGTCTCGCGGCTGCGCGCCATGAACCAGTGCACGGCAGCGGAGCTTATAATTTCGCCGTGAAATTCTGGAGCGACAGCTTCGCCGACGGCGCCGCCATTCCCCCCAACTACGCCTTCTGCGCGCCCGATCCCGCGGCGCGCGTCAAGATGTCGCAGAACCGCAATCCGCACCTCGCCTGGTCGGACCTGCCGAAGGGCACGCAGTCGGTGGTGCTGATCTGCCATGACCCCGACGTGCCGTCGAAGGGCGACGACGTGAACAAGGAAGGCCGCACCATTCCTTCGTCGCTGCCGCGCGTCAACTTCTGCCACTGGGTGCTGGTGGACATGCCGGCGAGCGGCTCGCCGATCCGCGACGGCGAGTTCTCGGGCGGCGTCACGCCCAAGGGCAAGAGCGGCCCGCTCGCGCCGCGCGGCACGCGCCAGGGGCTGAACGACTACACCATCTGGTTCGCCAACGACGAAAAGATGAAGGGCGACTATTTCGGCTACGACGGCCCGTGCCCGCCGTGGAACGACTCGATCCCGCACCACTATGTGTTCACGCTGTTCGCGCTCGACATGGAGAAGTGCCCGGTGAAGCGCAAGTTCACCGGTGCGGAAGTGGTGAAGGCGATGCAGGGCCACATGCTCGGCAGCGCCAAGATCACCGGCCTGTACTCTCTGAATCCTGCGGTCAAAGTGTGATTGATGCGGCGATTCTCGCCGCTATCGCATTCGCCGGCGCCCTGGTCTTCGGCATCACCGGCTTCGGCGCCGCGCTCGTCACCATCCCGCTCGCGACGCACCTGGTGTCGCTCAAGTTCGCGCTCGCGCTGTTCGTGCTGGCCGATCTCGCGGCGGCGCTGAGCATCGGCCTGGAGAATCCGAAGAACGCGGTGCGCGCGGAGTGGACGCGCCTGGTGCCGATGATCCTGGTCGGCACCGCGCTCGGCGTCACGCTGCTCGTCAACCTGCCGCGCGAGACCGGCATGCTGCTGCTCGGCCTGTTCGTGCTCGCCGCCGGCATTCTCAACCTGCTGCCGCAGGCGCGCGCGCGCATCATCGCGCCGGGCTGGGCCTGGCTCGCCGGCCTCGCCGGCGGCATCACCAGCACCGTGTTCGGCGCGGGCGGGCCGCCGTACGCGATCTACCTCTCGCAGCGCGGGCTGACCAAGGAGCAGTACCGTGCCACCATGGGCTTCGCCACGCTCACCAGCATCTCGCTGCGCGCGATCGCGTTCGCGCTCACCGGCCTGCTGCTGGTGCCGGACGTATGGCTGAAAGCGCTGGCGGTGGTGCCGGCGTGCCTCGCCGGGATCTGGGTGGCGCGCAAGATGTTCCTGCGCATTTCGCGCGAGGCGCTGCTGCGCGTGGTCGCGGTGCTGCTGCTGGCCTCGGGGATCTCGCTTATTTCTCGAGCAGTGCTTTAAGCGCCTCGAGGTCGCGCCGCACCCACTGCGTGTCCTCGCCGAACTTCTCCTCGCTGGTGCCCGGCTGGCGGAACACGGTGATCAGCAGCTCCGAGCCCTCGCCGTTGGCGAACACGCGCATCGGCATGTAGACCTCGGGCCCCGAGTCCACCTTCACGTAGTGATCGAGCACGCCGTAGGGATTGCGCTCGACGAAGCGCACCTTGACCGCGGCGTTCAGACCCGAGGCCCACCGCGGCAGGTTGTTCGGATCGGAGACGAACGCGTACACCTCGGCGGGCGAGCGTTCGATGGTCATGCGTACGGTGAAGCCAGGCTTGATCTTCAGGCTGCGCGCTTGTCCTGTGACTTTTGCGCCGGCGCCAGGTCGCGGTTGGCCGGTCCGTTGATCACCTTACCATACCGGTCGAAGCGCGAGCCGTGGCAGGGGCAGTCCCAGGTGGTCTCGGCGCGGTTCCAGTGCACCACGCAGCCGAGGTGCGGGCAGGCGGCGTTGCGCTCGTGCAGCTTGCCTTGCGGGTCGCGGTACACCGCGATCTTCTCCAGTCCCTTGCGCACGATCGCGCCGCTGTCCGGACGGATTTCATCGACCGACGCGACGTCGCCGCCGGTGAGCCACTCGGTGTACTGCAGCGCGACGTTCGAGTTCTCGCGCGCGAAATCGACCGCCGCACCGAGCGTCACGCGCGCCGGGTCGTAGAGCTTCGCCCACGGATTGGTCTGGCCGAGGATCAGGTCGCTGAGCAGCATGCCGGCGATGGTGCCGTGCGTGATGCCCATGCCGGAGTCGCCGGTCACCACGTAGACGTTGTCGTGGTCGGCCGGATTACGGCCGATGAAGGCGAGGCCGTCCTGCGTTTCCATCACCTGGCCGCCCCACGCGTACTCGACCGCGCCCATCATCGGGAATCGCTTGCGCGCCCACGCTTCCAGGCGCCGGTGCCGCTCTGGTGTATCGGACGCCTGGCCGCTCTTGTGATCTTCACCGCCGACGATCAGCAGGTCGCCGTGGAGTCGGATGTAGTGGTACGGATCGCCCGTGTCCCAGGACAGCACCTGCGGCACCGTGCCCTGCGGCACGCGCGCGGCGATGACATACGTCATGTAGGGCGCCTGCTTGGTGTGGATGGTGACGCGGTCGTTGACCGGCACGTTGGTCGCGACCACCACCGCGTCGGCGGTGACGACGTGCTGCCCAGCCTGCACGACCGCCGGCACGCCGCCTTCGATGCTCGTTACATGGGTACCGGTGAAGATACGCCCGCCGTCGTGCTCGATCGCCTGCGCGAGGCGCGCCAGGTATTTCAGCGGATGGAATTGCGCCGCGCTCGGAAAGCGCAGGCACGGGCCGGTGTCGAACGACGCATAGGGCGCGCGCGCGACGAATTCCACTGCGCGCAACCCGGCGCGGCGCGCCGCGTCGAATTCGCGCTCGAGCGCCTCGCGGCGCCCACCTTCTGCGAGGAACAGGTAGCCGTCGAGGCGCGCGAAATCGCAGTCGATGCGTTCCTGTCTGACGATGGTCTCGATGCGGTCGGCGGCCGCGGTGTGGCTGTCGGCGGCGAGGCGCGCGCCTTCGCGGCCGTGCAGCTTCTCGATCTCGACGTAGCCGTCGTCGAGCATGTTGGAGATGTGCGCGGTAGTCCGCTGCGTCATGCCGCCCGCCACCGCGCCGTCGTCGAGCACCGCGACCAGCCGGCCGGCCCTCGCGAGCAGGTACGCCGTGGTCAGGCCGGAGATGCCGGCGCCGACGATGCAGGCGTCTACGTGGATGTTTTCCTGCAGCGGCGGGAACTGCGGCATCGCCACATCCGCCCAGATCGATCGATGGAGTGCCATGAGGCCCTCCGTGCAAGAAACGGTCCTAGGCCGACTTCTCGCGCAGCGTGACAAACTCTTCGGCGGCGGTGGGATGGATCCCGATGGTGGCGTCGAACTGCGCCTTGGTGGCGCCGAGCTTCACCGCGATCGCCACGCCCTGGATGATCTCGCCCGCGTCGGGGCCGATCATATGCGCGCCCACCACGCGCTGGCTCGCCTGGTCGACCACCAGCTTCATGAACGTGCGCTCTTTCTTATCGGTCATGGTGAGCTTGAGGCCACGGAACGACGCCTTGTAGATGTCGACCGCGCCGTAACGCTCGCGCGCCTTCTCTTCCGACAGGCCGACGGTGGCGAGGTTGGGGTTGGCGAATACCGCGGTCGCCACGTTCTCGTGGTCGACCGGCGTCGGTTCGTTGCGGAACAGCGTGCGCGCGAGCCACATCGCCTCGGCGGTGGCGACCGGCGTGAGGTTGAGGCGGTTGGTCACGTCGCCCACGGCGTGAATTGAATCGATATTTGTTCTTGAATACTTGTCTACGATGACCGCGCCATCCGCCGCGAGCTTGACGCCCGCGTGCTCGAGGCCGAGCTTGCCGGTGTTCGGCCGGCGGCCGGTGGCGAACATCACCAGGTCGGCGTGCCGCAGGCTGCCGTCGGTGAACTCGATTTCGATGTCCTGCTTCCTGCGCATCGCCGCCGGCTCGCAGCCGAAGCAGATGTCGAGGCCCTTCGCCGCCATCTCCTCCGCCATGCGCGTGCCGAGCTCGGCGTCGAAGCCGCGCAGCAGGCGCTTGCCGCGGTAGGTGAGGGTGGTCTGCACGCCGAGGCCGTGGAAGATCGAGGCGAACTCGAGCGCGATGTAGCCGCCGCCGACCACGATGGCGCGCTTCGGCAGCCGCTCGAGCGCGAAGGCTTCGTTCGAGGTGATCGCGTGCTCGATGCCGGGGAGCGGGGGCAGTACCGGCCAGGAGCCGGTGGCGATCAGGATATGTTTCGCAGTAAAGGTTCGATTCCCAACCCGGACGGTATTCCTGTCGACAACTTCGGCCCGGGCGCGATGGATCTCGACCCCGGCCTTGACCAGCACGCTCTCGTAGACGCCGTTCAGACGCGCGATCTCGCGGTCCTTGTTCCTGAGCAGCGTCGGCCAGTCGAAGAGCGGCTCGCCGCTCAGCGTCCAGCCGTAGCCGCGCGCGATCTCGAAATCCTCGCGAAAGTGCGCGGCGTAGGAGAACAGCTTCTTCGGGATGCAGCCGACGTTGACGCAGGTGCCGCCGAAGCGGCCGTCCTCGGCGATCGCGACCTTCGCGCCGTAGGACGCCGAGACACGGCTCGCGCGGACTCCGCCCGAGCCGCCGCCTATCGTAAAAAGATCGTAATCGAAAGCCAGGTTACTTCAGGTTCACCAGGTTGAGGCCGACCAGCTCGAGCTGCGAGGCGATGCGATTGTGCGCCGGCTTGTCGGAGAGCCACTTGAGCGCGTTCTTCACCTTGGCCTCGATCTGCGCGCGCGGCATGCCCTCGATGCCGTTGAACATGTCGGCCAGCTCCTTCAGGTTGGCGCCCTGCGCCGCGGCGCGCACCTCGGCGAGCTTCGCCTCGATCTGCTTGCGATCGAGGTTGGTCACCAGCTTCATGGTCTTTTCCGATTCGCTCATCGCGCCTCCGTTACCCTGATCTTACCAGCGTATAGCGGCTTTCCTCGAGCCGCACGGCGCCTTCGGCGACCAGTTTCTCGAGGTGCGCGGTGAGCGAACGCGCAGCGACGCGGTGAATGCGCTCGGGCACGTCGTCGTACACCAGCGGCAGCATCTCCTCGAGCGAAGGATGCTCGAGCTTGACCAGCGCGGCGACCACCTTGCGCTCGCGGTTGAGGCGGTGCGCGATCAGGCGGCGCACTTCCTTGTGCGGCGCGCCGATCAGGTAGCCATGCCCCGGCGCGATGATGGCGATGTCCTCGGCGAGCAGGCGCTCGAGCGACTGCAGGTAGACGCGCATGTCGCCGTCGGGCGGATTGATCACCACGGTCGAGCCCTGCATCACGTGGTCGCCGGTGAACAGCATCTTGGTCTGCTCGAGCAGATAGCAGAGGTGGTTCGAGGCGTGGCCGGGGGTGTGGATCGCGCGCAACGAGATTTCACCCAGGTCGATGCGCTGTCCGTTCTCGAGCACGACGTCCGGCTTGAAGGTGGCGTCCTGTCCCGCGGGCGCCGGGCGGCCGAGCACTTGTGCCCCAGTGGCCGCCTTCAAGGCGGCCGCTGCGGGTGAATGGTCGACGTGCGTGTGCGTGCACAGGATCCACCGGATGTTTTTGAATTCCAGGATTTTTTGGATGTGCGAATCGATCGCCGGTCCCGGGTCGATCACTGCCCCATTGACGAAATAGGTGTTGGTTCCCGGCCCGGTCATCACACCCGGATTCGGCGCGGTGAGCCGCGTCACCCACTGGTCGAGGCGCTTCGGCTCGCCGACCACGATGTCGTAGCTCGACTGCCCGGTCTCCTCGGGATCGACCCAGTGGATCTCGAAATACTGCGGGTCGCGGCGGCGGAAGATCTTCGGTCCTTCCTTGCCTTGCGCCCAGCAGGCGCGGTTCTCCTCGACCTCGGGCAGAGCGCGCGCGTGCTCGTAGGCCGCGCGCGCCTCGCTGAAGCGCGACAGGTCCCTGAGCGTGGTCTGCGTCGCGTTGACCAGCTCGATCTCGCCGCGCGCGCCGCGCTCGAGCGCTTCGCGCGGCGTGATCCACACGTCGTGCACCGTCTCGTTGGCGTCGTTCGAGCCGCGCTGGCCCTGCGGCGCGAGCGCGACGAAGAAGCGCGCATTGAAGCGCCGCGAGCGCCCGGGCGCGGTGATCCAGTGGCCGAAGTACGCGAGGTCGCCCGCGGGGATGTAAAGGTCCTCGGCTTCCAGCATTTCGCGAAAAGGTTTCTTTCGCCAATGGGTCAACTGCTCCGCACGCTCGGCCGTCACCGGTTCGCCGTTGCGGTTCCGGGCGAGGAGAATGCCTGCCTCCTCGAAGCACTCGCGGATCGCGGCGACGTAATAGGCGATGCCGCCCGCGTCGAGCTGCAGGCGCTGGTTGGCCTGCTGCTCGGTGATTCCGACCACGCGGTGCAGGTCGGCGTCCTGCGGGTCGAGCGAGCCGCCGGGAAACACGTAGGCGCCGCCGAGGAACGCCGCGTTCTGCGTCCGCTGCAGCATGAGAACTTCCATGCTGTCCCGCAAGAGGATCAGCGTCGCCGCCGGCCGTGGAACCATTGCCGCCATCAGGTGGTGCGAGCGGCGCGGTCCTTGTCGTTGGTCGCCTTGATCATGGCGCGCATCTTGTCCCAGTCGGCGTCGGTGAGCTTGTCGAGCTCGACGTAGTAGCCGGCCGCGCCGGTGGCGAGGTAGCCCGCGCCGTCGATCGCGATGGTTTCGCCGGTGAGCCATTCGCAGCCGTCGGCCATCAGGAACGCGGCGAGGTTCTGCAATTCCGACATCTGCCCGACGCGCCGCATCGGGTTGAGCGAGGTGGCATCGCCGAAGTCGCCCTTGCTGCCGGGGCGCAGGCGCTTGGTCGCGCCTTCGGTGGGAAACGGGCCCGGCGCGATGCCGTTCAGGCGGATGCCGTACTTGCCCCACTCGACCGCGAGCGACTTGGTCATCACGTGCAGGCCCGCTTTGGACATGGCGGAGGGAACGACGAACGGCGAGCCGGTGTGCACCCAGGTGACGAGGATCGAGATCACCGAGCCCTTGTGGCCGCCGGCGATCCAGCGCTTGCCCACGGCGTGCGTCACGTAGAACGTGCCGTGGAACACGATGTTGGCGATGGCGTTGAAGCCGTTGGGCGTGAGGTCCTTGGTCGGGCTGATGAAGTTGCCCGCCGCATTGTTGACCAGGCCGGTGAGCGGGCCGCTCTCGTCCCAGATCCGTTGCACCATGGCGTCCACGGCCGCGGCATCGCGGATGTCCACTGCATGGGTTCTGACTTTTCCGCCGAGGGACTTCGCAGTCTCCTCGAGGACGCCGCCGCGGCGGCCGCAAATCCAGAGCTCGGCGCCCAGCTCGACGTACTTGGCGGCGATCTCCCTGCCGAGGCCGGTGCCGCCGCCCGTGATGAGGATGCGTTTGCCCTTAAGCAGCCCTTCCTTGAACATGCGCGCTCCGTGGGGGGGAAGCGGGCATTTTAAGTCCTTCCGGAGCGTAGGAAGCCACGCCGTTACCGAAAGACCAGTTCTCTTTCGCCACCTCGACCAGGTTGATCCACACGTCCTCGCTGCGCAATCCGACGGCTGCCTTCAGGTTGTCGGCGATACGCCGGTAAAGCGCGCGCTTCTTCTCCAGCGAGCGGCCGCTGGAGAGCGTGATCTGGATGATCACCAGGTCGCTCGAGCGCGCGATGCCGAGGTACATCGAGTCGTACACCAGGTCGCCGGCCTCGTGCTCGGTGATGAGCTGGAAGCGGTCGAGCGCCGGGACGTCGATGGTCTCGACCAGCGCGCGGTGGACGGCGTCGCCCACCTTGCGCCGGTAGGCCCCGGGCTTGCCCTTAGCGAGCGAAATGCGGACGAGCGGCATGGCTGACTCGTTTCTGCGCTCTCGCGCGGGTGAGCAACCCCACGATCGGGGCGATGAGCATTTCGTAGATCGCTTCGGAGCGCTCGCGGCGCGCCTTGGCTTGCAGGGCTTCGATATAGGCAAAGTCGAGTCTCATGGCGTTTCCTTTCAGGCGAACGAAACAGAGGCCTCGCCGAGCGCCTCGATGACCGCTACCCCGGCGTTCGACAGGCGGTAGCAGTTGCCCGGCTCCAGCACGATGTCGCGCGGGCGGTTCTCTTCGGTAATCCACACGGCGGCGTGGCTCGCGCACACGGTGCTGCCCGCGCCATCCACCACCTTCAGCGTCTGGCCCCGCTGCAGTCGCAGGGCGCCGGTCTTGAGCTCGAGTCGCATGGGTCGGTCTCCTTGCATTTCGTATGCGCAGGATGCATGCTTATGGACCTTGTCTCAAACGGTAAATACTGAGGTTATGCATGCAAGGAGGGAATGCTAAATGGCACGGAATGCCCTGCCTCCCCTGGACCTGCTGGTCGGGTTCGAGTCCGCGGCGCGCCACCTGTCCTTCACCAAGGCCGGCGAAGAGCTTTACCTGACGCAATCGGCGGTCAGCCGCCAGATCAAGGAGCTCGAGGACCAGCTCGGCGTGGTGCTCTTTCAGCGCCGCCACCGCGCGCTCGCGCTCACCGAGGCGGGGCACCAGTTCTATGCCGCGGCGGCGCAGGCGCTCTCCACCATGCGCGCGGCCACCGACCGCCTGCGTGCGCAGACCGGCCGCAAGGCGCTCGCCGTCACCACCACGCATTCCTTCGCCGCGCTATGGCTGATCCCGCGCCTCGCCGGTTTCACGCGCGACCACCCCGGGGTGGACGTGCGCATCACGGCGGACACCAAGGTGCAGGACCTCGAGCGCGACGGGCTCGACCTCGCGCTGCGCCACGGTCCCGCATCGCTCGCCGGGCCGCACGCCATTCGCCTGTTCGGCGAGAAGGTGTTTCCGGTCTGCAGTCCGAAGCTGCTGAAGAAGAAGCCGCTCGCCGTGCCCGCGGACCTGCGCAATCACGTGCTGCTGCAGTACGACGACCCCGAGGTGCGCCATCCGTGGCTGCACTGGAAGACCTGGCTCGAAGTCGAGCGCATCGCGGACCTCAGGCCTGCGGGCACGCTGTCCTTCTCCGGCTACGAGCAGATCATCCCGGCGGCGGTCGCCGGACACGGCGTGGCGCTCGGCCGCAGCCCGCTGGTGAAGGACCTGATCGCCGACGGCGAGCTGGTGGCGCCGTTCAAGAGCCAGGCCGATCCGGCGCGCGCCTATTTCGCGATCGTGTCGAAGACGGCGGCGGGCCGCCCGGAAGTGGCGGCGTTCGTCGAGTGGCTAAAGACCGAAGCCGCGAGGCGGTAGAACTACAGGGTAAGCACGATCTTGCCGATGTGCTGCGAGCTTTCCATCAGCCGGTGCGCTTCCGCCGCCTGCTCCAGCGGAAAAGTCTTGTAGATCTCCGGCTTGATCCTGCCCGCTTCGATCAGCGGCCAGATCTTGTCGCGCAGGCTGCGCGCGATCGCGCCTTTGAATTCCACCGGCCGCGGGCGCAGCGTCGAGCCGCTGATGGTGAGGCGCCGGCGCATCACCGCGTCGATGTTGAGCTCGGTCTTCGGCCCGCGCAGGTAGGCGATGAACACCAGCCGGCCGTCGTCGGCGAGGCACTTCAGCTCTTTCGGCACGTAGTCGCCGCCGACCATGTCGAGGATGACGTTCACACCCTTGCCGCCGGTCGCCCTGAGAACCTCTTTTTCGAAATCCTGGGTCTTGTAGTTGAACGCTTCCGCCGCGCCGAGCCGTACGCACGCGGCGACCTTGTCGTCCGAGCCCGCGGTGGCGAATACCCGATTGCCGGTGGCCGCCGCCATCTGGATCGCGGTTACGCCGATGCCCGAGGTGCCGCCCTGCACCAGCAACGATTCCCCGGGCGCGAGCTGCGCGCGGTCGTAGACGTTCGACCAGACGGTGAAGAAAGTTTCCGGCAGCGACGCGGCCTGAATCATGGTCAGGCCCTTCGGCACCGGCAGCACCTGCGCTTGCGGCGCGACGCAGTACTCGGCATAGCCCCCGCCCGCCACCAGCGCACAGACCTTTTCCCCGCTGCCGACCACTTCGCCGGCGATCTCCAGGCCGGGAAGGTCGGAGGCGCCGGGCGGTACCGGGTACATGCCCATGCGCTGCAGCACGTCGGGGCGGTTCACGCCCGCGGCCGCGACCTTGATCAGGATCTCGCCGGGCTTGGGGCTC
>Ga0310890_10000498_pt1 | contig 13112 bp, 10 predicted proteins | sample T20D3metaG_FD_203751 | JGI IMG/M metagenome (GOLD analysis project Ga0310890, IMG submission 203751) | Lab incubated soil microbial communities from West Virginia University Organic Research Farm, Morgantown, WV, United States - T20D3 | ecosystem: Environmental > Terrestrial > Soil >... | reverse complement strand
GTAGTGCCTTCGCCGGAACCCGCCGCGCGCCGTGCCACGCGTGGTAGTAGCGGTAGCTGAAAAGAAGAATGAAATCGAGCTTCGACGCCGATCGTTCGAGGTAATCGATCATCGCCGGACTTGCGGGTCCCTCGCTCTCGAGCCAGGCGATTTCATCCGCGATCGAGTGGGGCTGGTCGAACACCCGTCGCGATTGTCGGCCGAAATGATTCGGGTCGCGTTCGTGGGTCACCGGGAACCGGCGCACCGGGATGCCATTGACCTGGTCGACGCCCTCAGGCCGTTCGTTCCTCCACGTCACGTAATCGCGCGCACAGGTCGTGACCACCTCGACCTCGGCGTGACGGGCCAGGCGTTCGGCGATGTATCGCGCATGCAATTCAGCGCCGCCGTTGATATCCGCGCCGTAGCGCTGGACCGCAACCGCGAGCTTCACGACTCTGAAGGTTCCCCGTCCGTGTCGCGGTGTACAGGGGGCAGACCCCGGTCGTCGCGGTCGTCGGACTGCTCACCAATCGGCTCCGCCTCTCCGCCTTCCGACATCGGCGTGCCGCCAGCACCCAAGGCACCCTGGGCACCCTGGGCACCCTGACCACTCCTGCCACCCGTTCGCTCCTCAGGCCTCCGGCGTCCGCGCCGGCGTCTGCGCCGGTTCCTGCGCTCCGACTGCTCGGCGGACTCCGGCGCACGGGAATCCCCTCCGCCGCTTGGTGGCTGAAGTGGCGGAACGGCGCCTGGACGATACTGGACGACCCCTTCGAGGGCGCGTGCTCGGCGCTCATCGAAATCCAGGCGGCTCGACATCGACTCGACCCGCATCTTCAAGTTCTTGACGTCGATGCCGAGTCGTGTAGTCTCCAACACGAGATTGTGGATGACTTCGTAGTACAGCGGCTCCAGCGCCGCCTGTTGTGCATTCAGTTTTGATTGAATGTGCAGTGCGTCAATCAATGGATTGGGATTGAAGAACAGCTTCAGCACGGGTCTCAGCAGCCGGCGGATGAACGCCAGCAATCCCCGATGCGTTTCGAAGAGCGTCGTGTCCTCGAACTTGAAATTCGGCGGCAGTGACGCCTCTCGCTTGCGGCGGAACTGCTCGAGCAGATCGGATCGAACACCACGCGGATCGAGGAACTTCTCGAGCTTGACGTTGGCCAGCTCTCGGATTTCCTCCTCGGTATAGTCGACGCCCCGCTTCTCGCGAATGCGCGCCCTGATCTGGCGCATGATCTGCTCGACGTCGACGTTGTCGGAGCGGATGGAGAAATCAGTCATTAGTCGCGCGCTCCCGCGCCTTTCTTGTGAACGAATTCCGGTGCCTGGACGATGCAGGTGCCGAGAATGCCGAGTGATCGCGCGAGCGCTCGGCCGCCGGTCAACGTGATCTCGCCGCCGCCAGCTCCAACATCGGGGTAGCCATCGGCATTTGCTGCCGCGGTCTCCCAGTTGCGGAACAACCGTCCCCACGGGGCGTCCAGCACGTCGCGCATCATGCGTTTGGCGTTATACGGGTACCAGAAGCTGTCGTGATAGATGACGCTCGCGATATACGCCCACGGCGCAAGCACCGTCTTCAGCGACCATTCGATCGGCTTTTTCATCGGTCCCCAGTAGATCTTGTGCTGCATCCGGGACGCAAACGTCATCTTCTTGAACGGTCCGACGAAATGCCAGTCTTCTGCCGCGGCTGACGTGTCCCCGACAATCTCGATCTCCCGTGGATCGCCGCAGCCGAGGCCGAGATCGTGCGCCATCCGGATGAACTTGATCGACATGGGATCGAAGCCCATCAACTTTGCCGCCACCGCGTCGATGGCGGTCTGATCGGCGCTCGCAAGAATCACGTTCTTCGCATACGGCATCATGCAGCGCGGCCCAGGGCCGTCGCCGGCGAACGTGCCATCCATCACGGCAAACACACCGCGGTGGATCTTCTTCTGGATCATCAACAGATCCACGAGCGTCTCGTGAATCACCGGGTGGGTCCAGTGGCGATGCTCGTTCAGGAGTCCCCCGAACGCGTTCTTCATCGCCCCGGTCGTCGTGGTGAAGACGTGCGTCTTCACCGTGGGAAGGTGAATGATGTTCTCCCCGATGAACCGCTTCGGGATCATGAAGCCCTTCGGGTAGACCTCGTTCAGGCACGTGAACTTCTTCGTCAGGTCGCCAACAGCCTCGCGGATGTTGATCCACTCTTCGGTTTCATAGATGTGGATGTTGCGCAGCCCATGCGCCTGGACGACATTGATCTGCTTGTTTTCACGCTCACCGAGGTGGGCGTCGATGACGACGGTGCGGTTGTGGCAGGCATGAATGAGCGACGGATCGTAACCGTCCTGTTTCATCGCCCGGATCACGCCTTCGAGCTGCCATGGCGTTGTCGAGCTGCCGGGAAAGAAGAAGTGCCACGAAATATTGACCTTGAGCGCAGTATCGGCATCGCGGGCAATGACGTCCTGATAACCCGCAAGATTCAACAGAGTGTGATAGTCGCGCAGCACCGTGCCTGGCGACGTTCGGAGAATGGCAACCTTAGCTTTGGGCATCACTTCACTTTATCGGTCCGTAAATGATCAACGCGACTGCGAGCGCCCACAGCGCGACGCAGACGAGCAGGGGGCGATCGTTGAGCAGCATCGCCGCCGGGCTGCCGCCACCTTCTTTCTGGTGAACCAGATACAGGTAGCGGAAGATTCCGTAGAGCAGGAACGGCAGCGTCAGTGCGAGCCGCGTCGTGTGAAACTTTTCAACCGTTTCCGGATTCACCGTGTAAAACGCGTAGGCGACGAGCGTCGAGGCAGTGACCACGGAAATCATCTGATCCAGCAGATACGGCGTATATTCCTGCAGGATGGGCCGATGGCTCGTCGCATCGTCTGCCAGCAGCACGAGTTCATGACGACGTTTGCTCAGCGCCAGAAACAGGGCCCCGAGGATCGTGATGAAGAGCAGCCAGTTGCTGATTGGTACGTCGATCACGGCGGCCCCCGCCGCGGCACGTAGCACAAAGCCGATGGCAATGGTCAGCACGTCGACAATGACGACGTGCTTGAGTGGCCCCGAATAGAACGCCAGCAACGCGACATAGGCCGTCGCGAGGAATCCGAATTCCGTGTGCAGTGCGAACGAAACGGCCAGGGCGGCAATGCCGATGATCCCGGCGGCGACGAGCGCGGTTGAGGTCGCGAGCTCGCCAGATGCAATCGGCCGGCGCCGTTTCAGTGGATGACGGCGATCGGCGTCGCGATCCGCGACGTCGTTCAACAGGTAGACGACCCCCGACAGCGCGCAGAACACCGCGAAGCCGGCGGTTGCGAGCACGACGGAACGGAAATCGAATAGCCGCTGACCGAACAGCAGACCGCCGAAGATGATGAGATTCTTCGTCCACTGCTCGGGGCGCAGCGAGCGGATCACGTTCCAGGCGACCGGCCGCGCGTCGGTACGGACTTCTCCCTGGCGCGGCTCGGCCTGATCGATGATGTCCGGAATACTGTGTCGCGCCATCTACAGCGCGGCGGGTATGTACGCGGCCTGGCTAACTGCCGAAACTTTTGACGGCATCCGGCTCGGACTCATAGGTCTCGAACACGGTCAACAGCTTCGTAATGGCGAGCAGATCCTGAATGCGCTTGGTGAGGTTCAGCAGCTTCAGCTTCCCCCCTTGACGGCTCACCGTAGTATACGTGCGGACGATTTCACCCAGGCCCGCGCTATCGATGTAGGGCACGCCTTCGAGGTTGAGCAGCAGCTTCTTTTGGTCCTTCTGGATGAGCGAATCGATCTCTTTCTTCAGAAGCTCGTCGCCCTCTCCGAGCGTAATCTTCCCCTTGAGATCCAGAATCGTCACCCCACTGACGACCCGTTGGTCGATCTGCAGCATCGCCGCTCCTCCAAGTCCGACTGCGCCGGCGGGTCCGTCTGAGCCCCCGCCGTTGGCCTGACGTTCAACCGCCCGAAGCGCCTGCCAGGCCCTACGGTTTACAAGAAATAGACCGGGCAGCGTACTACGCGCATTGTAAGAGTGTCAAGAAATGCACGGGTTTTTGCCGCCTGACACGCACCTTCTTTGACACCCGATTCGCCGAAACGGCCGCCGAGTTGGCAGGTTTCGGCCGATGGCCGCAGACCATTACCGCCTACCGACCGGGTCTGGCCTCGGAGGCCGGGACCAACGTGATGGCACACGCGGGGTTACAGACCACCGTTCCCCGGCGGAGCACCTTGAGCGGCTGGCTGGCGGAACTAATGTTTTGAAACTGGACGGTTTTCAACGTCGCCGACAACGGCTTGAGGGTCTCGTCCCCGCTGGTGAATTCGGCATCTTCGACTTTGCCGTCACCACCCACGAGCAGGAAAAAATCTGCCTTCCCCGAAATCGCCGGGGTTCCTTTGATGCCGATCGACCGAGTGCGCGACAGCTCTGCCCTGTACTTCCGGACGAGCTCGTCGATGTTCACGTTCTTTCCAGCCGCGGCCCCCAGGCGATCCCGTGTCGCAGCTTCAGGGCGGTCTCCGTTGAGGGCAAACGCATACCAGCGCGTTGCCTCGTCCCTGTTGCCGCGACGATCGGCGATCTGACCGAGATGATCCCCGACTTCGGCGTGTTCGGTGATCCACCACGCCGCCGAAATCAGCGTCTCGGCAGACGCGAAATCGTTTTTCGCGAATGCCACCCAACCCAGCGTATCGAGATACGAACCGATTGATTCGGTAATCGCCAGCTCGCGCGCCGTCACATGGCCGATGCTGAAATTCCGCGAATCGGCGGCGACGGCCGAGAGTGCCGACTCGGCGTATTGCTGCGCGCGATCGAGGTAGGCCCCTTTCAGCGCCAGCTGGTACGCGACGTTGTTCCACGTCAGCGGTGTGGGAGCCAGCTCCGCGGCTCGCGCGAATGCGACCATCGCACGTTCCGAGTTCCCCAGGTTCAGGTGGGCGGTGCCGAGATCGATATGCAGCGAGGCCTGGTCAGGTGTCAGCGAGATCGCTTTCTCTAGTTGCGGAACCGCTTCAGCGTATCGCTTCGCCTCGATATAGAGGTTCCCGAGTGCGCCGGCAGCGTACTTGTCGAGCGGGTTTAGCTCGATCTGTTTGCGGAACGCCGATTCCGCTTCATCGTAACGGCGCTGAAGTGTATAGACGCGGCCCAGATGGTTATGTGCGTACTCATCGTACGGATTGACTTCGAGTTGTTTGTTGAATGCGGCGATCGCTGGATCGTACTGACGGAGAGCGACGTAAGCGGAGCCCAGATTGATCCACGCGGTCTTGCTCTTGGGTTCGAGCTCGACGACCCGCTTCAAGAGCGTGACCGCCTGGTCGTAATTACCGGCGCGAAGCGCCTCGTAGCCGCTTTGGTACAAATCCGATGCTTTCAGATCAGTGACTGCTGCATTCCCCGCGGAGGCCGGCAGGGTCAGGGCGAGCGCCTGCGCATCATCAGCGACGACGACACGGCGAAACGCATTGTAGTCACCGCCGCGATCCGCGGGGATCGTACGAAGTCGCGACGCAAACGTGCGTTCAGCCGTGAAGACACGTTCCTTCAGCCCGTACACGGCCTCGTAATCCGCATAGTCGCGCTTGATCGAAACGGCGAGCGGCGAGCGGGCCTCGTACCCAGCATCCATTTCCAGCCGCAGCCGGTACTGAACTCGCATCGGAGAACCGAGCTCAACGTCTTTTTTGTCGTCGGTCGCAATCGGAAGCTCGAAGTCCGACAATGGCAGCTTGAGCTGAACTTCCTTCTTGGTCCAATCGATGAAGTTGGCCTTGGCGACGTGATACTCGATCACGAACGGTTCCCTGGTCGCCGCCGGGTCGGTGATTTTCCAGTCACTGAGCTCGCCGCCAACCCCGGCGGAATCGTTGATGCCTTGAAGCACATCCTGCCAACGGGCCGCCGGCGTTCGCCGGAAAATGGTTCGTAGCAACAGCTCGACATCGCCTCGTGCGGTGAGTTTCACTCGGCCGGTCAGCTTTCCCAGGTCACCCAACTTGCCGTCAACCTCCTGAATCTGCTGGTTGAGAAAAGGGGGATCAGCAGGTGTGTCGGCGAGATGTGCCGGCTCCCGTGTGCTGACCACCAACGCCTGTTTCTTTCGCAGTCCCGGCATGAGCAGCCGGAACGGTGCGATCTCTGCGGTCGTATCGAGCCACACCGCGTCCTGTCCCGCCCACGCGAGCGTAATCGCATGATCGAATTGCGACGGCGAGGGGAAATCGGGATCGATCTTCCGCGAGGAGTTGATCAGGACCGTTGCGACCGGTAATCCGACACTCTCGATCAGCGAGGCGAGGAGCGTGTGCTTGTCTTTGCAGTCTCCGTACTGATCGCGCAGGACGTCTGCGGCACGGCGCGGCTGGTATCGGCCGGCGCCAAGCGAGATGCTGACGTACCGGAAGTTGGGGGCGACGAAATCGTACAGCGCTTCCAATTTCTCGAGCGCCGTGGTTTTTCCGGCGGTCAGTTCTGTCGCCTTCTTTTGAATCTCCGGTGTTGGCGTGCGTGCACCGCCTTCGATTGACGAGTACCAGCGGCCAAGTTCGTCCCAGCTCCGGAAGGTCGTGAGCCGAACGGCGGCGACGCGATCGCCGTCTTCCGCGTCGCCCGTGGCTTCGTCTTTCTCCTTCTTGGGTGACTCTGTGTGCGAACTCTTCCAACGATAGACTCGTCGTCGGTCTGCGTCCGAGAGCGCGGGCTTCCGGTTGTCGGCCGTCTTTAAGGTAATGGCGCGTGCCGACGGGACGTTAACCTCGAGCTGTTCGTCGAGATTGATGCCGCGCTCCTGAAAGTTGTATTCCAGCCAGAAGTGGCCGGCTGCCAGCGGCGTATGAATCGTGGTGATCGTGTTGAATTCAAGCGTCTCGCCGGGACGAAGCGATGGCACGGTGACATGCTTCTGTCGGAAATCCGTGTACATCGGTGCTTCGCGCTGAACCGGCGCGCTGAGATCCTGGACCGAGTCGGCTGACGTCGTGACAACACTACCGTCCGCCTTGTGAACACGGACGAACAGAATGTCGAGTTTTTCCGTCGCGGCGTTGTAGCCGAGTAACAGTTGCCCCCAGAACTGCACGCCGGCCTCGCTTTGAACCTTGACCCTCAGATAGGTGTCATGCCGGCCGGTCCCGTCTTCCTCGAATCGATATGCGTTGCGCGACTGCTCGATGACGAACGCTTCCTGCGAGAAATCCGGGACGGCAGGTGTTGCAGGGCTTTGCGGCGCTGGCGTCTGAGCCGTCAGCAACAATCCAAGCAAGGGTGCGAGAACGCGAATCAACACGGTGGCCTCTCTCGCTCACGCTGGGGCGCCACCGGATTATATCTTCGTCGCCGGCCCTAATTATCGATATCGCCCGGCAACTCGAGCCGGGCGATCGCGCCGCCAGCCGCGGAGCGACCCAGTGAGATTGCGCCGTGGTACAGATCGGCAAGATCCCGGACGATTGCGAGCCCCAGGCCCGATCCCGGCACTCGTTCGTCGCGGCGTACCCCACGTTGGAGAACGAGTTGACTCGCCTCCGCATCCAGGCCGGGGCCGTCATCGTCGATCTCGATCATCAGCCTGGTATCCCGTACCGATGACGTGATCGACACGCGACTCCGTGCCCATTTACACGCGTTGTCGAGCAAGTTTCCGATCATTTCGACGAGATCTTCGCGTCGGCCTTTGAACACGTGGCGGGAATCGATGTCGATATCAATGGCAATCTGTCGATCGGCATAAAGCTGATGCATCGTGCGCACGAGGCCGTCGATCGGGTGGCGCACGCTCGTCCGCGCGTGCAGAGCCGTACCGGATGCCGCGGCACGCGCGTGCGCGAGGTGATAGTCGACATAGCGGCGCATGATCCCGACCTGTTCGGCAAGCGTCGCGGCGAGCTGGGGATCGCCGTGCACGGCAAGTCGATCCGCTTCATTCGACAACACGGCGAGGGGCGTCTTGAGTCCGTGCGCGAGATCGCCCGCCTTCGTCCCGGCACGAGCCACCACGTTCTCGAGATGCGCGAGCAGGGCGTTGAGATCGTCGACGAGCGGTTGTACTTCGAGCGGATAGTTGCCGCCGACACGCAATTCCGATCCATTGCGCACCGCGGACAGATTTCGACGGATGTCCTTCAGTGGTGCGAGCGCGCGGCGCACGACGGCAGCTCCGGCCGCCATGCCGGCGATCGCCAGCAGCCCCATGAACGGCGCATGGGCGTGGACGATCCGCAAGGCATCGAATACCGGATGGTGATAGGTGAGGACGACACTGAAGGCCGCGAGCATGCCAAAGGTCCACAAGAGCGCGCCATAGAGCACCTTGCGGCGAACCGAACTCACCGTCCGTCCTCGATGCGATACCCGAAACCGCGCACCGTATTGATGACACCGGCGCCGAGCTTGCGCCGCAGCCGTGCGATGAACACCTCAATCGTGTTCGAGTCGCGCTCTGCGTCAATCGGATAGATGTGCTCGGCGAGTTCTCCTTGCGGGACCGCGCGACCGCGATGATGCATCAAGTACAACAGCACGCGGAACTCGAGGGCGGTCAGCCGGACTGGCTGACCGCCGACCGTCACTCGACCTGTTCGCGAATCAACGGCCAGCGAACCCGAGCGCATTTCTGACGAGCCCATGTGTCGCGACCGGCGAATCAGTCCACGCAGGCGCGCGAGCAGCTCCTCCATGCGAAACGGCTTGGAGAGGTAATCGTCGGCTCCGGCGTCGATGCCCTGCACCTTTTCGTACCAGCTGCCGCGGGCGGTGAGAACCAGGACCGGGACCGTCACCCCGGCTTCCCGCCAGCGCCTGAGCACGGTCAAGCCGTCGAGCCTGGGCAAACCGAGATCAAGAACGACGACGTCGTACGATTCCGTCTGGCCGAGAAATTCGGCGCGCTCGCCGTCGACCGCGCAGTCGACGGCATACCCGGCGTCGGTCAGGGCGGCACCCAGTTGTTCCGACAGATGCGCTTCGTCTTCCGCGATCAATGCACGCAGTGCGATCTCCTGCCGCCGTTATAGCGCATCTCCGGCTGAACGACCGATGAACCAGCAGTTCAGCCTCCGTTCAGGGCTGGCGAGGTATTGTGATGTGAATCGCTAATCACTGATCACTCATCGTGAATCCGTGAATCCCCAATCCTAGAATCCTTGGATCGTTGAATCGCTGAATCATCGAATCGCTCTCGGGGGATTCAAGGATTCAAGGACTAGTGATTCGAGGATTCACGATTGGGATTCACGGATTCACGATGAGTGATCAGTGATTAGCGATTCAGGAGATCCAGATGCGCCTGAAGTCACTCATTGTCATTGTCGTTGTCGCTATCGCCATTGCTGGCCTCGCCGTTGGCGCGCGTCACCAGGGCGGGCTGCACCGCTGGATGATGTCGATCCACGGCCGCTGATTCACAGCGATGGTTCGTGATCTGCATCACGCGCTTCGCATGATGGTGCGGGCACCGGTCCTGTCCGCCGTCGTCGTGCTGTCGCTTGGCGTCGGCATTGGCGTGAATACGGTCGTTTTCTCCTGGCTGCAGGGCACCATCATTCATCCGCTTCCTGGGGTTGCACACAGCGGGCGACTCCATCTCATCGAACCGCGTTCCGATCGCGATTCCTATCCAGGGATGTCCTGGTTGGAATATCGCGATCTCCACGATCGATTGACCTCGCTGCCTGACCTGATCGCCTTTCGAATGGCTCCCTTCTACATCGGAGAGCCTGGACGAATCGAGCGGACGTATGGGCAGCTCGTATCCGGCAACTATTTTTCTGCGCTCGGCGTGCGTCCGGCGCTTGGACGGTTTGTTCGTCCGGAGGAAGCGGACCGGCCGGGCACGGAACCGGTGGCGGTGATTTCGTATTCGCTCTGGCAATCGCGGTATGGAGGCACTGGCGATGTGGTCGGTCGGACGATCCGGGTCAACGGCCGCGAGCTGATCGTCATCGGCGTCGCGCCGCAACGGTTCCAGGGATCGGTGCTCGGCCTGAGTTTCGATCTGTGGGTTCCCGCGACCATGGGTCCGGTTCTGCTCGACGGGTCACCGCCGATAACCAACCGCACGAGTCGAGGGTACGCCGCGTTGGGATGGCTTCGTGAAGATGTGCCCGCGGCCTCCGCGCAGCTCGAACTCGATCGCGCGATGGCGCAGCTGGCGAAAGAGTTTCCGGAATCGAACCGCAACATGCGCGCAGATCTCCTGACGTTCTGGAACGCTCCGCGGGGACCGCAGCGGTTGTTTGCCGCGGCGCTCGCGGTGCTCCAAGGGTTGATGCTGCTGCTCCTGCTGGCGGTGTGCGGCAACACGGCAAACCTCGTGCTCGCTCGGGCGAGCGCCCGGCAACGCGAAATGGGTGTGCGACTGGCGCTTGGTGCATCCCCCTGGCGAGCGGTTCGCCTCATGTTGTCCGAGAATGTCGTGCTCTCGGTGATCGGCGGCCTCCTCGGATTCGCAATCGCTGCCTGGTGGACCCCGACGCTGATTGCGCTGCCTTTGACCGGGTTGCCGATCCGTTTTCAGATTCAGGTCGATCAGGCCGCATTGGCTTTCGCCGTGGTTCTCGGCCTCGCATGTGGAATCCTGACCGGGGTGGCTCCCGCCGTGCAGGTCTCGCAACTCGATCCGCATGCCGCTCTTCGCGCGGGAAGCCAGTCTGCCGGCCGCAGCGTGACGCGAAACGTGCTGATGGCCGTCGAAGTGGCGCTTGCCGCGGGGGTCCTGATCGTGGCCGGCCTCTTTTTTCGCAGCTTCGCCGACACCCACAGCACCGACACGGGCTTTCGGCGCGAAGGAGTGCTGCTTGCCGCGTACGATTTGAATGGCCGGCCGATTGGCCCCGATCGATCGGCCTTTGCTCGAAACTTCGCGTCGAGGTTACTGGCCGCCCTGAATTCACTGTCATCGGTCGAGGCTGCCGCCGTGTCGTCCTCCGTACCACTCGATATTCACGGCCTGCCGTCGCGAACATTCACGCTCGAAGGGCATGCCCGGACGGACGGAGCCCTCGAGGAAGCGGTGACCAACACCGTGACTCCCGGATATCTGTCACTGATGAAGATTCCGCTGGTTACCGGTGCGGATTTCGCCGCGCTCGATGATGTTGCCGCGCCCGCGCAGGCGATCGTCAACGAAGAGTTCGCCCGGCGGTATCTCGACGGCGGCAGAGTCGAAACCGTGGTCGGCCGACGTTTGGAGAGTCGGGGAACAACCTACGTCGTTGTTGGTGTCGCTCGCAATTCGCTCTACAACGCCTTCGGCGAGCCGCCAACGCCGATGATCTATCTGTCCTATCGCGATCGCCCGGTGTTGTCCGGAGAGATCCACGTTCGGGCGCGAACAGGGGCCGAAGCCTCGATAACATCCGACATCCGTCGCGTGGTGCGCAATCTCGATCGCGATTTGCCGCTCTTCAACGTTCGTACGCTCGTCGATCATGTCGAGACAAATCTCGTTTTTCGGCGGGTTCCGGCGCGATTGTTCGCCATCCTCGGTCCGCTGCTGCTGGTGCTCGCCGCCTCGGGCATCTACGCGGTGGTGTCTTACACGGTGTCGTTGCGCACGCGTGAAGTTGGCGTCCGAATGGCGCTCGGCGCCAGCGCACGTCGCGTAGTTGCCGAGTTTTTGGCGGAGCACCTTGGCGTGGTTATCGCCGGCACCGTGGCCGGGTGGCTGCTGACCTTCGTCATCGCACTCGACGTTGTCGGGGTGGACACGATCGATGCGAGCGTATTCGGCGGCGTGCCGCTGCTGCTCCTGATCGTTGCCGGGGTGGCGTGCTGGATCCCGGCGCGTCGCGCGACGCTGGTCGAACCGATGGTTGTGTTACGAGAGGACTAGTCGTTTCGCTCGGTTCTGCGCTTCGATTCCAAGCTGCATCGCGAGAAACATCCGCTCCGGCGACTCGGCAGTCGTCGTCCGATTCACGACATCATCGACCAGCCGCTCCGCATAGGGGAGCGGCACATCCGAGCAATCGATATGTTTCGAACCCTTGTTATCGACGAGAAAAAGATGATCGCCGCCGGGCCGACCTTCGATGTCGACGTTTTCCCTCAGCTCCATGTAGCCATCGGTTCCAATAATCGTCAGTCGGCCGTCGCCAAACGTGGTGAGCCCTGCCGGCGTAAACCAATCGACACGGATGTAGCCCGCCCCTCCATCTCCGCTGAGCATCACGTCGCCGAAGTCCTCGAGTTCCGGGTATTGCGGATGATGGGTATTTCCAACCTGTGAAGCGACGATCTCGGCGCGGGTGGTGGAGGTGAGAAACAGATACGCGTCGAAGTTGTGTGATGCCAGATCGCAGAGGATGCCGCCGTACTGCTGCCGCTTGAAAAACCACGGCGCCCGCGCTGCCGGGTTCATTTTGTGCGGGGCCAGCGCGGCGGTCTGGACCACTTTCCCAATCGCGCCCGCCCGAATCAGGTCACCCGCTTTGTTAATCGATCGGTTTTCGTGTCGTCCGATGAGCACCGAGAAAATCCGTTTCGTGCGCGCTTGAACGCGTCGTACATCGGCCAGCTGCTCGAGAGTGATGGCGGCCGGTTTGTCGACCATGAAGTCCTTGCCGTGCTCCATCGCCTTGATCCCGAGCGGCGCCCGCTCGTTTGGAATCGCGGCGCTGACAATGAGCTGAATCGCCGGATCGTCAAGGATTTCCTGTTCGCTGCGGGCCGGCTTCGCGTCCGGGAATCGCTTGGCGAAAGCCGCCGCCAGATCGGGCTCCTTGGCGTAAAAGGAGACGAGCTGGCCGCCGCCGCGAGTCACCGTCTGCACCTGCCCGGTGATGTGGCTATGGTTGAGGCCAATGACGCCGAACTTGATTCGCGAGCGCGACGCCTGTCGGACCGACTTGTGTGGGGACCGGCGCCACGACAGGATCGTCGCCGAGCCGAGGGATGATTTCAGAAATTGCCGGCGGTCAAAAGGATTGGTGCTCATCGTGAGTTAACCACTGGAAGATCGATGAAGCTGGCATGCGCGGACGAATGGTAGATGCGTTGAGTCGCCTTCTTGTAGTCGGCCGGCTTTGCCCAGAAGATGTTCGGAACAAAGGTTTGCGGATTGCGATCGTAGAGAGGGAACCAGCTCGACTGCACCTGCACCATGATTCGG
>Ga0310890_10000492_pt1 | contig 13165 bp, 11 predicted proteins | sample T20D3metaG_FD_203751 | JGI IMG/M metagenome (GOLD analysis project Ga0310890, IMG submission 203751) | Lab incubated soil microbial communities from West Virginia University Organic Research Farm, Morgantown, WV, United States - T20D3 | ecosystem: Environmental > Terrestrial > Soil >... | reverse complement strand
AATCCTCTAACCAAAACAGCGGTGTAGTGTCTGGTGGTAATACAGCAGGGTCAGGAAACAATGTAAATGACCAGAATCAAAAAAACACCGGAAACAATGCAGCAGCCCAAAGTGGCGGTAGTGGCAAAGGCGGTAACAAGGCTAACCAAGGTATAGGCCAATCACAATCCTCTAACCAAAATAGTGGTGTAGTGTCTGGTGGCGATACAACTGGTTCGGGAAATAACGTAAACAAACAAAATCAAGCAAACAGCGGAAATAATGCAGTAGGACAACAAGGTGGTACTGGCAGCGGTAGTGGAAGCGGAAAAGGCAAAGGTGGTGGCGGTAACACTGCTAACCAAGGTATAGGCCAATCACAAACCTCTAATCAAAACGCACAATGTGTATCTGGTGGAAATACAGCAAATTCATGTAATAACGTAAATAATCAAAATCAAGCAAACAGCGGAAACAATGCAGCAGCCCAAAGTGGCGGTAGTGGTAAAGGCGGTAACACTGCTAACCAAGGTATAGGCCAATCACAAACCTCTAATCAAAACGCACAATGCGTTGGTGGAGGAAACGTAGCTAATTCATGTAATAACACCAGTACTCAAAATCAAGCAAACAGCGGAAGCAATGCAGTAGGACAACAAGGTGGTAGTGGTAAAGGCGGTAACACTGCTAACCAAGGTATAGGCCAATCACAATCCTCTAACCAAAACGCACAATGTGTAGCAGGCGGTTCCTTAAGCAATTCATGTAGCAACAAGAATACTCAAAGCCAAACTAACACCGGAAACAATGCAGCAGCCCAAAGTGGCGGTAGTGGCAGTGGCGGTAACACTGCTAACCAAGGCATAGGCCAATCACAATCCTCTAACCAAAACTCACAATGTGTGTCCGGTAAAGATGCTATTGTATCTTGTGACAACGAAAACTTCCAAAACCAAGTAAATAGCGGAAATAACGCATTAGGTCAACAATAAACCTCCTCTTTTTTTTACCAATATATTAAATTCAATCAAAGCATCTTACAAACTAATCAAATTTACATAGATCAACACAGGCCAGCTCTTACTCAAATATCAAATATTGTAAAAAAATTTTTCTAAAACATTGTCGACTCCTCATCATATACCAAGAAAAAACTAACCAATGTTTATTCATTTTATATAACCTTGATTCACATTGTGTTGGAACAGAAGTAGAAATTGAAGATTCAAATACAAATGAAATTTTGAACCCATTTAAATCTCAATTACTGATATAGTCCTGTTGTGTTGACAATATCAGTATACATTCTTACACAATAACTAAGTTGAGAGTTTAGATTCTAAATCTTCAATTTTCTTCCTTATTTCCTTTATTTCGAATAATATTTCCTTTTGGCTAACCGGATTAGCTAGTTCGATTTCCAAATTCTTGTACGCTTCCTCAGACTTTCTTACGATTACCGCCACAAAAATATTAATAACTATGAACGTTCCTATCACTATGAAACTAATAAAATAAATTCCGTATAAAGGATTGACATGAGTGACTGCAGACATGACCTCTATCCACCCTTCAAGTGTTAATATTTGGAATAGTGTTAAAAGTGATTTAGAAAGGGAACCCCAATGAATTGGATCTATGTCGCTAAATAAGTAATATCCAGCGATACTATACATGAAAAAGAGCAGAGACAAGAGTAAAAAGATATTTAACATACTAGGGATCGATTTGATAATTGTCATAACTACAACAGACATTTCTTTAGATCTGTGAGTTAGCCTTGTTACCCGCAAGAGTCTAACTAAACGAGCGACAGTGGTGTATCCTTCACTAAGGGGTAGCAAAGAGACTACAATTATTGAAAAATCCAAAATATTCCAACCATTCTTGAAATAAGTTGAAAAGTGAGGGTAGGATGCAGCAATCTTTAAGCCAGCTTCGATTATGTAAACAACCAAAACCATGGCACTAATAATTTCAAATATTAGAAAATAGTCGTTAAAAGCTGGAATGGTTTCTAATACTAAAACTGCGGCTTGCAATAATATTATTAAAGTTATGAAATTATCAAAGGCAGGATATTCAATTATTTTTCTTATCGAGGTAAGCATACTATGTAAATTGCTACTTGAGAATATTTCTAATTTTGGATCTGTGATGGTGGAAGCAGAATGTAATCAAAATTGATATCGCTCTTATCCACTTTTATCTTCCAATCTCCTCCCCGAGATCCAAGGTGTAGAGTATATGTATTATCATAGAAATATTTGATACTCGACTGATTTTAGGCATTGAGAATCCAGAATGAGAATTATGTGTACAAGATAAAGCATTGTTGAACACATACGTACATTTCATTTTCCGTGAAGGTTTTTGAGCTAATTATTATTAAGAAATTTTAGATTAGAACTAATAAATCAAAGTAATTTTTTTCACACCAACATCAGATACAATGTAAAAATCTTCAGAAATCTGTATGATGTCACCCATAGTTATCTTGGAATGATGTCTTTTGCATTTTAAGGAAATACCAAAAGGATTTACTTCTTCGACGAACTTTATCCAAACTCTTCCTGGGCTAACAATATTCTTAAATTCTACTTCCCATACCAACTCATAAATCGTAGAGAGGGCTTGTCGACTTAATTTACTTGAGCCAAGCATGATTTCAGGATTTGTTTCTTTATAAAAATAAACTCTAACTATCATTAAAGGTAACTATGTACTTTGTATTAACTATTGTATTAATAATTGAGGTTTATTATTGCCCTGATTTGGGATGAATTCCTTATCGAAATATTGAGAAGATCATGATATTTTGAAAAATGACGTATCCGTAGGGGTACACCTTTAATTGATTATCTGATAGTCTTTTTTTTGCATTAGTATATCAAAATGATTCACAAAAAAAAGGAATCTACTTTGGAACTTGAACTAACTATTTATCATAATTCATAAATATGTTAAAGTTATACTGATATCAAGTTCTCTCATGGGTGCTTTTTAAGCAAACATGATTAGAGCCCCTTAAGGGCTCCAAATAAATATATCTATCATGGTTCTACGGCAGGAACATGACTGATTGAAAATAATTATAACGTTTATCACAGATGAAAAAAATTAAGCTGGTTAAATAATGGAATTATGATCAATGCTATGATCTAGTTTGCAAAAAATTCTTAAGAAAAACTCCCATAATGGGCTCGACACACTCAGCCTTATTTGTTATATAATCAAGGATGTAAATGAATCTGTATATCAAGTTGATCAAAGGATATCAGGAATTAATCTATTAGTTGTGTTTCTCTTTATGGAAATTGAATTTAAAAACTTTTATAGCAATTGCAATTAAATTCACTATTGCCTGACCATACAAAGAACACCTCCTCTAATCGCAATCAATGCCGCCTTCTGATTGTAGACGATGAGAAGGATTTGTTATTTGTTTACCAAAAAGCTCTAAAATTGGCAGGCATGGAAATCTCTACCTTTGACAACCCAGACATGGCATATAAGGAATTTAAAGAGAATCCGGAAATGTATAGCTTGCTATTAACAGATATGCGCATGCCTAACATGAATGGATATGAATTGATAAATAAGGTAAAAGCCATCAGGCCAGAGATAAAGACGATCTTAATATCTGCCTATGATATCACACAAGATGAAATTACACGAAATCTAAACCCTAATATAAAACTAGATGGATTGATTTGCAAGCCCATCGCATTAGAACGTTTGAGGGAAATCATCATTGATGTTTTAAAATGAAGATCTGATGAGCGATAAAGACCTCCTCTAACCATTAATTTTGATGTTAGTTGTATCAAATTCAACTACTGGTTTGGAAATGAAAATAGACATTGAGTGAAAACAATAGCAATGGAGATAACGTGTATATATTTTAGTGATTAATGGATATCAAGATTGAAAAGAAAAGTGTAATTAATACATGCAATATAAAAAAAGAAAAAAAATTAGCTTTGTGCTAATGCATTACTTCCCGTGTTTTCTTGACTTTGGACGTTAATGTTGTTACCAGAACCGATTGTGTCTCCACCAGATACTACTTGGCTGTTTTGGCTAGAAGATTGAGATTGGCTGATACTTTGTTCTGCAGAGTTTCCACCCTGTCCACCTTGTGCTAATGCATTGTTTCCACTATTCTTTTGGTGTTGGAAGCTGACATTGTTGCATGAGAGAAAGGTTGTTACGCCTGATACACATTGTGCATTTTGGTTTGATGATTGTGATTGGTCTATGGACTGTTTTGCTTTATTTTTCTTGTTGTGTGTGGCTAAAGCATCATCTACATTGAGCATTGGACTGACAAATAGGGCTAATGCTACCACTATTGCAATGGATGCGACAAAGAGTTTGTTGTTTTTGTTCTTGTTTTTGTTGTGAATATTTGTTTTATTCATAGCTTTAATACTGTAGAAAAAATATATTGGATTTGCTAACTAGGTGCAATACTCTAATATTCTAGCAGTTTTAGAATTATCATTATTGGTTGGATTGGATTTACAAATAATAAGAGGTTGTGTTTTTCAACTCACTTGGTTTTAATACAGCAAAACAGTAAAAGATTACTACATTACATACCACAGCTAGTAACGATAAATAGTAAAAAAAATAATAGCAGAATAAAAAGTATGATGTAGACATTCTTTTAGTAAGTATGTCAGAGGGGCCCGAGGTAAAGATTACTGCAGACAAGATATGGAATGCGCTATCGGGAAAAAGAATTGCTAATATTTTGCATAACAAAATTGACAGTAGTCTGGAAGATAAAATAATTGGATCCTCTACAGAATATGTGAAGACATTTGGAAAAAATATTGTCATTAAATTTTCATCTGGGGTTTATCTAAGGAATCACATGATGATGTGGGGAAAATGGCGAATTTATGAAAGAGATGAATATGAAAGTGGGACTGCAAAATCACCACCTCGTTCCTCCTATACAAAACTCAAGCACAAAAACACAGATAAAATCCAGGTAAAGAGAGAAGAGGTATCGGATGTGAGAAAAGACTCTCGGACTAGATTAACCATTATTACATTGGACAAGGTTTTGGTTCAGTTTAATGGCCCCGTATTGCAATTTTCATTGAATGATCCTGCAACTATGGAACCTATCGCATCATTAGGCCCTGATGCAATGAGCCCTAATTATGACAAAGATACAGTAATGGATATTATGAAATCAAAATCTAAAAATACAGGAATGATAATCTCAAATGCCTTATTAGATCAGAAAATTTTGAGCGGAATCGGAAACAAGTATAAGTCAGAAATTTTATTCTTAAATAATACCTATCCTTTTGAAAAAGTGACAACATTCTCTAATGATGAATTGAATAGACTTGTGATGGATGTACCCAGAATATTAAAATTTGGATATCAAAATAGCGGTAGAACAAGAAGGCCCAAGACCACGGATAAAGAAAAGATCTCATGGGATACCACACATTGGGTATTTAGAAGATCTGGAAAACCTTGTTGGATATGTGGTTCCAAAATTGTATCAGAAAGAAAATTAACAGCAAGGCCAACTTTTTGGTGTCCTAATTGTCAACCAATCAAAGTCCACTAACATTGACAAATAGGCCGAGTCTTTTAATCACATCAGTTACATCAGGTAACTTTAAACTGTTTCATGGTTTACTTTTGTTTTTTATATGAAATTGATTTTGATATATTGTATCAATTTTTTCTAATTCATCAATGTCTTTTAGTTCTTTGTCATATCTGATGTTTTTTATCCTAGGAAAACGTAAAGCATATCCACTGTTGTGTCGATCGCTTTGTTGAATAGTATCAAAGGAGACTTCTAGAACAATTTCGGGCTTTACAATAATCTTACTACCTTCATCTCTTATTATGATGGACCTTAATTTTCTGGTCATGTAATCAATTTCTTTATTGGATAGACCTGAATATGCCTTACCTATTATTTTCAGATCACCAAAAACATTCTCCCCGTTTTCCGATGCTAATTGATTGTCAATACTAGTGGCGTAATCTTTTACTGCCAAAGTATAATCTGAAAGTGTTCCTGCTCGTTTTCCATGACCATATTCAGCAATTACTACTACCGCATCAATAGTATCTAACTCCTCCTTCAATTTTATCCAATATTTTCCTCTCTTACCAGGATAATACTGTGATAAAGGATCCTTAATGACCAATCCCTCATGTCCTTCATTTCTACTTTTTTGAAATCTATTAGTTATTTCATCCACAGATGAAACCGCCTTGCTTTGAGCAATAGAAATTATAGAGTCTTTAAATTGAAAATTTGTTAACAATCTCTTTCTAGATTTAAGAGTATCTTTGATTACCTGTCTTTGATCATAGAGCATTATGTCATATACAACATAACAAATTGGTATTTCAGATAAAATGGTGTTTGTCATGCTTTTTCTTCTCAACCGCTTTTGTAGTTCTTGAAATGGTAGTGGTCTGTCATCCTTGAAAGCTATTAGTTCACCATCTAAAATGAAATTAATATCGTCCCGATCGATGTTATCGGCATCACTCTTATCAGGATGTACATCATGCTTTTTTGGTCTTGTTTTTGCTTTTTTTATTCTTACATCCAAGGCAGAGTGAGTTAATTCTGGAAATGCATATGAAATATCGGCAAGATTTCGAGAGTAGAGTTTACAAACATTTCCGAATTTGTGCATTTGTACTCTAATACCATCATATTTATATTCACAAAGGAGCGGCCTGTCAAAATATTTGACAATCTCTTCTGCAGTAAACATGACATCAGCCAACATGAAACTCATAGGGACATATGGTTTAATCGTTACTAAGTTTAACTCATCTCTTTTTGACAATAAAGCAACATTTGCAATGTCTCCTGACATCAACATCGCTTCTCGTATACTCTCAACATTTTTTTCAAATGCTTTTGCAATGGCTATTTCTATAAGACCGTCATAGGAACCTATACGCATTTCATTGGATATTATTTTTACAAGGTATTTAGCCTCCAAAGGTGAGCATCTTAAAAGCAATCCTTTTAAGATATTTTTTTTGTCGTTGTTAGACCTGGGACCTCTAAGATTGGCTATCTTTTTAAACTGATCATATATTTCCTTTAAAGTTGGTTTTTCTTCTAGAGTTTCTACGCTATTGAAAAGTGTTACTATCTTTTTATTAGAAATTGCATACTCGGCAATAGTACCCATATCACCATGTTCTAAATGAAGCCGCATAACATCTGTCTGATCTAATCGAGAGATTTCTAACAGAGACTGTAGTATTGTTCTAAACCCTACATTTAGATTATAAATTGATCCCTTTGGGAAAATCTTTCCAGACAAAAATAGAACCGCGATAGGTAGAGAATCGTCATCCAAACCTGAAATATATTGTACGATTAAATCGACTTTTTTATTCTTGCTTGTCGTACTCCTTATTGATTCACACGACTCAACCAAGGCAGAAAAGTAAGATACCTTGTAATGAATATCATTTGTCAAGTTAATCGTCCCCAATCAACCTATGATTAGAGAGAATTTTACCTCAATATTAGGTACTGTGAGAACATTTCTAGACAGTCCGTGATTTATTATGTCAATACTGATCGAGTTCAAGGGTAGGAGAATGACAGTTGATAGTATGATCAAAAAATTTAGTCTACTCGCACGTATTGATAATTTTGTTCCTTTATAATCTTATAAATTATCATGATCTAGGTTTCAGCCTGATCTTTTTAAAATACCTTTCATTAATATCACACAACATAACATGAATAACAATAATCAAGATAATGAAGGTGTACCAAAGTCGGGAGAAAGGGTAGCAGTAATAACAGGTTCTAGTAGGGGAATAGGTAGAGCAATTGCTTTAAATTTTGCAAAATCAAAGGAATATTCATCCATAGTAATTAATTCAAGAAGGATAGATGAAGCCGAGCTAGTAGTACAAGAAATAAAAAAAAACACTAGTTGTGATTCGATTGCTATCCCCGGAGATGTTTCACAAGAGAAAGACTGCATAAGATTGATTGATGAAACAGTAGATAAATTTCAAAGATTGGATGTATTAGTCAATAATGCTGGGATTCAAAAGGACATTCCACTAACCGAAACAACTCTTCAGGATTGGTATAATATTATATCAGTAGATCTTACTGGTCCATTCATCTGCAGCAGAGAAGCTGTAAAACAAATGAAGGTCCAAAATAATCCTTGCGGCGGATGCATAATTAACATATCCTCTGTTCACCAGATTATTCCAAGACCCCACTATGTAGCATACGCAACCTCAAAAGGTGGAATCGAGATGATGACAAAAACCATGGCACTAGAGTTGGCTACCGACAACATCCGGGTAAATATCGTTGCTCCGGGCGCAATAGACACGGATATGAATATTAATTTGCGTACTAATGTTGAGGAACGTGAAAACACTTTAAGAAAAATACCCATGGGTAGAATAGGAAAGGACGAAGAAGTAGCAAACGTAGTGGAATTTCTTGCATCCCATAAGGCTAGTTACATAACAGGAAGCACTGTTATAGTTGATGGAGGAATGACCCTATATCCCTCATTTATTCTTGATTACGATCATAATTCCATCCATATTTTTCCAAAAGGTTCAATGTGAAAGAATGTAATAAGGAAGACAATATTAGAATGCGTATTAATGAAAAGTCAGATTATAAATGACAGATCTAAAAAGGCTGCTACAAAAATGTGAAGAAGTATTAGACAAGAATTGTAACGGATCATTTACCATACCTTCTGCAACACTATATCCTCATCAATGGAGCTGGGATGCTGCCTTTATAGCACTAGGCAATTCCTATACCCATACTGAAAGAACAATCAAGGAAATGCAATTTTTGTTTGATGCCCAATGGAAAAACTGCATGGTACCTCATATTGTATTCAACGAGAAAAAAAACATATTTTCCTGCAGCAGATTTTTACGAAATTACTCGTTCACCAAATGCCCCAGAACATATAGGCACATCCGGAATGACACAACCACCCGTGCACGCTCTTTCATGCTACTATATACATCAGAACTCCGAACATAAATTAGAAACAACAACCTTTCTCAAAAATATTCTTCCAAAATTAATGAATTTTCACAGGTATCTTTTAACTGATAGAGATCCGGAGGAGTCAGGTCTTGTCACTATTTTACACCCCTGGGAATCTGGAGAAGATGATTCTCCAATCTGGGACCAGACTTTATCTCGAATTTCTTTTACGAAATCGGATCTTCCAGATTTCAAAAGACTAGATATTATTGCAGTAGAAGGAGATTCCGAAACGATTCCCAGTGATGACGAATATAACAAATTCATCTATATGATAGAAATCATGAAAAAATGCCATTTAAAATAAAGGATTTATTATTTAGTAGCATTCTGTATATGGCCAACAAGTATTTATTAAAAATTATAGGCATACTGGAGGAAGCTGAAGGACTGGGATCAGCAGGAGAGGTTCAAAATTTAAAATCAAATTCTAAAGATGAAATTAGTAAATATAACAAATACAAGGTGGAAATACTACATTGGATAGCAAGAACTGAACGAAATTTCTATTGATACTTTTTGCCACCTTATTATTCTAAAGTAGGGAAAAGTGAACTTGTCTATTTCTAGATTATGACTTAATAGCAAAATACTGGATTAAGACCAAACAGTCTCATCACTCATTCCATTATCAACTGGATTATTATTACCGGAAGAGGCCGAAACGATGGTCAAGTTTTTAAAACATGCTTATCATTATGGTCCTGGAAAATATTCTCACGAACCCGTGTTGCCTAGCACTGTCCTTCGGGAAGAATATTTTAGTTCCCTTACTTATTGGCGGGGACCTGTTTGGATAAACATGAATTGGTTCTTCTGGTTAGGATTATTAGACTATGGGTACGAGAAAGAAGCTGAGGCGATAAGACAAGGAGTATTTGAACTAGTGCAAAGACATGGAGTTAGAGAGTACTATGATCCTTATCAAGGTAAAGGATTAGGAGGTAAAGATTTTTCATGGACAGCCGCACTAGTAATTGACATGCTCCATCACCCAAACAAAAAGAAAAATTGATGCTCTGCTTGAAAATGCTTCAGAATATTAGAAGAAATATTACCATTAATAATTATCGGATCAAAAAAGATAGGATATAAATTATTGAATTATTCAATAATTTTGTCTCATCACCCAACTAGCTTTGTAAATATTTACCTAAAAAGTCTAGAGTTTTTTTCCATGCATCTGCTGTCTCAGTAGGAGCGTAATTATCGTTAGATGGATTTGCAAAAGCATGACCAACATTAGGATAAACATAGATCTCGTTTGGCACTCCAGTATCATTTAAAGCCTTTTGGAATTGTTTTACAGAGTCAACCGAAATTGATTGATCCTTACCTCCGAATATTCCTAGAACTGGTGCTGTAATATTCGAAATCGCTTGAGAATCGTTGGTTAGTCTACCGTAATAGATAATTGTGGCGGCAATAGGGTCATCCTTGCTGTTGATGGCTAATTGCAATGACTGTTGACCTCCAAAGCACCAACCCAATGATGCTATTTTTGATGGGTCGACATTATCAAGGGATCTCAAATAACTTACAGCTCCTTTCATGTTTTCTATCGCAATGTTCGGGTTTTCTCTTATCTTCCCAGTTAGTTCTCCTGAGCGTTCTGAATTGTTGGTGACGACTTCGCCGTTAAATAGATCCACGGCTAGTACCACATATCCATTTTTGGCAAGTAGGTTAGCTGATTCTTTGATATAATCATTCAATCCCTTGTTTTCATGAATAAGAATGACGGCAGGAAGTTTTGCTTTTTCGCTGCTTTGGTTTTGGTTTGGGTAAACCAAATAGCCCGTTGTATTTCCTCCAAAATACGTTACCGTCTTGTTTTCTATTGATTGAAGATTTGCACCGGTAGATGAACTATTGTCTCCAAAACTCACCAGAGTCATAGCAGATAAACCCGTAGTTTGTTGAGCATGGATTGTCGGTGTAGATGCTATCAAGTAGGCAGGAAATATAAAAATTGCTAGTAATGTAATTATGGTAGATTTTTTCATCAAGAATAAAAACATATTATTGCTTTTAACTATTTTGTAAATCCATTAATGTTTTGATTATACTGGTAAGATTTATTTTTTATTTAACCAGAACGATTCCAATTCGTAAATATTATGATCAAAGAAGTGTCTTTGAAAACAATAAAACTTAATTGAATATTGAAGTGGGGTAGAGGTTTTCTTGGTGTTATCACTATTAAAAAAGGATTTCAAAATACTATTAGCAGAGCAACAGATTTACTTTTCAGAATTACTTGTTATTTTGAAATTGGATTCTTATGATCTTCAAGAGATAACCTATACAGGACTGTTCAAGCGAAGACATTCCATCTAAACAAAAGCCATTTCTAAACTAACTTCTCCTATTAGTTCAATAGTTCGGAGCCATTGACCTCGTAACCAAAAGATCGGCGAAGGATAAAAAAGGTGAGGAACCTGAACAGACCGATAGTCCAAGGAAGCCGAAGTCAATAATATTAGAGAATAAAAAGTGTTCATAAGGATAAGCCTTGCAAGCCTGAAGGAAATACGATAATAATTTGATAGTAATGATAAATTTTTGATAACAGTCTTTTATACTTTTTATTTGAATAGGTGCACGTTTAATGGAAATATTATCAAAGACTGAAAAGAAAGCACTTGTCATAGTATTATACAAAGAAGGTTAAACGTACAAAGAAATAGCAGAGATCGTAAGAATTTCTCCAAGAGATATTGGAAGAATAATTAATGAATATTCTGGAGAAAGGACAACCATTTACACCAAATCTAGTACTTCGAAAGCTTACGATCTATTTTTGAAAGGCAAATCTCCGATTCAAGTTGCTATAAGACTTGATCTAAAATATGAAGAAGTAATGAAAGCTTATGATGAATATTTGAGTCTTCAAAGAATTAGATCTTTTGAAACTATGTACAAGACCTACAAGAATTATAGGTCTGATATACTTTTAATAATAGATAAAATAAGATATCACAAGATTTCAGCACAAGAGTTTAATCAATAATGCAAACAGATAGATGAAAATTGGCCATAGTACGCATAGAATATTTGTTTAACATGGTGATTATGGTGAAGCTTAGAAGTTAAATTTCAAACTAATAGGTTTGCCATTATTGGTTTGTTGTAAATAAATAAATTATTAACTAATATTTCGTTGGTTGCAAAAGGCAATGGAATATGTTTCGGAATTTGTACCTATAGAGAAATTCCCAGTCTTTTAGAGATCATTTTTAGATCTTAGTATAAATTATGATTCAGGTTGCACATAGTTTAACTTATCCTTAGATAAAGATAGATTTTCCTTAGCCATATAAGGTGCACTATTGTATTTTCCGGCTAACTTGATAAGGATTATTAAATATATTAAAAACTTAAATCACTTTTCTAGTTTTAGAAATTATGAAAATTGTTGCAGTGTTATATCCTGGAGGAGAAATAGCAAAAAGGACACCGGCGATTCTTGGTTCGGCAGAGAATGCTCTTGGCTTGACAAATTTTCTGAAAGATAAAGGACATGAATTTATTGTATTAACAGATAAAGAGGAGGAACTTGATAAACACATTTCTACTACTGATATTCTGATCACTACCCCCTTTTGGCCGGCCTATGTTACCAAAGAAAGAATTTCCAAAGCTTCTAACCTCAAGCTCATCTTAACTGCAGGCGTAGGATCAGATCACATAGATTTGGCTGCAGCAGCAAGTAGTAAAATAACTGTTGCAGAAATTACAGGTAGTAATGTGGTAAGTGTAGCTGAACAGGTTGTGATGCATATCTTGGCTTTAGTGCGAAACTACATACCAGCTTATAAACAGGTTATAGAAGGTAGATGGGATATAGCAGAGATAGCATCAAACGCGCATGATCTAGAAGACAAGGTTGTTGGAATTATCGGAATGGGAAGAATTGGACAAAGGGTTTGTGAAAGGTTGAAAGCATTTGATGTTAAAATGCTTTATCATGATCAAATTCCTCTACGGACTGCAGAAGAATTTGTGTTGGGTGTCAGATACACCCCTAGAGATCAGATCGTAGAACAGGCTGATGTGATTACAATAAATACGCCTTTAACGCCAGAGACCGATGGTATGTTTAATCGAGATCTA
>Ga0310890_10000489_pt1 | contig 13192 bp, 13 predicted proteins | sample T20D3metaG_FD_203751 | JGI IMG/M metagenome (GOLD analysis project Ga0310890, IMG submission 203751) | Lab incubated soil microbial communities from West Virginia University Organic Research Farm, Morgantown, WV, United States - T20D3 | ecosystem: Environmental > Terrestrial > Soil >... | reverse complement strand
AAAAGTCGGCCATGCGCGAGAGCGCGGCGATGGTGTCGTCGGCCAGGCCGTCGCCGATCGAGTCGAAACGCGCGTCGTCCGAGCGCAACTGGAACGGGATCACCGCGATCGAGGGGCGGCCGTGGGCCTGCACCGCCGCGCTCGGCGTCCACACGCGGTTCTGCGACGGCGGCCAGGCTCGGAACGCACGGACCGCGCGGCTGCGGTTGCGCAGCCGCTGCTCGCCGAGATCCTCGATCGACGCGTCGACCCCGCTGGTGAGCTGGTCGCGCATCTGGGTGGAGACGATGGTTTCGCCGGGGTTGGCCAGATCGGCGAGGCCGGCGGCCACGTTCACGCCGTCGCCCAGCACGTTGAACGCCTCGACGATCACCTCGGCGATGTGGATGCCCACGCGCATGCCGAGCGGCGCCGCGTCGCGCTTGGTGTTGGAGCGCGCGAGGTCGGCGTGCAGCTCGAACGCGCAGCGCAGTGCCTGCGCGCCGTCCGGGAACTCGGCGATGAAGCCGTCCGCCGGGATCTTCAGCATGCTGCGCCCGGCATGCGTCGGGATGGTGTGCGAGGTGGCGTGCGCGAGGAACGCGCGGCAGCGCTCCACTGCGCGCTCCTCGTCGCGCTCCATGGCAGCGATCGAGTCGCTCATCTCGGCCACCAGGATGGCGCGGCGCTGGCGCGGGGAGGTAATACCGCTGAAGGTGCGGGTCTCGGAACCTTCGGGGCCGATGGCGGCATCCGCCTCGGGCCGCACGTCGCCCGCCAGCCGCTCGAGCGCCGCGACGTCAAGCAGCACCAGGCTGCGGCCCGAGCGCTCGAGCAGGCCCTCGCGCACCAGGCGCGACAGCTCGCGCGTCACCTGCTCGCGCGAAGTGCCGACGCGGCTCGCGATGTCCTGGTGCGTGGGCGCGGGCTCGACCCGCGCGCGGTTGTCCTCGACGCCCGCGAGGCGCGCGATGCGCAGCAGCTCGACCCAGGTGCGGCGCTGCACCGGGTGGGCGCCGAGCTCGAGCAGCCGGTCGGTCAGCTCACGCACCGAGCCCGTGAGTCGGCGCAGCAGGCGCTCGCGCACCGAGGCGTGGTTGGCCAGGATGGCGCGGAATGTCTCCGGCGACATCGACGCCAGCAGTGACTCGCGCAGTGCGGCCACATCGTCAAAGCGCGTGCGTCCGTCGATCGCCGAGTGCTCGCCGAACACTTCACCCGCGCCGAGGTCGCGGAAGATGATGCGCCGCCCGCGCCCGGCGAGCGCGGTCACCCGTACCTGGCCGGCGATCACGAAGTACACATCGCGATCGGTGCCGTCGCGGTGAATGACGACCTGGTTGCGCTTGCAGCGCGTCCACTTGCACTGCGCGGCGATCTCGCGCAGCGTGTAGCTGTCCAGGCCCTTGAACAGATCGACCTTCTGCAGGCCGAGCAGCGCCGACATGCGCAGCGCGGGCTTGGCAGGCGCCTTGCGGCGCGGCCGTGCGGCTGCCATGACTATTCCCGTCCGGTGCGGCCCAGGATGCGCGTTGAATGTACGGCGGCCATCGGTTCCCCCGCCGCAGACTATAATTCATCCCCGATGGACACGCTCGGGCGCATCCGCCAGCTGGCAGCGAAGGAGTTCTCGATCAACCCCGACGGGCTCGACCCTGCGGCGCCGCTCGACACGCTCGGCATCGATTCGCTCAGCTTCATCGAGTTCATGTTCAAGGTCGAAGAGGAGTTCGGCGTCAGCGTGTCCGACGAGGACCTGAAGTCGATCAAGACGCTCGCCGACCTCGAGAAGCACGTCGCCGCCGCGCTCGCCGCCGCCGGCAAGGCCTGATCTCCGGGGAATGCGGCGCGTCGCCGTCACCGGAGCGGGCGTCGTTTCTCCGCTCGGCACCACCCTCCAGGAGTTCCACGACTCGCTGAGCGCGGGTCGCTCCGGCATCCGCCGCCTCGCGCCGGAAATCACCGAGCGCTCCGGCGTCCAGGTCGGCGCCACCATCGACTGGAATCCGGCGGGCCTGTTCAAGGAGGCGGAAGCCGCGAACCTCGATCGCGTTGCGCAGTTCGCGCTCGCCGCCGCCGGGCAGGCGATCACCGAGAGCGGGCTGCTGGCCGATGCCGGCGCGCCGCGCGAGCGCATCGGCGTCTCCTGGGGCACCGGCATGGGCGGCGCCCACACGACGGAGGCGAGCTACAAGCAGGTCTATGGCGCCGGCGAGTGGCGCGTGCGGCCGCTCACCGTGGTGATGGGCATGGTCAACGCGGCGGGCTCGAACGTCGCGGTACGCCACGGGCTGCGCGGCCCGTTCGGCAACTATTCCACCGCCTGCTCGTCCTCGGCGATGGCGCTCGGCGAAGCGATGCGCACGATCGCCGCCGGGCGTGCCGACGCGATGATCGCCGGCGGCGCCGAAGCGCTGCTGGTTCCGGGCGTGCTGGTCGCGTGGCAGGCGCTGCGCACGCTCGCGCCCGCCGACGCGGCGGATCCGGCGGCGAGCTGCAAGCCCTTTGACAAGCGCCGCGGCGGCCTGGTGCTGGGTGAGGGTGCGGCGGCGTTCGTGCTGGAAGAGGAATCGCGCGCCCGCGCGCGCGGCGCGAAGATCTACGCCTTGCTCACCGGTTACGGCAATTCTTGCGACGCGGTGCACATGTCGCGTCCCGATCGCGATGGCCAGGTGCGCGCGATGAAGGAAGCGCTGGCGGAGGCGCAACTGTCGCCGCCGGACATCGGTTACATCAACGCGCACGGCACCGCGACGGCGGTCGGCGACGTGGTCGAAGCGGAAGCCATCAACGCGGTATTCGGCGCGGCGGCGCGCGAGGTGCCGGTCAGCTCGACCAAGTCCCTGCATGGGCATCTGCTCGGGGGCTCCGGAGCGCTCGAATTCGCCGCGGCGCTGCTTGCCCTCGATCGCGGGATCCTTCCGCCGACCGGATTCCTGGAGCAGCCGGACCCCGCATGCGCCGTGCGGCATGTACCGCGGGTCGCCGAGCGTGTCGACAAGCCGCGCGCGGTGATGTCGAATTCGTTCGCGTTCGGCGGCTCCAACGTGGTCCTGGTCGCCGAGCGCCCCTAGGGGGTTGTCGCCTTTTCGACTATCGGCACGAAGCCTGCATGCATCCCGGGGACCCGCCCCCCGCCCATGCAGAACCGCCGCAAAGTCCGCCTTGGTCTCAAAGTGATCCACCGCCACCGTGCGGGGGATTCGGTCTTTCGCCGGGTGTCCGAGCTGGTGTTCGTAGCCGGACGGCCGAAAGCAGTGCTCGGGTGGATCGATACCGGCGGCGTGCGCAGCCCGATCTACATCTGCGAGCTCGACCCCGCCAAGCTGCGCAAGGCCGCCGCCACCAGCAAGACCTACTACTACGACGAGATCACGGTCGATCCGCGTTACGAGGAAACGGCGCCCGCGCGCAGCGCGAAGTACGCCGAACGCTAGTTCGGCGGGTCACCAAGACAAAGGGAGTGGTGGCCAAGGACGGAATTGAACCGCCGACACAAGGATTTTCAGTCCTCTGCTCTACCAACTGAGCTACTTGGCCTGCCGTGGAGCACCTGCGGGAAGGCGCGGATTATAGCCAACAAAAAGGGCGCCCTCGGCGCCCTTTTCGTTTGCTGTAAACGACTTGGACTTACATGTCCATGCCGTCCATGCCACCCATGCCGGGCATGCCGCCGTGCGAATGGCCGCCGCCGCCCTTTTTCTCTTCCACCAGCTCGGCCACCATCGCGTCGGTGGTGAGCATCAGGCCCGCGACCGAAGCGGCGTTCTGCAGCGCGGTGCGCGTGACCTTGGTCGGGTCGATCACGCCCTGCGCCACGAGGTCGCCGTACTCCTCGGTCTGGGCATTGAAGCCGTAGTTGCCCTTGTTCTCGAGCACCTTGTTCAGCACCACCGAAGGCTCGGCGCCGCTGTTGTCGACGATGATGCGCAGCGGCTCTTCCAGGGCCTTCATCACGATCTTGATGCCGGCGTCCTGGTCGTGGTTGTCGCCCTTCAGCTTGCCCTCGAGCGCCTGCTTGGCGCGGATGAACGCCACGCCGCCGCCCGGGACGATGCCCTCTTCCACCGCGGCGCGGGTCGCGTGCAGCGCGTCCTCGACACGGGCCTTCTTCTCCTTCATCTCGACTTCGGTGGCCGCGCCGACCTTGATCAGCGCCACGCCGCCGGCGAGCTTCGCCACGCGCTCCTGGAGCTTCTCCTTGTCGTAGTCGCTGGTCGCCTCGTCGATCTGCACGCGGATCTGCTTGACGCGCGCCTCGATCTGCTTCTTCTCGCCGTTGCCGTCGATGATGGTGGTGTTTTCCTTGGCCGACTCGATCTTCTTCGCCCGGCCCAGGTCCTTCAGCGTCACGTTCTCCAGCTTCAGGCCGAGCTCTTCAGAGATCACGGTGCCGCCGGTGAGGATCGCCATGTCTTCCAGCATCGCCTTGCGGCGGTCGCCGAAGCCCGGCGCCTTGACCGCGACGGTCTTGAGGATGCCGCGGATGTTGTTCACCACCAGGGTGGCGAGCGCTTCGCCTTCCACTTCCTCGGCGATGATCAGCAGCGGCTTGCCGGCCTTGGCCACCTGCTCCAGGATCGGCAGCAGCTCGCGGATCGACGACACCTTCTTGTCGTGCAGCAGGATGTACGGATCCTCGAGCACCGCGATCTGCTTCTCGGGGTTGTTGATGAAGTACGGCGACAGGTAGCCGCGGTCGAACTGCATGCCCTCGACCAGGTCGAGCTCGTTCTCGAGCGACTTGCCGTCCTCGACCGTGATCACGCCTTCCTTGCCGACCTTGTCCATCGCGTCGGCGATGATCTTGCCGATGTCGGCGTCGGAGTTGGCCGAGATCGAGCCGACCTGCGCGATCTCTTTCGAGCTCGAGCAGGGCTTGGATACCTTCTTCAGCTCCTCGGTGACCGCGACGACCGCCTTGTCGATGCCGCGCTTGAGGTCCATCGGGTTCATGCCGGAGGCGACGAACTTCATCCCCTCGCGCACGATCGCCTGGGCGAGAACCGTGGCCGTCGTGGTGCCGTCACCGGCCACGTCGGAGGTCTTGGACGCCACTTCCTTCACCATCTGGGCGCCCATGTTCTCGAACTTGTCCTTGAGCTCGATCTCCTTGGCGACCGAGACGCCGTCCTTGGTGACGGTGGGGGCGCCGAACGAGCGCTCGAGCACGACGTTGCGGCCCTTGGGCCCCAGCGTCACTTTGACGGCGTCGGCCAGGATGTTCAGGCCGTGGACCATCTTGGCGCGGGCGCCTTCGTGAAAACGTACTTCTTTGGCTGGCATTGTTTCTTCTCCTGATTACGAAATGGATGGGGCTGCTTACGAGCCTTCGATGACGCCCATGATGTCTTCCTCGCGCATCACGAGGAGCTCGTCGCCCTTGACCTTCACGGTCTGGCCCGAGTACTTGCCGAACAGCACCTTGTCGCCCGGCTTGACGTCGAGCGGGATCAGTTTTCCGGCCTCGTCTTTCTTGCCCTTGCCCACGGCGACGATCTCGCCCTGGTCGGGCTTCTCGGCGGCGGTGTCGGGAATGACGATGCCCCCTGCGGACCGGCGCTCTTCCTCGATACGCTTGACGATGACGCGGTCGTGCAACGGACGGATTTTCATGCGATAGCTCCCATTGAAAAAATCGATGTATTACAATGACTTGGGTAAACCAAGCCAACACGGTAACAGGGTTAGCACTCCTCAACTACGAGTGCTAATAATAGCGCTCATGCCCCGGTATTTCAAGAGTTTCCTGCTCTGGTCAGCGCTTACTCCGCTCCTGGCAGCCGCAGCGCTCCCCGAGCCCGTGGCGAAGGCGCTGCGCGACGCGAGAGTCCCGCAATCGAGCGTCAGCATCGTGGTGCAGGAGGTCGGTGCGCGGCGCGCGCACCTCGCGCTCAACGCCGACACCGCGCGCAATCCGGCTTCCGTGATGAAGCTGGTGACGACCTACGCCGCGCTCGAGCTGCTGGGCCCCGCCTACCGCTGGAAAACCGAGGCCTACCGCGACGGCGAGGACCTGGTGCTGAAAGGCAGCGGCGATCCGAAGCTCAACTACGAGAGCTTCTGGATACTGTTGCGCAACGTGCGCGCGCGCGGCGTGCGCGAGATTCGCGACCTGGTGCTGGACCGCAGCTACTTCGCGCAAGCCCAGTACGAGCCGATCGACGACCAGGTTTTCCGGCCCTACAACGTGATTCCGGATGCGCTGCTCGTCAATTTCAAGACCGTGCGCTTCGTCTTCTGGCCCGAGGACGGAAAGGTGCGCATGTTCTACGAGCCGGCGCTCCCGGGCCTGGAGGTGGTGAATGGGCTGCGCCTCACCGATGGCGCCTGCCCGGAGGGACGCGCGTTCCGCGAGCGCATCGACGCGTATTTCGACTCGAAGCCGCCGCGTGCCGCGTTCACCGGTTACTACCCGGTCTCATGCGACGAGCGCGAGCTCAACGTGGCGCTGCATGAGCCGGAGGAGTACGTCGCGGCGATGATGCGCGTCCTGTGGTCGGAAATCGGTGGCACGTGGACTGGAAAAGTGCGCGAGGGCGTGCCCTCGCCGCTCGCGAAGCTCGTCTACACCCACGAGTCCGAGCCGCTTGCGGAGCTGGTGCGCGATATCAACAAATTTTCCAACAACGTGATGGCGCGCCAGCTTTACCTCACGCTCGCCGCGGAGCTGGGCGGAGCACCGGCGCAGGGGCCCGCCGCCGCGCGCGCCATCGCACAGTGGCTCACGCTCAAAGGCATCTCCGCGCCGGACCTCGCGCTGGAAAACGGTTCCGGCCTTTCGCGCAACGAGCGCGCGAGCGCGGCGACGCTCATGAAGCTGCTGCAGGCCGCCTGGGCGAGCTCCGTGATGCCGGAATTCGTCGCCTCGCTCCCGGTGGTCGCCGCTGACGGCACGATGCGCCGGCGCCTGCAGGGTGAGGGCGTGTCGGGCAATGCGCATATCAAGACCGGTCTCCTCGCCGACGCGCGCGCGATGGCGGGATACGTCCTCGACCGCGGCGGGCGCCGCTACGCGGTGGTGATGATCGCAAACCACCCGAACGCGCCGTACGCCGACGCCGCGTTCGACGCGCTGCTGCAGTGGATCAGAGCCCGAGGTCCTGCCAGAGGGAATCCACCCGACGCTTCACCTCGGCGTCCATAGCGATCGGCCGTCCCCAGCGGCGCGCAGTCTCCGCCGGCCACTTGTTGGTCGCGTCGATCCCCATCTTCGAGCCGAGGCCGGAAACCGGGCTGGCGAAATCCAGGTAGTCGATCGGCGTGCTCTCCACCAGCGTGGTGTCGCGCGTGGGATCGACGCGAGTGGTCAGCGCCCAGATCACTTCCTTCCAGTCGCGCACATTCACGTCGTGGTCGCAGACGATGATGAACTTGGTGTACATGAACTGGCGCAGGTAGCTCCACACGCCGAACATCACGCGCTTCGCGTGGCCCGGGTACTGCTTCTTCATGCTCACCACGGCGAGGCGGTAGGAGCAGCCCTCCGGCGGCAGGTAGAAGTCGGCGATCTCGGGAAATTGCTTCTGCAGCAAAGGCACGAAAAGCTCGTTGAGCGCCGCGCCGAGCACCGCGGGCTCGTCCGGCGGCTTGCCGGTATAGGTCGAGTGATAGATCGGCGAGCGGCGCGTGGTGATGCGCTCTACCGTGAGGACCGGGAAGCGTTCGGCTTCGTTGTAATAGCCGGTGTGATCGCCGTGCGGGCCCTCCTCCGCCGTTTCAGATCCAATCGATCCTTCGAGGACCATCTCGGCCGTGGCCGGCACTTCGAGGTTGTTGCCGATGCATTTCACCAGCTCGGTGCGCGCGCCGCGCAACAGACCCGCGAACTGGTACTCGGACAGCGTATCGGGGATCGGGGTCACCGCCGCCAGCATGGTCGCGGGATCGGCACCCAGGGCGACGGCGACCGGGAAAGGATCCTTTGAAAGCAAAGAATGATCTCGGTAATCGAGCGCGCCTCCCCGGTGCGCGAGCCAGCGCATGATCACGCGGTTGCGGCCGATCACCTGCTGGCGGTAGATGCCGAGGTTCTGGCGCGGCTTGGCGGGGCCTCTCGTGACGGTAAGACCCCAGGTAATCAGTGGCCCTGCATCTTCCGGCCAGCAGGTCTGCACCGGCAGCCGCCCGAGGTCGACATCCTTTCCCTCGACCACGATTTCCTGGCAGGGCGCGCCCGACACCGCTTTCGGCGGCATGTTGAGGAGCTGCTTCCAGACCGGGAACTTGTCCCACAGGTCGCGCAGGCCTTTCGGCGGCTCGGGCTCGCGCAGCAGGGCGAGCATGCGGCCGACTTCGCGCAGCGCGGTGGGATCCTCGACCCCCATCGCCGCCGCCACGCGTTTCACGGTGCCGAACAGGTTGGCCAGCACCGGGATGTCGAAGCCCCTGGGACGCTCGAACAGCAGCGCCGGGCCGCCGGCGCGCAGCACGCGATCGCAGATCTCGGTCATCTCCAGCCGCGGCGAGACTTCGGTGCGGATGCGCTTCAGCTCCCCGCTCGCCTCCAGCTGCGAGAGGAAGCTCCTCAGGTCGGAATAGCGCAAACCGCCTTCCTATCTTCGAAGCAGCATGAGCCGCTCGCTCAGCGCCTCGGCGAAGTCGAGCAGCAGCGTGTCGCGCCCGCGCACCGAGTAGAGGCGCTCGGCGCCGGGCAGGCTGACCTGCAGCGTGGTGCGGCCCACCCAGCCGAGCGCGCCGAGCGCGCCGCCGCCGATCACGCAGGCGAGCGCCGCGACCGGCAGCAGGCTGCCGAGCGCCTCGAGCGTGCGGAAAAAGCTGTAGAGCGCGCGCGGCACGCCTTGCGCGCCGGCCGAGGCCATGTCGTTCGCGGCGCTGCTGGCGAAGCTCGAGATCGGTCCGGCGATCGCGAGCATCAGCAGCGCCGCCACCACCAGGCCGATGCCCCAGCCGAGCTTGCGCGTGTCGCGCTGGAAAGCGACGCGCACCGCGGTCACGCCGCCGAGCGGCAGCGTCTCGAGGTAGTTGTCGCTGCGATGCACGAGGCAGGCCGGGAACAGGCTGAGCTGCGTGCCGCGCAGCTCGCCGCGCTCGAAGGTGAAGCGCGTGATCGCCGGCGCAGTCTCGCTCATTTCACAGCCCGAACGCGAGGCCGAGGAACACCGCGGCGCCGATCCAGTTGGCGTGCATGAACGCCTTGAAGCAGCCGGCGCGCGTGCGCCCGCGGATCAGCCACCAGTGGACCACGACCAGCCCCCACGCGACCGCGAGGCCGAGGAAGTAGGGCCAGCCGAACTCGAGATCGATGCCGACGTAGGCGAGGATCGCGAGCATGGCGCCGTAGCTCGCGATGACGGCAACGACGTCGAAGCGCCCGAGCGTCAGCGCCGCCGTGCGCAGCCCGAGGCGCGCGTCGTCCTCGCGATCCACCATCGCGTACTCGGTGTCGTAAGCGAAGGCGTAGAACAGGTTGGCCACGAACAGCGCCCAGCATTCCCACGGCAGGCGGAACTGGATCGCCGCGAACGCCATCGGGATGCCGAAGCCGAAGGCCACGCCGAGGTAGGCCTGCGGCAGGGCGAACACGCGCTTGGCGAACGGATAGGTGACGGTGATGAAGAGGGCGACGAACGACAGCGCGATCGCGAGCCAGTTGAGGAACAGCACCAGCGCGAATGCGGTGGCCGCGAGCAGCGCCGCGACGATCAGGGCCTCGTGCGGCCGGATCTCGCCGGTGGCGAGCGGGCGCGCGCGGGTGCGCTCCACGTGGCCGTCGAAGTTGCGGTCGGCGAAGTCGTTGATCGCGCAACCCGCGGAGCGCATGAGCAGCGTGCCCATCACGAAGATGATCAGGATCTCGGCGCGCGGGCGCCCGTCGGAGGCGAGCCACACCGCCCACAGCGTCGGCCATAGCAGCAGCAGCGTGCCGATCGGCTTGTCGAGGCGCACCAGCCGCTCGTAGGCATCGAGGCGCTTGGCGATTAACGCCAGATCCATAGGGGCGACAGGATAACTCAGGTCTGGCTGAGCTCTCGACGGGAGCCCAGCCAGCGCTCGACGTGCGCGCGCGCCGCCGCGGGATCGGACTCGATAAGCTCGGCGGCGGCCTGCTGCGCGGCCTGCACCAGATCGGCGTCGCGCTCCAGGTCGGCGAAGCGCAGCATCGGCTGGCCGCTCTGGCGCTGGCCGAGCACCTCGCCCGGGCCGCGCATCTTCAGGTCGAGGCGCGCGATCTCGAAGCCGTTCGTGTGCTCGAAGATGATCTGCAGGCGCTGGCGCGCGGCTTCGGACAGGCCTGAGCCGAACAGCAGGATGCAGGTACTGTCGCGCGTGCCGCGCCCGACCCGTCCGCGCAGCTGGTGGAGCTGCGACAGGCCGAAGCGCTCGGCACTTTCGATCACCATGAGCGAAGCGTTGGGCACGTCGACGCCGACCTCGATTACGGTGGTGCAAACCAGCACCTGGGTCTTTCCCCGGGCGAACGAGTCCATGATCGCCGCCTTCTCAGCGGTGGCCAGTCGCCCGTGCAGTAGCCCTACGTTGAGGCCGCGCAGCTCCTTGCGCAGCGTCTCGTAGGTGTCGATCGCGGTCTGCAGGTCGCCGTCTTTCGATTCTTCGATCACCGGGCAGACCCAATAGGCCTGCTCACCGTCGGCGCAGGCCTCCCGGATACGAGTCAGAATTTCATTCCTGCGAGAACTGGAGACGGTTTTGGTCATGACCGCGCGCCGCCCGGGCGGCATCTCGTCGATGGTGGAGACGTCGAGGTCGGCGAGGTAGGTCATCTCCAGCGTGCGCGGAATCGGCGTCGCGCTCATCATCAGCTGGTGCGGAACCCTAGAAAGGGACGCCAGACCCCGCGGAGAGGCAGCTTTTTTGCGCAGCGCGAGGCGCTGCTCGACGCCGAAGCGATGCTGCTCGTCGACCACGATCAGCCCGAGCCTGGTGAACTCGACGCCCTTCTGGATCAGCGCGTGGGTGCCGATCACGACCTGCGCGTCGAGCATCGCCTTGCGTTCGGCCTTCGGCGTGCCGGCGTGCAGCCAGCCGACGCGCACGCCGAGCGGCGCCAGCCATTCGCGGAACTTGTGCCAGTGCTGCTCGGACAGGATCTCGGTCGGCGCCATCACCGCGGCCTGCGCTCCCGAGTCGACCGCGGCGAGGCAGGCGATGGCGGCGACCACGGTCTTGCCGCTGCCGACGTCGCCCTGCAGCAGCCGCTGCGCCGGGTGAGGCTCGCGCAGGTCGCGCAGCACTTCGTTCATCGCGCGGGTTTGCGCTTTGGTCAGCTTGAAAGGCAATTTTTCGAGGAAAGACTTGAGCAAAGGCCCGTTCACTTTCAACACCGGCGCCTGGCGGCTGCGACGCCGCCGGTAGGCGAAGCGCATCGAAAGCTGCTGCGCGAGCAGCTCGTCGAACTTCACGCGGCGCCATGCAGCTTCCGGGGTGGTGCCGGTCTGCGGCCGGTGCAGGAGCTGCACCGCATCGGCGAAATCCGCCAGGTTCAGGCGGCGACGCAGGCTCTCGGGCAGCGTGTCGTCGAGCGGACCGTCGTCGAGCGCCTCCAGCACGTAGCTGCGCAGGTCCGCTTGCTTGAGGCCCGCGGTGGTCGGGTAGATCGGCGTCAACGCGGTCGGCAGCGGCTCGCCCTCGGCCACGATGCGGTAGCGCGGGTGCGCCATCTCCGCGCCGAAGAATCCCGGGCGCACCTCGCCAAAGGCGCGCACGCGCTTGCCGTCCTCTGCCGCGCGCTGGAACTGCTTGAGCTGGCTGCCGTAGAAGTTGAAGAAGCGCAGCACCAGGCCCTCGGCATGCACGACCAGCTGGCGCTTGGGCCGGTACATCACCTGTGCCTTGAGAACCGGAGCCTCGACGCAAACCGCCTTGCCCGCTGGCGCTTTTTCGGGGGGAGTCAGTACGGTCTCGTCCTCGTAGCGCAACGGGAGGTGCAGCACGCGGTCGAAGCGCGAGCGCAGCCCGAGCTTCAGGAGTTGCTTGTCGATCGACGCCTTAATTGGCGTGCAGGATGGCGTCGATCTCGACCAGTGCGCCGCGCGGCAACGCCGCGACGCCGACGGCGGCGCGCGCCGGATAGGGCTCCTTGACGTACTGCGCCATGATCTCGTTCACGCGCGCGAAGTGCGCGAGATCGGTGAGGTACACGGTCATGCGCACCGCGTGGTCGAGGTTTAGCCCCGCGGCTGCGGCGACCGCCGCCAGGTTGCGAAACACGCGATGCGTCTGCCCCTCGACCCCCTCGGCCATCTGCATGGTGGCGGGATCGAGGCCGATCTGGCCCGACAGATAGACCGTATCGCCGGCGCGGATTGCCTGCGAATAGGTGCCGATCGCCTCCGGTGCGCCGGGCGTCTGGATCGGGGTTTTCATCGGGGGTATCTTAGCCCAATGATTCCTCAGCTCGAAAAGCTGCTCGGCACGCCGCGCGACGGCGCGCTATTGCGCTATTCGCTCGGCGTGGAGCACGCGAAGGCCGGTAATCACGATAAGGCGGTGCTGTACCTGCGCGACGCGGTCGAGCGCGACGCGCTCTACTCCGCGGCCTGGAAAGCCCTGGGTAAGAGTCTTATCGAGTTACAGCAGAATGAAGAGGCCCTGGCTGCTTACGAAAAAGGCATCGCGGCCGCGCAGAAGAAGGGCGACCGTCAGGCCGAGAAGGAAATGACCGTGTTCGCGAAACGACTACGGAAATAACTAGGGAAAGAGTCGGGCCAAGGCCTGGCTCAGGCCCTTGACGAAGCTTTCCTTGCCCACCAGGGCGTCTGCGCCGGCCTTGCTCGCGGCAGCCGCGGCTTCCGGCGTATGGAACAGCGTCATGGCGACGACCGCCGGGGCATGCGGCGCGGCCTTCACCTGCTTGACCATCTCCAGGCCGCGCACCGGCGAGCGGCCGAGGTCGAGCAGCAGGACGTCAGGCCCGGCCGAAGTGACCAGGGTCATCGCCTGCATCGCGGTATTTGCCGTCCCGGAAAGCACGAACCCCGGCAGGTGTGCGACATAGTTGGCAGCGGCACTGAGGAAGGCGGGGCTTCCGTCGGCGATGGCGATCTTGAGCGGGCGTTCTTCGGACATTCCACGGCAGGTTAGTCCCCGGTTTGGGCCGGGACCATCGGGGGCTCCCTGAGAAAACGGCAGGCATTCCCTGATGGGAATGTAAAACCCTTTTAACCTTCCGGCGGGACCAGGCCGGTGCGCAGGGCATATCTCACGAGGCCGGCGACGTCACGGATGCCGA
>Ga0310890_10000488_pt1 | contig 13196 bp, 11 predicted proteins | sample T20D3metaG_FD_203751 | JGI IMG/M metagenome (GOLD analysis project Ga0310890, IMG submission 203751) | Lab incubated soil microbial communities from West Virginia University Organic Research Farm, Morgantown, WV, United States - T20D3 | ecosystem: Environmental > Terrestrial > Soil >... | reverse complement strand
TCACCCGCGCTCACCTCGGTGTCGGCGGCCTATCTGCCGCGCAACCTCAGGCCCCGCGTGACGTCGATCACGATTCACCCGCCGGGAACGGTGTTCCAGCGTCCATTTCCCACGGATCCCGAAATTGCGGGCTTCGACGGAGACACTCCCGAGCGCCGGCTGGCAAACCCTTCAGGGGGTACGCCAAGTCTCGGACGCCGGGTCTATCAGAAGGGCCTGCTGACGTTTGCCTGGCGCGCAGAGGACGACAACAAGGACGACCTCACGTTTGACGTGTTGTATCGCCGCGAGGGAGAGACGTCCTGGAAAGTCCTCAAACGCGCCGTGACCGATCCCATCCTCGTCTGGGACACGACGTCCGTCCCGAATGGGAGCTACTTCCTGCGCATCGTTGCCAGCGACGCTCCGTCGAATTCGCCGACCACCACGCTGACGGGTGCGCTCGAAAGCAGCGCGTTCGACATCGACAACACGCCGCCCGACATCATGATCACGGCCGTACGGCGCGAAGGGGCCCGTCTCGTGCTCGAGTTCGACGTGCGGGATGAGTACTCCGCCGTGCAGCGCGCGGACTACTCGCTCGACGGCGACAAGTGGCAGATGATCTATCCGAAGGACGGTATCGCGGACTCGCGCGTCGAACAGTTCGAGCTCGTGCTGGAAGGGGAAGCAGCCGCCCGCGGTGTGATTGTCCGGGCGACCGACGCGCTCAACAACTCCGCGAGCGCCAGGGGCGAGGCGCCGGCGGCAGGTTCAGGCCGTCGCTGACGGACGCTCCGACGGCTGGCCGCTGAGCGGCGGCGCCGCCGGCCCGCGTGTCGGAGGCTTGGCTCCGTCCTTGGTCCTGACGTCAGAGGTAGATCGGCCGCGGATCGCCTCAACCGGGCCGGCAACGACCGTCGTCTTCGCGATCAACCACACCATGTCCACGGCAACCGCGCGGCCCATCGGCGTCTCTGCCGGCATGAACCGCGTCTTGCGCACGGCGTTGAGCACGGCATTTTCCTGTGCCCTCGTGTCCGCGGGGCCCTCATCGGAGAGCAGAAGCTCATAATCCGCCACGCTTCCGTCGCGGTTCACCACCGTCCGCACGGTGTAGATCACGTCGTCTTCCGGCATGAGCTCGAGAGCGCTCCACGCGCGCTCGGCTTCATCTTCGGTCAGACGCGGGATGGTGACGCCGTTGTCGGCGGGCCGGACCGGGCGGCCGATGGATCCCGGCGGGCTGCCGATCGCGGAGATCATTCCAGCGAGCGACTCCGGAGACTGCGACGTCGAGAGGTGCAGCACGCTGGATGCGGCCGCCACGCACAGGAGCACTGCGCCGGTGGCGCCGAGCGCCGGCCAGAGCAGACGGCGATCGGTCAGCATCTCCTGGATACGTGACTGGAACGATTGCGCACGCTCAGCGCGCACACGGACCAGCACGCCTTCGGTGAGCGCCGTGAGCGATTCGTCCGCGCTACGTGTCAGCGGCCTCGATACAGAATTGACGCGCAGCGACGCGCCGATCGTCCGCATGTCTTCGACTCGCAGCGCGCAGGTGTCGCACCAGCGGAGATGCGACTCGACGGCAAGCTGATCCGCCATCGACAATTCGCCGTCGATCAACCCTTCCAGCAGGGTGCGCGCGTGATCGCAGCCCACGTACTGAGTCATCCCCGCAATCCCAGCAGTTCCTGGCGGAGCGCCTGGCGCGCACGCGTCAGCCGCGACTTCACCGTACCCACCGCTACGCCAAGCGAGAACGCGATCTCTTCGTACCGGAGCCCGTCGATCTCGCGCAGGATCAGCGCCGTGCGCTGATCGAACGGCAGATGCTCGAGCGCCCGCCAGATCCGCTCCGCCGTCTCCTTGCTCGCCAGGGCGCGGTCCGGCAGGACCGTCGACGCGGATTCGAAATCCCCGCACTGCTGCATATGCTCGTCGAGCGAAACCTGGCTGGCGCGATGGCGCCTTCTCCACCAGCGTTGCCGGTTGCGCGCCTGGTTGATGACGATGCGGTAGATCCAGGTCCGCAGGGCGGATTGGCCGCGGAAGCTCGGCAGCGTCCGGAAGACCCGGAGAAACACTTCCTGGGAAAGGTCGAGGGCTTCGTCACGGTCGCCCAGCAGGTGAAGGGCCAGCGTAAAGACCATCCGCTGGTGCTCCGCGACGAGCTCGGCGCAGGCCTCCTCGTCTCCGGCTGTGCAACGTCCTATGAGAGCAGCTTCGCGGCCGTCGACTTCCGACCAGCTCAGGGTGCCGGCGTTCTTCACAGTCTCTCCCCCAAGGTTTCCCCCGAGAACATCTCCCGCAAGAACCTGTCCGCCAAGGACATCGGCTGCAAAGGGTCTCTGCATGAAGTCTACACCCTATGGAGCATTCGACACCGCGACGGTATGGATGTTCCCTCGGGGTTCTTGGGGGTTGGGAGTTCTGGGGGCTAACATCCCCGGTTGTGAAATGGTCCGTCGTGCTGGTCACGACCCTGGCCGCTCTGGTCACGGTGACGACCGTGGTCTGGATGGAAGTGCGTCAGGAACGGGAGTTCCGGCGCCTGGTCGCGGAGGGCGACGCCGCACTCGACGCCGGCCGGACATCCGAAGCCATCGAGGCCTTCAGCGGCGCCCTCGCCTTCAAGCCCGACTCCATGCTGGCCCACCTGCAGAGGGCCGAAACCTACCGCCGCCGCGGCGGCGACGACCTCCAGGCTGCCCTCCGTGACGCCCGTGAGGCAAACACACTCGACCCGACCGCCCCGCAGCCGATCGAACTCCTTGGCGACATCAGCAGCGCCATGGGCCGCTATGACGCGGCGGTCGAGTACTACAACAGCTATCTGCAGCTGGACGACGACGGTACGCGTGTCATGTACAAGCTCGCACTGGCGCTCGTACGGCAAGGACAGTCGCAGGCAGCCGTCGAGCAGCTTCAGCACGCGCTCGCGCTGGACGATCGATTTGTGGAAGCCCACTACCTCATGGGCGTTGCCCTTCGGGACAGCGGAAAACCGGATGAAGCCGTGAAGAGGCTCCAGCAGGCCGTGGCACTGAACGCAGCTCTCGTCCCCGCGCGCGAGGAACTGGCGGAACTGTTCACCGCGCGTGGCCGTGCGCGCGAGGCGATCGAGCAGTGGGAAGCGATCGCGGCCCTCGAACCCGAACGGCCTGAACGCGTGGTCTACGTGGCCTCCGCCCTGGCTCGAACGGGCTTTCCCGAAGCCGCCGTGCTCACGCTTCGCCGGGCGACGGAACGCCACCCGGACTCCCCCGCCCTTTTTGCCGCCCTTGGGCGGATCTGGCTGATGGTCGCCGCCGAAGACGACGACCCGATAGCCCTCGGGAAAGCGATCGAAGCGCTTCAGCCACTGGCGAGGTTGCCGGATGCGGCAAGCGAGACGCTCACGCTTCTCGGTGAAGCGCTGATGATGGCGGGAAGAGTCGCTGATGCTGAGCGTGTCCTGCAGCAGGCCGTTTCGCGCCAGCCTGTCACGCCGGCCGCCTACAGGTACCTCGCTCAGGCGGCTCGCCGCCGCGGCCACACCGACGTGGCGCGCGATGCAGAAGCGCGCTATGCGCGCCTCGCGATTCCTTAGGCCCTAGCCTTGGGTGTCAGGTCTTCAGACGCGACTGGGTCTGAGGATCGAGCGCGTCACGCAGGCCGTCCCCAAGAAAGTTGAATCCAAGCACGAGAACCGCGATTGCAAGGCCAGGGAAAATCGTGAGGTGCGGCGCCTCGAGCAGGTGTGCCTTCCCGTAGCTGAGCATCGTCCCCCAGCTTGGCGTGGGCGGCTGCACGCCAAGGCCGAGGAAGCTGAGTGACGCTTCCGCGAGAATCGCGCCGCCCATGCCCAGCGTTGCCTGGACGGTGACCGCCGGCAGCGCCGTAGGGATGACGTGTCGAGCCAGGATGCGAGGCGTGCCTGCGCCGAGCGCCCGTGCCGCCTGCACGAACTCGAGCTCACGTGTGCGCAGCACCTGCCCGCGCACCAGGCGCGCGTAACCCACCCAGCCAATCAACGAGAGCGCGAGGATTACGTTGGTGAGGCTGGGCCCGAGCACGGCCACCATCGCGATGGCGAGCAGCAATCCGGGAAACGCCAGGAGGATGTCCATCACGCGGCTGAGGCACTCGTCGACCAAGCCACCGAAGTAACCGGCAATCGAGCCGAGCAGCGTGCCAACAAGCGACGACACGCCAACGACGACGAGCCCGACGAGAAGCGAGATGCGGGCACCGGAGAGGACGCGCGCGAAGATGTCGCGACCCAGCTCGTCGAGGCCGAACCAGTGCTGCCCGGTCGGACCTTCGAGCCTCAGCGCAAGCTCCTGATCGGCAGGATCGAACGGCACGATTACCGGGCCGATGATCGCCGCCAGCACGGCAAGCAGGACGATCGCTGCACCGACTCTTGTCATTCGTAGCGGATGCGCGGATCGAGGACGCCGTAAATGACGTCGGTGAGGAGATTCACGCCGACGTAGGTCAGCGCGATGAGCAGAATGCAGCCCTGGACGAGCGGATAGTCGCGAAACCCGATCGACTGGATCAGCAGCCGGCCGATGCCTGGCCACGCGAAGATCGTCTCCGTGATCACGGCCCCGGTCAGGACGGCGCCGAATTGCAGGCCGAGCAGAGTCACGACCGGGATGAGACTGTTGCGGAAGGCGTGCCGCAGAATCGCCCGCATACGCGACACGCCGCGCGCCCTCGCCGCCTGGACGTACTGCTCGCGCAACTCCTCCAGCAGCGTCGCCCGGGTCATCCTTGCGAGGATGGCCGCCAGCGCCGCTCCAAGTGATATCGCCGGCAGCACCAGATGCGCCCAGGTACCGCGGCCCGATACGGGTAGCCAGCCCAGTTCGACCGCGAACACAATGGCCAGCAGTGGTCCGAGCCAGAAGTTCGGGACCGAGACGCCGGCCAGCGAAACCGTCATGGCCGCGTGGTCGACGGCTGTTCCACGCCGTACCGCCGCAAGGATTCCGAGCGGCATCGAGAAGGCGATTGCCACGAACATGGCCGCCGCTGCCAACTCGAAAGTGGCGGGCATGCGCTCCACTATCTGATCAGTTACCGGCTCGCCGGTTCGCAGCGACGTCCCGAGGTCGCCCTTCACCAGTCCCTGCAGGAAGACGCCGTACTGCTCGACGAGCGGCTTGTCCAGGCCGAGGCGGCGGCGGAGCTCTTCGACATCGGACTGGGGGGCGGCTTCGCCAAGCATCGCCTGCGCCGGATCACCCGGGATCAGGTGAATCAGCGAAAAGACCAGCGTGGCGACGCCCAGGAGAACCGGGATCGTGAGGACGAGACGGCGTGCGAGAAAGCGACCCATCGTGTCGCGGTGATCGAACGATTCTACTGCCTACGACGCCCGCGTCACGTTCTGGAGCGAGATCACGACAGTCTGCGAGCCGATACCGGAGTTGTCGGGAACGATGGTCATTGTGAAGCTCCCGCTCATCGCGTTACCGCTCCGTGTGGTGCTCCAATTCGTCAACCTCCAGGTGGCGCCGAAGAGATTTGCCGACCCTGCCAGCCGCAATGTGCCGTTGTTCACCGGCCCCGAAGCCGGGATGATGACCTGCCCGAACTCGACGCTCCCCTCGACGTTGGAGCCGGATTGCGAGAGCGTCAGCCTCAGTGCGCCCGTGTCCGGGGTCTGGTTGCACGCGTTCCCAACCGCGCTGCCAGTCTCCGAGCATGACGTTCTCTGCCAGGTTCCCTGCCAGGTGCCCTGAAAGCTGGCGCCATCGGGCGACGTCGGCCCATCGTCACCGCAGGCAACAGCGATCAAGGTGAGCGCAAAGATGCATACGAACAGCGTGCTCCGTCGGCTGGTCATGGTCACCCGTCGTTTATAGCACCCGATCGCGCCGGCTCAGCTCAACCGCAGCCGCTCGAGGATCTTCAACAGCCCCTGCCGGCTGAGTCCGAGATCGCGTGCGGCGCGTGAGCGGCTGCCACCGGCTCGCGCGAGTGCGACCTCGACAAACCGCCGTTCCCACTGCGACCGCGCTGCGCTCAGGCGGACCGACGTGACCGGAGTTGCGCCGGTAATCACCGCTGGTAGCAAAGCCGCACGGACCTGGCCACGCGATGGCGCCGCGACTGCGAGAGCTGAGAGCACGTTCTGAAGCTCCCGCACATTCCCGGGCCAGTGGTAGCGCGCAAGCGCGGCAAGCACGCCGTGCGAGAGCGAGGCCTGTGTGTTCACCCGTTCGGCCGCAGCCCGCCAGAAGTGTTTCGTGAGCGCCGGGATGTCTTCAGGACGCTCCCGCAATGACGGGATGCGGACTCGGATGACGTCGAGGCGATAGAGCAGGTCCTGCCGAAAACGGCCCTGCTCGCACTCGCCGCGCAGATCGCGATTGGCGGCGCTGACCAGACGTACCTCGATCTTGCGACTGAAAGTCTCCCCCACCCGGCGGACCTCCTGCTGCTGCACTACGCGCAGCAGCTTGGCCTGGGCACGTGCCGACAGGTCGGCGACCTCGTCGAGAAACAGCGTGCCGCCGTCGGCCTCCTCGACGAGTCCGGCGCGATCGCTGACGGCGCCTGTAAAGGCTCCTCGCGCATGGCCGAACAACTCCGACTCGAGGAGATCATCCGGAAGCGCCGCACAGTTCACGTCACAGAAGCGCCGGTCGCGTCGCGGACCGAGCTGATGGATGGCCCTCGCCACGAGTTCCTTGCCTACGCCGCTTTCGCCCTCGATAAGCACTGCGAACGGCGCCGAGGCTGCCCGTGTCACGGCCCGCCGGACCTCCGTCATCGCAGCGCTCACGCCGACAAGTTCCGGAATGGCTGTTGCCGCCACCGCGGATTCCCTGGCAGACGCAGTGAGCGATTCGACACGCGGCGCAGCCACCGCACATGCCAGGTTCACGATACCCGCCGCGTCGTCGCCGCTCGTTCGGTCCGCCGGCCATCGAACTGTCAGCGCCCCCACGATGCGGGTGCCAAGCCGAACGGGCATTGCCAATTCCCAGCCCGACTCGACCACCTCAGGGCCGATCAGGCTTCCAGATTCAAGCGCGCGCTGCCCCAGGCGGGTCGGCAGCCCGGCACCGCACGTGATCACCGCGGTGACCGCACCAGCATTCTCTGTGCAGAGCTCCACGCGTGCGGCGCGCACGGCGTTCTGGACGAAGCCGCAGATCTTTCGGAGCGCCGAGCGGTCGTCCTCATCACGCTGAGCGAGTTCCACGAGGTCCGCAGCCTGGACGGTTGCCCCCGGTCGTACCTGGGGCTTGCTCGACCTGGCGTGTAAGGGCGTCTTGAGGCTGCGGTCGATCGCGGTGCGCAGCAACGCCGGGAGTGCCGAACGCAGACGCGTCAGTGAGCGAAGCTCACGGTCCGCAGCCCGCACATTGCCGGCCCGTCGGAGAGCCTCACTCCAGAGGAGCCGCATCCGAGCCAGCCGCAAGGGCATCCGCGCAGATCGAGCAGCTTCCGTGAGTGATCGCAGCCCCTCCTCGGCGAGGGCCAGGTCGCCCGCTGCCAGCAGTACCCGCAGGTGGGCGCACAGGGCTATCACGCGCGAGGCGGCGTCGCCGGTTGCAGTCGCGGTGAGGAGTCCACGTGCCCGATTGCCCGCGTGAAAGAGGTCGCCACCCTCGAGAATCACTCGAATCGCGGTTGCCTCGACGTAGGGCGAAGCCGACGGAGTACGGAGGAACGTGAGTGGAGCCGCGTCGCCGATCCTTCCCTGCCAGGAGAGAACGCGGCCTAGTGCCGCCTCAGCGCGTGCCCGTTCCTCATCGCCCGGGTCTGTGATCAGCACCGCGCGACACAACGACTCCGCGGCTGCCAGTTGTCCCCCATCGGTTCGCGCAGCCGCCTGCCATAGCCGCGCCGACACAGCCAGTCGGTGTTCGGTACCCTCCGCCAGGACCGCCGCTTCGGAGAAAGCCGCGTCCGCGCTGGAGACGCCGCCCCGCTCGAGCAGCATCCGGCCGAGCGTGATGTAGATTCCAGCCGCCGGTCCAGAGGCCCCGCGACGCACCAGCGCTGCGGCGGCCTCGCGCAGTACACGTTCCGCCGCCGCATGCCGGCCGCGCCGCACGAGTTCGTCCGCGCGGTCGGCGCGATCGATCAGCTCCGCGATCTCGCGGGAGTGCGAGGTCCGCGCCACCGCGTGCAGCTTCGTGGACGAGTACGTCGCCCGCGCCTCGGCGACCCGCCATTGTTTCGACACCCGCCCGCTGCCACGTGTGGTCAAAAGCACATGCGGTCCGGATGACATGGCCGCTGCATGCAGGAGCGCGATCCTGGTCACGTCGGGTGGTGCATCCGGCCTCGCGATGAGCACCATGGCCCGCGTCCGCAATTCGTCGACCAGCAGCAGGCGAATGCGAAAGAAGACGTCCAGTGCCACCGCGACGTATCCGCGGCGGCGGGCCTCTGCCGCCGCCATACGTTGATGCTCTCGCCAGGAGAGCCTCCCGAGGTCGAGCGTGAACCGGCGCGGCGAGCCTTCCGCTCCGTGCTCGAGCAACTCGACGTAGGCGGCAGGCGGCGCTTCGATCGCGCGATCCTCCCCGTCCTCGCGGCCGGTCGATACCGCTTCCCCCGTCACCAGATCCCATGCCCGATTCGGGGCGTACTCGAAGTAACGATCGCGCAGCAGTCCTGCCATGCACGCTCCTGATGCAAGCGTGCCGACGGGTGGATTCCTTAGATAAGTCGCGTGAGCGCGCGGGAAGTACGCAGATCCTTCAAATGGAATCGAGGGCAGAGGTTGAGGTTTTTGACGCCTATGAAGCCCGCTGAATGCCCGAATGCACGCCACCTGCTGGCAGCGTGAAGGAGAAGGTGGTTCCGTGGCCCAGCTCGCTGGAGACCCAGACGCGCCCGCCGTGATCCTCAACGATGCGCTGGACGATGGACAGTCCCAGTCCGGTGCCCTGGCTTTCAGCCCCTCGATAGTACGGATCGAAGATCCTGGCCTGGTCCTCTTCGGCGATACCCGGGCCCGAATCGCTCACCGACACGCACACTTCCTTGTCCCATTGCGCCGTGCTGACGGTGATCAGTCCGCGTTCAGGCGTGAACTTGACGGCGTTGCCGATCAGATTCGTCAGGGCCTGCAGCACCTTTTCGCGGTCGGCAAACACGGTCACGTCCGGATGGCTTTCCTTGCACACGATCTGAATCGATCGCCTGGCAGCGTCGAACTCGGAAAACGAGCAGGCCTCCTGAAGGATGGGAGCAATCTGGTGGTTGGCCGTCTTCAGCACCAATGAGCGTCCGGACTGCGCTATGCCAACGTCGAGAAGGGTCTGAATAAGGCGATGCATCCGATCTGTCGAACGGCGAATGATGCCGACCAGCCGCAGCCGGGCATCGTCCTTCACCTGGGGATCGGCCAGCTGGTAGCTCGCCATCGACAAGACGTTGATCGGGTTGCGCAAGTCGTGTGAGACGATTCGCAGCACCTCGTCACGAGCGGCCGTGGCCTGTTGCGCTTCTTCCCGTCGCAGTTCGGATTCCCGTAAGGAACGTGTCAGGCGCCTGGCAATCTGGATGATCCCGAGCGAGGCCAGCAGCGCGAGGAGAGAGAGAGCCACCACAACGGTGGTTTCCCGTTCCTCCAGCGCAAGAATCACGCTTCGCTGTTGTTCGAGCCTGTTCTCGATGGCACGCTGCAGGTTGTCCAGGCCGTCGTAGATGGAATCTACCGTGCGGTTCTGACGCAGCACGGATTCATCGGCAAAGTCCGCTCGAGTCGGAGTGGTCGGTCCGACCAGCTGGCGCCATTCCGCCAGCGACCGTTCCAGTGCTGCATCCGCTTCCAGAACCTCATTCCCCATCTCAGGCGCGAGACTCTCGATCTCCTGCATGAAGCGCTCGACGTCTTGCCGATGGTTGACGAACTCCTGGAGGTAGTCGGGTTCGCGTGTGATTCGCCAGTAGAGGAGATCCGAAATTTCGTTCAGGAACGACCGCCGCGCATCCTGCACGTGCTGCAGGGCGGGACGCGAAATCCGGTCGATCTCGTCGCGAATTGTCAGGGCTTGCCGGCCATTGACAAGTGGCCACACGATCAAGAGCACGAGAACCGCAACAATGAATCCCGCCGACAGCCACACAACGGCTGAGGAATGGTTCCGGACTCTTTCCATCGCTCTCTTCTCCAGTGTCCCGCCGCGCACGTTCTCAATCAAGCGAGCCGACGGATTCCTTCGATACGCCGCGTGAGCTGACCGGAGACACGCAGATCCTTCATATAGAATTGAGCGTAAATGTTGAGGTTTTTGACCGCCGGCGAGTCGCACGGGCAGGCGCTGGTGATGACGCTCGACGGTATGCCCGCCGGCCTGACGATCGATATCGACGCGCTCAACGCCCAGCTGCGGCGGCGACAGGGCGGTTATGGCCGGGGTCGCCGGATGCAGATTGAAAGCGACCGCGCCGAGATCCTGGCGGGAGTCCGCCACGGCGTCACGACAGGCGCACCGATCTCGCTGCTGATTCGCAATCGCGACTGGGTCAACTGGCAGCAGACGATGTATGTCGAACGCGAGATGCCAGCCGAGGCCAGTGGCACCAAGCGCGCCGAGGTCACGCGGCCACGTCCCGGTCACGCCGACCTCGCCGGGGCGCTCAAGTACGGCCATGACGACATTCGCGACGTCCTCGAACGCGCAAGCGCCAGGGAGACGGCGGCGCGCGTTGCGGCCGGCAGCCTGGCGCGCCAGCTGCTCTCCGAGTTCGGAATCAGGCTGGCGAGCCACGTCTCAGCGATCGGCGACGTCGTTGTCCCGGCCGACCGCGTTGTCTCTTTTGACGAGGCTCAGGCCCTTCCAGATGACTCCCCGCTTCGCTGTGTGGACGCCGGCCTGCAGCAGCGGATGATCGCCTACATTGACACGGCCCGTGACGCGGGCGACACGGTGGGCGGGGCGTTCGAAATCATCGCCACCGGTGTGCCACCCGGCCTCGGGTCGTACGTCCAGTGGGATCGGAAACTGGACGGCCGGCTGGGCCAGGCGATGATGTGCATTCACGCAATCAAAGGGGTCGGCATCGGCATCGGCCCTGAGGTGGCGGTTCGTCCGGGTTCACGCGTGCACGACGAGATCCTGCCGCCGCCGGGCTCGGGAAGCGCCATCGCCCTTCGGCCCACCAACAACGCCGGCGGCCTGGAGGGCGGCGTCACCAACGGCGAAGACGTGCGGGTCACCGCCTTCATGAAGCCGATTGCCACGCTGATGAAGCCGCTCAGATCCGTCGATCTGAACACGCTCACCGACGCACCCGCGGCCATCGAGCGGAGTGACGTGTGTGCCGTGCCCGCGGCGGCGGTCGTCGGCGAGGCGATGGTGTCGTTCGTACTCGGCGACGCGTTTCTTGAAAAGTTCGGCGGCGACTCCATCGACGAGATCCGCGCGCACTACGCCGCCACCTCGGAGATCCTGCGCGCGCGCTTCCATCGCTGATCATGGGAAGCCGGGCGTCGCGATGATCCGCCCCATCCTCCGCTACGGCGAGAGCGTGCTCCACACGCCGGCGAAACCTGTCGGCGACGTCACACCCGAGATCCAGCAGCTCGTGGACGACATGATCCAGACGATGTACGCGGCGCCTGGCATCGGGCTGGCGGCCACGCAGATTGGCGTGGGGCTGCGGATCTTCGTGTGCGACATCTCCGCCGGACGTAACCCGTCCGATCTGATGGCGTTCATCAATCCGGAGTTCGTCGAGCGGGACGGGATGCAGCTCGAGGAAGAAGGCTGCCTCAGTATTCCCGGCTTCAACGCGACCGTGGCCCGCCCGTCACGCGCCGTCGTGAAGGGGCTGAACCGGGACGGCGAGGAACAGACCGTCGATGGCACAGGCCTGCTGGCTCGCTGCTTCCAGCACGAGATGGATCACCTCGACGGCACGCTCTTCGTGGACCGCCTGCGCGGGCTGCAGAAAGACCTCATCCTCCGCAAAGTACGTAAGCTGTCCCGAGCCGGGAAATGGTGATCGTGTTCTTCGGCACTCCGCGCTTTGCAGTGCCGTCACTCGAAGCGCTGATCGCATCACGCCATCAGGTGCCGCTCGTGGTGACCCAGCCCGACCGCCGCCGCGGCCGCGGGCAGAAAGTTACCGATTCTCCCGTCAAAGCAGCGGCCCGGGCGCACGGTATCACCGTCTACCAGCCTGATCGGCTTCGCGACCCCGAGGTTGCCGACACGCTGCGCACCTGCGCTCCCGATCTCGCGGTCGTGGCCGCGTACGGAAAGCTGATTCCCAGAGATCTCCTTCTGCTGCCCCGTCTGGGGATGATCAACGTGCACGCGTCGCTGCTGCCGAAGTACCGCGGCGCGGCCCCGGTGCACCGAGCCGTCATCAACGGCGACGAGCAGACCGGTGTCACGATCATGCAGGTGGTCGAGGCGCTCGATGCCGGCGACATGCTGGCCAGAACCATCCGCGTCATCGGACCCGACGAGACAAGCGAGGACGTCGAGAACGGACTGGCGGAAGATGGCGCCCGGCTGTTGCTGGAAACGATCGTCCGCCTCGAGGCAGGCACGGTGCGTGCTGAACCGCAGAACGCTGCGGTGTCAACGTACGCCCCGCGGCTGACGAAGGCGGAAGGCGAGATCGACTGGACGCTGCCGGCCCGTCAGATCCACAACCGTGTCCGTGGGCTCTTCCCATGGCCGCATGCCTACTCCTCGCTGGACGGTGCGCGGCTCATCATCCTGAGGACTCACGTCGGCGAAAACCGAAACACTCACGCGCCGGGCGACGTCGTCGATGTCACCCGCGACGCCATCGTCGTCGCGACCGGTCAGGGAACGCTTGCCATCACGGAGCTGCAGTCCGAGGGTCGCCGGCCGATGCCGGCGCGTGATTTCCTGGCAGGCCACCCGCTGCAGCCGGGAGCGAGATTCGGATCGCCTTCGCCGACACTCGGCTCCGGCGGTCCATGATCGCACCCGCACGGACGGCTGCCCTTCACGGCCTGCGTGCGGTCACCGCTCGCCGCGTCGACCTGCCGGCCGCGCTGGTCCAGGCCAGGGCTCACCTGACCGACGATCGCGATCGGGCGCTTGCCACGGAAATCATCACGGGCACTCTTCGCTGGCAGCGCAGTCTCGATTTCCTGATCGAGCACTTCGCTCATCGCCCCGTCGCAAAGCTCGACGCCGACGTGCTGACGATCGTGCGGCTCAGTCTGTATCAACTTCTCCACCTCGATCGCGTGCCGGCCG
>Ga0310890_10000481_pt1 | contig 13244 bp, 12 predicted proteins | sample T20D3metaG_FD_203751 | JGI IMG/M metagenome (GOLD analysis project Ga0310890, IMG submission 203751) | Lab incubated soil microbial communities from West Virginia University Organic Research Farm, Morgantown, WV, United States - T20D3 | ecosystem: Environmental > Terrestrial > Soil >... | reverse complement strand
TTATGGTAAGTGACAAGAAAAACCACGCTGCTATAACAATTAGAAAGAATGGATATGGTTCCACCTCTTTATTCAATAAAGGTAAAGGAGACAGAATTGGAATTCGCGGACCTTACGGAAATTCATTTTCATTTAACAAATCTCATACAAAAATTATTTTTTTGGGTGGCGGCACCGGACTTGTCCCACTCATAAGGTTACTTTATTACATAAAACAACATCAATGTAAATTTACATTCATTTTAGGTGCTAAGACTAGATCCGAACTATTTTTTACAGACTTGATATCTAAGTGGGCCAAAGAAAACAAAATTGACTTGCTTATCGCGACTGAAGACGGTTCCTTTGGAACCGAAGGTTACCCTACTGATATTTTAAAGGACTTTCTCATGATTAATAAAGACATAGATATCATTTACACGTGCGGACCCGAAATGATGATGAAAAAAGCTTTAGATCTCGCAATAAAGAATGGTATCCACATCGAGGCTAGCATAGAAAGATATATGAAATGCGGGATTGGAATTTGTTCAAGCTGTTGCATAAATGACAAGCTCGTTTGTGTGGACGGGACTATTTTTAACGAAATAGAGATTCAAAAACTTACCGAATTCGGGGTTTGTTACAGGAATAAATCTGGTATCCTTACTAAATTTTAAACGTAAGTAGATGAAATCCAGCTTGATTTTGAAAGACTCGGGAATACCTTAACCTGCACCCACAAAATTAGAATATATCCACTATCAATTGCAATAATTAAGATTTAGACAAAACGTGGTCAAAGTCCACTGTAAAGTAATTGTTTTTTGGGAGAATAGTTTTATATTCTAAATCAAAATAATTTTATATAAATTGTCTTCCATTTCGATTGCTTCTGATGATAAACATGATCAAAATCGGGGAAATAACAGCAACCAAAAATGGGTTACGCTTCATCATAACGGGGTATGCTTTCCACCCGAATACATATCTAAGAATTTGTCATTCAAAATAGATAAGCAGAATTACACACTAACGAAGGATCAAGAAGAATTGATCTATGCATGGACAAAGAAGAAGGACACTCACTACGTGCAAGATCCTGTCTTTCAGCAAAATTTTTTGACAGATTTCAAGAAATTGTTACCCAAGGAAATCCAAGAAGGTCTTCAAGACATTGGTCAATTAGATATGAACGATTTTATAACCTATGTTGATGGTGAAAAGGAGACAAAGGAACGAGAAAAATTAGCTTGGAGTAACCTGTCCCGAGAGGAAAGAAAAAAAATAGCATTAGAGAAAAAAAAAGAGAAAGAAAAATTAAGAAATTATTTCGGGAAAGCAGTAGTAGATGACATAGAGGTAGAAGTGGCAAATTGGTTAGTTGAACCTCCAGGGTTGTTTATGGGCAGAGGACAACATCCATTGAGGGGTAGATGGAAGCCTCGTGTCAAGCCCGAAGATGTCATACTCAACCTGGGTGAAGACGCAGCTGCCCCGGAAGGACCATGGCAAAAAATTATTCATGATCATAGCTCTACCTGGTTAGCATCTTGGATAGAAACGCTGACTGGGAAAAGAAAATATGTTTGGTTACACGATTCATCTGTAATCCGCCAAAATTATGACAAAGCCAAGTACGATAAGGCTCAAAACCTTGAAAAATATATTGACAAGATAGAACGGGAGATCGTGAGGAAAATGACATCAAATGATCATGATAAGAAGAAAATTGCCACTGTATGTTATCTCATAATAAAAATGGCGATGAGAGTTGGTGATGAAAAGGATCCTGATGAAGCAGACACCGTGGGTGCAACTACCCTCAGAAAGGAACATCTTAAATTCAAAGTAATTGACAAGAAACATAAAATATTAGAGTTTAGTTTCCTTGGAAAAGATAGTGTCCCCTGGCAAAAATCATTATTGATCGATTCTGATGACAAATTACTTTTATTTAACAACCTAAGTCTGTTTACAAAAAACAAGAAGGAAACAGATCCGATTTTTGATAATATTAACTCTATGAAAGTAAATACCTTTCTTAGGAATATAGACCCTAAAAATGTTCCCGGACTTACTGCAAAAGTTTTTAGAACTTTTATCGCCACAAATATTGTCAAAAAATCACTTAAAAATCCTCCAATTGCAGTGAAACCTGAATCAACTGAATTTGAAAAGATTTATGTTGCCAAATATGCTAACTTGCAAGCTGCCATAACATGTAACCACAAAAAGGGAATAGATCCAAAAAATCCAGCAAGTATTACATCGATTGCAAAATATGAGGAGTCCATGAAAAAGAAAATTGAGCTTATAAACGCCCTAAAGACAGACTTGAAGGGAAAGAATTGGAAAACAGAAAAACAGAAATCGAGATTGATTGAAAGGGTCCAAAAGCTAGAATTCCAAGTGAAGTTACAGAAAGAGACAAGGGAATATAATTTAGGAACTTCTTTACGAAATTATATTGACCCCAGAGTGTTTCGTTCGTGGATGAATATAGTTGAATTGGATTGGAACAGGATGTATACAAGTACACTGCAGAGAAAATTCCTATGGGTAGATAACATTACAAAAAAGGAATTAAAAGCGAACTTTGCTTTGTGACTATGGTCCATTGATTCATTCCATTCAAGATCCCTCACCTCATGAATAAAGACTGTTACTGTCATCCTCTCAATAGGGTTACTGCTATTTGCAGCAATAACCTTAACAAGATACTTTTTCTGAGAACCCAAGAGGCTGAGAATACGAACATCTTGAGTCTCCCTGGTGATTTTGTTAGGTATGGAGAAATGGCTGAAGAAGCTTTGCGGAGATCCATTTTTCATCAAACTACACTCTGTGTAGAACCCATTGAAATTTTGGGTATCTATTCAAATATCGACGACCAAATTGGATTACACGTCATCGAATCAGTATTCGTTTGTATTATTACAAATATTCCTGAAAAGGGATTGCAAATTGGTTCGGCTCAATGCGTGTGGGTGGACCGCGATCAAATTCAAAATATGGAACCTAGCATTTACAACATTAAAATTATTAAAGATTATTATTCATGGAGGATCCAAAAATCTACATTCTGGACCACCAAACCATAGAACCTGAACTATAAGGTAAAGCCTCTCATAGTAGCAATGGCTGATTGTGTCAGCTTAATGGTGAACGCCGATGCATTGTCAGACTGAACTTTTGAAAGTCTCTCCAAAAAGCTAGTCTTGTCTTTTCCTCTTTCAAACATTCCTCCGGACTCTTTTATACAAAGTGGAAATCGTTGTATCTTTATTCCATTTGAAAATAAGTAATCTATGAAATTTAAATAATTCTCAATATCAGAATAATCCCATTTCTTTTCCTCACACAACATTATCCATACATCGATTGAATTTTGAAAAAATGCCTTTTCGCGAAGCTCTTCTAAACTCAATATGATCATACTAGGTAGAAGGGATTTAAATTCTAATCTACAAATATCTTATCGTTAATTTGATACCTTGAACCAAAATCAGGTTTTATTCCAAGTGGAGTATAATCTCCAGACGAACAGGAGAAACATAATTCGCTCTTTTTCAAACCTATGCCTTTTGCGAGATTCACATTATCGTTATAACAAACTTCATCGGCTCCTATAAATCTGGCTACTTTGTTACCAATAATATCTAAATCCACTTCACTCTTTGCGACCTGAAATGCTATCAATTCTTCTTGTGATGGAAAATCAATTCCGGCGTAACATGGATATCTAATAGGTGGATACGTAACAACCATGGAAATTTTTTTGGCTCCTGCTTGTTTGACCGACTCAATTATTGCTTTAGAACTCGTTCCCCTTACAATGCTATCATCCACAATTATTACATGCCTATTCTCTATCATTTCTCTTATTGGCATAATATTTTGGTTGATTTCCTTTCTATCTTTAACTAAGGGTTCTATGAAGCTCCTCATCGAACCTTTCTTGCTATATCTATCCTTTAGCAAACCTTCTTCAAATGGTAGTCCAAGTTTTAAGGCATATCCTAAGGCTGCAGGTCTTGAAGAATCAGGCACAGGGATTACCACATCAGCATCATCAATGGGAAATTTGAGTGCTAAATATTCCCCTATCTTTTTCCTTGCAAGATAAATATTAATCCCTTCCATTATTGAACTTGGGTGCGCAAAGTAAGTGAACTCAAATGCACAATGCGCGTGATTACCAGATTCAGAAAATCTTTCGGATTTAAAGCCGTTCTTGTCTATTCTTATCAACTCGCCTGGTTCAATATCTCTCAAAAGAATTGCACCAACAGTTGACAATGCACACGATTCTGATGCAATTATGTAAGTATCAGTATCCTTATGTAATCCCAATACAAGAGGTCTAAACCCTTTAGGGTCTCTTGCAGCATATATTGTATTTGAGTCAGTTAGAAATGTAAAACAATAAGATCCTACCATCTCATTTTTGAGTATTGCCATTGCGGCCTTCATATCATCCTTCTTTTTAAGAATACTAACTAGCCTTTGGGCAGCAACTAGAGTATCTGTCATATTCTGTGGTGTAAAAGTACAGCCACCAACCATGGTAGAAAGCTGTTCAGCGTTTGTAATGGTCCCATTGTGAGCAATGCATAAATCTTTAACCTTTAATGGCTGTGCATTCTCTAGAGAACTTGAGCCAAAAGTAGAATATCTCACATGGCCGATCCCGATATTAGAAGAAAATTTTGTAATTAATTTATCAAATTCATTTGCCGAACCCGAAACCAAACCGGTTTTTTTAAAAGGTAATTTCTTTGGTACGGCAATACCCCATGATTCTTGTCCTCGATGTTGCAGTGATCTAAGACAATCTATCAAATAAGGTACTATGTTTTCTCCTCCCAAAGAAAATATGCCAACCACACCACAATTTTCATGAACCATTAGAAGACATATCTCCGTTATTCTTTCTATTTAATATTTAGACCACATACGGTGAAATGTTTTGTATCAGGTTTGCTAGGCAAAAAAGAAATTAATTAGATATGTTTTTCAAATAGATTTGGAAAGGAGCTGTGATAGGCTTGAGAAATGGTCTTCAACGAACTTTTGAAAATTGTTTTATCTTTATTTTTAATTATGCAAGTTCTATCATCTGAACTATTTCCAATTCTAGCATATGGAATTTTCATCTTTTTTAAGTATGTAATAATCATTGAATCGTGATCGGTTGAAAAAATGAATCGATTATGAGACTCTGAAAAGAGTAAATATTCTAATCGAGAGCATTTGTTTGGAATCTCGTCGACTGAAATTTTAAATCCGATATTACTATGAATGGCCATTTCCAGCATTGAAACTATTATACCACCCTTTGAGCAATCATGGACTCCATAGATTAGATCTCTGTCAATCAATTTTTTGATAGTCTCTATGATATTTCTTTGTTCCTCTAAATCAACACTGGGAACATCTCCACCAACAATATCCAAACAATATTCAAAATATTCTGATCCACCCATTTCATCTTTGGTTGTTCCGACAATAAAGATTGATTGGTTTGATAGATACATTGGATACTTTATCTTATTCTTAGCATCAATTAACCCTAACATTCCTATTACAGGGGAGGGTTTTATTGGACCAGAGTTAGTTTCATTATACAAACTTACCTTTCCACCGACAACAGGTATGTTCATGAATTTGCAGTAATCTCTAATTCCTCTAATTGTCTGTAAGAATGTCCAAAAAATTTCTTCATTTTCAGGATTTCCAAACTGTAAGTGATCAACTATCCCTATTGGGCTGGCCCCCACACAAGTAATGTTTCTAAGGGATTCAGACAAACATCCTATTATGCCCCTGTAAGGATCTAGATAACAATGTTTTGAGTTACCGTCTAGTTTAAAACTCAGGAATTTATTATCGTCGAGTTTGATAACTGAACTATCAGATGCCCCTGGTTTTGAAACCGTTCTAACTCCAACCTCATGGTCATACTGCTCATAGATCCATTTGCGACTGCATATGGAGGGGTTAGATAACATCTTAAATATCATTTTCTTGATGTTGATTTGAGGTTTCGGTTCTCGAAACGATTTTTGAATTGATTCAAGGTAAGCCGGCTCCTTAGATTTTCTATTCAACAAGGGGGCGTGAGCGATAATTTGTGCAGGCATACAAGCCAATTCGTCACCTTCTCTAATAACTGAGAGATTCAAGTCATCAGTCACATGTCCTATTTCAGCATAATTCACATTATGTTTGTCAAAAATCTTGAAGAATTTGTTTTTCTTTTTCGAGTTGACGATATATAACATGCGCTCCTGCGATTCTGAAATCAAGATCTGTGCATCCGTCATGTCCTTTTGCTTTAATGGAATAGTGGATAAATCCACTAGAAAGCCCTTTTTCAAATTATCAGCTGTTTCAGACAAGCAACAAGCCAATCCTCCACCTCCAAGATCTTTCATGGTCTTGATACAATCGTTTTCTATCGCCTCTAATGTAGCTTCCATGAGCACTTTTTCTAAAAATGGGTCTGGTATCTGAACCGCAGACCGGTTATCTTCATCTAAATTTTTTGAAGCAAAAGAAGCCCCATGAATTCCATCCACCCCTGTAGCATTTCCACCCAAAATCAGAGAATCTCCTTTTCTTGCCTTGTTAGCAACAAGATTGCCAAGTTTTGTATATCCGATTGATGCGACATCTACTAAACAATAATTATCAAATGACTGGTCAAACTCTACCTCTCCGCCGACTGTCGGGACCCCTATACAATTACCATAATCTGCAATGCCCTTAACTACGTTTTTTATTAACCATCTATTCTTTGATTCAAATTTTGAATCCTTGTCGACTTGACCGAACCTTAATGCATTAAATAGCGCAATTGGACGGGAGCCCATTGACAATATGTCTCTAAGTACGCCTCCTACCCCCGTTGCTGCACCCCCATATGGTTCCACCGCCGATGGATGATTGTGACTTTCGATGTGAATAGTGACTACATAACCATTACCTACATCTATTACTCCCGCATCATAACCAGGGCCAACTAGCACATAATCACCATTCATTGGTAATAATTTAAGATGATTTTTAGAAGATTTATAAGAACAATGTTCAGACCACTCGGCACTTATGATATACTGCTCCAATTCATTTGGTTTCCTGTGCAGTTTCTTTTTTAGATAATTATATTCTTCTGTGTTAAGGATATTCATCTTTAATTCCTAATTTCTACTTAAGATAGTTAATCATAGACTTAAATATCAATATGGAACTTTGATCATAACCAGCAGGGATCAAATCTTTGTCACTACCTCTTTCTGGGTGTGGCATCATTCCCATAACATTTCCTTTTTCGTTACAAATGGCTGCTATGCTGTTTAAAGAACCATTCGGATTATGTTTCCAATATTCTAGAGTGACTTGATTTTTTTTCTTAATTTTGTTATAGGATTTATCATCGACCACGAATCTACCCTCACCATGCGCTATGGGGAGAGAAATCCTCTGATTTTTATCATACAGATTTGTAAATGGAGTATCAGTATTGGTAACAATCACATTCATCCATTTACATATAAAATTCAAAGATTCGTTGACTATCAGTGCACCAGGGAGTATTCCAGATTCAACAAGTATCTGAAATCCATTACATATTCCCAATATTGGAACATTATCGTCTGCTAGTTCCATTATTTTATTCATGATGGTGCTGTGTGCAGCTATGGCACCAGCTCTTAACCTGTCCCCATAAGTGAATCCCCCGGGTATTATTATACAGTCAAAATAATCAAAAGACGATTTGTACCAGATATATCTTGCGTCTACATGCAGAATATTATTCAAAATATGATGAATATCGCGATCACAATTACTACCTGGAAAAACCGTAATCCCTATCCTTACCAATAAGGATATTAAAATTATATTTTATAAATTCCTATTCTTTTGGATATAAATTAAGCAATTATTATTGTTTTATGATAATTGCATTAACAATACCATCTTGTCCGGGTCTTGAAACAACCTTAGCTAGACCCAATTCGGTCTCTAGAATTGAACCTTTGGTAACTACACCTCTTCTTGTATAATCTTTATTTGCAGGATTCTTGTTGACCCTAATTATCTTGACCCTAGTTGTTTTCTTGGTGTCTTGATCATTTACATTTGCATATTCGGCAAACTTAAATGCAACTTTAACATTATTCCCTCGAACCCTGCGAATTACATTCTTAGTATCACCTACAGTTGGTTCGTTTGGGTATCTATCTATTTCATATTTCCTTCTAGTTCGGTTGGGAATTATTCTTCCTCCTGTTAATTTTCTGCCTCCCAAATTTTCGATAGATTTACGCACAGTTCAAATTTGGCAAAACTATAATTAAGTGTTTTTCTTTGAAAATCCTGTTGGATTTATAAGCAAGCTTTTTTTAAGCACTGTTAAATCGCTAATTCCAAAATAATTCTTAAATTTCGTTGTGGTTGTATAAATCTTGAGCCTCCCTGAACTTTTTTGATTAATAAACTCCAAATCTTGTAATTCCTTCAAGTGTGTATATACTTTGGAACCCCTAATTTCTACTAATCTCTTACTGGTAACGGGCTGTTCATAAGCCACATAAGATAGTGTTTTCATTACGGAATTAGAAATCTGAGGCTTATTGGAAAACTTTTTAATTATTGGAGCGTAACTGGGTTTCAGCTGAAATACGTAAGTACCGTCCTCCAGCTTAGCTATCTCCAGTGCTTTGAATGCTACTCTAGTCTTGTTGATAAGTTCATTCAAGAGTCGCTTAATTCTCTCTCTAGAATCTATCCCCGAGGCTATCACTATTTCATCAATTGTCAGGGGGCGCCCAGCAGAATATAACGCTGCCTCAATGCGAGCTATAATTTCATCAGGTGGTAATTTGGTCATCTACTTTTCCTCCAATCTATTTTTGGGAGCAATTTTTATCCAAGTTGATATCTTATCTGTTGATTCAATACTTTCCGTCATCTCTGTTGAAGAATCTAAATATTCTATTCCATTATTCAGGTCAGTAAATCCTGTGATAATTTCTACCTTATCCTTCATGCTAAGATAAAGCATAGCAATGAAGTATCTAGCAATATCAATTCTGTCTAATCCACTCATCATTTCATTAAAATTTATTTCTCTTTCATTTTCTAGTCTTATCATAATCTTTTGTTCAAATTCCTCTATTATTTTTTCAAATTTAATCAAATAATGTTGAAAGTCTATTACTTCGACAGGTTCCAGATTTAGACTAGTTCTCTTTACAACTGGATTAGTAAGGTCGGTTATCATCGTCTCCAGTATAGAAATTAGATCCTCTAATGATACTGGATATGATAATTCTTTTCTAAATGGTAAGGTAAGATTAGAAATCTCTGGGATCGGAGCCATTTCAATAAATTCCTTTTCCCGTTCAGATACAGTTTGTTGATCTTTATTCGCAATTTTTTCTAATCGAAAGATAGATTCTACCTTAAGTCTATGAATCAGTGTTGATGTTAAAATCGCCACACCGCATACTCGTAGGTCCTTATACGAAGATTTAGTTAATGTAGATAACAATGTCTCTAAGAGTTTAACAATATTAATCTGCCAAACATCATTCCTTCCTATCAAAGAAGGATTAAAAAGTAAATTCAATGGGGGCTGAGAAATTTTTTTCTTGGTAGAAATTTGATCCAGTTCAATTTTTTCATCAACCATGCTATTGTTTCAGGAGTAAGCTATATTTTATTATATTCTATAAAAGCAAGATCATACGAATTCGTAATTATACAAGATGGATTCTCCTCGGTAATTCTCGAAGGTACTTTATTTTAATAATCAAACCCAGGGAGATGATTTTTGCTACTTCTAAATAGTGGTTCTAAATGTTTTCCAGGTCTCTTAAAGAATTAACAAACTACAGGTTTCTATATTGTTGCCTTAGGTTGAAAGAATTCAATCCTTCTTTTTCATATCATTAGCAGTTTACCTAATCCAAGCTTTCCACAAGTACTCTAGAATAAATACAGAATCATTTGTAAATTAATATGCATTATTGGTACGGTTGTATCGATACTCCACAGAATGAATATGGAAAAGATGTTGCAAAATTTACAATTATCACAGATAATTTAAAAATAATAAAAGACAATGGTAATAGGATCCCTGACAAATCTTGGATGCTGTACTTGTTAGAAATTTTTAATATCCAACATTTTGCAGTGGAACTGAACTTAATTTGCCAATTCGACAACCAGGATTATTTTGAGGCAATTTTTAAAGGTCATAATCAATATCGATTTGCTAAAGTCTTACCACAAATAGGACACTTATACCATAGACAAATCAATTTTCTAGATAATGACTCAAAATTGGAATTTTATTTAAAAGATCTCAATTCAAATGAGGATGAAAAATTTTCTCTTAGAGTGGATCGAGAACAGTTTGCTTTTCAGTTTCATCAAAGCTTTACTGGAGTAGAGTGGTGGAATAGAATCAGTTATTCCCCATATCCGATTAGGTATGAAATTGAAATTTCAAATTTAATGTATGGGTATAATGACAATTTGTATGATCCGACTTCACAGTTGTATTTTCCGATAGGTTCGATATATGAAAATAAAGATGGCACTATTCATTCCTATCCTGCAAAACTCCATGATATTACCCGGAGAAATGGCTGCGTTTGTTATTTAGTAAAATAACCATGTTTTCTTTTGTCTTTATCTAACAATCTATTGATAAATTAGATTTTAATGAAACCCGAATTTGGAATTCTTATATCCTCAAACGCTTCAGGATGAACAATCTTGCTTAATATTTCTATTCCAATTACGATTCTAGGACTAGGTTTACTGAAAAATGCACTAGAATTTACGATATAGATTTCCTTTTCTCTATTTGCTCTTAATGAATCCCACTTTGAATCTTTTATCTTTTGATATTCTTTCTGGGTCCTAGTAATATCAAACCCGCATGGCATTAAAATCACCTTGTTTGGATCCAACTGTGCTATTTTCGTTGAGTTAATTTGGTGGGAATCCAAACCGCCCTGTCCATTTAAACCCTTTGCTCCAACTATATCTAGCATTTCAGGTACCCAATGCCCGGCAACATAAAACGGGTTCAGCCAATCTAAGCACAAGACCTTGGGTCGACTATCAAAAAGGTGTTTCTTGACTGGATCATGTAAAATCGACTTTATTTTGTTAATTCTTTCCTCAAGCTGAGAGGTAACCTTAAGAGCCTCTTGTTCTCTGTCTAATTCTTTACCCAAAACTATTATACTTTGAAATATTTCAGAAAGGCTCGAAGGATTCAGTACTAAATTACGAGGTTCATATCCCAAGATCTCAACAGTTCTCTGTATTTCCTTATCAAAAGGTGCACACACTGAGCACATGTTCTGACTAATTATCAGATCTGGTTTTATTTCCCTTATTTTATCTACATCAATCTTGAATAATGGCTCTTTTTTGAATGACATTTCCCTTACTTTCTTATCTATATCTGAACTATCCAGTTGTTCAAAATCTATTGATGGTTCAATTATCTTTGGTATTTGTAGAGCTCTTTTAGGATAATTACATTCGTGAGTAACACCTTTTAAGATATCATCAAGTCCTAATTCAAAAATAATTTCAGTTGCACTCGGTAAGAACGAGAGAATTCTAGAGTAAGTTGTCAAGGAATTTGTCCTCTTAATGATGCCTACCTAAACATTATGAGTTCCTTCTACTCAATGATGTTTGTGCAAGATATACAAGCTTTTGAAAAAGTCAATAGTTACTTTTGAATTAAGTTTACTTGAGCCATTTGCTCTATCAGTAAAAGTGTAGGGAATTTCCTTAATCTTTATAGATTTTGACTTTACTAATATCTCTAGAAGAATCTTAAATCCAGAAGTGTTAAATTCCATTTTCCTTACGACATCTCTTTTTGTTACAAAAAAACCGGACATTGGATCTGATACATTAGACAATCTGAATAAGAGTCTTGATAAATTTGTGGCAAATTTGCTATAAAAAATCCGCTTTGAAGTCCATCCTACTATTCTACCACCCTTCAAGTACCGTGATGCAATTACTAGATCACACCTAGAATTTCTGATCTCCTCGATCAAACTATTGATATGTATTGGTGTATGTGAAAAGTCAGCATCCATTACTATAAGATAGTCACTAATCGAAGATTTAAATCCCTCATATATGGCTGATATCAAACCTGACCGCTCTTTTCTCTTTACTATCTTTATAAAAAAGCTCTCATCATGAAGGGGATAAATAAAAAAATGCTTATGCGACTGAATACCTACTGTATCACGTATCTTGTATAAATTGAATCCTTTTTTTTCATCAAAAGCTTCAATTATCTTATCAACAGTGCAATCTGGAGAATTATCATCAATTATGACTATCTCATAGCACCCTTGGGCTTTTACGCAGGTATAGATGGAATTTACTAAATTAACTATATTTTGTGATTCATTATAAGTTGGGATAATAATTGAAAATAAGGGAGGATTGTTAAGTTTCTTTATCAGGTCATCCTGAGTTTTTCTACATATTATATTTTCGTTCATCTTTACATCCCATTTCTTGAAGTCTCTTTCGAATTTCATTCCAAAAGTAAATATATAAATGTATTACAATTGGATCCTAGAAATTCTACAATTTAAACCAATTTGGTTGTACCGATTTGGAAACTATCTATTATTTTATTGATATTAGGAAGGAATTTATGGAATTCGTCTGTTTGAGTGGTAAAAATAATCTTAAACAGGTCTGTGTTATTTCTAATCATTATTTCTTTTGATTTGGTAGGGCCCAAATTTGAATAGTAAGTGTATATGAGGTCCTTTCCGAAAATCTTGGAGGAATTCATGTCATTCACTGAACTCAATTCAAGGTTCTGTAAGTTATTTGCCAGGTAGTTATTTTCATCAACTAAATCTACTTTATGAAATCGTTTTCATCATATTTTGTAAAAGATAAGTTGTCGCCTCTTTCATAATGATAAATATCGACTCTTTCCAAATAATGATCTAGAGGATTATCTTGATTTGATATAAAAGATACCTATTTAGACCCAAAACCTTATTCCAACTACTAGGATATTTTAAGATAAACCCTTATTGAGACCGATAAATAGATTCTTTAATGTTACCCGAAGGAATATCTGTTATATTTTTTGTATAAATCTTGACACCAGAAATTATCTCATATATTGTTGGAATGTAACCAAAGTAACTATCTGGTGTGGTACCAAACGAATTAACATA
>Ga0310890_10000478_pt1 | contig 13272 bp, 11 predicted proteins | sample T20D3metaG_FD_203751 | JGI IMG/M metagenome (GOLD analysis project Ga0310890, IMG submission 203751) | Lab incubated soil microbial communities from West Virginia University Organic Research Farm, Morgantown, WV, United States - T20D3 | ecosystem: Environmental > Terrestrial > Soil >... | reverse complement strand
GTCGTGGCGCTGAAGGTCGAGGACGCGCCGGCGACCCGATCCGAGGCCGACTACAACTTCGTCGCCAACGAGATCTTCGTGACGTTCGCCACCGTCCAGCGTGACGAGCCGGCGAAGCTGTTCGGCACCTTCAGGACCACACGGCGCGTATCGGCCAAGGCGATGACCTTCGACGGCCTGGTGAAAGTCCTGGAAGAATCAGAAGGAATCGGGCCCGCGGATTATGCAGACGAAGGCATGATCCAGTACCTGCGGACCGAGCGCGTCATCCCGCCGTACCAGACCAAGGGGTACAAGCTGATCGAGCTGCTGCGGATCTACGAATCGAAATAAAACGCCGTCACTGACCTTTCAACGAGAGGAGGTAGGTGACGACGTCGGCCAACTCTGCCGGCGACAACTCCTTCTCATAAGACGGCATCGTCGACTTCGTGGATATGGTGTATTCGCGCAGCTCAGACTTGGTCAGCGAGAACAGACGACCTTCTTCGTCGGTCAGCTGAACGGTGTAGGTATCTTCGTTCAAGCGCCGGCCGTTGATCGTACGTCCGTCGCGGGTGACCGCGTGAACGGGCCGGTTGATCGGCATCATCTGGCTGGTCGGGTTCTTGAGCGATCGCTCGAGCGATCCCGCGCTGCGGTTCGCGCCGACGTCCGACAAATCGGGCGCCTTCCGGCTGCCGACGTTGTCGACCCGATGACAGCTCAGGCACGCGCCTTTGCCTTCGAACACCGTCCGTCCGCGCGCCGCGTCGCCATGCTTGGTCGAGCCGGCGTCGAACGTGTTCATGTTCCGCAGATACGCGACGATGCCGGTCAGCTCGGTCTGGTCGAACTTGAAGGCCGGCATGCCGGCGTTCGGGAACCCGGTGGTGATAACGGTGCGCAACTGCAGGTCGTTGGCCGCGTTCCGGAACTTGCCGCTCCGGAGGTCGACGCCTGCCACGCCGTCGCCGCTGTCGCCATGACACGCCGAGCACTGTGCGGTGTATAAACGCGCGCCGTATTCGATGTCGGCACGCGTGTAGTCGTCGGGATGACCTTGAAGCGTGGGGTTCTGCCCCGCGAACAGCAGCACTGACGCCGAACATGCGATGCCGAGGCAGACGAGTGATGCCGTCCACAGTCTCACGAGCGAAGTTGTTGAAGACATACGGGCCTTCTTATGAAGTACGATGACGTCTCATGCGCTCTGGCTCGAAAACCGCCGCCCTCAGCCTCGCATATCTGCTGACGGTCGCCGTCCAGGCCCTGCCCGCCCAAGGCGCCGGCGATGCGTCAGCCGGCAAGAGTCTCTTCGAAGGCAAAGGGCGCTGTTTGAAGTGCCACGCGGTGAACGACGCCGGCGGCAGCCTGGGTCCCGACCTGAGCTGGATCGGGATTCTTCGAACGCCGGAATCCCTCAAGCGCTCGCTCGTCGATCCAGCCGACCAGATTTCCCGGCGCTATTTTACGTTGGTCGTGGAAACCAGGGACGGTAAAAAGTTCGAGGGCCTCGCGCTGAACGAGGACGACTTTTCCATCCAGCTCCGCGATACGCAGGGAGAGCTCCGGTCGTTCCGCAAGGACGATTTGAAGGATCTGCGACGGGAGCCCCGCTCGCTGATGCCCGCATTCGGCAAGGAGCTTTCGCCGGCCGAGGTCGATCACCTCGTTGCCTATCTGCGCACATTGCGAAAGATGTGGACGCTCGAGCCGGGCACGTCCGAGCGCGAAGTTGCGCCCACGACCGAGAACGTGCCGTTCTTCAACCGGGACGATCGAGACAAGGACGATCGGCCGGACGAGCTCCTCGGGGCCCTGCACATCCAGCCCGGCGCATCGGTCGCCGATATCGGCTCGGGCACCGGGTATTTCACGTGGCGGCTGGCCGAGAAGGTCGGGCCGCAAGGGAAGGTGTACGCCGTGGACGTCCAGCAGAGCATGCTGGACGAGACCAGAAAGACGGTCGAAGTGCACAAATTGACCAACGTCGAGTACGTGCTCGCGACCGATAACAGCCCCCGACTATCCGAGCGATCCATCGATTTGGCCTTCCTGGCCTATGCGTATCACGAGTTCGCCGAGCCTCAGGAGACAATGCTGGCTATCCGCCGGGCACTGAAACCCGGTGGGCGGGTGATGATTCTCGAGTATGCAAAGGAGAGCAAGATTGCGCCGGCCTCGCCCCTCCACAAGATGAGCTTTGAGGAGATCCGGCGGGAAATCGAGCCGTTGGGGTTTGCGATCGATCAGCTCCTGGACTTCCTGCCGGTGCAACATGGCGTGATATTCGCAATAAAGTGAGTCGGCTAAGCGACCGAAAAACTGAGAGATCCAGGTACCTGGTGTGAGAGATTTGTGTCGCTTGTAACCTCGTTGTTGACCGCCATCGTCCGTGCCGACGGAGACGCCCTCGTCCTCCACGCCGGCGAGCGCCCCTATGTCGTCGCGCCGACCGGCCAGAGCGAGCTGGCGTCGCGCGCGCTCACCCTCGACGCCATGCGGGGCATGCTCAAGGAACTGCTGCCCGCCGACGCGCAACATACGCTGGTCGACATTGGCGCCGTACAGCAGGAGCTTGCCCCTCCGAGCTTCGCCAGGGCCGAACGGTTCACCGTGATCGCGGCCCGTGGCGGCGACGACATCTGGATTGAGATACGCCGGCACCGCGCGCCCAAGGTGCCGAAAGTCGTCGTCGCGGCGCCGGTCGTTGCGGCAATGCCTGCACCAGCCCCGCCCGTCGCGCCAGCCGAGGTGGCTCCTCCCAAGGACATCGTCACATCGATCGAGGTGGCGGTACCGGCAGAGGTCGCGATGCCGGCGGATGTCGCGGCACAGGATCACCAGGAGCCCGCCGAGCCGGAGCCCGCGTTCGAGCTCAGTGCGCAAATCGATACGCCTTCAATCGAAGAGGTCGAGGAAGAAGAACTCGAGACGAGGCGCGAGCCCCAACCCGAGCTCGCGCTCGAGGCGCAGGCCGAGGCCGAACCCGAGGTCGAGGCCGGGACTGACACCGAGACTGACACCGAGACCGAGACCGAGACGTGGAACATCGAGCTCACCAGCGAGGATCTCGATGTCGCCACCGAAGCTCTCGATGTCGAGGCCACACTGGATCCGAACGTAGAACTAGAACCGAACCTTGAACTGGAACCGAACGTAGAACTGGAACCGGAACAGGAACCGGAACCCGAGTACGCAGAGACCTCAGAAGTCCACGAGATCTCGCTGGACGCGGATTTCGCGTCGATGATCGTACCTCCCACACCTGAAGTGGTCGTCGAGCCCGCGGCCGTGGTCGAACCGGCACCGGCTGCGATTGTCGCGCCGGATCCGACACCTGAACCGGTGCCAGAGATCGCGGCATCGCGCCCGGAACCGGCGCCGGTTCCCGTCGAGTCGAAGCGCCCGATCGGTCCGGTGGAGGTACCGGCCCCGGCCAGCGTACCGAGGACCGAGGTTCACGAACCCGAGCCTCGTTCAGCCGTCGTGCTGCCGCTGTCGCGCCCGTACGTCCGCGTCGATCAGCCCGCGCGATTTTCACCGCCCGACTCGCCGGGCATCGATCGTCTGCTTCGCATCGCTGCCGCGCGCGGTGCGTCGACGTTGTACCTGATGTCGCAGGCGCGCCCGTCGATTCGCGTCGACGGCGAGATTCGACCCATCGATGGCGAGGCCGCGCTTGGTGAGCCCGACGTCGAGGCGTTGATCCTCGACATCATCCCGGAGCGGAATCGCGAAGCCCTGCGCAGCCAGGCCGGCACCGAATGGATTTGCGACGTCCCCGACGTCGGACGCATCCGCTGCATGACGTTCCGCGATCATCGCGGCGCCGGCGGCATCTTCCGCATGATTCCGGCGCTGGCGATCTCGGCCGAACAGCTGGGCCTGTCGCGCGAGATCCAGGGGCTGTGCGCCGAGGCGGAAGGGCTCCTGCTCGTCACCGGTCCGCGATCGAGCGGCAAGTCCACGCTCATCGCGGCGTTCGTCGATCTGATCAACCGCACGCGCAGCGATCACGTCATCACGATCGAGAATCAGATCAAGTTCGTGCACGAGAACCGCACCTCGCTCGTGAGCCAGCGCGAAGTGCGTGGCGATCGCAACGAGTTGCTGCTGGTGGCGCGCTCGGCCCTGCGCGAAAACCCCGACGTGCTCGTCATCGAAGACTTCGGATCGCCGGAAATCGTCACACTGGCGCTCGAGGCCGCGCAGTCGGGCCATCTCGTCATCGGCGCGCTCACCGCTCACACGGCGACCGACGCCGTCGATCGCATCATCGACGAGACGCCGCCCGATCGGCGTCAGAAGGTGCAGATGGGGCTCGCGGAGAACCTCCGCGGCATCGTGGCGCAGGTCCTGTTACGGAAGCCCGGTGGCGGAAGGGTCGCCGCCCGCGAGGTGCTTCTCAACACGCGCGCGGTCTCGAACGTGATCGCCGAGGGTAAGACGTCGCAGCTGCCGATGGCGATCGACAGCGGACGGAAGCACGGGATGGTGGCGCTGAACGATGTGCTGGCGGCGTTCGTCCAGGGGGGCGTGGTCGATTCGCGCGAGGCGTATAGGCGCGCTGCAGACCATCAGGGATTTCTGGCGCTGCTCAAGCGTCAGGGGATCGATACGTCGTTTGTCGAACGCCTGGCGTGATGCGCGAATTCGAGGATTGGCAGACTGTCAGAATCGCAGATTGATTTTCCAGTCCACGAATCTGCGAATCTGCGGATCTGCGAATCGTGAGGTTGCTCCTAACGTTCGACGAACGGGCCGAGCTCGTCGAAGAGCGCCTGCAGGACATCCTCCTCGCTCAGCGCGTCCACCGGCGTTCGATCCTTCACCGGCCGCTCGTGCTGGATCACGCGCCGGCCGCGGGTGCGGCTGACGCGCAGGGCGACGAACGGGTCGCCCTGGGACGTCTCGAGCGCGAACTCGATGAAGTCGTCGGCGGATCTCGAGGGTGCCATGCGCAGGCCGCCGTCAGGCGTGAAGACGGTGAAACTGTAGCCCTCGGCGCGGAGCGTGTTGACCAGCATCTGTACGAGCGGGGTGGCCGTCGATTCCAGCAGCGTGCGGTACGCCGCCGCCGCTTCGTCCAGCTTCACCCGGCGTTCTGCGGCCTGCTTGCGGCGGTTGTCGATGAGCGCGCGAACGCGCTTTCGAAGTTCGGAGGTCTCGATAGCGAGCGGCTTCGGCGTCATGATTGGTATGCACATTCTACTCAGAAGAAATGGCTGACGATCCGCTGCTGCGCGTGTCGCGCATTGCGGCGGGAGAGTTCGTCATGGGCGCCGACGACGGTGAGGACGACGAGCGCCCGCGCCACCGGGCGTACATCGACGAGTTCGCGATCGGCGTGTGTCCGGTGACCAACGCCGAATATGCGCAGTTCGTCCGCGAGACGCACCATCCGTCCCCCGCGATTCGCACGCTGCCGATGATGGTGTCGGGGCAGTCCGAGGCCGATTTTCGCGCGCTCGCCGCCGCCTATTTCTGGAACAACGGCACGCCGCCAGAGGGGCGCGAGCGCCACCCCGTGACGCTCGTGGGATTTGACGACGCCACAGCGTATTGCGCCTGGCTGGCGAGCAAAGCCGGCAAGCCGGTCCGGCTGCCGACCGAGGCCGAGTGGGAGCGCGCCGCCCGGGGCGGTCTCGACGGCAAGCGCTATCCCTGGGGCGACGCGCTAGACCCGGCCTCCGCGCATTTTCTCCCGCAGACGGGCGTGAAGGCCGAGCGCGGTACGGCGACCGTCGGCAGCTATCCGGTCAACGGGTACAACCTGCACGACATGGCCGGTAATGTGTGGGAGTGGGTGGCCGATTGGTACTCGCCCAACTACTACGAGCGCGCGCAGTACCTGAACCCGCAGGGTCCCGAGAACGGCCTCATGCGCGTGGTTCGAGGCGGCGCGTGGGTGAATGCAGACGGCCGCTACCTGCGCTGCGCCTACCGTCACAAGATTCCGCCCGACAGCTATTCCTACAGCATCGGCTTCCGGATTGCGTTCTCGGTGAAGTGAACCGGGAAATCTAGGAGAGATCTTCCAGAAGATTGCAGATTCTAGCTTCCAGATTTTAGATTCCCGTTTCCACAAGGGTAAACTGGGCAGATGAAGTCCATGTTTGTGGCGGCATCTCTGCTCGCGGCAACCGCGCCGGCCTTTGCACAAGCGCCTCCTCTGCCTCTACCTCTGCCTCAGCCAACCATCATCACACGGGGGCAGGCCATCGTCACGGCCAGGCCGGATCGTGCGTTCGTGACGGTTGCCGCCGAGTCGCGCGCACGTGTGTCGGCCGACGCGCAGAAGCAGAATGCCGCGGCGATGACGGCGGTGCTGCAGAAGATCGAGCAGGCCGGCGTGCCGAAAGATGCGATTCGGACGACGGGGTACGACCTGCGCCCCGAGTTCGATTACGCGAACGGCAAGCAGACGTTCCGCAATTTTGTCGCGCACAACTCGGTCGAGGTGAGGCTCGACGAGATCGATCGCGTCGGCACCGTCATCGACGCCGCGGCAGCTGGTGGCGCGACCACGATTACCGGGATCCGGTTCGACGTCCGCGATCGCGCCGGGCTCGAGCGCACTGCGTTGCGACAGGCGGTCGCCGATGCGCGTGCGCGCGCCGATGCGGCGGCCGCGGGCGCCGGCGCGACCGTCGATCGCGTCGTCCGCGTCGAGGAAGACGGCGTGCCTTTTGAGCCTCCGCGGCCGATGATGCGGATGGCGGAAGCCAGCGTCGCCGGCAACCTGCCGACGCCGGTCGAGCCCTCGACCATCGAGATTCATGCGCGGGTCACGCTGACCGTGTCGATCCGCTGATGGCGACGGCGGAACCCCCTTTTCAGGCGATGACAGCCGACGAGCTGGCACGCGCCAGGCGCACGTTGATGCGGCGCGATCCGATCCTGGCGCCCATCATCAGGAAATACGGCGCCTGCGCGCTGAAGACCCGTGAAGGCGACGTCTTTTGCGGTCTCGTCGAAGCGATCGTCTCACAGCAGTTGTCGACACGCGCCGCCGCGACGATTTATGGCCGCGTCCGCGCGCTCCTGCCGAACGGTGGGCCAACGCCCGAAGCGCTCCTGTCTTTGCCGGATGATGCGCTTCGCGGGGCCGGACTCAGCCGTCAGAAATTAGCCTACATGCGGGATCTCAGCCGGAAGATGCTCGACGGCTCAATAAATACACAGGCGCTTTCGAGCATGAGTGACGACGAGATCGTCGCGGAACTCACGAAAATCAAAGGAATTGGGCGCTGGACGGTCGAGATGTTGCTCATCTTCCGCCTGACGCGCCCCGATGTTTTTCCGGTTGGCGATCTTGGTATCGTGAAGGCGATGCGAAAGACTTACAACCTTCGCGGCACCCCGAACGTCAAACGGTTGCACGCGATTGCCGAGCGATGGCGTCCGTACCGTACCGTGGCGTCCTGGTACCTGTGGGCCAGCCTGGAGAACAAGAAATAGAAAGTGGAAAGTAGAAAGTAGAAAGTAAGAAGTAGGAAACGACACCATGAAGAAATCAGCCACGCTGCTCCTTGCTATCTTGACGGTCGTCTCGCTGGGCGCGCAGGCGCCGGCGAGCGATGTGCCGAAGCTCGACATCGAGAAATACACGCTCGCGAACGGGCTCGAGGTCATCCTGTCCGAGGACCATCGCGTGCCGCTCGTGGGGATCGACGTGTGGTACCACGTGGGCCCCGCGCACGAGGCGCCGGGTCGTACGGGGTTTGCGCACCTGTTCGAGCACATGATGTTCCAGGGCTCGAAGCACATCGAAAACGATGCGCACTTCAAACTGCTCGCGGGAGCCGGTGCCAGCGGCGTGAACGGCACCACGAACTTCGATCGCACCAACTACTTCGAGACGATGCCGTCGAACCAGCTCGAGCTGGCGCTCTGGCTCGAGTCCGATCGCATGGGCTATCTGCTCGAGAAGGTGGACCAGGCCAAGCTGTCGAATCAGCAGGATGTCGTTCGCAACGAGCGGCGTCAGAGCACCGAGAACCGGCCGTACGGGATGGTCGAAGAGGCGATGTATCAGGCGCTCTTCCCGAAGGGACATCCGTATCACGGCGTCGTTATCGGATCGCACGAAGACATTCAGGCCGCGAAACTGGAAGACGTCCAACAGTTTTTCCGCCAGTACTACGCGCCGAACAACGCCACGATTGCGATCGCCGGCGACATCGACAAGGCGGCGACCAAGAAGCTCGTCGAGAAGTACTTCGGCACGCTGAAACGTGGACCGGGGGTTCCTCCCGTGAAAGTCGACACGCCGCCGATCGCTGCGGAAAAGCGGATGGTGGTGGAAGATCGCATCGAGCTGCCGCGCATCTACATGGCATGGCTGACGCCGCCGTTCTTCAAGGACGGTGACGCCGACGCCGACATCGTCGGCGGCGTGCTGGGCCAGGGACGCTCGAGCCGGCTGTACAAGAAGCTCGTCTACGAAAAGCAGATCGCGCAGAGCGTCACCGCGTATCAGCAGTCGATGGTGCTCGGATCGGTCTTCGCCATCGAGGCGACCGCGCGGCCCAATCACACGCTCCAGGAGCTCGAGGCGGCGATCAACGAAGAGCTCGACGCCATGCGCGCGAAGGGACCGACCGGCGCGGAGATCGAGCGGGTGCGCAACGTCCTCGAGACGCAGATCTTCAGCGGCCTTCAGCTCGTCGGCGGATTCGGCGGCGTGGCCGATCAGCTGAACTTGTACAACCATTACCTCGGCACGCCCGACTACCTCGCCCAGGACGTTGCGCGCCGGCGGCGCGTGACGCCCGAGAGCGCGCGGCAGTTCGCGCAGCAGTATCTCGGCACGAATGCCCGCGTGGTCGTGCAGGGCATGCCCGGAAAACAGGTACTGGCGCCCGAAGTGCCCAAGGCGGCCGCTCAGGCGGCCAGTGGAGGACAGCCGGTCTCGATCAACGCCGAGGAGCTGTGGCGCGAGAAACAGCCCGGGGCGTCGGCGGCGCGCGCGGTGCGCGTGCCCGTGCCGCAGTCGTTTCAGTTGTCGAACGGGCTGACGGTGATCGCGCTGCCACAGACCGGCGGAGTGCCCGTCGTCTCGGCGAGCCTCGTGGTTCGCAGCGGCAGCGACGCGAATCCGATCGAGAAGCCGGGCCTTGCCAGCTTCACCGCCGCGCTGCTCGATCAGGGAACGGCCACCCGCACGGCTCCGCAGCTTGCCGACGAAATCGCGCAGATTGGCGCGTCGCTCAATACAGGCACGTCTCGCGACGCGTCGACGATCTCGACCGGCAGTCTCAGCAGGAACTTCCCGGCGGCGCTGTCGCTTCTCGCAGACGTGGCGCTTCGGCCGAGCTTCCCCGCGGAGGAGGTCGAGCGCGTGCGTGCGCGACGGCTGGCCGATCTGGTCGAGCAGCGCGGCAATCCGGTCCAGATTGCCACGAACGTGGCCGGCCGCACGCTCTACGGCACGCACCAGTACGGCTTCAGCGAGACCGGCACGGTCGAGTCGAACAAGCAGCTGACCCGCGACGATCTGCAGGCGTTCTGGCGTCAGAATTTCGTGCCTGGTAATTCCGCGCTCGTCGTCACCGGCGCCGTCACGCTGGCCGAGGTGCGCAAGCTGGCGGAAGCGTCGTTCGGGAGCTGGCCGAAAGGCACGGCGTCGCCCGCGAAGCTCGGCACGCCGTCGACCTCTGCGCCGCGCCTGGTCATCGTCGATCGGCCGGGCTCGCCGCAGACGCAGTTGCGCGTGTCCACATTCGGCGTGCCGCGCAACAGCCCCGACTACGTGCCGGTACGGGTCATGAACACGATTCTCGGCGGGATGTTCTCCAGCCGTATCAACATGAATCTCCGCGAGGAGCACGGGTACACCTACGGCGCGAACTCGCAGTTTGTGTTCTGGCGCAGCGGCGGCCCGTTCTCGGTCAACAGCGGCGTGCGCACCGACGTCACCGCGCCGGCCGTGCACGAGATCATGATCGAGCTCAGGAAGATCATCGACACGCGGGTGACGCCCGAAGAGCTGACGCTCGCGAAAGACGCCATCACGCTGCAGCTGCCGGCCTTGTTCGAGACCAACGATCGCACGGTCGGCAGTCTCTCGACGCTCTTCACGCACGGGTTGCCGCTGAGCTATTACTCGAATTTCTCCGAGCAGATTTCGGTGGTCGACGCCCAGGCCGTGCAGGACGTCGCCCGGAAGTACCTCGTGCCGGAGAAGTTCGTCGTCGTCGCCGTCGGCGATCGATCGAAGATCGGTGCGGAGCTCGAAAAAGAGCTATCCGCCACCGCCGACGTCCGAGACCCTGATGGCGTGGCCGTCAAATAGCACCGGGTCCCGGAACCGATATAATCGGTTGTTTCGATGGGCGTGCAGACGACAGACAGCGGGCCGGGGCGGGCGGAGTCGGTGCTCGACCTGATCGGCAACACTCCGTTGATCAGGCTTCGAAAATTCGAGGCCGGCCTCAACGGGGTGGAGTTGTACGGGAAAGCCGAGTGGTTCAACCCGGGCGGGTCGGTCAAAGATCGTCCGGCCGGCAACATGGTGCGCGAGGGCCTGAAATCGGGCGCGCTCCGTCCGGGCAAGATCCTGCTCGACGCGACCTCTGGCAACACCGGAATTGCCTACGCGATGATCGGCGCCGCCAAGGGTTTTCCCGTCAAGCTGTGCGTGCCTTCGAACGTCACCGTGGAGCGCAAGCGGCTGCTCCACGCCTACGGGGCCGAGCTGATTTTCACCGATCCGATGGATGGCTCCGACGGCGCGATCCGCGAAGCGCGCAAGCAGGTGGCGGCCGATCCCGAACAGTATTTCTATCCCGATCAGTACAACAACGACGCAAACTGGCGGGCTCATTACGAGACGACCGGGCCCGAGATTCTCGCGCAGACCGGCCGCCGTATCACGCACTTCGTGGCAGGGCTTGGCACGAGCGGCACGTTCATTGGCACGGGCCGGCGTCTGCGGGAAGCCAATCCGTCGATCAAGCTGATTTCCTTTCAACCCGATTCGCCGCTGCACGGCCTCGAAGGGCTGAAGCACATGGAGACGGCCATCGTGCCGGGCATTTACGACCCTTCACTGGCCGACGAGGATATGCGCGTCGCAACCGAGGACGCGTATACCATGGTGCGCCGCCTGGCGAGGGAAGAAGGGCTTCTGGTCGGCATTTCCGGCGGCGCCGCGCTGGCGGCCGCGCTGAAGGTGGCCAGAGACGTCCGGAATGCCGTGATCGTGACCGTTTTTCCCGACAGTGCCGACAAGTACATGTCCGAGCGGTTCTGGAACGTGCCCGAGTAGGGATCCCGCGACCCCGATTTCATGTCTGAATCATTGAGGCTCATGCCTGGCATTGCGGACGCCATCCGGCGGCACGGCGTGGAGACCTACCCGAACGAGTGCTGCGGCGCGCTGATTGGCGCCGACGGCGTCGTTCGGCATGTGGCGCCGCTGCCGAACACGACCGAAGAAGGGGCGAGGCGGAGGTTCCTGATCAGGCCGTCGGACTATAAATCCGTGGAAGGGGAGGCGACGCGGCTTGGCCAGGAGCTGCTGGGGTTCTACCACTCTCATCCCGATCATCCCGCGCGTCCTTCGCAGTACGATCTTGACCACGCGTTTCCGTTCTTCTGGTACGTGATCGTGTCGATTCAACAAGCCCAGCCGGAGAAGATGACGGTCTGGCTGCTGGCCGACGATCGCTCGCAGTTCCGCGAGGCGCAACTTCAGGAGTAAGGCTCGAGGATTGAGGCTCAACTGGAGTTGAGCCCACAGTGAGACACTTATGGCGAACAAGATTCTGATTCCGACTCCACTCCGTCCGTTCACCGGGAAGCAGGATGCCGTCGAGGTCGATGGCGGCACGATCGGCGAGCTGCTCGTCAACCTGACGACGAAGTACGAAGGGCTGAAGCCGCACCTGTACAACGAGCAGGGCAAGCTGCGGAGCTTCGTCAACGTCTACCTGAACGACGAAGACATCCGCTATCTGGAAAAAGAGAAAACGGCCGTGAAGCCCGGAGACACGATCAGCATCATTCCATCGGTGGCGGGAGGTAACGGAACCAGAATCTAAAAACTGGAATCTGAAAACTGGAATCTTCGACGAGATCTCCAGGAAGATTTTAGATTCTAGATTCTAGATGCGGATTTCACTTTATGTCTCTGACTAATGACGAAGTAAAACGCTACAGCCGGCACCTCATCATGCCGGAAGTTGGTGTGGACGGGCAGGAGAAGCTCAAGGCCGGCAGCGTGCTCTGCATCGGCGCGGGCGGGCTTGGCTCGCCGGCGGCGTTGTATCTGGCCGCGGCCGGCGTCGGCCGCATCGGCATCGTCGATTTCGACGTCGTCGATTTCAGTAACCTGCAGCGGCAGGTGATTCACAGCACGCCCGATGTCGGACGATCGAAGCTCGCGTCGGCCAAGGATCGGCTGCTCGCGCTCAACCCGCACATCACGATCGACACCTACGAGACGGCGCTCTCGTCCAAGAACGCGCTCGATCTGTTCCGGCCGTACGACGTCATCCTCGACGGGACCGACAATTTTCCGACGCGCTATCTCACCAACGACGCGTGCGTGCTTCTGGGGAAGCCGAACGCGTACGGCAGCATCTTCCGGTTCGAAGGACAGGCCTCGGTGTTTGCGACCAAGGACGGGCCCTGCTATCGCTGCCTCTATCCGGAGCCGCCGCCGCCCGGACTCGTGCCGAGCTGTGCCGAGGGTGGCGTGCTCGGCGTGTTGCCCGGCGTCATCGGCACGATTCAGGCCACCGAAGCGATCAAGCTGATCATGGGGATCGGCGAGCCGCTCATCGGCCGGTTCCTGATTTACGACGCGCTCCGGATGAAGTTCCGCGAGCTCAAGCTCAAGAGAGATCCGGACTGCCCGGTGTGCGGCACCCATCCGACGGTGACCGCGCTCATCGATTACGAACAGTTCTGCGGTGTGGCGCCGGCGGCGCCGGAGGTGACCGTGAATACTGCAAGCAGTAGCGAGACCGAGACTGACGTCAAGGAGCTGAAGCGCAAGATCGACGCGAAGGAAGACTTCTTCCTTCTCGACGTGCGCGAGCCGAACGAGTTCCAGATCGGCCGCATCCCGGGCTCGACCCTGATTCCGCTTGGCGAAGTGCCGCAGCGGGTGAGCGAGATCCCCCGCGACAAGGAAATCGTGGTCCACTGCAAGATGGGCGGGCGGAGCGCGAAGGCGGCGGCGTTCCTGCGGCAGCAGGGTTACAAAAACGTAAAGAACCTGAAGGGCGGGATTCTCGACTGGTCGGACAAGATCGACCCGTCGGTGCCGAAGTATTG
>Ga0310890_10000476_pt1 | contig 13275 bp, 8 predicted proteins | sample T20D3metaG_FD_203751 | JGI IMG/M metagenome (GOLD analysis project Ga0310890, IMG submission 203751) | Lab incubated soil microbial communities from West Virginia University Organic Research Farm, Morgantown, WV, United States - T20D3 | ecosystem: Environmental > Terrestrial > Soil >... | reverse complement strand
GCTTTGATGCCCGGAGCAACTTGAAAAGGTTGGTTGTATTTAACGGGGGTTGCGAGCGGTTTTAGTTTGCGAACGTCAGCTTCTTCGAACAGAGGTTCGAGTAGAGGCAACTTCTGTTGCGCACGTCTTTTGTTCTGCCGTTTTAGATCCTGTTTCTGTAAGGAGAGACTGTCTTTCAGAATCAGCGTCGCAATATCTAACGTTGGGCGCGTTGCATAGATTGGACCTTTGTAACCCTTGCGGGTCAGCAGAGGTAACCGACCAATGTGATCCAGGTGACCGTGAGTGAGTACGACGGCATCGAGTTTTCCACCTTCGAGTTTCGCGTCGCGCCGGTTCTTTGCGCTCTCCTCTTTTCGACCTTGAAAAAAGCCACAATCGACCAGGATGCTCGCATTGTCAGTGACAACGTGGTAGGCGGATCCGGTTACGTCGCCGGCTGCTCCGTGGAAATAGATCTTCATCGTTTCTCCTCTAGTACGGCCAACGCCACTCAACTACATCAGGCCTGTCGATTCCGAATTCGTGGGCATATCGCCGGCAGTCGATCTGCATGTTTCTGAACTTCTCTTTAGCATGCGAGCCGGTAGACTGAAGTCTTCCGACGCGGTCGATCACATCAATCGCCAGGGTAAAACGATCGATCTCGTTCTCGATCGCTAGTTCCATGGGCGTGTTGATGTTCCCGCGCTCCTTGTAGCCACGAACATGAAGGTTGGGATGATTCGTCCTGTTGTAGGTGAGTTTATGAATTAGCCAGGGATAGCCGTGGAAGTTGAAAACGATCGGCTTGTCGGTAGTAAACAAGCTATCAAAATCGCGGCGAGATAAACCGTGAGGATGCTCCAGGTCCGATTGCAACTTAAACAAATCCACCACGTTAATGAATCGAATCTTCAGATCATCAAACTCCGCGCGCAGCAAGGCAGTGGCGGCCAGGGCTTCCTGTGTTGGAATATCGCCGGCACAAGCGATCACCACATCAGGCTCCTGGCCTTGATCGTTACTCGCCTGCGCCCAAATGCTGATTCCTTTTGTGCAGTGTGTGATTGCAGTGTCGATGTCGAGATACTGCAAGTGCAACTGCTTGTCACTAACGATGACGTTGATGTAGTTCTCGCTGCGCAGACAGTGATCGGCTACCGACAAGAGACTGTTGACATCGGGCGGCAGATAGATGCGTGTAACTTCAGCTCGTTTGTTGACAACTACGTCGAGGAATCCCGGATCCTGGTGCGTGAAGCCATTGTGATCCTGACGCCAAACAGTCGAAGTGATAAGCAGGTTCAGTGAAGCGATTCGCCGGCGCCAGGGTAGTTCATTGCAGATCGATAGCCACTTGGCGTGCTGGTTGAACATCGAATCGATGACGTGGGCGAAGGCTTCATAGGTTGAGAGAAAACCGTGACGGCCGGTGAGAAGATATCCTTCCAGCATGCCCTCGAGTGTGTGCTCACTAAGCATTTCAACGACACGCCCGTCAGTTGAGAGTTCTCCACCGTCACTATCTTCAGGAAAGTATTCTGCGAGCCAGAGTTTTTTGCTTTCTTCGTAAATCGCATCGAGCTTGTTCGAGGTGTTCTCATCCGGGCCAAAAACCCTGAATGAATTCATGTTCGACTTCATCACGTCGCGCAGAAACCTTCCCAGTGGTTTTGTGTTTTCTGCCTCGACAAGGCCTGGCTTATCAAACTTTTCCGCGTAAGCTCTGAAATCAGGCATACGCAGATTCTTTTTTAGCTGACCGCCATTCGCATGTGGGTTGGCCCCCATGCGACGGTTACCCGCTGGTGTTAACGCTCGCAGTTCGGCGCTGAGCTGGCCATCCTCGTCAAATAACTTCTCAGGTTGGTAACTGCGCATCCACTGGTCGAGCAGCTTCAAATGCGCGGGATTCTTTTTCACGCCCGCCAGTGGAACTTGATGCGCGCGCCACAGACCTTCAACTTTTCGTCCGTCAACCTCAGCAGGCGCGGTCCAACCCTTGGGGGAACGAAGAACAATCATGGGCCAACGAGGCCGTATCACTGTTCCGGAACTTCTTGCTTGTTGTTGTAGTGTTCGAATCGAGCTGATGCACTGGTCGAGTGTGGCTGCCATGGCCTGATGCATCGTTGGCGCATCGGATCCTTCAACGAAGTACGGCGTGTAGCCATAGCCCTTGAAAAGATCTTCCAACTCTTCATGACTGATGCGCGCAAGAAGAGTGGGATTATTAATCTTGTAACCGTTCAGATTGAGAATTGGTAAGACTGCACCATCGCGAATCGGGTTCAGAAACTTATTGATGTGCCATGAAGTCGCGAGTGGTCCAGTTTCCGCCTCGCCATCGCCGACAACGGCTGCAACAATTAGATCCGGATTATCGAACGCGGCGCCGCACGCGTGCGATAACACGTAGCCTAGTTCCCCGCCCTCATGGATGGATCCAGGAGTTTCAGGAGTGCAGTGGCTGCCGATCCCTCCCGGAAAAGAAAAATCCTTGAAAAGCCTGAGAAGCCCTTCCTCGTCCTGGCTCTTGTCCGGATAGATTTCAGAATACGAACCTTCCAGGTAAACAGGCCCTAACACTCCGGGAGCGCCATGTCCCGGTCCGGCCATAAAAATCATGTCGACATCAAACGACTTAATGACCCGGTTTAGGTGGGTATATATAAAGGACAGGCCCGGGCTCGCCCCCCAGTGTCCCAACATGCGGTTTTTGATGTGATCGGCCTTCAAAGGCTCGTTTAGGAGTGGGTTCGCTCGAAGGTAGATCATTCCCAACGCGAGGTAATTGCAGGCGGACCAGAACGCCTGGGTCTTGCGCGCTTCGTCTTCATTGAGCGGCGTGCCCTGTATTGTCGAGCGCGCGACGCCGTAAGCACTGAGATCATTGACCATCGACTTCGTAGGAATCATCGAGTTCTCCGAGTGGTAATCAGTAGCGTTTGCGGTAGCAAATGGGTCTAGTTCGGCTTTGCCGGCAAGTCACATCTAGCTCGAGTCGGAAGTATTTTGCTTTCGTGTTGGTTTGTGTGACTTCGTGGATCGTCTTTGTTTTACTGGACAAACGGAACAATCCACGAAGTCACACAAAACTAAACACGAAACTCGTTACGATCGAAATCGACTCTTGAGGCAAAGCTCCTTAGCCCAAGTAGTCCGCGGCCATCGGCTATCGCTGACGGTACTGAATATGGCCCAAGCAGCGTGCGGCCATCGGCTATCGCTGACGGTACTGAATATGGCCCAAGCAGCGTGCGGCCATCGGCTATCGCCGACGGTACTGAATATGGCCACACAATGGATTTACAAACAGGGCTCACGAGCTCGCGTTGAAGTGGAGCCGTTACCCTCGCAACGACTTCATGTATTCCAACAACGCTTTCGCTTGTTCGGCATTGATACCCTTCGCTTCGTAGCCGGGCATGTTTGGCGGCTTCTCCATCTTCTTTCCCTTTAGAATGATTTGGACGTGTTCATCATCTGACTTGGCCGGGTCAAACTTCTTCTCGGCTTTGGCCCCATGACACGCTACGCACTGCTTATATTTCGCAGCCGCATCAAATTGTTTTGCGGTACTAGTGCGTGCTCCTGCCGACATGACGACTATTAATGTCAGTGCGATTGCGGTCGCGATCAATACCGACAGCCTTTGTAATCTGTTCATGTAACTTGCTCCTTTGTATAAGTGCGGTTCGTTCGCTATTCCTTCCGGCCAATGTAGATGCGCAACGAGGTATAGGGTAGATGCGCGTGATAGTTCTGCGGTCGTGGTCCAACGATCGCGCTCTCGTTGTAGTTGTAGTACTGGTAGCCGACGTTCCAATCCACCCGCCGGTGAAGTCTGAAGGCGAGCCGTGCTTCGGGCGATTGATAAGTATTCGGGTATGACGAGATGAGAAATCCGGGTGTGCCAACTGGATCGGCGAGGCGAGTGCCCTGACCGTTGTCGTCATTAATTCGATACGACGCGAAGAGAGTTAAGCGGGGGGCGAGTTGCGCAGTCACATCCGCAAAGAAGAAGTTATTTCTGACGTAATAGATACTTTGGCCGCGAGGATGCTGAATGCCGTTGAAGAAGTATTCGATTACGGAAATGCTGTTTATCCAGTTGTAGTTGTACCCGAAGTTGATTAGGAGTTTCGGGTTAACCGTCCAATCGAGGGATGAAGTAAAGATGCGCGACTTCGTGCTGACTCCGAAATCTGCTAACGACACGCCGGCGATTTCCGAAGGATTGGCGTTGTTTCTCGTGATAACGCTTACGTTGAAAACAAAGTTGTTGCGGGGTGCATACCGCGACTTGGCGCGGATGTTTGTGTAATCGTAGTTGCCAATTCGGGAAAACACATTGTCGGCGGTTCCCTTCTCGGCGTCGAAAAAGATCGTCCAATTACTTGCCGGCCGTGCTTTGAATCCACCAAAGACTGCGTGCGTGTTGTTCTCATCCAAATCGCTAGATGAGCTGCGCGGCGGCGGCGGTATCGCGCCATTAGAGCCGAGATTGAATCCTTCAAAAAACTCTGCGATACGGCGATGCCCGTAGCGATAGCCGAAGTGCAATGCATTGCGGGCGTTGAACTGATAATCACCTTCGACGGTGTTTTGATATTTCCGATACTCGGTTCTCGTGTGAGCGTCGAGATTACTAAAGCCGATCGTGTCAGTTACTGATGTTGTTCCTGAAGGGCGCGTAAGCGAGAAGAAGTCGGACAATACGGCGTCGCCATCAATGTGGAAGTCTTCGACGCGAAACGTATTTGAGATCCTGAACCGGTCGGTAATGAGATACGTTAAGCCAATATCTCCAACCCAGCTCGGACGGTTGGAGCTGCCGGTGATGTTGTATTGACCTAGATTGAGAGTGTTTGGAGTCGACGGCAGAGGTCCTGGTGGCCATCCGGAAACTCTGGCGTTCCAGTTCGTACCACTGTAGTTCTCAATAAATGTGAAATCTGAATCCGTGTTGCTGTAAACGATTCTGCCAGTGATATCCAGCCTCTTGGCGACGAGCGTGTGAAGACTCGCGCGGGTGAAGTCGACACTGCCTCGTGATGGTTCATGGTGGAAGAAACTGGTGAGTTGCCCCTTTGCTGGATCGAGATTGATTCCAGGTGTGTTTCCCAGATCGGTGAAGGTATCGTCGCGAAAACGACGGAATCCCTGGAGGAAGGTGTAGTCGATTGGACCAACTGTGCCATCCGCTCCGAAACGCCAATCGTCAGCTCGCGATTTGAGATTCAGAGGATAATTAAAGTCGTTTCCGCCGACGTGATAGTTAGTGAACGCTGGTCCGCTGTATCGTTCCGGGGAATAACCAACCGAGAATCTAATCCATCTGTTCTTCGGCAAGAGGGTGAGATCGAAATCTCCCATCTTGGTTTCGGTGTTGAAGCCATGTTCGCCAGTCAACGGCTTCGGTGGCACACTAAAGCTCGCCGGTGAAAAGGACCAGTTCGGATTTGCGAAGTTATTAAGAAACCTGAAGTATTTGAACTTCCGATAGGTGCCATCGAAGCGATACCACTTTGGCAGTTCAAAGCTGAGTCGGAGTTGACCGCTGGGATCTGCGCCCCAACCAGTCGCCGTCACGAGCCCCGTTTCAAACAGTCCGCCTCCGTTTTTTGATCGGACCAGGAAGGTGGAATCAAAGAGACGCGGGCCGGCTCTGTAATTCAAATCACTCTGATACTTATTGTGATCGCCGGCAACCGACAAACCTCGATACCCAAACTCAATACTGGACGTGATCATGTAGTTGCCGGCATCGTCTCCGGGTTGAACAGGAGTTGTGTCGCTGTTGGAGTCAGTCGCCTTCTTGGGAGTTGGGGAGGCCGTGGGCTGTTGCGCTTTAACCAGTGAAACTAATACCAAGAACGTCAAAGCTAACGCGACCAATGTCGATGTCGTTCTCTTTTTCATAGCTGCCCCAACGAGTTCAAGACGTTACTTCACCTAAAGAAAGCCGGGTGTGACCGCGAGCCGTGAATCTTGACGTGACAATTCGTGCAACTCGCATACTGCACATTCTGGTTATGCGTGGGACCAGCGGGCTCGTCTGCGCCAACGCCGTGGTCCACGCTGTGGCACGTGAGACACAATTGGTTGACTGCGCTGAATCTCAATAGTCTCGGGTTGGCCGATCCGTGCGGTGTGTGACACGCTGCGCAACCTTCCGTCTTCAGTGGCGCGTGTTCGTAGGTGAACGGACCCTGCTTGTCGGCGTGGCACTTGATGCAAGCCGCATCTGCGCCTGTCGCGAGTCTTGATTGTTTTAGTTCGAAACCGCCGTGCGGATTATGGCAATCACTACACTTCATCACTCCTTCAAGAACCTTGTGATGAAACGGCTTGTTGAAGTCGGGCTTCACTTCCGCATGACAGCTCACGCAGAGTTGCGGTTCACCGAGCTTCAGGAGATGAATCGTCGAAAAATCGGGCTTCTCCGCATTAGCGCGGCCGATGAAAGTAATCGACTGAGCGATGTTTTTCGTGCCGGGGAAAGAATGCGATGAGTGACAATCGGTACAGCCTATATCGTTGCGCCAGTGTTCACCTCGGCGGAAGTTGTTACGTTCTTCCTTCCCTGCATGGCAGGTAAGGCATGTTTCCGAAATCGCTTTGGCGGATTTGTTCTTGAACGAAATGATCTTTGCCGGGTCGCCGTCTTCAGTGTGCGCTTTGCCTGGACCGTGGCAAGCTTCGCAGCCGGTCACTTTGTTTTTCCAACCGCTGATATTTACAAGTTTTGCATGAGAAGTGTGCGAGAACGCTTTGAATTGGTCCTCGTGGCAATCCTTACAGGCGTCGCTGCCTACGTAATCAGACTGGGAGCCAACCGGCAGCGGGGTGCCTGGTGAAGAATCCATTTTGGCGGAGGCGGGAGACGGGCTCGTTGACTCGAGTCCCATCATCAGTGCCATTACCAAGCCAGAGAACAGTAGTGTCTTGAGCAGTTTGGCCGGCGTCAATGCGAGCTTCCTCCTACAACCCGCGTTATTTGGTGGTCTTGGTCATTTTGGGACAGTGATCGACTAAACGACACTGGTAATTCATACAGGCGGCGCGTTTCCATTAATGGAAGATTCGATAAGTGGCCCTTTCATACGCGGTCGGATTCGGGATGCGCTCGAAACTCAAATTCCCACGCATTTCTTCGAGCGATTCCCACTCGTTGACAGCCATCCATGCACCGATTTCCGCACGCAACGTTCGCAAGTGACGCGGGCCGTTTTTCAGAATGCAGGAAACCAACTGCATGACGCTCGCTCCTGCCATCGTTGCTTTGACCACATCAAGAACAGTGTGCACGCCGCCCGAGATTGCAATGGAAGCGTTGACTCTGCCCGCCAGGACTGCCGCAGCTCGCAATCGCAATTGCAGTTCTGAAGAGTCAGACAATTCCAACGACCGTACAACCTCTAGATCAACGACATCGATATCGATCTTGTGAAAGCGCGTAAAGACCACGATGCCATCGACACCTACTGCATCAAGCCTACAACCAAAGTTGGCAAACGCAGTGAATAGCGGAGAAAGTTTTGCGGCGATCGGGATCCTAATCGCTTGCTTCACTTCACGGACCGTCTCAATCATCTGATCCTCAACTTCCGCTGCGCTGGTCGCTACATCACTCGCCGAATGGTAGAGATCCAGTTCGATTCCGTCAGCCCCGGCTTGCTCAAGAAGACGGGCGTAGGAGATCCAACCACCCGTGCTGGCTCCGTTGAGCGAAGCAAACACCGGCATATCGACTGCTTGCTTCACCCGACGGAGATGCTCGAGATACTCCTCGGGACCGAGCGCCACTTCAGGATCGGGGAAATAGCTTCCCGCTTCAGCAGACGATTCGCCGTGGCTCTCGCTATTGAAGAACGCATCCATCTGTTCGGCTGCGATGTCGTCTTCATAAAGCGAGCGCAAGACAAGGGCTGCGGCGCCGTTGTCCTCGAGTTCCTTTACCATGTCGAGATCGTTGGTAAGCGAGCTAGAGCCGATAACTAAAGGATGTCGTAACGGAATTCCTAAGTACGTCGTTTCTAGATTCATTTGTTTTCGACACCATCTCCGTTTCCGGAAGCGGATTCTTCCTTGCTTCCATTGCGAGGGGGCAACTTGATCTGCGCGAGCTGTTGGTAACCCGAGTAACGCCGATCTGCCGCGGCTTGCGCTTCTTCGAGGAACTGTTTGAAGCGCGCGGGATCTGCTCGCTCGATCATGCGGAAGCGCGACTCGTTCCGCATGTACTCGCCGACTTTTGGTTTGGGTGGGCCATAGTCAAGATTAAGTGGCGCTTCGCCTTTAACCAGGCGGCGTGGATCGAACCGATAAAGCGGCCATACGCCTGATTCAACGGCCAACTTCTGTTGCGCCGCTCCGTTTGCCATGTCGTAGCCGTGTGCAATGCAGTTACTGTAGGCGATGATCAACGATGGACCGTCGTACGACTCCGCTTCGACGAAGGCCTGCGCGGTCTGGGCCATCTTCGCGCCAAACGCAACACGCGCGACGTAAACATGGCCGTACATGTTCGCGAGTAGCCCGAGGTCTTTCTTCCCAATCATTTTTCCACCCGCTGCAAACTTCGCCGAGGCACCGAGTGGCGTAGCTTTCGACTGCTGACCACCCGTGTTTGAATAAACCTCAGTGTCGAGAACAAGGATGTTTACGTTTTTCCTGCTGGCAAGAACGTGATCCAGGCCACCGTAGCCGATGTCGTATGCCCAGCCGTCTCCGCCGACAAGCCAAACACTCTTTTTAACCAGATAGTCTGCGAGGAGATCGAGACGTCGCGACTCGGCCGATCCAATTGCGGCTAACTTTTCGCGAAGCGCCTTAACACGCTCGCGTTGTAAAGCAATTCCAGCCTCGTTCTCTTGATTCGCGTTGAGCAATTCACCGGTGAGGACATCACCGATTTGCGGCGTGAGATGTTGGACGAGCACGCGGGCTGCCTTTTCGTGAGCATCGAGTGCGAGTCTGAAACCGAATCCAAACTCGGCGTTGTCTTCAAACAAGGAATTGGACCACGCCGGGCCTCGCCCATCTGCGTTCGTCGTGTATGGTGTTGTCGGCAAATTGCCACCGTAGATCGAAGAACAACCGGTAGCGTTGGCGATGAGCAAACGGTCGCCAAAGAGTTGAGTCAGCAACTTGAGATAAGGAGTTTCGCCGCAGCCTGCACAAGCGCCAGAGTATTCGAACAACGGTTCGAGAAACTGCGAGCCTTTGTGATCGAGTCTGACAACATCGGCGCGATCGAGTTCAGGGAGATTCAGGAAGAAGTCGTAGTTAGCGCGCTCGTTATCGCGGAGCGGCGCCTGCGGCTCCATATTGATTGCTTTGTGTTTGGGATTCGTCCTGTCCTTCGCGGGACACACGTTCACGCACAAGTTGCAGCCCGTACAATCTTCCGGCGCTACCTGAATCGTGAACAGTTTGCCTTTGTATTCTGGCGCGCGGTAATTGGTTGATTTGAAGGTTGACGGCGGTGAAGCCAGTGATGCTTCGTCGTAAACCTTCGCGCGGATTGCCGCGTGCGGACACACCAGCGCGCATTGGTTACATTGAATGCAAACCTTCGAATCCCACACAGGGATCTCGAGTGCGAGGTTGCGCTTCTCCCACTTTGCCGTGCCGACCGGCCAAGTACCATCGACTGTGAATGCACTGACTGGAAGCAAGTCGCCTTTGCCGGCAAGCATTACAGCAGTGATCTTCTGTACGAAATCCGGTGCTTGCTCTGAGACGATCGGTGGACGTGTTCGCGTCGCACTCGGTGTGGTTGGAACTTGAATCTCATGCAGTTGTGCAAGTGCCTGATCGACCACCTCACAATTTCGGCGCACTACTTCCGGGCCCCGTTTGCCATATGTCTTCTCGATCGATTCTTTGATGTGTGCGATGGCTTCATCGCGAGGCAGGATTCCGCTGATCCCGAAGAAGCAAGTCTGCATGATCGTGTTGATGCGACCGCCCATTCCGACTTGCTTCGCCAGCGCGTATGCGTCGATAGCGAAGAAGCGTATCTGCTTCTCGATGATCTGCTGCTGCAATTCACGCGGCAGCCGATCCCAAACACCCGACGACTCGCCTGGCGCGTTTAGAAGAAAGACAGCGCCCGGCGCGGCATACTCAAGTACATCAATCTTGTCGATAAACTCGAATTGATGGCACGCAACGAAACCAGCGCGGTCGATCAAATAAGCGGAACGTATCGGACGTGGACTGGAGCGCAGGTGTGAGACGGTAATCGCTCCTGACTTCTTCGAATCGTACACAAAGTAGCCCTGAACAAATTGCTCGGTCTTCTGACCGATGATCTTGATCGAGTTCTTGTTGGCGCCGACAGTTCCGTCGGCGCCGAGACCGTAGAACAACGAGGTCGATACGTCATCAGCTTTCGTTCTGAACGCCGGATCCCACGCGAGCGATAAGTGTGTAACGTCATCAACTATGCCAAGCGTGAAATGTCGACGCGGCTTGTCTTTTTTCAGTTCATCAAAAACTGCCTTGACCATCGCGGGCGTAAACTCTTTCGACGACAGTCCATACCGACCCGCGACAACGCGTGGATCTGTCTTGAACGGAGGATCTGATCCGGCACGCGCTTCACCTAACGCGGTCATCACGTCGAGGTAGAGAGGATCACGCGCACCAGGTTCTTTTGTGCGATCGAGCACGGCGATGCTGCGCGTGGTTTTCGGCAGCGCCGCTAAGAAAGCTGATTGATCGAACGGCCGATAGAGCCGCACCTTCACGACGCCGACTTTCTCGCCCGCGGCGACCAGCTCATCGACTGTCTCATGCACCGTTTCTGCACCCGAACCCATGATCACGATCACCCGCTCTGCGTCGCTACTGCCTTCGTAGTCGAACAATTTGTATTGACGACCTGTTCGTTCACCGAGAGCACGCATCAACCGCGAAACTATCTCGGGACACGCGTCATAAAACGGATTCGCTGCTTCGCGCGCCTGGAAAAACACATCAGGATTCTGCGCCGTGCCGCGGATTACAGGTTTGTCTGGCGTGAGAGCGCGTTGACGATGCCCCTCAATCGCTTGTTCAGAAATCAGGCTGCGCAGGTCGTCGTCGCTGAGTTGATCGATCTTCGCAACCTCGTGCGATGTGCGAAAGCCGTCAAAGTAATGAAGGAATGGAATGCGTGACTCAAGACTTGCAGCATGCGCAATCAAAGCAAAATCGTGGACTTCCTGGACCGAGTTCGAGCACAAGAGCGCAAATCCCGTTTGCCGACAAGCCATAACGTCGGAGTGATCGCCGAAGATCGACAGAGCGTGTGTCGCGAGCGTTCGAGCGGTAACGTGCATCGTGAACGGCGACAGCTCCCCCGCGATTTTGTACATGTTCGGGATCATGAGGAGCAGACCTTGAGAGGCCGTGAAGGTTGTCGAGAGCGCTCCAGCTTGCAACGCGCCGTGCACGGCACCCGCTGCACCGCCTTCCGATTGCATTTCGGCAATCTCGGGAATCACGCCCCAAAGGTTTGTCTTACCGCGGTTCGCCCATTCGTCGCACAATTCGGCCATCGGCGAGCTGGGCGTGATCGGAAAGATCGCGACCGCCTCAGTAAGACGAAAAGCAACTGAAGCCGCAGCTTCGTTTCCATCGACAGTGATTTTGTTCGTAATTAACGTAACGCACCTTCCCTTCTACTGCTTGCTCCGTCGTTCATGGGCCACCAACTCTGCCAGAGCGCAACCCGCGACCCAACTAAAGCTTGGAGTGCATGGAAGTTGAGTTCTTACTAACTTTCTATCCCGATGGAGTTGTTGGTTGCGGTGGGTCGGCAATCAACTTCAGCGGGGTTCGGCGACCGATCTCAGCGCTCTCTCCTGCGCTGAAAGAGATCGCCTTAACCTCACTGTCGTAGCGCCGACCACCGCTCTGTTCAGAGAATGAGCGACGATCAACACAGAGCATTTCTTGCGAAACATCCGAGCTGCCAATCACCGTCACACCTCGGGACAAGGGAATCTTAGGCGGGCCTCCCATGGTGGATACTGTCACTTTTTACAGGACGTGTAAGGAATCCTGGGCAATCAGGGATTCCGGTGAGATCCATTCTTCTAAAGGTGCGGATCGAATGTTCAGATGCGGCGCTGTGGGCTAAAGGCGAAGCAATCTCGTCTGAAAAGGTTGCCCGAAAGTCTAACTGGCAAAACTTACAGTTATGCGCACTTCTCGCCGAGACTACATTCGGAGGCCGTGGCACCCCGATGCAAACGGCAACAATTTTGAAAGGGAAAGAAAATTTTGAAAGGGAAAGAAATTATGGGACTGACGAAACGATTACTGAGTATTTCAGGACTCCTTCTTCTCTGCTCGACGGCAATCTTTGCTCAAGACAACTACAGGAAATGGGAGTTCTTTGGCGGTTATTCCGCAATGCAATTTGACAACCTCGGCGGCGATACAGATATCGCGGAAATCAATCAGGTTCTTGGAGGCAGAGACTCGCTGCGCGGGTTTGAGTTATCAATTACTCGCAACTTCCACCGGTACTTCGGCGTGAAGGGGGATTATTCTCTTCACCTGCGCGAGGATAATTTTACTAGACCGTTGGGGAGCGGCACTGTCGACTCCAACATCCAGAACTTCCTTGGCGGGATTCAGGTCAAGAACAACGATGAAGATGGTCCGCGCTTCAAACCGTTCGCGCACGCGTTGTTCGGCGTTGCCAATCAAAAGGTCGACGTTGACAGTCCTCAACTTGGAACAGTCTTCGGCATCACTGATTTCCACTCCAAAGAAACAAGTTTCGCGATGGCGTTCGGTGGCGGAATCGACATCAAGCTTAACGATCGCATCGACATTCGTGCTGCTCAGATCGACTGGAACATCGTCAACCGCGGCGACCAGCAGTTAGGCATACTGTTAGTGCCGACTCCGCATCAGGCAGCGGGCCAAGCCTTTATCATTCCAGGTACCCGACAAGACAACCTCCGACTGAGCATCGGAATCGTGATCCATTAATCTACAGGTCACATCAAACACAACAAGAAGCACAAACAACTTCGTTTGTGCTTCTTGTTTTTTTATGTTCGATACACTTCCGGACACTCTGATCAAGTGACCTACGCGTATTCAGATGTTGCTGTTCATTGTGACGTATTCAGAGCTTCCTGAAGTGTATCGAACATCGGCATCAGAAAGTCCACACCTTTGAAAAGTTGTACTTAAATGAAAACTGGATGCGGAAGTCGTCAGCCCTGAAGCCATCCAGGAAGTTTTCCCGTCGACCCCAGATGAGCTCACCGCCCATCA
>Ga0310890_10000475_pt1 | contig 13290 bp, 7 predicted proteins | sample T20D3metaG_FD_203751 | JGI IMG/M metagenome (GOLD analysis project Ga0310890, IMG submission 203751) | Lab incubated soil microbial communities from West Virginia University Organic Research Farm, Morgantown, WV, United States - T20D3 | ecosystem: Environmental > Terrestrial > Soil >... | reverse complement strand
TTCAGAATGTGGATCGGGCGCTCCGCTCCAGCCTCGATCGCATCGAAGGGCTCATGTCCACCTGGGACCCGGACTCGGAGCTCTCTCGATTCAACCGATCCACCAGCCTCGAACCGTTCACCGTCGCGCGCGAGACGTTCGACGTGTTCAAGTGGTCACTGGACGTGGGGAGTGTTACGGGCGGCGCGCTCGACGTTACGATCGCACCGCTGGTTGACGCCTGGGGTTTCGGACCCAGCGGTCCCCGGAAAACGCTGCCGACGAACGACGAGATCGCGCGGCTGCGGCAGGCGGTGGGCCTGGGCCGAGTGGAGCTCAATTCGACGGCCATGACCGTGCGAAAGACGAGGCCGGACGTGCAGTGCGACCTCTCGTCGGTGGTTCCCGGTTACGCCGCGGACCGAATCTCGGGAGAACTGAGGGATCGAGGGTTTACGGATTTCCTGGTGGACGTCGGCGGCGAAGTGCTCGCACGTGGCCGCAACGAGGCCGGCGCGCCCTGGCAGGTCGCTATCGAACGTCCGGAGCTGCACGGCGATTCGATCCAGCGCGTCGTGGCGCTCTCAGATCTGGCGATCACCACCGCAGGAGACTACCGGAAGTATCGGGAAGTCGATGGTCAGCGAGTCGCACACATCCTGGATCCGCGAACCGGCCGTCCGTTGACGCACCGGCTGGCGTCCGTCACCGTCATCGACCCGCTCGCGGTGCGTGCCGACGCTTTCGACACGGCGCTGATGGTACTCGGAACGAACGAGGGAATGGCGTTGGCGACGAAGCTCAATCTCGCCGCACTCTTCATCGAACGCACGAACGACGGCTTCGTTGAACGCACGACACCACGCTTCGAGGAAATCACCGCGAAACGATAACGCGCCTCCATGCTGAGGTCGATGGAGTTTGCGCGTCATTTGCCCTCCCACCCGCCGTCCACGAAAATCGACTGCCCGGTCAGATAACTGGCCTCGTCGGATGCGAGAAAGGCCGCCACCGTACCGATTTCGCGCGGTTCGCCGGCACGTCCGAGCGAGATTTGTGCGAGGACCTGCGGCAGCACGACTGCATCCTTCATCACCCATGACGTCATGGGTGTATCGATCAGGCCCGGGTGGATGCAGTTAACCCGGATCCCCTGCGGCGTCACCTCGGCGGACATATTGCGGGTCAGCGCTTCGAGCCCGAGCTTGGTCGGCGCGTAATGCGTGCGCCCCGGCAGGACCTTCGCCGCCTGGATCGAGCCGATGTTGACGATGCTGCCCTTGCGGCGACCCTCGGCGAGGGCCCGTTGGCAGAAGACTTGTGAGCAGAGCCACGCGCCGCGCAGGTTCACGTCGACGAGGCGTGTCCACTGCTCGTCGGTCAGCTCCAAGAAGGGCACGATCGTTTCGATGCCGGCGTTGTTCACGAGGATGTCGATTGGTCCGAGCTCCTGCCAGACTCGGTCGATCATCGGCTGAACGTCCGCACGTCTGGCCACATCCCCTTTGACCGCGATCGCCCTGCGGCCAGTAGCGCGGAGTGCCTGGACGACATCTTCAGCCTCGGTGAGGTCGTTCACCGCGACATCGGCGCCCTCCGCCGCGAATACTTCGGCGATGCCGCGGCCGATCCCCCGACCCGCTCCTGTGACCAACGCGACCTTGCCTTTGAGTTTCACGCCGCTATGAGTTTCCGAGCATGTAACCAAGCCTCTGTAGATACCATTTGCTGATTTCCGCGGTCTGACGCGGTGTGTAGGGCATGTTTCGCGAAGGGTCCAGCTCGTGCATGATGTTGGCCTTCGGGTTGGCCTGTTCCATGGTTTCCAGGATCGACTTCAGATCGACCATGCCGATCCCGAGCGGGGAATAGCCGCCCATGTGCGGACCGTTGACGAAATCCTTCAGGTGCATGTGGACGGTGATCGATGCGAAGTCCTTGATGACCTTTGCGGCATCCGCGCCGCCTTTTTGCAGCTGACCGACGTCGGGCGCGAATTTGAAGACTCGCGTGTCGACGCTTTCCATAACGGCATAGACCTCGTCGCGCGTTTCGATCGCTGTACCGGTATGCTGGTGCAAACCACAGCCCACGCCGATATCCGCCAAAGCCTTGCCGTATTCGTTGAGTGTCCCGACGATGTTGGCGCGGTGCGCGGCGAAGTCGTAGCCCGTACGTTTGGCGCCACCCGCCTCGATCACGATGAAGCTGGCGCCGTACTTCTTCAGAATGTTGCCCCAGCGCACGATCGTAGCAATTTCGTCCTTCCGAACAGACGGATCGATGACGTTTAGAGGAGCGTACGCAGAAATGAGTGGAGTCTTGTACTGGGAGATCAGCTTTTCCAGCGTGCCTTTCTTGTCCCAGTCCTCCACCACGTGGCCAAATGTTTCGAAGCCCTTGTAACCGAGCTCCGACATGTCACGCACGGCGGTCTCGAGCGGCTCTGGTGCTTTTGGAAAGACACTCCACACCAAAGCGGTGCACCCGATCCGGAGCTGCTTGGCCGGCGCCGCCTGGCCCGAGGGCGGCGCCTGGGGCGGCGCGCTGGCCGCGACATGCGGCAGCGCCGTCGCGCCGATTCCGGCGAGCACTGCCTTGGTGAACGTTCGGCGATTCACTGAGCCTGCCACGGGAACCTCGCTTTTTTCGACGCTCGCTGATGCCGCCGGCCCGGGAGGGAACTGAAAAATCTTTTGCGGAACTCTTGTTTGCGTATTGCGCAAACTCGATAGGCTCTTATACTAACGGCGCCGCTGGGTGTCAAGGAGACGCTCGCGTCCCATGGGAGGAAATCGTGTCGATCATCCCTCCGGCTCCGCCTTCCCAGGTGAATCGTCGTCAATTCCTGCGCGCTGCAACGGTCGCGGCCGTGGCCCCGATGATCGTGCCGCGGCACGTGATCGCCGGATCGCAAGTGACGCCGCCGAGCGATCGCATCACGATCGGGCACATTGGCGTCGGGAGGATGGGCGGCGGCCACGTTAGTGGATTCCTGAAGATGCCGGATGCTCGGATCCTCGCGATCTCTGATGTCCGTCTGGAGACCCTCGAACGCGCTCAGGGCGCGGTCAATCAGAAGTATGGCGATTCGAATTGCGCTGCCCATCCCGATTTCCGCGAGCTGCTGGCGCGGCCGGACATCGATGCCGTCGTCATCGCCACCGGGGAGCGCTGGCATCCGCTCGTCGGCATCGAGGCGGCGCGCCGCGGCAAGCACATATATTGCGAAAAGCCGCTGAGCGTGACGCTCGCCGAAGGCCTCGCCCTGCGCGAGGCAGTCAAGAAACACGGGGTCGTCTTCCAGTGGGGCACGCAGCAGCGATCCAGCCAATACTACCGCCACACCGCGGAGCTGGTCAGGAACGGCTACGTCGGCGACGTCCGCAACATCATGATCGGATCGGCGGGGGGCGGACCACCCAAGCCGGAGGCACCCGAGACGCTGAAGGATCCACCGGCAGGCTTGAACTACGACATGTGGCTGGGCCCGTCGCCGTATGTGCCGTACAGCGACGTGCGCGTTTCGCTCACGTGGCTCTTCATCCGCGATTACGGCCTCGGCTGCCTCGGCGGCGCGTGGGGCATTCACGATCTGGACGCAGCGCAGTTCTTCCTCGACACCGACGAGACGGCACCGATCGAGATCGAGGGGCGCGCACGCTATTACGAGGACATCCGTGACGTGCCGTACTCTTGGACCGTCGAACAGAAGTACGCGAGCGGCCCCACCGTCATCCACATGGATCTTGTCACCGCCAAGAAGCGGGCGAAGCAGTTCGAACTGGGCAGCATGGCCAGCCTGGTCACCGGGTCGAAGGGGTGGATCTGGGTGAGCCGTCAGGGGGTGCGCACGGAGCCCGCCTCGCTGGCCGACACGGTCATCGGCGCAAACGAGAAGCGCGTCATCTTCTCGGACGACCACAAGCAGAACTTCCTCGACGCTATCCGGAAAAAGGCGCAGCCCATCTCGCCGATCACGGCGGCCGTGCACGCGGAAACCATGTGCCAGCAGTCCGCCATCGCGATGCAGCTGCAGCGCAAGATGCGCTGGGATCCCAAGGCGGAGCGATTCATCGACGACGAGCAGGCGAACCGCCTGCTCTCGCGCGCCATTCGCGCGCCGTGGAGCTACACAATATGAAGGCGACAGCTATCGTTCTCGTGTGGGCTGGAGCGGTGACGATCGCGGCAGGCAGCGCACGGTTCGAGGCCCAGGCGCCAGCCACCGCCAGTCAGACGCAAGGCACAGCCGCCCAGCCGCAGCCGCCGCGCCGCCGCGAAGTCTCGCCCGAGGACCGGACCAAGATCGAGGCTGCCCTTCCCGCGAAGGCGCTCGCGCGTCCGAAGAAGCCGCGGAAAATTCTCGTCTTCGATCGACAAGGGATTTACAACGGCCGGCAGTACGGGGGGCACGCCTCGATTCCGCACGCCAACCTCGCGGCGCAGTTGATGGGTGAGAAGACCGGGGCGTTCACGGCGACGCTGTCGAGCGAACCCGGCGCCATCTCCACGGCCAACCTGCAGCAATACGACGCGGTGTATCTGAACAACACGGTCGGTGACGTCTTCGACACGCCGGAAATGCGCGCCGCTGTCATCGCCTTCGTCGCCAACGGCGGCGGGGTCGTCGGTAATCACGGCACTAGCGTCGCCTCGCCGCAGTGGACCGAGTTTGGCGAAATTCTCGGCGCAACCGGCGCGTCGCATCGCGAGCCGACGGAGAAGGCGACGATCAACATTGAAGATCCGACAAACCCGCTCATGCGGGCCTTTGACGGCAAGCCCTTCGAGTACGTCGATGAGTTCTACCGTCTCGGGCCGCCGTACTCGCGCGATAAGGTGCGGGTACTCCTCAGCATCGATCCGATCGTCACCGACATGATGCAGGGACGATGTTTCGGCCAGTGCCTGCGCGACGACAACGACTACCCCGTCGCCTGGATTCGTCAGCACGGCAAGGCGCGCGTCTTCTACACCAGCCTGGGACACAACCCTGACGTGTTCTGGGATCCACGGATGCTGACGATGTTCCTGGCCGGCATCCAGTACGCGCTCGGCGATCTCGACGCCGATGCGACCCCGCGCCCGCGCGGCAGCACCCAGTTCGACGCGGCTCTAGCGGCGATGACGAAGTTCGACTTCGGCCAGGATCGCGCCCAAGTGCGCCGCTTCGAGCGCGAGGTCAGCATCGTCGCGGCGACGAAAGAAGGGGCGGCCGACGCCGAGCAGAAGATGTTGAAGGTGCTGCAGAGTTCGGCGCCTTTGGGCGCCAAAGATGCGATCTGCCGGCAGCTGGCAATCATCGGCTCTTCGCGCTCGGAGCCCGTCCTCAAGGCGATGCTGAAGAACAAGAATACGGAGGCCATGGCGCGCTACGCGCTCGAAGGGCTACAGGCGAAATGAAACCGACCAAAGAACCCAAGGCCCGCCGCAGCGTTGGCGATGGCGGGAAGCTTCCAAGGGTAAGAAAAGGGGCGCTGGAGACGCCGCCGGTGCAAAGCGTGGAACGGGCGCTGTCGCTCTTGGAATCGGTGGCCCGATCGGCTGACCCGGTGCCTCTAGCGCAGTTGACCGACGTCCTCGGCATCGACCCGAGCAGTGTCTTCCGTCTGGCAAATACGCTGAAGCGCCGTGGCTTCCTCGCCAACCCCAACGGACGGAAGCATTATGTGCTCGGTCCGGCCGTCTGGCGACTGTCGCGCGAATACGACTGGAGCCGGATGCTGATCAGCATCTGCCATGAGGCGGTCAAGGCACTCGCGACCCGGACGGGAGAAACCGCTCATCTCGCCGTTCGTGAAGGACGCGAAGTCTTTTTCATCGATCACTATGCCTCCGGCGACCAGGGCGTCATCGTCGCCGGTCAGACCGGCAAGCTGATGCCGCTGCACTGCACCGCGCACGGCAAGGCGCTGCTCGCCGACTTCGGGCTGGCAGAATTGAAGGCCCTCTATGGCACGACGCCGCTCGAGCGGTACACCGCACGCACGAGCGTATCGCTGCCGGAGCTCGCCAAGGTATGCAGCAGCGTGCGAGCCAAAGGCTTCTCCGCCGACGACGGCGAATACTTGGAAGACGTCCGGTGCGTCGCGGCGCCGGTCCGCGATCGGAGCGGTCTCGTTATCGGATCGATCGGTGTCTCCGCGCCCGCTACGCGGATGGCCGGGGGCCGCGACTCGGTTATGGCCCGCCACGTCTGTGACACCGCCGAACACATCAATGCCCTGCTTGGTGTGTGATGAAAAAGGAGACGTAGCAGTGGCGCTCCCAAGTCGGCACCAGCGTTGTGCGTTGCGAAACTTGCGTATGGCGCAACTTTCTTGTTGACAAGGTCAAACGAAAGCTGAGATAGACATCGCCATCATCGACGGAGTGGAAATCCGTGGAACCTGGCTGAAGTAGTTACGCTGAGGAGGAAACGTGAATCGTGTCATACGTGTCCTGGCTCTTCTAACACTCGGCCTGGCGGGCGGCACGCCGGGTCTCGTCCACGCCCAGGGACTGAGCGGCCAGATTGGCGGCTCAGTGACCGACGGCAGTAAGGGCGCCATTCCTGGCGCCACTGTTACGGTGCGCAACACCGCGACCGCGGTGACACGCGAGACCGTCACGGACGCTCAAGGGTTGTTCGTGTTCACCAACCTCTTTGCCGGCACGTACGACCTGAAGGTCACGATGTCCGGATTCAGAACCTACGAGCAGAAAAACGTCGTGCTGACCGCGACCGAACGCCTCGCAGTGCCGCCGATCGTTCTCGAGGTCGGCGTCCTGGAGGAGGTCGTCACCGTCGAGGCATCGGCGCTACACGCGCAGGCGCAGAGCGGCGAACGCGCAGGCACGATCAGAGCCGACGAGATCAAGGACACGCAGCTGCGCGGCCGCGACTTTCTGGGCCTGCTGCAGGGCATGCCGGGCGTGGTCGATACCAACGTGCGCAACGCGCCGGGCTGGAATTCTTTCCTCGGCACGCAGATCAACGGGCTTAGCGATCAGATGATGGGCATGTCGTACGACGGCGTGTCGAGCAAAGACACGGGGTTCGGCGCGGCCAACTACGTGACGCCCTCGCTCGACTCGATTGCGGAAGTGAGAGTGCAGACGTCGAACTACCAGGCCGAATACGGCCGTGCCGGTGGCGCCAACATCGTCATCGTCACCAAGAGCGGTAGTTCGCAGTTCCACGGGTCGGCGGCCTACTTCAAGCGGCACGAAGCCCTGACCGAGAACACCTGGGACCGCCGGCGCACCTGCGACGCGACCGGAGGCACCTCACCGCTGTGCGCGAAGCCGCGCTACCGGTACGATAACTCGGCATTCACGCTGGGCGGGCCGGTGCTGCTGCCGGGCACGGCTTACAACGAGAAACGCGACAAGCTGTTCTTCTTCTACTCGCTGGACCTGTTGCCGCGCACCGATCCGTTTCTGGTGAACAGCACGATGCCCTCCGCGCTGGAACGCAATGGCGATTTCTCGCAGACGCGAAACAACGCCGGACAGCTGCGCTTCATCCGCAATCCGTTGAGTGGGCTGGCGTGCAACGTCAACACCGGCGGTCCGGGCTGCTTTCCGGGGAACGTCATCCCGCAGAGCATGATCCACTCGATGGGCCGGCAGATGCTGAACCTGTTCCCGTTGCCGGATCCCGCGCTCGTCGGCAACCCCGTGACGCAGGGCAACTACAACTATCAGTTCGCCGGCGATACCGAGAAGCTGCGCCGCGACAACGTCGTGCGAGTGGACTGGAACATTAAACAGAGAACGACCTTCTACACCCGGGTGCAGATGGGAAAGGAAGTGTTCGGCCGCGGCCAGTACAACGAGACCGCACCGGCGCTGATCGCAGGCGCCGGCATGGGGTTTCCGTGGTCGAATGGCAGCTACGACATCAACACGTCCGGCTACGTGGCGAACCTCACCCACACGTTCTCCAATTCGACCGTGCTCGAGATCATCGGCGGAAGCAACTGGGCGGAACAGGACGTCTACCCACTCGAGCAGAGCGACTGGGACGCGCTCGATTATCGGATCCATCTGCCCGGCCACCGGCAGTACTTCACGGAAAACAACCCGAACCACATCCTGCCGGACATGACCTTCGCGGGTACGAACGCCTTGCCCGCGACGCGGGCGATCAACATCGGCCAGGGCCAGGCCTTCCCGTGGCTGGCCACCAACGACACGCACAACATCTCGGTGAACCTGACGCAACTGCGCGGGAAACACAACCTCAAGGTCGGATTCTTCTATGAGCGCACCGGACGGCCGAATGCGGTGTCGAGCAACGCCGGCACCTATAACTTCAACTCAGACGCCGCGAATCCTCTCGATACGAACCTTGGGTGGGCGAACGCGATCCTCGGCCATCTGAACTCCTATACCGAAAACAACAACAACCAGCGCTCGATGCCGGCGTTCAACCAGCCCGAATTCTTCTTCCAGGACAACTGGCGGGTCCGTCGTAATTTCACGCTCGACCTCGGCGTCCGGTTCTCGCACATCGGCGTTGTCTACGATCGCGGGCGCGACATCGGCTGGTTCGATCCCTCGGCCTGGAATGCCGCGAACGCGGTGAAGCTGTGGCAGCCGCACTGCGCCAACGGCGTGTTTCCCTGCACCGGCGCGAATCGCGTGGCTCTGAATCCCGCCACTGGCGAAATGCGTCCGAGTCCGTGGATCGGCGCGATCATCGCCGGCTCGGGCGACATCAACAACGGTACGGTCTTCGGCAAGGAGGTCCCCGATACCTTCCCCAAGGCCGGCATCAAGACCGCCCCGCGCCTCGGGTTCGGTTGGGACGTGTTCGGCGATGGCAAAACCGCCGTCCGCGGCGGGTTCGGCACCAGTTATAACCGCCTGGGAGACGGGCAGTACGGCGGCTTCACCGGTGTAATCAGCCGCACCGTGAATCTGCAGTGGACGACCATCGACGATCGCTTCAACGCGCCGTCGCTCGAGAACCCGCTGGGCGGGACGATGGTGCAGGACGAGACGCGGCCGATCACGGTGCACTCCTGGAGCATCGGCGTGCAGCGCGAACTGCCGTGGCGCATGCTGGCGGATGTGGCCTACGTTGGCAATACCACCCGGAACGCATTCGCGGTCAATGCTGGCCAGTCCTACACCAATCAGCTCAACGACCCCGATCCGCGACTGGTCGCCAACCCAACGCCGAATATGATCGATCGGACGACCGGCAACGTCCTGCCGACCAACTTCATCCGGCCGAACTACCCGGGCCGCGGCGCGATCACCCAGCGCGTCTTCTTGGACGATCTGTACCGCAACTACAACGCGGTCCAAGTCGAGGTCCGCCGACGGCTGGCCAATGGGCTGGCGTGGGCTGTCAACTACACCGGATCGGTCACGAAACAATATGCGGCGTACGACTGGTATCGAACCCCCGAAGACAACAGATCACGAAACACGCACAAGAACGCGGGCAATCTAGGAAGTCGGCCGCACAATCTGAAGATCAGCTACAACTGGATGGTGCCGGGAGCGAGCCGGTTCATGGGCGACAACGTGATCGCCAAAGGCGTGTTCGACGGCTGGCAGTTGTCGGGGATCTCTACTTTCCTGAGCGGCAGCAGGTCGAACTTTACGTACAACTTCAGCGGCGCGGCACCGAACGCCACAACATTGACCGGAGGTCTCGGCGGTTCGCGCGTGATCATCGTGTGCGACCCGAACCTGCCGCGCAGCGAGCGGACGTTCGACCGCCAGTACAAGACCGAGTGCGTCAAGCCGCCGGGACCGCTGACCGATCCGAAGGACACCCTATATCAGGGCACCGGAGTTGGCGCCGGGCAGGAAGATGCGCGCATGGGCCTGGGCTACATCAACCACGACATGACCCTGCTGAAAAACTTCAGTCTGGGACACGGACGCATCCTGCAAATACGCGCTGAGGCGTACAACGTCTTCAACACCACGCAATATCAAGGTGTGAACACGGTTGCGACCTTCGACTTCGTCACAGGGGCGCAAACGAATCCCGCCTTTGGCTCGATCAGCGGCGTGCGCGCCAACTCGAATCGGGTGATTCAGCTCGGCGCTCGCGTGACGTTCTGAGCGGGAGCCTACAGGTCGAACCGGGACGTCAGTGTGTCACTGACGTCCCGGTCGGGCATCGCCGCGCGTTTGACAGTCCCGGTCGAACAGCCATGTTCATACGTTTTCTGACGACGCGAGTTTGCATGCCGGTGGTGTGCTGGTGTGCACTCGTCCCGCTTCGACAATGTGTAGCGCTGGCCGTGATCGGGTCATGGATCCCCCTCATGGCGTCCGACTATCTGACGGAAGGCAACGATCCCGGGCGTACGGCCTGGATGAAAGACGAAAACGTCTTCACGCCGGCCAACGTCAAGGACATCAAGCTGCTCTGGAAGGTCAAACTCGACAGCCAGCCGCGCGAGATGCACAACATCTTCTCTCCGCTGATTGCCGAGCGCGTGACGACGGCGCGCGGTCCACGCGAGATCGCAATCGTCGCCGGGATCTCCGATGACCTGTTCGGCATCGACGTCGCCAGCGGCGAGCTGCTCTGGAAAAAGCGATATGAGAGCACGTTCGCGCCCACTGACAAGACCGTCTACCACACGCTCTGCCTCGGCGGCCAGACCGCAGTGCCAGCGATGGCGCAGGTCGCACCAGGCAAGTACACGATCTATGCGATCGCATGGGACGGGCGGCTTCACCAGATCAACGCAGCCGACGGGTCCGACGTCGCCCCTCCCGACAAGTTCCTGCCCCCCAACGGCAAGCCCTACGCGCTGAACGTCGTGAACGGCGTCGTCTATACGGCTACGGCACAGGGCTGCGGCGGCGTTCCGAACGCGCTCTACTCGTACCACCTGGCGACCCGCAAGGCGAGCACGTTCCAGCCGGCAGGCGGTGGCATGTGGGGCCGGCGAGGCGCGGCGGTCTCGCCTGAGGGCGTCGTCTACATGGTGACCGGCGACGCGATCTTCAGCCCACTGACCAAGAGCCTGGGCAACGCCATCGTCGGCGCCAGGCTCGACGACAACCAGCAACTGCAGCTGGTCGACTACTTCGCGCCGCCGAACGCCAATTGGATGCGGGCGCGCGATCTGGACATGAACGTGACGCCGATGGCGTTCGACTATCGCGGCCGGAAGTTCCTCGTCGGCACGAGCAAGGAGTGCCGCCTGTGGCTCCTCGATCGCGACGCGCTCGGCGGTGAGGATCACCGCACGACGCTCCATACGACACCGCTCCTGTGCAATGACGATCAGGCGTTCGATGCCAAGGGCGTCTGGGGCGCTATGGCAGCCTGGCAGGACTCGCGCGGCCTACAGTGGGTGCTGGTGCCGTTCTGGGGACCTGTGAGCCGAAGCTTCCGCGCGCCGATCGAGTACGGGCGGCCGAAGATGGGTGGGGTCGCAGCCTACAAGCTGGAGGAAGCTACCCCGGGCCAATGGCGGTTGAACCCGGCCTGGCTCTCGCGCGACATGGACATGGCCGAAGAAGTTGTCGTGGCAAACGGCGTGGTATTCGCGTACGGGTCTGGCGAGGACACGACCCAGACGCTCCCTGACATTGCCTGGAACGAGCCCGGTGGTCCTTGGGTCGGCGGCGGGCTCAATCCATATTCGGAGCGCCGCATACCGAGCTCACGGCACGCCACACTCTATGCGCTCGACGGTCAGACCGGCAACGAGCTCTGGTCCAGTGGAAACCAGATCACGTCGTGGAATCACTGGAGCGGCCTGACGGTCGCCAACGGGCGGGCGTACCTGGGGACCTTCGACGGTACCCTGTACAGCTTCGGCATCCCGGCGGCGGCACGACAGTGAGCCGGCGGATGGTGCACCGTCACACCAGGTTCGCTGCACTGGCCGCAACAATCGCAGCAGTCGTCATCGTCAGTGGGCAGAGCCGCGGCAACCCGACGGAATGGCCGACCGCTTCCGCCGATGCGCAGCGCACGTCGTGGATCCGGAACGATGTGAGCATTTCCATCGAGACGATGAGCGAACCGGGATTCGAGCTTCAGTGGAAGACAACGCTCGAGAGTCCCGTAAGGCACGGCGTCTCCCTCGGTCCCGGTGTAATCACATCGGGCGTGAACATCTTCACGCCGCTCTCCACGATCGCCGCTCCATCCAATCAGGTCTTTGCGATCGACAACGACACGGGAAACCTATTCTGGACCCGCGGTTTCGAAGGTGCACTTGGCGCAGGCACGGCGGAATGTCCCGGCGGGATCTCAGGGTCGTTGACGCGCATGGTGAGCCTCACGCCCCAGGATCCCGGACTGGGCCGGGGCGGCGGAGGTCGCGGAAGAGGCTCGTACAGCAGCGCGGTCGGGGAACCGGGCGCGGGCGTGCCGATTCCCGCTCGCGGCGGTGGGGGACGAGGGGCTCCCGCGCCCGCAACGACTCCGCCTGCGGCGGCAGTGCCTGCGCCCGCTCCGGCGCCTCCCGCCACGGCGCCCCCATCGCCGGTGACGTCGTCCACGATCCCACCCGGTCAATGGCGGACTTCACCGTTCCCGACGAATACGGCGGCACAGGGCTCATGGACCGGGTTGTTCCGGCCCTCCGGCGTCGTCTATGCGGTCAGCGCCGACGGCATGTTCCGGACGCTCGGAGTGGTGTCGGGCAAAGATCTGCAGCGGCCAGCGCAGTTTCTTCCGGCCGGCGCGCGCTTCTCCGATTTGATCGCTGTCGGCGACCTGCTGTACACGTCCACGAGCCACGGGTGCGGCGGCGCGGCCGACGGCGTGTGGGCGATCAACATCCCGGGAGACACCAAGTCGGTGATCTCGTGGAAGACCAACGGCGGCCGTCCGCTCGGATCTGTCGCCTTCACCACCAGTGGCACGTTGATAGTGGCCGTTGGCCCCGGCACCGTCACTTCAAGCGGCTATGCGAACGCCGTCGTCGCGCTCGATCCGAAGACGCTGGCCGTGAAGGATTGGTACACGCAGCCGGGTGTCGAGCTCGTTGCGCCACCTGTCATCTTTCAGGAGGCCGGCAAGGACATCGTGGCCGTCACCACGAAGGATGGGCGCATCCTGCTGCTCGACGCCGACTCTCTTGGCGGCGCAAGTCACGCTATGCCGCTGTTCGCGTCGGCGTCTCTCACGGGCGGCGCCGCAACGTTTGCGGCCCAGTCGCCAGCGATGTGGCAGGAGCGCACCGTCCCGTCCGGAGCTACTGGAGCGCCTGCCGCTTCACCAGCGGCGCAACCACTCGAGGGCGCGCGCTGGCTGCTCATCCCGGTCGTGGGCGCGTTGCCGGTGAGCCTGGGAGCCGCGGGAAATGGCGCCGTTTCGAGCGGGGC
>Ga0310890_10000467_pt1 | contig 13381 bp, 10 predicted proteins | sample T20D3metaG_FD_203751 | JGI IMG/M metagenome (GOLD analysis project Ga0310890, IMG submission 203751) | Lab incubated soil microbial communities from West Virginia University Organic Research Farm, Morgantown, WV, United States - T20D3 | ecosystem: Environmental > Terrestrial > Soil >... | reverse complement strand
CTTCACCGGTCAGCTGTGATTTCGAGCCGTCGGTGGTCAGGTCGATCCGATCGAGCACGACCTTGCCATCGACGATGCGGAACGTCGTGCTCATGTCCGCGCGCATGGGCACGTAGTTCTGGATGGCGATGGTTCCGTTTGTGAACCGCGCTTGCCCGCGATACTCGGACGTCGGCCGTGCCACGATTACGTCCAGGTTGCGGCTGACGACGCTCCAGGGAGTGCCGTGATCGGCGTACGTAAACTCTCCGCGGCTGGCGCGGACATACTGCAGCGTGGTGGTCCAGGAGCTCGGCGCCCGCCGTTCACGGGTAAACCGCGGGAAGTTGTGACGGCCGTCGGGAAACGTCTCGACGAACATCCGCCAATCAGTCATTTCGATGGCGTCGAAGACGATCCGACGGTCGAAGAGGGTGCTCCAGGGCACCGAGACGTTGATGCGCTGCGCCATGAAGAACGGGCGCGACTGCGGGGTCAGCCCTTCAATGACGACGTCCTCGACCACGAAACGCCCGAGCCACAGGTGCACGGACAACCGACCGATATGCATCGGTCGGCCCATGTACTGCGACGCAGCCGCTTCAGCGCGCGCCTTCAGTGACGGCCCGAGATCGATCGAAACGGTCGTGACCAGTGCGACCGCGACGAACACGGCAAGCATCAGCAGGACGCGGCCAATTACACGCTGCGTGATCAGTGTGACGGGGTGGTTAAGGACGCTGTAGGTCAAAATTCACCCAAGACCTGACTATTAACACTACCGCCCGAATTGCGCGCAGCCAAGACCCTGATCATTCGATAACAATCAGCACTGTTCTCGCCTCGACGAGTGCGCCTTGTGTCACCCGTACTTCCTTGACGGTGCCGGCTCGTGGCGCACGCACCTCGTTTTCCATCTTCATCGCCTCGACTACGACGACGCCCTGCCGGGCAACAACGGCGTCGCCCTCGTTTACGAGCACCTTCACGATCCGGCCGGGCATTGGCGCAACGACGTTCAGCGGTCCGCTTGGCGCCTCGCCCGCGCGGTCGACCCGGGTAGCGCGCCGCTGCGCTCGTGGGCCGGTAAGACCGTGAATGCTGACCGGCACAGCCCTGCGGTTCACATAGACCGCCAGCTCGCCTCCTGCTTGCTCGCCGATCGTCACCTCGTAACTCCGCCCCGGGCGCAACGCCGGCGACGACAGAACAGGCTCAGCCGAGTCCACCAGCAGCGACCAGATGTCCCCCACTTTCGCGACGTCCAGGGCGTATGCGCGCCCATCGACCACCGCCCGGTACGCGCGACCGGCCCCCGTGATCTCGACAGCCCGCCTGCGCCCGCCAGTCTCGACTTCGAAGGTCACCCGCGCAGACCCTCGAGTCGGGCCAGCCGCTTCCATCCGGCTCTTCCCGCGGCGGGCCGCCCGGCTTCTGATAACGCCACAACGTCGCGTGCGGCGGAGCGCCCGCTCGGCGCAATCCCGACCGCGACCACCGTGTGCAGCGCCGCAGCGACAGCGGCGATTTCCTCTTCGTCCTCGCGCGGATTCTCGAAAGGCTCGCCGCGGCGTTGTTGCAAGAGCTCGTCCAGATATGCAGTGTGGAATGTGGCGTTCTCGAACGCCGGCTGCTCCAGCATCCATCGAAAAAATGGGACGGTCGTCCGAATGCCCCCGACGTGGTACTCGCCGAGTGCCCGCTTCATTCGTGTAAGGGCCTGCTGGCGGTCAGCTCCCCATGCCGACAGTTTCGAAATCAACGGGTCGTAGAAAATAGGAACGTCCGTGCCAGGTTCGGCGCCGCTGTCGTCCCGAATCCACGGACCGCCGGGGACGTCGAGCGCGGCAATCCGGCCCGGAGAGGGCATGAAGCCTGCGTCCGGATCCTCCGCATAAATACGGCACTCGATTGCGTGACCATTAGGGGCCAAGGCCTTTTGCGGATCGATATCGAGCGGCTCCCCCTGCGCGATGCGGATCTGCCACTGCACGAGGTCGACGCCAGTCACCATTTCGGTAATCGGATGCTCCACCTGCAGGCGCGTATTCATCTCCAGAAAATAGAAGCGCCCGTCCTCGTCCAGGAGGAATTCAATCGTTCCGGCGCTCGTATATCCAACCGAGCGCGCGACGGCCGCGGCTGCCGTCGTGATCTCCGAGCGAAGTGCCGGCGATACGGCAGGCGACGGCGTTTCTTCAATGACTTTCTGGTGCCGGCGCTGGATCGAACATTCACGCTCGACGAACGGCAGCACATTGCCGTGCAGGTCGCCGAGCAGCTGCACCTCCACGTGCCTCGGCCTGACGAGCCGTCGTTCAAGATAAATAGCGGGATCGCCGAAGGCGGCGCGAGCCTCGGACCGGGCGGCGCGAATCGAGCTCGACAGGTCTTCGGCCGCGGTCACCACCCGCATGCCTTTGCCGCCGCCGCCTGCGACGGCCTTGATGAGCAGCGGATACCCGAGACTCGCAGCCGCCACCTCGATTACCGAGTCCGATTGATTGGCATCGAACGGATCATCGGAACCGGGCACGACGGGCACGCCGGCAGCAATTGCTGCGCGACGCGCCGCGGTCTTGCTGCCCATCAACGAGATCGCTTCAGCGGTTGGTCCGATAAACGTCAGCCCGGCGGCCCGACATGCCGCTGCAAACGATTCATTCTCCGCAAGAAAGCCGTACCCGGGGTGCACGGCGTCGGCGCCGGTCGCCAGCGCCGCGTCGACGAGCCGATCGACGCGCAAGTAGCTTTCAAGCGGAGCGCTGGGGCCAATAGCACAGGCCTCGTCGGCCATTCGTACGTGGCGCGCCGTGCGATCGCACTCCGAGTACACGGCTACACAGGCCATTCCCATGTCGCGGCATGCGCGGATCACGCGCACGGCAATCTCGCCGCGGTTGGCCACGAGAATCTTGCGCAAAACCTGCTAATTCTAGCACTTAGGGGGAGGACCGGAGACCGCGCGGCAGCTGCGGCAGCCGGTATACTCTGCTGTCCTCGACGTCGAAAAGATGCTCGGCGCCTGGAAGTGTGGCAACCCAGCGCGCGATGACGATCGAGAGCCCGGGCCGGACGATGACATATAGATCGCCGTCGCGGCGATAGTCGTCCAACGCATTTGGAATCACGTCGGCGATAGCGCGCCGCAACGGATTGAAGTGTGGGGGCAGGTACCCGCTATACCCATTGACCGTACGGTAACCGCCCACAACGCCGCGGTACTGCGGGACCGCGTTGTGGAATCCCTCCTCGATTGGAAGATCCAGAACCGTTGCACCCTCGGGGATCGTGCCACGGCGCATCGGCCGCGGCACCTCGACGATTCGATCGACGCACCAGCCTTCAACGACGATCAGCAGCGCAATGATCGCCGGCACCGCGGACGCGCGGTGTCGATATCTCTGAAGGAGGGCAACCGTTCCGAAGGCGGCGAGCACGCTGAGACACAGGATCGCGGGGAACCACGCGCGAGCCGGAACCCGGATGCTCTGGATGCCGGGGATTCTGACGAGCAGATAGTAAGGCCCGTATGTGAGCGCACGCCAGGGCGTGGACCATTCGGGCTCCGGGCCCAGCGCCACGAGCCACATCACGACCACGGCGACCACGTAGAACATCACGACATTGCGTTGGGACCAGGCACGCCGAAAACCCGTCGTGAGCATCGCGCCTGCGATGAGCATCAGCACGGCGAATGTGAACGGGCGGTAGGGGCTGAAAGGTGGAAGTGGCAGCGGACCGATATGCCACCCGAATGGACCGGTCCACACCCGTGCGAGCACGATGAGCGTCAGAACCACCGCCGCACGGGCGAGGCGGCGAGGCCAGAGACCGATGTCCGTCCCCTTCACGGCGGTGCCTAACGCAATGATGCCCAATGCGAACGTGGTGAAGCCCGGAAACAAGGCGCCTTCCTCGAAGTCGTGCGGCAGGACACCACGCCACGGGACCGCGCGGTGATACATGCCGAGCAGGCCGGCGATGTCCGCGCTGAACATTTTTATTTCGGTGTAGCTGCGGATGAAGCCATACGCCGCTTGACGCACCTGATAACCCCAAAGCAAAGGCACAAGCGGCATACTCGCCACGGCAGCCGCGGCGGCGACTGCGGCAAGTCTTCTCCAATCCGGCGCCCGCACGAACCAGACGCACCAAACCAACAACAGGATTGGAAAGAACACCAGCAGCGCCGAGTTCGCCAGGGCGGTCAGCAGCCAACCCACACCAAACCAAACCAGCGCCCGGCGGCTACCGGTCCGGAAGTACCTATGCAGCCACATCAGCGCAAATGGCATCCCGAATGACGTCATGTGCTGGAGATGCGACAGATGCACGGCTTGATATGGGGCAAACGCATAGGCCAGCCCCGCAACGAACCCGCCGGCATTCGACCCGGTGAGATCGCGGGCAAGCGCGTACGCGGCAACTCCATTGAGTGGCACCGACGCGAGGAACAGGAGGTTGTATGCAAGCACCGGGTTGTCCGTGATCCAGATCACCGGCGATGCGACCGGGTAGACCAGCAGCAAGTGCTCGGTAAATGCGGTCACCCCCAACAACGGCGCAAAGGACGGAAAGTTCCACCATTCGGCGCTGAGAGGCAGATGCGTCGCGTTCCACGCGAGGATCGACGCGTTCAGCAGCGGGTCGCCGACGTCCGAATACACGTGCGTCAACACGTTCGGCAGCAGCTCGCGGAACAGGATGGCGGTAATGATGGCGTAGACGAGTGCGGCCGCCGGAAGACCGGGGTCCGGCCAGCCGAGCGTCCGTCCGCGCAGCCACGCCATCAGAGAGGAATGTTGCCGTGCTTCTTGGGCGGGTTCCGGTCGCGCTTGGTGTCGAGCGCCTCCAGGGCAGCAATCAACTTCGCGCGGGTCTGCCGGGGCATGATGACTTCGTCAACGAACCCTCGTTGCGCGGCCACATAGGGATTAGCGAACTTCTCGCGGTATTCCTGGATTTTCGCGGCGCGCACCGCCGCCGCATCACCGGCCGCTTCGAGCTCACGCTTGTAAAGGATGTTGACCGCCCCTTCCGCCCCCATCACGGCGATTTCAGCCGTCGGCCACGCGTAGTTGGCGTCGGTCCGAATGTGCTTGCTCGACATGACGCAGTAGGCGCCGCCGTACGCCTTGCGCGTGATCACGGTCACCTTCGGAACGGTCGCCTCGGCGAATGCGAAGAGCAGCTTCGCTCCGTGGCGGATGATGCCGCCGTACTCCTGTACGGTGCCCGGCAGGAACCCGGGTACGTCTTCGAAAGTCACGAGCGGGATGTTGAACGCGTCGCAGAACCGGACGAAGCGCGCGCCTTTGACCGACGCGTCGATGTCGAGCGTGCCGGCCAGGTGCGCGGGCTGATTCGCCACGATGCCGACCGCTCGGCCGCCGAGGCGCGCGAATCCGACCACGATGTTGCGCGCGAAATGCTCGTGCACCTCGAGCAGGTAGCCTTCATCCACCACTGCGCGGATGACGTCGCCCATGTCGTAGGGCTGATTCGGCGACTCGGGCACGATGGTATCGAGCACCGCTTCCGCGCGGTCCGCAGGATCGGCCGACTCGACGCGCGGCGGATCGTCGACGTTGTTGTTGGGTAGAAACGACAGCAGCTCGCGAATCAGGAGCAAGCATTCCTGGTCGTTGTCCACGGCAAAGTGCGCGACGCCACTTCGTTCGTTGTGCGTCATCGCGCCGCCGAGTTCCTCTTTCGTCACCTGTTCATGAGTAACGGTGCGGATGACGTCGGGACCGGTCACGAACATGTAGCTCGTGTTCTTCACCATAATGGTGAAATCCGTGATCGCCGGTGAGTAGACGGCGCCGCCCGCGCACGGTCCCATGATCGCGGAGATCTGCGGCACGACGCCCGAAGCGAGCGTGTTGCGAAGGAAGATGTCGGCGTAGCCGCCGAGCGACTGCACGCCCTCCTGAATGCGGGCGCCGCCCGAATCGTTCAATCCGACGACGGGCGCACCCATCTTCATCGCGAGGTCCATGATCTTGACGATCTTGGCGGCGTTGGTCTCGGACAGTGACCCTCCGAAGACTGTGAAGTCCTGTGCGAAGGCGTACGCGAGCCGTCCGTTGATGCGGCCGTGCCCGCACACGACGCCGTCGCCGGGCACGACCTGATCGGCCATGCCGAAGTCGCGGCAGCGGTGGGTGACGAACTTGTCTATTTCCTCGAACGTGCCGGCGTCGAACAGCAGGTCGATGCGCTCGCGCGCGGTAAGCTTGCCCGACTCGCGCTGGCGGCGCAACCGTTCTTCACCGCCCCCGAGCTCGGCTCGCCGATCGAGATCTTGAAGAAAATCGTTGTCCATGAATTTACGAATCTACGGATCCACGAATTCACGAATTGAAGCATGACAATTCGTCAATTCGTGAATCCGTAAATCCGTAAATGTTTAAACTCTCGCCGCCTGTGCCTTCTCCCAATCCTTGAGGAACCGTTCGAGGCCGATGTCGGTCAGCGGATGCTTGAAGCACTGCTCGATGACCGCGGCCGGTACCGTCGCAACATGCGCGCCCATCCGCGCCGCCTCGATGATATGAATCGGGTTGCGAACGCTGGCGACGAGAACCTCGGTCGTCAATTCCGAATTGTCGAAAATGTCGACGATTTCCTGCACGAGACTCATCCCGGTTGCGCCGATGTCGTCGAGGCGCCCGACGAAGGGGCTCACATACGCGGCGCCCACCTTGGCGGCCAGCCACGCCTGCGCGGCCGAAAAAATCAGCGTGACGTTGACGCGGTGCCCTTCCGACGCGAGCGTCTTGCACGCACGGACTCCGTCCTTCGTAAATGGCACCTTGATCACGATGTGCTCGTCGATCAACGCGAGGTCGCGACCTTCCCGCAGCATGCCGGCTGTATCGGTGGCAACGACTTCGGCGCTGACGGGACCCTTCACCGTTTGACAGATCTGTTTCAGGATTTGCCGGTAGTCGCCCGCTTCTTTCGCCAGCAGCGACGGGTTGGTCGTCACCCCATCGAGGATGCCGAGCTGGGCGAGCGCCTCGACTTCCTTCAGGTTTCCCGTATCGACGAACAATTTCATTGGTGTACTCCCTGCCAACCACCAGATTCGGAGGCCTGAAAGCCTCCGGCTACCAGCTACCCACTACCGCGCCGTTTCTTCCACTCGCTCCGACTCCGCACTGATATTGGGCAGCGGAACCTGTGTGTCGACCGCGACGACCGAGTAGATGTACCGCTTGCCAGGCTCGACGCTCGTATCACGGTACCGCGCTTCGGCAAGTGGCGTGGGTGTGAGCTGACGCAGTGTGGCATCGCCAGCCTCCTGGCGCAAGACCAGATAGCCGTCGAGATCCAGCTCGCTGTTAGGCTCCCAGATAAGGCTGATGCCCCCTTCAGAAGGCACCGAGGCCACGCCGACCGGCGCCGCAGGCGGAAACACATCCATCGGAGTGAAGCACGTGCGCGGTGATGGTTCGCTCATGATCGTGCCCCGCTGCGCTCGGACCGTGTAACAGCGGGGACGTCCCAGCAAAAGCTCGTCGGTCATAAACGTCGCGGCGAGGACGTTTCCGTTGATCGACATCGGCACCGCCGTCGTCCCCGGTGTGCGGACGCGCGCAACCGGAAGCTCGGAAGCGTCGGGCGCAATCTCGCGATAGACGTTGTACGTTGTCGGTCCGGCCGGAACAGCGGCATCCGACGTTTGTTGCGCCGGCTTGGCCGCGGGCGCCTGCACCGCCGCCACAAACGGTACCGGTTCCGGCGGAAGCACGCGATCGAGCAGGAAGCCAAGGAGTCCACCAGAGGGGTCCCACGTCAGCGAGATGCCTGACGAGTTATACGTCGCGCGCACCTCGGACGGGGGATCGGGGAGTGCCGTCAACGCGAGCTCCGCCTGCATGCCCGGAGGCCCGGGCCGTCCGCGTACGCTGAATGGAACGGCCAGATAGAACCGACGGAGCGGAGACAGCGCCTGATCGCCAGATGCGGGCGGCAATGCCGATTCGACCGCCCGCGGATCGGTATACACACGTCCCTGAACGAGCTCGTCCTCGTCAAGCCTGTCCATGACGGTCACCATCGAACCAGGCACAGCGCCCTTCGACGGATCCGGGGCGGGCGGCGGTGGTGCATCCTCGTCTACTTTGGGTGGCGCGACCACCGGGATGCTCGCGACGACGCCACCGAGTTCAACAAAGCGGGCGGTGGGCGGAGCGCTGCGTCCGGTGTAGCCGTACACGTCGATGCGCTGAATGTCGATCGGCATCGATTCGTCGATGTTGGTGGAGGGGACGGTGAGGGTCACGTAGACGTCGTTTCCCAGACGCGCCGCCTCGATCTTTGCCACAGCGGCCGGGATTCTTACGTTCGGGGGAATCGGCGCCCCCCGCTTTCCACAAGCTGCGCCGACGACGATCGCGGTGAGCGCGAGCGTCGCGCCGGCTGCCTGCACACCGAGCCTCATCACACTTCAGATGGTACTGCCACTCGCTTCCCAAGCTCGGGCGATTTGAATCGTCGAGAATCGATGCCGTATCCGCGAACCTTGTAGTTCAGGATTCGCTCCGTGGTGTCCAGCAGACGGGCCGCCTTCGCGCGGTTGCCGCGAGTCGTCTTCAGCGCATCCTGAATCAGGTCGCGCTCGTAGGCAGCCACAGCATCCTTCAGCGACACGCGCGTGACCGTGCCCGACGCGTCGGCGGTCTGCAGTGACGGCGGCAGGTGGTGGCCGTGAATGACCGCGCCGTCGCAGACGAGAATCGCCCGTTCCATGACGTTCTCCAGCTCTCGCACGTTCCCTGGCCAGTGATACGCCATGAGCATGTCGATGGCCGGCGTCGAGATGCGTTTGATCACCTTACCGTGCTCGCGCGAGAACTTCTCGAGGAAATGGTCGGCAAGGAGCAGCATGTCGGCCTTCCGCTCGCGCAGCGACGGCACAAAGATCGTGAACACGTTGAGGCGGTAGTACAGGTCCTCGCGGAACTTGGACTCCGCGATCGCGTTCTCCATGTCCTTGTTGGTGGCCGCAATGAGTCGGACGTTGACGCGCACCGTGTCGGTGCCGCCAAGCCGCTCGAACTCGCGCTCCTGCAGCACGCGCAGCAGCTTGACCTGGGTGCTCAGATTGATGTCGCCGATTTCATCGAGAAAGAGCGTGCCGCCTTCGGCCATCTCGAACCGCCCTTTCTTGCGACCGGTCGCACCGGTGAACGCCCCTTTCTCGTAGCCGAACAGCTCCGACTCGATCAATGTGTCGGGCAACGCCGCGCAGCTGACCTTCACGAACGGCTTCTTCGCGCGCAGCGAGTTGTAATGGATTGCGTGCGCGATCAGCTCCTTGCCGGTGCCCGATTCGCCGCGAATCAGCACCGTCGTGTTCGTCTTGGCCACCTGGGCCACTTGCTCGTACATCTGCCGGGTCGGTCCGCTCGTTCCGATGATGTTCGAGAAGTCGTAACGCTCGCGCAGTTCCTGACGAAGGTGCGTGTTCTCGTCAACCAGGCGCCGCCGGTCCTCTTCGACGAGCCGCTGTACGTTGAGCGCCTGTGCAATCATCGAGCTTACGATGCCGAGAAACTGAACGCTGCTGTCGAAGTCGCGCTCCGGCTTGAACCGAAGATCGACGGCGAGAGCGCCTACCGAGGTGCGGCTCTGGAGCACCGGTACGCAAATAAAGCTGAGCTCCTGCTTGGCGGCATCGCCGCGCCGGGCGGCGCGGTTGAGCAGGGCCGGCTCGCGGCTGACGCGGGGCACCACGATTGGCTTTCCGCTCTCGACGACCTTTCCCGTAATACCTTCACCGACGCGATAGCGGACGGCCCGCGCACGGTCCTCGAATCCCTCGGCGGCCTCGACGTGCAACTCGCCGTCGCGCAGCAGTGTGAGCATCCCTCGGACGACGCCGTGATGGCGGACCAGGATCGTGAGCACGCGCTGCATCGATGCCTTCAGGTTGAGGGTGCCGGACAGCGCCTGGCTCACCTCCAGCAGAGTGGACAGGCGCCGCGCGTCGCGTGCGGCGGTGCCCGGTTCGGCGGCTGCAACTCTCAGGGCAGGCATACGCTCCTACATTTCCGAAGGATCCGCAGATCGTCGCCACAACGATGTGGCGGGCCATTGCGCAGCGCCGGCGGCGGTATTGCGGGCGGTTGCGCACAAATAAGACGTCTTTGTATTAACTCACAATTCACCAGACAAAATTGTCTGAATTAACGTTTCAGCGTAGAGGGCATTCTACAGGATTCACGTGAAATTGCGACCCACGTAACGGCCTAGCAACGCACGCGCCGCTGGCGCGTGTCTTGCGATGCAGACCGGTCATCTTGACGACGCACTCTACGCATCTGATGCCAGTCATCGTGTGCCTCATCGTCGGTCTCTCCGCCGCGGCGCACGCGAAACACACCGACCTGCCGCGGGTACGTCCCCTCGACCCGTCACTCACCGTGATTGTCGATACCGGCTCTCATCGATCGAACACGCTTCACGCATTGCTGGACCGTCTCGAGGCAGGCGACGTCGTCGTCTATCTGCAGTACGGTCAGCTTCCGAGTGGTTTGCAGGGGCGGCTGACATTTCTGACGGAGGCTGCCGGCCTCCGCTACGTCATGGTGGAAGTGGCGCGCGATCTCGACGCCCCTCGCCTGATCGCAATCGTGGGACATGAACTGCAGCATGCCGTTGAAGTCCTCGAGCAGCCGCAGATCGTCAGCCAGGCGACATTTGCCAGCGCCTACGAGCGGTCGGGATTCAAGCGGCGCCACTTCGCGGATGGAGCCGTGGGCTACGACACGCATGCGGCGGTTGACGTCGGACGACAGGTCTTGCGGGAGCTTGCCGGATCGGCAATAGCGCTTGCAACGCGCTAGCTCGTAGTTGGTAGTTGGTAGTTGTGGTAGCCGGAAGCCTTCAGGCCTCCGTCACAGAATGTAACGCGAGAGATCTTCGTTGCGGACGATGTCGGCCAACATGCGGTCGACGTACGCCTCGTCAATGGAGAGCGACTGGCGACCCAGATCCGGCGCTTCGAACGACACCTCGTCGAGCAGCCGTTCCATGACGGTGTGTAACCGCCGTGCGCCGATGTTTTCGTTGATTTCATTCACGCGCGCCGCAAAGTCGGCGATGCGCTCGATTGCGTCCGGGGTGAACGTCAGTGTCAGATCCTCCGTGCCCAGCAGCGCCATGTACTGCTTGACGAGGGCGTTGCGCGGCTCGGTGAGGATCCGCACGAAGTCGTCTCTCGTGAGCGGCTCCAGCTCCACCCGGATCGGAAACCGGCCCTGAAGCTCGGGGATCAGGTCCGACGGCTTCGAGACGTGAAACGCGCCGGCAGCGATGAACAGGATGTGATCGGTTTTCACCATGCCGTGCTTGGTGTTCACGGTGGTGCCTTCGACGATCGGCAGGATGTCGCGCTGCACGCCTTCGCGGCTCACGTCCGGACCGTGGCCGCCGCCACTCATCGAGTCACGGCTCGCAATTTTGTCGATTTCGTCAATGAAGATGATCCCGGACTGCTCGACACGCTGAGTAGCAGTCCGGCTCACCGACTCCATGTCCACGAGCTTCGCCTGTTCCTCGGCAACGAGATTCTCGAGTGCCTCCGGTACTCGCAGCCGCCGTGTTTTCGTCCGTCCCTGGAACATGTTGCCCATCATGTCCTTCAGGTTGATGCCGATCTCCTCGACCGACGTCCCGGCAATCACCTCGAACGACGGCATCGCCGTGTCGCGCACGTCGAGCTCGACGACGCGATCGTCCAGGCGGCCTTCCTTCAGCTGCTCGCGCATGCGCTCGCGCGTACGGCTCGCGTGCTCGTGGGCCACCGTATCATCGGCTCCGACAGGAGGGCGCACGGATGGCAGCAATAGATCGAGCAGGCGCTCCTCTGCGGCGCGGCGCGCCTTGTCGCGCACCTCCTCGGCCTTCTCAGCGCGCACCATGTCGACGGCCAGCTCCACCAGGTCGCGCACCATCGACTCGACGTCGCGGCCGACGTAGCCGACCTCGGTGAACTTCGACGCCTCGACCTTGATGAACGGCGACTGCGCCAATCGGGCGAGCCTCCGCGCGATCTCCGTCTTGCCGACGCCCGTCGGCCCGATCATCAGGATGTTCTTCGGCGTGACTTCCTCGGCCATGTCCGAAGGAAGACGCTGCCGGCGAATGCGGTTGCGGATGGCAATCGCGACCGCGCGCTTGGCCTTCGCCTGACCGACCACGTATTTATCGAGCTCGGCGACGATCTGCCGCGGCGTCAACGTGTCGATCGCGCTCGCGGTCCGTTCGGGAAGAAAGATGGCCATGAATCCCGTATCACAATTCTTCAATCGTCAGATGCGTGTTGGTGTAAATGCAGATGCCGGCGGCAATCGCCATCGCCTCTTCGGCGATCTGACGCGCGCTCAACTGGCTGTGTTGGCTCAGCGCCCGCGCCGCGGCCATGGCGAAAGGACCACCCGAGCCCACTGCAACGATGCCGTCGTCGGGCTCGATCAGATCACCGGTCCCCGAGAGCAGAAAGATCGATTTTCGATCGGCAACAATCATCATCGCCTCGAGCCGGCGCAGCAGGCGATCCGTACGCCAATCGCGCGCCAATTCGACTGCCGCGCGCTCCAGGTTGCCGCGATACTGCTCCAGCTTGGACTCGAATCGTGAGAACAGCGCGAACGAGTCGGCAGCCGACCCGGCGAAGCCCGCGAGGATCGTGTTGTTGTATAGCCGCCGAATCTTACGGGCGCTATGCTTGACGACGGTCGCACCGAGCGTGACCTGGCCGTCGCCGGCGAGGCACGTCTGGTCGCGGTGCCTCACCGCCAGGATCGTCGTCGCATGCACGGGCATTACGTGCCAGTATGCCTCAACCCGTCCGCAGGCCGACCTGCAGCGATGACACAGGGCAGTGACGTTGGCCGCTCGACGACAGATCGCACGTCGTTTCGTTGAGCAATCCCGTGGCTCCGCCGTGGCAGCACTGTTGCTGAGGTACGTTGATCGAAAACCTGAGGAGTGGACATGCTCCCTATTTACCTGTTCCTAGCGGCGCTGCTGGTGGCGCCATCGGTTGCCCAGGGTCAGGAAGCAGAACCGGAAGGCGGCACCACCCAGGCCGAGCCTGCCGCCCCGGCGCCCGCCCGTATTGCGATGCCGCGCGGCAGTCGCCCGCAGGGCGACAATCCGCGAATTGGCACCGCTGTCCCACGCGCGATCAGGCCGGGTGCAGGCCGAGGCCTTTCGGAACCGGCGGCGCGGGCGGCCGAAGCACCTCGGCCCGCCCCGGCAGAAGCCCCATCTCGAACGGCGAGCGCGCAAGAGCAGTCTTCGCCCGAGCCCGAGCGGCAGGCCGTTCCGCGGGGGAGCCGGCCTCAAGGTGATAACCCGCGGATTGGCACGGCAGTGCCGC
>Ga0310890_10000466_pt1 | contig 13404 bp, 10 predicted proteins | sample T20D3metaG_FD_203751 | JGI IMG/M metagenome (GOLD analysis project Ga0310890, IMG submission 203751) | Lab incubated soil microbial communities from West Virginia University Organic Research Farm, Morgantown, WV, United States - T20D3 | ecosystem: Environmental > Terrestrial > Soil >... | reverse complement strand
ATCTCCTATAGAAAAGAAAAATTGGAATACCTTCCTTTCTTCTCAATTTACATATTATGTGTTATTGTACTATTTATCCTCTCATGTTGGGCTTGGTATAGAAACAATACAATCCAATTGAAGTTGAAGCCAAAAGTAATCTCATCACATAGAGCTGTAAACCAAATGTTTTATGTGTAAAAAGTAATATGCGTTATTTGGATCCAGATCTTGATGCAAGATAGAATATATGAAAAGAAAAAACAGACAATTCTGAGATTTATCAAAAAACATAGAAAAGTGGACCATTCATTTATTCTAAATGAAGTCAATATCGATTATGACACTTTAATGAAGATAATTTCTGAGTTACATAGTGAAGGACTATTGGACCCTAAATTAGGTTAGGTTTAGGATGTAACCCTTAGGTGTACCTTAGAAAGTAGGTCACTAAGAAGATTTTACCAGCTTTGAAGGACTGATAGTGAGATAAACCTCTATCCAAATTACCAAACCATCAGATCCAAACTTTACAGGATTCCACTATTTCTAATGGTTGCTTTTTGTATACTATTTGTCTAATCTCTCATTAACCGTATTTTTCTCAGCCTTTACCAATAGAATCTCCATGATAGAATTGATATAGATGAGGAAACCCTTTGATCATCTCTCTCGTTTTGTAGCTCCTAAAAAAATGGGTAAAAATAGGATGATTTGTAGACCTGTATTCACAAAATACCTGCGAAATCCCTTACCACCTTATGTTTGATAATTGCATTTCGAATCGTAACTTCTGTATTTCCGACATTGGATTAAATTCCACTCTCCCGTAATTTCGCAGAGAATCTGATGTTATGGTTTGATATTTGTATGAATATTTCTTATATCTAGGATTGTCAGTCATCATCGACCAAATTACATGGGTTATGTCCTTCTAGTTCTCAAAAAATAAAATTGGTTATAGAGAATATACTGATATTATAAGCAGAGGTTTCCAGGTTGAACAGTAAAAAATCAATACTAATTACATCACCATAAAAGGATAGACATCTGAATTAGCCATTCTCAAGTGTATTCGCCTAGTTAGTCTGTTCCCCAAGGATTATCTATGACAAACTTCCAGGATCCATCGGATTGTTGACGTAACACATCTGTGGATTTGGAATACATATCGACAGGGTTCCCATCAGGTCCAGTTCCACTACAAGACCATTCGGTAGTAACCAATGCAAGATCGCTTGCTTGAAGTACCCTCTTTACTTTTAAATCCAGCTTACCCTTTAGGTCGATAAAATTACGCAGGCATTGACGTATGGATTCAGGATTATTTACGAGTTGGCCAGGCTGTGGCGCAAAACATGCATCAGCCTCATAGAGTGTCATGAGGGAATCCAAGTCTCCCGAGTTTATGCCTTCAACCACCGAATTTAATACATCTCTGGGTGTCATTTTTTTAGACATCAAGTTTTTTTTGTAATAGTTGGTTTTAAGTTTATCAGAAAAGAATAACCAGGAGTCAACTAAAAGACAATTGCAGATGAGAGTCATATTCTTTTGTTTTTTCCACTAGGTACGGAAAGCAATTCTTCATTATTGTCCATGTAACATCTTATAATTTCACATAAAAACAATTTAAGATTCAACCATTTCATATCAGTATTCCTATCATGCACCTGAAGCAATATTCTCTGATACGCTATATAGAGCTCCTTGGCCTCCATCTGCCCTACTATAAGTTAGTATATACAAATTGCCATCGGGCCCTGTTTCGATATCTGTTATTCCTTTGAATCCACTGCCCAAAGTTATGGAAGAAATCTCATCTTCATCTGATGCAATTAAGTCATTTGCGATATTTGGATTATCAAAGTGTAAGCCAGTTCTATTCTCATTTACTTTAAAGAAAAACAAACTGCCTTCAGTTATATCACCCACGAATATGTTGTTTTCATATTTTTTGCCCAAATTATCTGACTTAAAAAATTCTATGTCGGTAACTCCTCTTGATTGTTCCCAACTCAAAAGGGGATCATTATAATGTGATCCCTGATAGTTAACCAGATCATTTTCTGTTACCCCTGCTGAATTTGAGATTGGTCCCATTAATTGTTTCCAACCGCTGTTAAATCCTGCTACGTCCAAGTTTAATTCATCATAGAGATCTTGACCATTTTCTGCATCCCACAACTTTGCAGTGATTGGATCAAAATCAAACCCAAAACTGTTTCTTATTCCATATGCATAATACTTTGCCAAAGGATTACTACCGCTGTCATTTAGACCTATGAAAGGATTATTAACTGAGGGTGAGCCATCATTCGGATTTATTCGGAAGATAACTCCGCTATCATCAGGTTCAGGTCCCCCTTTAATATTCTGTAATTGTCCCTCTCTCTGAAGTTCACCGATAATTGCATAAAGTTGGTTATCAGGACCCATCTTAATTTTTCCTCCTTGGTGGTTTGTTCCCGGTCCTGCTGGCAAGTCCAAAATAATACTTGGATTTGAAAGAGATTGCCCATCAAATGTATACTTATAAACTCTATTTCTTAACTCATTAGTGTCCACTGACTCTTGAATATTTTGGTCTATTTGGGTACCAGATTCAGTAACATAAAGGAATACACTATTCCCTGCAGTACCATTATTTCCTCTCCTAGAGTCATCAAGAATATGGTTGTCAATCGTCAAACCCAAAAGCCCCCTTTCATTCTTGCTGTTAACATTGCTTAGTTCCAATAAGGGTTCTAAAGTGGTTGGGTTATTGAGATTCAATTTTGATACAATCCCCTCCTTTTGTGCTATTATTATTGTATCGTCTGTTAGAAATACCATGCTTGTTGGAGATTGTAATCCATCAATCACAAGATCCACCTTTAATGATTGATCACTGATCGATGGTAAACCTTGCGAAAAAGCATAAAAATCATCCCTACTAACATAAACCATTATCATAAATATTAAGACAAGAACAAAATATCTTGATGATAAACAATCTTCTAGAGGTTTATAAGAGCATTTACACATAAGATTCATCAACATTCATTTAATATAACATTGTAAACATCTTATATTCCTTTTAACAACAAGTAAAATTAAAATCAATGGTAATTGATTGATTTCTGTAAATTAGTATCCCTCTTATGAAGATAAGGGTACAAAAATATTCTTAAAACCTGTATATATTGTTTAAAAAGGATAATATCTTGGTTGGTTAACAGAATTTTCCTAGGAAAGATTGGTTAGTGGTTGTTTATAGATTCCTAAGGTGGCCCAGGGATGTATACAACATTTTCATAACCCTGGGATAAGCGGATTTAGGCACAATACCTAGATTAGGTATTATTAAGAAATATTATGTTCATGAAGTTTCAAATGATATGATATCCTGATTACAGATATATCTTTTAATCGATAACATACTAGTCCGAGCACTGGTAACTGGTGAATTCATTTTAGATTTTCAAGAAGTGGTAAAAATGCTGACTAGACAATGGTAAAATATTAACCGTGTAGAATGACAGGTTGAATAACTGTACGTGCTGGTTTGGGATTGGTTCATAAAACGGGTCCTAAGGCTACTGATGCGCTAGTCGATTGTAAACAACCATGCTAATCACAGTTTGCTGATGACGTATAATATGATCCAGTTTTCCAATATGAATTCAGTTAATCAAACATCATGAAATTTAATGATGAAATAGGAAATCCACTGTTTACTAATATTTAATAACAGCTATGATACTATCAAATCGAAAGATATACGCTATGGTTTAAAAACAATGTTAGGAAAGAAGGTGATTCTAGCCAGTTATTCTTTATTGGTTGTTTTATGTATTGAGCAAATAATATTTCATGAATAAAAGTTTGATGAACAAACCATTTTACTATTCTTAAAATGCTAGTTGATGTTAACCTACCTGGGTCGTTTATTGCTGGTACAGAACTTATCACAAGAGGACTTCCAATACAGTTCCTGTCTAGGTTCAGGTAAGTATGATATAGATAGACGTAGTTAGATAAACAAATGATCAGCGAGTTCCAAACCTTTTTTTGATTGCGATCGTATCCTCCACCTCAGTATAAAAGGTAAAAAATATAGGCTAAACCTCCTTCCATATCTATTCTTTCTATAAACAGTTAATTAGTGAATGAATTTACATTTTCTATAGGCACTTCCAAAAAGATCTCTTCGGGTACTTTTGAAGGGCTATTGGTACCTAATACGCACTTGAAATCAAAATTGTTTGAAGTTTCAACACATGCATTGAAGTTTTCGTTTACATCAATAATGCCAGAATCAAACTCAAATGTCAATTCATTTTCTTGTCCGACCGATTCAACCGGATCTGAATTAATCTTTGCTATGGCACATTCTCCATTCGATGTGATAATGAAAATTGTAAGTGGACCAACGTTATCTGTATTTTGATTAGACAAATGGACGTTGATCTTTAGACCCTTAGGGCCATCTCCCCCATTAGAATTATCATTCTCATTGTTTGAATTACCGGTTACAGAGACGTTAGGAAAACTCAAGCATTGTGTTTGAAGTGGAGATTGGGACGTAGATGCAATTGAGTTCGGAGCTGAAGTTGACAGAAATAAGAGCGTAAAGCAACTAATGATCAGAACAATAGAGTAGTTGTTATTCAAAACCATGTTATTTTATATATCATAAATTATATATTCTTTCATATCTTTTCCTGTAGCTGGTGGGTTAAGATTTCCTACAACGACATTTTGACCACGGCTGAAACATTACAATAGCTGATGTCAATACCTTAAAAAGTAAAATAAATATCTCCATAGACGTTTGTGATGGTTATATTGAGGAAAAAACCAAATTGTCATAAAATGCTAAATAGTTTCGGGTTGATCATTTTATTTTGCGGTTTATCAACTTTTATTACACAGTTCATAAACGCGGCACCTACAGTTGAGGACCCATTAATAAAAGTACAACAGGTAGTAGAAGGTTTATCATCTCCAACCAGTATGGCTTTTGTTGATGCTCAAAACATACTAGTATTGGAAAAAAATAGTGGGCTAGTCAGATTGGTCTCAAATGGTGAGTTAAAGGATGAGCCAATTTTGAAACTAGATGTGGATTCCACCACTCTTACCTGTTGTAGAGGGCTACTTGGAATTGATGTTGATTATCTTAATGCTACTAGAAGTAAAGATGTATTTCTTTATTTTACTGCAGCAGGTGAGGCCAACACCCTGGTAGTAAATAAGATAGTCAAGTATACCTGGGATGGAAGAACCCTCGTAAACCCTCAAAGTATTTTGGAATTGCCTGCCACACCTGGACCAAATCACCCGGGTGGTAAATTGACCCTTGATAATAAAGGTAATTTATATTCAGTAATTGGAGACCTCAATAATGAGGGCATCCTTCAAAATATTGAAGATAATAAAGAGTTAACAGACAGCTCTGTTATTCTGAAAGTCAAAAAGATTGATGGGTCGGCACCATTTGATAATCCTTTTTCTAGTATTAAAAAAGAATTTTCCACAGGTCAGGTGGAAAAATACTATGGTTATGGAATAAGAAATAGTTTTGGATTGGCAATAGATCCTGTAACTGGAACTTTATGGGATACAGAAAATGGAGATAAAGATTTTGACGAAATAAATTTGATATATCCTGGTTTTAACAGCGGTTGGAAACAATTAATGGGACCCATTTCTAATAATGGTGTTACAGAAAACGACTTGGTGAAATTACCAGGCTCATATTATGGTGATCCAATTTTTAGCTGGGAACCATCCTTGGGAGTTACCGACATAGAATTTTTTAATTCCAAAAATCTAGGAGACGACTATGAAAACAATGTTTTTGTAGGTGATATTAATAATGGGAATTTATATTATTTCAAAGTAAACGACAGTAGGACGGGCTTTGAATTTGAAAGTCCTGAAATTGAAGTGGATCGGATAGCAAATGAAGACGAAAAGGATTTACTGGTATGGGGTACGGGGTTTGACGGAATCACTGATTTAGAAACAGGTCCTGATGGAGACCTTTATGTTTTGTCATTCGATGAATCGAGTAATGGCGATGGTAAGATATATAGAATCTCGAGCAAATGACAAGACTTATTCTTTTTGAAAAAATTCTTAACTTCTACCCTTCCCTCCCTACCACCATCCCTCCAGTAACACTACTCTCTCAGAATTGTTATGTACCTTAGGTTTCAGAATGATATTACGATCTGCACTAATATACAAAGCATTTGAATAACTGTAATAGATTGTAAACGCTCCCCATTACAATATATGAAACATGTGATTAAATAAGATGGAAATTTCCAAATTCAAAGTCATGTTTTAAACCATTCTCTAAAAAATTTTTCTTGTTATGAAAGTAGCTTATCTTGTTTAGGTGTCCGATCAATATTACATGCAGTCAAATATACCCCACAACAATCCAACGACAATCAGAGGCCTCCCCTTGCTATTCAAGCAAATACACACATCGATTTGATAAAAAGACTGATGATAAGATGCTTTTTAATCGCTCTGATCAAGAATGAGAATCGAATGGTTCCTATAGTAATCCTAATTTCAAAATACAGGATTAACCTGATTACGGGTTTACTATATTTCTGGTCAGGCGTTCTAATATCTTTTGATCGATTGTTTTCTTTTGGATCTTCTCATACCAAAGCCTTCAGGCGATCCTTTTCCTTATCTATAGTTACAATCAAAACAATAAAATGCTACCCCTTCTATGAAAATTTCACTATAATCAGATCATTTCAATACTTATTTATCTCTACATGGTAAAGTATGATTTCTTTTTGGCTTTAATCATTAATATATCTATTTGCAACTCATGGTTTAAAAATATAGTTCCCTTAATTAAGGAAACAAATTTTTCCCTAACTAAGAGAAATAATATACGAGAAACTGAGGGGACTGGATGTAATGTCAATAACGACTATTATTTATATATAGTAACTGTCTAAACACCCGCGCTCACAAGAAGAACTGCTATTAGACTTTTAAGCAGGAACCTTTTGGAAGACACCAAAAATTTGATAATTATTAAAGGCAATTGACTCTAATTGCAAGCAAGTTCAAAAAATGGAGTATAAGATTTTTGCAATAATGTTTTCACAAAGCTGATAAATTCCTTGAAATAATTATACCCTCCAAGGTTCTTCTAAATCATGCTCGATTCTTATTATAGAATTAGATTATAGATTCTTATTATAGAATAATAGATTAAAAACCTCATATAAATAATCAGGCAATATAGTTCTGATCAAAATGATAGTAAATTTTTCAAGGTTTCAAATACTGAGAATGGTCGTGATCGCAGGTCTGATCCCTGTTAGCGCAATTCAAGGGACCAGTTTGATAAGTAGCGTGTTTGCAGACAATCTTTGTTTAGGACCGCTAGCATGCAGCGCTGTAGGCGGGAGTGGTGGTCACGGTGGGAATACTGGCGATGCCATAGGCGGAGATATAGGTCCTGGTGGGTCTTGTTTTGCAAAGAATCATGTAACTATAGGAGATGAGTGTGGTGGAAGCACCGGCAGTAGTGAACCCAGAAGTGGAAGCGGCGATCATAGTATGAACGGAGGCAGAGGTGGAGAGGCACACAATACAGTTCGTAGTTGAACCATCTTGGTAACCAAATATCAAGATATGCAAGAGGACTTTTCTTGTGAATAATAATCATAAATTTTTTTTGATTGTTACTCATGATACTCGGACTTTAGTTTCTCAGGGAAATGATTTTTAGTATTTCTATAGTTAAAATAGCATGTATTGCAAATTAACGTAAAGAAATTCTTAATGCTCCAATCAAAAGGACAAAGTTGGTGTAGCTAAACCAATGAAATATTACGTTACTACAAGGATTCGAGAACGGTGTTATCAAAAACACAGGGCTTGAGAGGTTATAACATATACAGATCCCATCTCATATTCCCTCTTCTCAAGTTTTCAAGTCGGAACAAGCTATGAAAAGTGAGTTTTTAAACAATATAAGGTCTAGTAACATATGTCGACACTCATCTAATCTTGAAAATTCATGTTTGATCTATCGGTATGTCCATCTACTCATACAGAAACCAATAACAAGGTATCAATAGCCTCAAATTCATGAGAATTAGCTGATGGACCCTTCTACCCAAACCCCGTGTAAATAAACCAAGGGTATATTGTGACCTGGTTAAGTAGGTACTTTGGAATTCATGCCTTAGTAGAGAACCAGGAATTATATAGCTCAAAAGATTGGAGACCAGACAATTCATTTGAATTTACAATTTATTTAAGAGGTACATATGAATATCATTGCAAATTACATCCACTTATGACTGGAAAAGTAAATTTAAGATGATTCAATTGGGTTGTCCAAATTCACATTCTAAAGTTATTTGACCATATTCTCTTGCAATTTTGTTTAAGATGGCCATCATCTATCGCTGCTGGTTAAAGTAGTATGTATGGTATTAATAAGATCAGCTTAATGCTCCATCGTTGGAAATTAATGATAATCTATTAAAATATTGTTGAAGTGTATCTATGCCTAACAACATTGTGAACAATGAATCAAAAAATTTATCTTTAGTTAATCCATCAAAATAAATAAGTTTCTCCATGATAAATTTTTCTATTTTGTCCTTTGATGAATTGCTGTGACGAGCCAACAAGCCTAATTGGTATAATGCCATTAGTAAGTCGGGTATAAATCGATTCTTTTCCTTTGATGGTAAAAGAGATAAAGAATTTTTCTGTTGTTTTGAGAAATTCATTGACGTAATTAATGTTACCTTATCATGTAGATCATCTACAATAATATTGACATTCCTATTATTAGATTTAGCCACTAGATTCATAACAACCGAAGGGTCTTCGATTTCATCAAATCTCCAAATATCACTTTCTTCTACAAGCCATCGCTTTATTCTCAGCGATATTTCGTGTTGAGACAATGACATCTTAATTAATTTAAAATTGCCTCTATATAATCATATAATGGTAAAAATATATGAGAATAAAGACATCACTCCCAAAAGCACCATGAAAATTAAGATGTTATTTTATAATAAACAGGTCAACTACTAGACCTAACTCGCCTATACATGTGTTGGTGATGAAAGTTTGTCGTTAGGTATTAACCCAAAAATTAGATTGACATGTGGATATATTTTAACCTGGGGTTTGATGAAGTATTCAATAGAACTGGGCACTGGATCCAACTTCAATCAACCAATGTAAGGGCTCTTCTGTTGCTAGTACTCGTCTCAAGGGCCCAGATGTATTTTTTGTTCATGGTATCGGGCATCACTGGATACCAAAGGAAGGGGTCTCTTTTTAAGATGAAAATATCAATACAGAATATCTAAATGTCCAAATTTACCCGAAATCAAAATTCAAAGTTAAGAGAATCAAACTTGATGGCTTTACAAATACTCTGACTCTACGTAGAGATATTCTTGAAATCAAATTGTCATAGACTGATACACCCTTCATATCCATGGATAAAGTTCTTTCCAAGGGCCGCTATGGATGAACCTTCACAAATCCAACCTGTACATAATCAAATCACCGTTAGTCTATGAATCGGGTTAGTATGGTGAGATAATAAATCTGTAGTGAGATTTAATAAGACATGAAATTCTCTAGCTGGTCTCGAATTAAACCGTACGTATGACAACATTTGAGCATTCAACCTTTTCCAAATGATATAACCATAAATGAATCACTCGAGTAAGAAAAAAATGGATCTAAAAAATGATGATAAACAGTCTAGTTGATTGTTAGATAATTATTGCTATTTCCTATTTTTTGACAAAACAAAATTTCAACAGATCTAAAATTTTTTCCTTAACAAGTTCTGTAGTAATTTCATCTAAAGTGAATGTTCCTTCACGACCTGCTGTACCCTCTTCTTGCATCATCTTTTGCATGTAGAGAGTTACCTTATTTGGCTCTTCAATAAAGAATGTTAAAGAAGGATGTCTGTCTTGAGCTGACGAAATATCCTTATAAGGATATATATCTAGTTTCATTTCGGTCACGAATCTTCCTTGTATTTTGTCTATTATGTCACACCTGATATCGTGCAAAATGAGCTTATTCTTAATTTCCTTAAAGACGGGAAAGATAACTGTATGAACTTTTTTGGAAAATCCTTCAGTAAATTCATCAAGATTTTCTCTAGATGGGTCATCTGAATCTTGGTTTTCTCTAGTTGAAGCGACATAACTATCAATAACCTTGTCAATTTCATCGTCAATGTTCATTTTTATTGGATATTCTCTTTGCATATGAGTAACACCATATATAAATTTGAAACAAAATTATGGCAAATGCATAAAGAAACGTTAACCCAATGATGCTTCAAATATATATTAAGCTCAACTATGGGCACAAAATAGCCTAATATCCATACCCACAATATGCATTGGCCCAGTTGGCTAGGATCATGCTAATATTCATTAGGCTACTTCATTATTGGCCTGAATGAAGAAGGAATAACCCCGGGATTTATTGTCGATGTAGACAATAATACAGTAAAAGGACAGGTGATTTTAAAGTATGTTTAGGAGGCTCTCATGGTTAATTATTTAACAATCCGCGTTATTCCATTCAGAGAGTTTAAGAGCATAATAGTCATTTATCATTTTTGCTCTAAGGGCAGTTAGCTACTGATTTAACTTTGAAACTAACTTAAATAATTCAAAGCTTTCGATAACTATTGAGTCAAAGTAAAAAAAATTTCAATTCACTTCCAAACGCAGTCATCGTTTAGGATTGAAACTAAAATTAGACTTGTTAGTCGACAATCAAATATCTTTCAATAGTTTCTAATGATATTCAGATTGTATGGGTCTGAAACAGGCCATAAAAAGAGAAAGTTGTATGTGATTTTAACTTCTCGAATCAACGAGAAGTAACTGTTGAAAATAGCAATCAGGCAATTTGATTTCTAAGGCCTTACTAGAAACTTTATTTTAACTTTTGCTGTTATTACATCATGTTTTTGTCAAAATTTGGATTTTAACTATTTGCTCATTTCCAAATATTTCTGTACTTGAAATTTATTTCTAGATTTAGTATCTAATATGACAAGATAGTAACTATTTCCATTGTTTCTTTAATCTACCGGCTCATCCGAGTTTCTGATAAAATGACGAAATTGCTAGTTAGGCCATACAGTCAATATCATGGACTATTAACGTAATGGGTTGTCTACACTTTTAGATATTGATAAGTAATCCTTGTCTGAAGCATTTCTTTTAATTTGCCACAGCAGATTTAAGGTTTTCGAAAGAATCTTGCCGTTAAATTCATTCGTTTTCTACGTTTTCTGTCACGATCATAGACAAAACAGAGCGAATTTTATCCAAATTTTTGATTTTCCAAGCAATAATTTCCTTTATAGTTTCCTTATCGTTGGTAGAAAATTTTACGATAATATCATAAACTCCAAATACTCTATATACTTCAACAACTTCTGGAATTTTCCTAATTTTCTCGATCACTTCATTCTCCGATCCTAGCTCGCAGTTTATCAGTACATAGGCTAATGGCACACTATAATAAAACCATACAAAAATAAAAAAATGTTTCTGCCTAGTTAACTATTAAATTCATTCTAAAATTTGAACAGAAAAATGAACCAAGTAAGCAATTTTAGAATTTTAAGATTCGATTCATGATAGTCATAATTCAGTGTAAGAAAGGGTGGACAATTTAAGAAACAGAGGATGACATATGATAACGAGTAAAATATTAAAAATTGTGGAAGGTAATTGCAATCATAGTCTAGCAATGTCATGGTAATTATAGATCGAGCTATGATATTTCTCCAGCTAAACTTTTGGCGAATAATTATCATACAATTCATTTTAGTGTTTAACTAACACAAACTGTGTACGGTCAAGTTTAATCAATTCAGAAGAATTGAGCCAAGATTTGATCTTTTGTATTTCCAAGTTAGTTCCCACTAGATAAATTGCATGTTAGATAATTACATGGGGTCTACAATCTAATACTAGAAATATACCGCCCCCAAGATAAACAAGTAAGGCAATCGCAAAAGTCATTGAACACTCCCCCTCCTATGTCAAGATTTTCGTTTATCCATTGCTACGTTTGACTCCTTGTCTGAATTATTTCACCAATACCTATCAAGACTCATGTTTAACCTTAGTTTGGAAAGATAGGAACGATTCAGAAGACTAGAGCCAAGCCATCAAGCTGAAAAATGATTGTATAATTGATACTATTAAGGGGTAATACATCTAGATGATAGGCTTCGGTGAGTCCTCTGCAAATTTCAGATTGTTTCACTAGTATCACTATCTGCTTCATTCGATCATAATTCAGAAATATCAAAAAGGACATGCAATATCTCAAATCCGATTAATTTTTTAATGGTTCATGGATGGTAGCAGCAGATCCAAAATATATGATATAGGTGGGAAATTAAATCTGATTGTTGTTTTAACCAAAAATAACTTAATTCATCTCCAAGAAATTCTTTTATAGGACAATAAACACTAATTGACGATGAAACAAACTTTCACCTATAATAAGTCGATTTTTGCTATAGTAGTTGCACTGAGCGCTATTGTTACTCTGTTGTCGTCCGGAGTAGCTCAGGGTCAAGATAGTAATTTATCTCAGAATGAACCATTAAAATCAACCGATAATTCTACAAACGGAGGGAACGATATCACTTTCATTAGTATTCCTGTTGAAAAAGGCTATGTCAATGGAAATTTATCATATTTCATAAGTACGGATGCATCTGAGGAAAGGATTGTATCCTCAGTTACCAATACGACCAAATTTGACGTTAACTATGCTCCGACTCTCAGTAATACATCGGAAATTGCTCGTCAACAGGGTTTTGTATTTACAAATGGAATATTAGGGAACGGTACATTTGAGCATCAACTTCCAGTCGCATCAGCAACTTCCGGAGATGAAGGGTATAGTCCTTTATTCGAAATTAATTATGTGAAATGGAATAATGAATCTCAAGCAAGAATCTTAAAATCTGCAGCTGACATAATGGATGCACAAGCAAAAGGTGAACTATCTATAGAAAAATCAAATGTAATAATAAATAGTCCGGCTGTGAAGATAAAATAATTCCATTATTTTTTATTTGGGGAAACAGCCTGGAATTTTAACTTTTGTAACAAAAAGGCATGTTCTCATCTATACAATTTCCGGTTAAATAATTTTTCCGAATATTAATACTTGTTTAATAGTCCACTAGGAATATGAAGGTTTGAAGGTTTTAAAAAACTATAGTCGAGAAATGATCCCAATCTAAATCAAGCATTAGATGGATAAGAATTTAAGATTTGATTGCTAAATTAGGTGATCTCTCTGCGATGAAATGAAAATTCATTTAAAAGTTTAATAGGCCTTTTAACCATCCAA
>Ga0310890_10000463_pt1 | contig 13422 bp, 14 predicted proteins | sample T20D3metaG_FD_203751 | JGI IMG/M metagenome (GOLD analysis project Ga0310890, IMG submission 203751) | Lab incubated soil microbial communities from West Virginia University Organic Research Farm, Morgantown, WV, United States - T20D3 | ecosystem: Environmental > Terrestrial > Soil >... | reverse complement strand
CGAGTGCATGCTGATCCGCGCGCAGGAAATGGCGCGCTATGTCGCCGACGGCGTCCTCGATGCGGGGCTCACCGGCCAGGACTGGATCGCCGAGCACGAGATCGGTCATCCGGAACAAGCGCCGCTCGCGCGGATCTGCGACTTGATCTATGCGAAGCAGAGTTTCGGCAAGGTGCGCTGGGTGCTCGCCGCGCCGGAGCATTCCCCGTTCAAGAGCGCGGCGGATCTCGATGGCAAGCGGATCGCGACGGAGCTGGTTCGCGTCACGAAGCACTACTTCACGTCGAAGGGCATGACCGTGGACGTCGAATTCTCGTGGGGTGCGACCGAAGTGAAGCCGCCGGTCCTTGCTGACGCGATCGTCGAGGCGACGGAGACCGGATCGACGCTTCGCGCCAACCGGCTCCGGATCCTCGAGACCATCATGGAATCGAACACCCAGCTCATTGCCCACTCGTCGGCGCTGGCAGATCCGTGGAAGAAGACCAAGATCGAGAACGTCGCGCTGCTGCTGAAGGCGGCCATCGAAGCACAGGGCCGTGTCGGGTTGATGCTGAACGCAAGGCGCACCGATCTCGAGAAGCTGATCGGCCTGTTGCCGGCGTTGCAGCGGCCGACGGTGTCGTCGCTGAGCGATCCCGACTGGGTCGCGATCAACACCATCCTGGAGGAAAAGACAGCGCGCGATCTGATCCCGAGGCTCAAAATGGCCGGCGGCCAGGGCATTGTGGAATACCCGCTGAATAAGATTGTTGTTTGATGCTTGTCGGCTTACGGGCTTACGGGCTTGCGGGCTACGGGCTTACGGGGCTGGGGTGCTGAGTTGCGAATAATTGCTTCATCGAACCGGAAGGCCGTGCGCGAATTGCTCTCGTCGGCCCGCATTCGTGACCGCGCGACGGAGGCGGGCGCGGCGGCAATCGTCGATCGCGTTCGTCGCGGCGGCGATGATGCGCTCAGGCGCTACGCGCGCGAGTTCGACGGCCTCACAGGATCGACTGAAGTGCCGCAGCGCAAATGGGAGTCGCAGGCTGAAGCGCTCCCGCGAGACGTGCGCGTGGCAATCGCCAGGGCGGCGCGCAACATCCGCTCGGTATCGAAAAAACAGGTACCAAGAGGCTGGCGGCACAACGTTTCTCCAGGCATCACGGTCGAACAGCGCGTCATCCCGCTCACGCGCGTCGGCTGCTACGTGCCGGCCGGCCGCTATCCTCTGCCCTCATCCCTTCTGATGACGGCGATCCCGGCGCGCGCCGCCGGCGTCATGGAAGTCATCGTGTGTTGCCCGCACCCGGATGCAGCGGTGTTTGCCGCCGCCATCGCAGCCGGTGCGGACCGCCTCTTCAGGATCGGCGGCGCCCACGCGATCGCGGCAATGGCTTACGGCACCCGGACAGTTCCGCGTGTCGACAAGATTGTCGGGCCCGGGAATCGCTGGGTGTCCGCAGCAAAGTCGCTCGTCTCGGCCGATTGCGGCATTGATTTCTACGCGGGACCAACGGAGATCCTGGTCGTGACGGCCTCGGGATCGCCGGCGTGGATTGCCGCCGATCTGATGGCGCAGGCGGAGCACGATCCAGATGCACGCGCCGTGATGATCACGACGAGCCGGCGGCTCGCCGCGCGGGTCGCCGCCGAGATCGATCGACAAATGCTGCCGGGCGCGCGTCAATCGATCGCCCTGCATGGCGGCATCATCATCTGCTCGACAATGAACGAGGCGATCGCGCTCGCAAATGACGCCGCCGCCGAGCACGTGGTCGCGGGCGATGAATCGATCGCGCGGCGCATCGTGAACGCCGGCGCCGTATTCGTCGGCGAATGGACCGCGCAGGCGGCCGGCGACTACGCCATCGGATCCAACCACGTCCTGCCCACCGCCGGCGCCGCCCGGTTTCGTGGCGGACTGAATGCCGCAGATTTTGTGAAGCTGGTGTCTGTTCAACGCATGACGAAGCGGGGCCTCAGCACGATCGCGAAGACGGTCTCGACGCTCGCCCGAGCGGAAGGCCTCCAGGGCCACGCCCGATCCATTGATGTGAGACAACGATGACGACAATTCAAGGAGTACCGGACTTGGGACCGGGGCTGCGCCTCCATCTGAACGAGAACACTGGGGGCTGCTCGCAGAAAGTGGTCGACGCCGTCCGCGCGTTCGATGGTCCCGCGCTCGCCACCTATCCCGACTTTCGCGAAGCGGTCCTTGAAACCGCGGCGTTTCTCGGCGTCGACCCTGAGCGGATCGTGCTGACCAACGGCCTCGACGAAGGCATCCTGCTGGTGTCGATCGCCTATCTGGTCAACCGGACGCCCGATGCGCTCGTCGCCCTCGGCGCGCCATTGACGACGATGTCGGGTGCGCCGGAGATGTTGGCCGCGCAACCAGCCTTCGAGCCCTACATTCACGGCGCGCATTCGCTTGGCGCCCGTGTGGTGTCTGTCCCGCCCGGAAAGGACTTCGCATTTCCGCTCGATGGCATGCTGCGCGCAATCACGCCGAACACGCGCATTGTCTACGTCAACAACCCCAACAACCCGAGCGGCCAGCCGATCGCCAAGGAAGCAATCCACCGCATCGCCAGGGCAGCGGGACACGCGCTGATCTTCGTTGACGAGGCATATCACGATTTCCTCGGCGAGAACTTCCTCGCCGAGGCCGCGGACTATCCCAACGTGCTGATTGGCCGGACGTTCTCGAAGGCGTTCGGCCTCGCCGGCATGCGTGTCGGCGTGATGATCGCGTCGCCGGAGATTCTTGCGCCGATCCGGCGGGCGATGCCGCTCTTCAATCTCAACGTTGTCGCCGTCGCGGCGCTCCGAGCCGCGATCAGCGATCCGTCGTTCCGCGCGTGGTACATCGGCCAGGCGAACGAATCGAAGGACCTCATCTACGCCGCCTGCGAGCGCGCCGGGCTCAAGTATTGGAAGAGCGCGGCGAACTTCGTGCTGATCGACGGCGGTGCGCGGGCACGTCAGATCATCGACGGCATGATCGCCAACGGGGTCTTCGTTCGCGATCGCACCAAGGATCCTGCCACGCCGACCTGTTTCCGCCTGACGACCGGCGTCGTCGAACACACGCGCAAGGCCGCGGAGACGCTGGAGGCGTTGTGCGCCGCGCGATAATCGATCGACGGACGGCGGAAACCACGGTCAAGCTGACGCTCTCGCTGGACGGCAAGGGCCGCTTCGAGAACCACACCGGCATCCGCTTTCTCGATCACATGCTGGATCTGGTCGCGCGCCACGGCGGCTTCGACCTGAAGGTGAAGGCAACCGGCGATCTCGACGTCGATCAACACCACACCGTTGAGGATGTCGGCATCGCGCTCGGGGAGGCGGTGCTCGCCGCCATCGGCAACAAGCGCGGCATCAATCGCGCCGGGTATTTCGTGATGCCGATGGACGAGACGTTGGCCGTCGCCGCGATCGACCTCAGCGGCCGGCCCATTGCGGTCATCGATACCAAGGTCAACGTGCGCTCCGTCGGCGATCTGCAAGCCGAGCTGGTCCACGATTTCTTCGAGGGCTTTGCGATGGCCTCGCGCGCCAACGTGCACGTCAAGGTGATGTACGGCCGCTCGAACCATCACAAGATCGAAGCCTGCTTCAAGGCATTCGCGCGCGCGCTGCGCGCCGCATGCTCAAAAGACGAGCGCCTTCGGAAGATGTTGCCGAGCACGAAGGGCCTGCTGTGATCGCGCTTGTCGATTACGGCGCGGGCAACCTGACGTCAGTGCGAAAAGCGCTGGGCGCGATCGGCGCGAGTGTGTGGACGCCGACTGTCGCCGGCGAGCTCGGCCGCGCGCACGGCATCATCGTCCCGGGCGTCGGCCACTTCGACGCGACGAAGGCGCTCACCGCCGAATGGCGCACCGCGATCAAGACGATGGTCGATGACGGCGTGCCGCTACTGGGGATCTGTGTGGGCCTGCAGTGGCTCTTCGAGGGCAGCGAAGAGGCCCCCGACACGAACGGTCTTTCGATGTTCAAAGGAACCTGCCACATTTTTTCGGATTGCGTAAATGGACGGCTGAAAGTGCCGCATGTTGGCTGGAATTCACTCGTGATCAATCGGCCGTCACGTTTGATGACCGGCGTCAAGAGCGGAGCGCAGGTGTACTTCACCCATTCCTACGCCGCGCCGGTGATCGACGAAACGGCCGCCATTTGCGAGTACGGCGTGCCGTTCAGCGCGGCCGTGGAGCGTGATCTGGTGTCGGCTGTGCAGTTCCATCCAGAGAAGTCCGGGGACACCGGCCTCAAGATTCTGAGCAATTGGCTGAGCTTGTCGCGCCATAGCTCCGAAGGAGCGAAGGCGGATGCTGTCTAAGCGCATCATCGCGTGTCTCGACGTCCGCGACGGCAAGGTCGTCAAGGGCGTCAACTTCGAGGGCCTCCGCGACGCCGGCGATCCGGCGACGCTTGCGAGGCGCTATAACGTCGAGGGCATCGATGAAGTCGTGATCCTCGACGTCACCGCGACCATCGAGAGCCGCCAGGCGCGCGCTCACACGATTGCGGCTGTCGCCGCCGAGATCTTCCTGCCGCTCGCCGTCGGCGGCGGCATTCGCACGGAAGAAGATGCCGCCGCAGCGATCGAGGCGGGCGCCGACAAGGTCAGCCTGAACACGGCGGCGTTGGCCGATCCGAATTTGATCACGACGCTGGCAAAACGCTACGGCAGCCAGGCGGTCATCGTCGCGATCGATGCAAAGACAGTCCGGCTGAAGCCGGACTCCACACGGGCGGACACCACCCGCTACGAAGTGTTTGGCCGCAGCGGCCAATTGCTCGCCCATCGCGATGCGGTCGAGTGGGCGCGCGAGGCCACCGCCCGCGGCGCCGGCGAGATCCTGCTGACCTCGATCGATCGCGATGGCACGAAGGCCGGATTCGATTGCGAAATGACGGCCGCCGTGTCCGACGCCGTCAACATTCCGGTGATCGCTTCTGGCGGCGCCGGGACATTCGATCACTTTGCCGAGGTCTTCGGACCCGGCCACGCCGACGCCGCCCTCGCGGCGTCGATTTTTCATTTCAACGAAAAGAGCGTTGGCGACTTGAAGGCGTTTCTCGCTAACCGACAAATACCGGTTCGACTGTGACGGACAGGCCACGGAGGCACGGAGCCACGGAGAACTTTAATAAAATGCCTCGGTGCTTCCGTGTCTCCGTGGTTTGTACGAAGAACCCCTATGCTGATTCCGTCGATTGATCTCCAGGGCGGCCGCGTCGTCCAACTCGTGCAAGGTGACAAACTCGCGATTGCGTCCGACGATCTCGACGGCTGGATCGCGAAGTTTGCGAAGTTCCCCAAAGTCCAGCTGATCGATCTCGATGCCGCGATGTCGCGCGGCAACAACGATGCGCTCGTCAGGCAGATCGCGGCGAAGCTGCCCTGCCGCGTCGGCGGCGGGGTGCGCAGCGTGAGACGCGCCGAGGAGCTTATCGGCGCCGGCGCGCAGGCGGTGATCGCAGGATCGGGCCTGTTCCGCCGGTCGCCCGACGGCGACCTGTCGCAGATGATCGATCACGACTTTGCGAGCGCGCTGGCGCAGACCGTCGGCCTGCATCGTGTGATCGCCGCCGTCGATTCGCGCGCCGGACGGGTCTGCATCCATGGATGGAAGACGGTGTTACCGCTGACGGCCGTCCAGGCCGTACAGCTATTGGAAGGCTATTGCGAAGAGTTTCTCTACACGCACGTCGACAAGGAAGGCCTGATGCAGGGCACCGACATGAATGCGATCAAGGCAGTCGCGAAAGCGACGGAGCGGAAGCTGACCGCCGCCGGCGGCATCACGACGCGCGAAGAGATCGACGCCCTCGACGCCCTCGGCATCGACGCCGTCGTCGGCATGGCGATCTATACGGGGTCGCTCGCGCTCGACTAGGGATTGGTCTTCCGCCGCATGCCGGCGGCCACGAGCAGCCACGCCAGCATCAGGCACGAGAACGACACGTAAAGCGGCACGATCGATTCCGCGGACGAGATGGCGAGAATGCGCCCGTCCCGCGGCGGCTCGAGCCACAATCCGCGGAGGGTGTTGATGGCTCCGAGGCTGCTGCCGTTAAGTCCGGCGAAGATCCCGGCCAGCGATAGCGGCCGCATCATCGCCAGCCGTTGCTCCGACGGCCGGAATAGATAGCCGGCGGCTGCAATCAAAGGCAGGAAGCTGATGATGATGCTGAACAGGGCTGCCAGGCCCATCTGCCGAAACATTGTGAACAATTCCATGTCCTCTATAACGCGCCGCAAGGCGAGTCGTGACGTTGCAGGTCTTACGGGCTTGCGGGCTACGGGCTTTCGGGGTGCGGACTTGCGGGCTACAGGCCTGGCGTCACGATTCGGTGTCCAAAGCGTTATGACCGGCATGGACCGTGAGTCGGAGCTCGACTTGGTGGCGCGGATTCGTGCCGGCGATGCCGGCGCGTTCGACGCCATTCACGCCGAGTTCAACGGGCGCCTGTTCAACTTCCTCGCACGGCTATCCCGCCGCCGCGACATTGCGGAAGATCTGCTCGACGAGACGTGGCTGCGCTTCGTCGATCGCGCGCACAAGCTCAAGCCCGACACGCGCCTCGGACCGTTCCTGTTTACGGTCGCGCGCAACCTGTATATGAGCTACTGCCGTTCACGCATGCTCGAAGACGCTCAAACAGCGGACGTGATCGGGCTATGGCCCCTCGGCACGCCGCGGCCATCGCCATTTGAGTCAACCGTCGCGAACGAGACCAGCCGGCGAATCGAAGAGGCGCTCGCGTCGCTGCCGGCCGCGCATCGCGAGGCCTTGCTGCTCACAGCTGTCGAGGGCATGAAACCGGCGGAGGCCGCGGCGGTCTGCGGCATCACGCCGGAAGCGATGCGGCAGCGTCTCAGCCGGGCCCGCGCAGCGATCGCCAGGCATCTCGACGAATGCGACGACACCATCCTGCTGCACTTGAAGGCTGTGACCACATGATCGAAAACCTGCCGCTCGTCACACCTGATGCGTCGCGCGGCGCGCGCACGATCGCGCGCTGCCACGATCGGCTAGCCGCGCGACGCCGCAAGATCGAGGTGCGCCATCGCGCGCCGAACCCGCGAGCCCCCGGTGCGGAGCGGCTCCTGGTGGCGTGCTTCTGCGTGGCCTATCTCATCGCGATGGCCGGCGACCTTCTCGCCATCGCCGCGCGCCGCTGATGTCGCGCGGAGCGAGACAGAATCGATTCTTCAGGGCGAAGCCTCGCTAGATTAGTATTCAGCGCGAAGGAGGAGCCCCCTATGGTTCCTGTGCTGTCGTTGCTGATCCCGATCGCGCTCTCGGCCGTGTTCGTGTTCATCGCCAGCTCCATCATCCACATGGCGACGCCGTGGCATAAGAACGACCTCATGACGCTTCCCAACGAGGACGGTGTGATGAAGGCGCTTCGCCCATTCAACCTGCCGCCGGGAAACTACGGCTTCCCGCGTCCTGGCTCGATGGCGGACATGAAGTCTCCTTCGTTCATGGAAAAAATCAAGGCCGGTCCAGTCGGGTTCATGACGATCAGGGCCGGATGGAATTTCAACATGGGCGGAACGCTATTCCAATGGTTCCTCTACTCGTTGGTCGTCTCGCTCTTTTCCGGCTATATCGCGGGCGTGGCGTTCGGCCCGGGCACCGAATACCTGCGCATCATGCAGGTGGCGGGCTGTGTTGCGTTCGTCGGCTATGCGATGGCGCAAATGCACGAGTCGATTTGGTGGGGCCGGCGATGGAGCTGGACCATCCGCAACATGCTCGACGGCCTGCTCTACGGACTACTCACGGGAGGGACTTTCGGGTGGCTTTGGCCCAAATGACTGCCGTTCTACGGAGGTTCGACGCCAGTTCTACGCTCGTGCTACGGACGTAGAACACCCGTAGAACGTCCGTAGAACCAACGTAGAACGACAGCTAAAATAGCCTTATGCGTTTTTCCTTGGCCTTGGCGCTCGTGTCCGTGATCGCCCTGTCCGGGCAGGAATTAATGCCCGGCACGGCGCGACCGCTCATCAAGGATCTACCGTCGGAAACCAGCGGATACATCTGCCCGATGCATCCGAACGAAGTGAAGGCGACACCCGGCACGTGCAGCATTTGCGGCATGACGCTCGTGCCGGGCGATCCGATGGCGACGGCCGATTACGCGCTGACGCTCACGACCGAGCCGCGCGCGGTGAAGGCCGGGCAGAAGACGACATTCCGCATCGCGATCCGTCATCCCCTGACCGGCGAACCCGTCACCCAGTTTGGCGAGGTCCACGATCGGCTCTTTCATTTTTTCATCGTCAGCCGCGACATGACGCAGTTCTTCCACGAGCATCCGACGCTCGAGAAGGACGGCACGTTCACGCTGGAACACACGCTACCGGTCGCGGGCCAGTACATGCTGTTCAGCGACTTCATGCCGGTCGGCGGCGGACCGCAGCTGATCGCGACGCCGCTCACGACGGCGGGCTTCGACGGCGACATCGCTTCGTCGTGGCCCAACCTGAAGCCGGATACCTCGCTGACGAAGATCGCCAACGGCGTCAGCGTGGAGCTCCGGGTCGAACCGGGGAAACTCATCGCCGGCGAGGAAGCCGACGTGCCGATCCATTTCGAGGACGAGAAGTCAGGCGCGCCGGTGACGAACCTGCAGCGTTACCTCGGCGCGTTCGGCCACGCGATGATGCTCAGCGAAGACATGACCGAGCACGTGCACGCACATCCGGAGCAAATGCTCGAGGGCACGACGATTATGGAAGGCGGCGGTCCGGATCTCGTCTTCCACGCGCTCTTCCCGAAGCCGGGCAACTATCGCATCTGGCTGCAGTTCCAGCGCAACAACGTGTTGTCGACGATTCCGTTTACGGTTCGAGTGTTCCGCTCGGGCGAGACGACGGCAGCACAGTAATCGCGAGCGACGGCTTCGCGGCGATCGCCGCGTCGGTCTTGTTGTCGTAGTAGGCCGTCATTACCAGCCGCGTTCCCGCGGGCAGCGCGATCGGTTCCTTCATGATGTAGGGCGCGGGCCATTCAGGCCGGACGCTGTTCACCCACAGCATCGGCTCAACGCTGCCGTCGGGTCGAATCGCCGTCAGCTCGAGCGAACGCGCGCCGGGTCCCAGCCGCGGCCACATCGCTGAAATCGTCGTCGCCGTCTTGATCGCCGTCTCGGCGCGGAAGCGCTCGCCGATTTTTCCCGGAGCCACGCTGAGCGGAGCCGGTGTGATCTCGAGCGACGCGGACGTCTGTGCCGGCGCCTTCTCCGCGAAGTAAAGGCCGAGCTCGCTCGCGCCCGACGCTTCTTCCATCCCGCCGCGATAGCCCATCTCAATCGTCAGCTTCGCGCCGGCGGGAAGCTGAATGCCCGATCCCGCCGGCATGGCGATCACTTTGCTCGCCGGCGTCCACGTGCCGAGCCATCGCCCGTTGCGCGAGTCGTAGATCGCCGCATAGCGAATCGCTCGGCGATCGGACGGATTGAGCTGCAGCGATTTCACCCAGCGGGCCTGCTTCAATCCCGTGTTGACGTCGAACCTGTCGATCTTGAACGGCGTGTCTGCGGCAATCTTCAGGTCCGCGGCGACGGGAATCGTCGCATCGGGCGGACCCTGCTCCCAGCCGGTGATCGGCGGAATGAAGACCGGCGCCTTGTCCTCGTCGACGAGCAGCACGCCGCTCGGCGCGCCGCCATCGGCCCACGACAGGATCAGGCTGATCTCGCGGCCGGTCAGGCTCATGTCGTTCGTGAAATGACCGTAGCCGCTCGCCGCGCCCCAGGGCGGCATGCGCTTCTCGAGGATTTCTTCCTTGATCGCCACCGCCCACGGGCGGGCTTCCTTGTAGGTCGTGAGCGGCACCGACACGTTGCCGTCGGTGTGGCACTGGAAACACTTCTTCTGGAAGATTTGCGCGATCTCGCGATTGAAGACGATCTTCGTGGTGATCGGAACGTGCCGCGTATACACGGGCTCCGGCCGCAGCAGTTCGTAGCCGGCGAAAGCAGCGCCAATCACCATGGCGCCGACGATCGGCTTGTTCCAGTTCACAGCCTGATTATACGGCGGGGAGGAGCGCGTCAATCTCAGGCAATATCCGCTCGGCGCCACCCGTCAACGCGAGATCGACAGTGCTGGTCGCCGGCGTCGCTTCGGGGTTGATCTCGGCGGTAAACGCGCCGTGCTGCTTCGCCGCGGCGAGAAATCCGGCCGCGGGATAGACGATTGCCGATGTGCCGATCGTGATGAAGACATCACACTCGGCCGCCTGCGAGGCCTTCCGAACCACGGCGGCATCGAGTGTCTCGCCGAACCAGACCACGCCCGGGCGAATCGGACCGCCGCAGTGCGGGCAGCGCGGCGGCACTTCGTCGAACGACAGCGTCTCGTCGCGCCAGCGCTTCGGCGCTTTCGCGCAGTCCTCCCAGCAGCTGACTTCCCAGATCGATCCGTGAAGGCGAATGATCTCGGACTCCCCGGCTTGTCCCGCCGGCTTGTCCGCCGAAGCCCTGGCGAAGGCGGACGCGCGTTCATGTAATCCGTCAACGTTCTGCGTGATCAGACGGAAGTTCGGAAACCGCCGGCTCCACTCCGCGAGCACTCGATGCGCGGGATTCGGATTACACGCGGCAATGCGGGAGCGCCGCCACGCGTACCATTCCCATACCAGCTTCGGATCGCGGCCGAACGCCTCCGCCGTCGCCAGCGTTTCTGGACGGAAGTTCTTCCAGAGTCCGTCGGTTCCCCGAAACGTCGGCACGCCGCTGGCTGCAGAAACGCCCGCACCGGTGATTACCGTGATGCGGGCGTCGGGCCTTAATCGTTCAATGAGCGCTTGCACGATCGCAGATTTCAGATCTCAGATTGATGTTCAATTTCAGATCGCAGGTTGACTCATTGTTTGGTGCCGGCGGTGCTCCCCTTCCGCTGCGATGCAAGGAAATCAAATGCCAGCTTGAGATTCGGGACGACGACGTCGGTGTGGCTGCCGCCGGGGACTTCGACGTAGGTGACGTTGGCATTGAGCTTCTTCAGCGCAGCAACCATGTTGCGCGATCCCGAGACGTTGACGGTGTTGTCCGCGTCGCCATGCACGATGAACTGCGGAATGCCCTTCATGCTTTCGGCGAGCGCGGGTGAACCCGTTCCTGAAAACGAGACGAGCGCCGCCCACGTTTGCGGATACTTCGCGCCAAGCGCCCAGGTGCCGATCGCGCCCATCGAATGACCGATCAGGTAGATGCGCGACTCATCGACGTTGTAGGCGGCCTTCATCAGCCGAAGCACTTCGAGCACGTCGTTCTCGCTGTAGTCGCTTCGTCGCCTCGACGCCGCATCGCCGCCCATGAGATTCGAGCCGTAGAAGCCGTCGCGGCGGAAGCCAAGCGGCGCCGCCATCAGGAACCCGTGCTGCTCCGAGAGCTGCGGCGGCAGCTGCGAATACGAATCGAAGAACGAGTCTTCATTCGCACCGAGGCCATGCAGCGCGATCACGAGCGGCGTGGCTTTTGCCGCGACGTAAGCCTTCGGCACGTAAACGCGATACGGCATGATTTCGTTCGCGCCCGCGAGCACGTAGTGACGCTCGAAGTCGCCGGTCTTGCCCTTGAATGGATCCTTGCCCTTCGATTCCGCCAGGATCGTTTCCGCGCGCGCAACCTCGGCGCCGACGTTGAAATCTGCCAGCTCGATGCGGCCCCGGTTCACGTTCTTGATGTAGTCGCCCGGGAACAAGACGTCCGCGCGAACGGCGGCCGTGGCTGTCGCGCCCGCGGCCTCGAGCGACTTCAGCTTCGCATCGAGACCCTTGTGAACGAACACGCTCAGGTTCGCGGCACCGAGCGAGGTCGTCCCGTCGAACATCTCGGCTTCGATCACCTGTGCACCATCTTCCACCCCGGCAAGATCGAGCTCGATCGCGAACGGCGTCTCGCGGAGGTCACGGCTGACGCCGTCGAAGGTCCCGAGTTCATGCGGCGCTGGCGCCGGCGGGGCGGCCGCGCCGGGAGGCGCCGGCGGCACACGCTTCCTGATCCGAACCTTCGTCGTGATGTTCGCGCTCAGATCGATCGATGGCCGGTAGATCTGCTCGATGCGCATCGCGTAGGGCGCCGCCGAATCGATCACCGTGCGCTCGCTCCTCAGCACCAGCGAGTTGCGGTAATCAAGCTGCGGCGTCCACGCGTCCTTGTTGAGGAGCGCAAGGCCCTTCGCGATCTGCCGGCGCACCTCGCCCAGGTTGCCGGTGCGGCGCGCATCGGCAATCGCCTTGTCGACGTCATCGATTTCGGTCTTCAGCTCGCCGTCAGGCTTCGCCGCCGTCTTCAGCGAGTTGTACCGAACCGATAGCAAGTTGATGTTCGGAAGCGCCTGGGCGTAGACCGGGCCAACAGGCCAACAGGCCAATAGGCCAATAGGGAAAACGACGGCGAAGATTAGTTTGCGCATATGTATTTTCCGTAAGCCCGTCGCCCGCGAGCCCGTTGTCCGTCAAGCCCGTAGCCAGCAAGCCCGCAGGACCCTACGATCCCAAGGCGAACGCGATTAGTTCGGCGTTGGGTCCACTGCCTGCGGCGACCACAATGTACTGCTTTCCCTGGTGCATGTACGTCATCGGTGATGCGAGCGGGCGCGCCGGCGCGTCCATGTCCCACAGTGGAGCTCCAGTCGCCTTGTCATACACGCGGAATTTGGTGGGCTCGATCGGCACCTTGCTCATTGGACGCCCGCCGACCGGCAGGTTGCTTCCGCCGCCGAGATTGCCCGCGCCCATCGCCACGAACAGCAGCGTCTTGGTCACCATCGCGGCATTGCGAATCGGCGCGCCGAGCGCCGGCAGGTTGAGATCCTTCAGCAGCGGATGGTTGCGCGGGCCATCGCCGATCGCCGCGACCCATTTCGTATCGCCCTTGCTGAGATCGATCGCCGTCACGCGGCCATATGGCGGCTTGAGAAGGGGCAATCCGTCGAGCATCGGGGGCATCTGCGTTCCGCCGCGCGCATAGAGCAGGTTGCTCCGTTCCGGATTCGGCTTCACGAGCTGCACCACGATCGGGCTGGTCATCGACGGGACGTAGAGCGTGCTCGTCTCCGGATCGTATGAGGCGCCGGCCCAGTTCGCGCCGCCGGCCCACCCCGGATTGACGATGGTGCCCTTCTCCGACGGCGGCGTGAAAATCGGCCCGGTGTCGAATTGCTTGAAGATCTCGAGCGCCGCGGCCTTCAACTCCGGCGTGAAGTCGATCAGATCGCTCTCGGTCACGCCTTGCCGCTCGTACGCGGGCGGCTTGGTCGGGAACGGCTGTGTCGGCGACGAGCGTTCACCTGGAACGGTCGACTGCGGCACCGGCCGCTCCTCGATCGGCCACACCGGCGCGCCGGTTCGTCGATCGAGGACGTAGGTGAAACCTTGCTTGCTCACTTGCGCGAGC
>Ga0310890_10000461_pt1 | contig 13427 bp, 14 predicted proteins | sample T20D3metaG_FD_203751 | JGI IMG/M metagenome (GOLD analysis project Ga0310890, IMG submission 203751) | Lab incubated soil microbial communities from West Virginia University Organic Research Farm, Morgantown, WV, United States - T20D3 | ecosystem: Environmental > Terrestrial > Soil >... | reverse complement strand
GCCCGATCTACCGCAGCACGACGAATTACGGCCACTTCGGGCGCCCCGGTCTGCCCTGGGAAGTCGTGGAGAAATCCGTCGCGGTCACACGCTAACCAGTGATGAGTTGTGAGTTTTGAGTCTTGAGTGAAAAAGCCGCTCAGCGCTCAAAACTCAAGACTCACGACTTCTCTGGCAGTTCTAGAAGAGTTCGTACCACCGGCGGGGACGGCTCGTTACAGCGCGCTGGACCTCGCCCACCTGCACTGCGACTTGCTCTGCGCGGTCCTCGGAAATCCCGACTGACACCAGCAATGAATGGGTGTCGTTCTGCAGCGACTCGATCTGCCGCTCACTGATATCGCGCGCAGCGACCGACAGCCACAAATTGTGCGTGAGGCGCTGTGCCGCCTGTTCCGACAGCTGGCTTCCAGCAAGGGCCCCAGCCGTTCGACGGGATAGTTCGTCGACCGCGGGCACAGCAGACGACCGCTGCGCGTACTTGCGAAGATCGTCTGCCAGATTCTTGGGGGCCTCCGGATCGCGCGCGTTGGCGATGTACTGGAGATCTCGCGCGACGTCGCCGAGCTCCTCCTGAGCAACAGCATCGGGAGTGGGAACCTCCCCGTCCGGCTGTCGACAGCCAGCCAGGACGAGTACCGAAGCACAAATGAAGCCTGAGCAAACCTTCGACATCATGGGAATCAGGTTACCCTATCTCGGCAGTGCGCGGATCGTCGCAGCCCTCACGATCGCCCACACAAGCATGTCCGACCGGCGAAGACGATGCGCGCCGGTAACCGTCAGCCCACGCGACGAGCGAAACCACGAAGATCACCTTCGTGGCTTTCGTGGTTAGCGTCGCCGTGTCATCAGATGCACCTTGGCGACGGCGTGCATGTACCCGCCCGCATCGGCGTACCGATCCGCGGCGGCCACCGTGATGTGCTCGATCGCCCGTTGGGCGTCGCCAGTCGCTTCGAGATAGAGGCCGACGTACAGGCGCGCGTAGAACTGCGCCAGCGGCTGCGTGCCTGCGGCTGCCAGCACGTCTTCTGGCTTCGATGCTCCACGAAACATGTCGTAAATCTGCCGCATCGGCACGCGCGCATCGGGGCCCACCGGCAGCAGTGCGGCTCTTGCCTTTGCCGGTGACTCGGCACGCGCGACGCACAGGAAATGCCACGCGGCGTTCTCCACGTCATCGGGGTTCACTGTGCGGTGCAGCTCGAATTGTTTGCGGCACTCGTCATAGCGGCCAGCGTAGTACAGCGCGATGCCGCGCTGCCACAGCTGCGGCGCGACAGCGGGAGCCAGCTTGACGACCTCGTCGAATCCCGACGTCGATTCGGTAATGCGGCCGCGCACGAAATCAGAGATGGCACGATCGAGAATGTCCCGCGGCTGCTGCGCCGCGATGGCTAGTCCGGCGACCGCCAACGCGACAATCGCGAGCGCGACAAGAGATGTGCGAAACACGTCGAATCGTCCTTTGTTCACTGCTGACGTCGCAGGTCGAGGCAGATCAGGGTGTTCTCGTTGCGGGCATAGAGAAACCCGTCGGACAACGCTGGGTAGGCGCGGACTGCGCCTGGGAGGACCTGCGCACGTGCCAGCGGCTTGAAGCCCTCGGGGGTCGCCGGCGCAACGACGAGCTCGCCGCGCTCCCGCAGAATCACGAGCCGATCGCCGGCGAGCGTCACCGTTCCCGCCAGGAATCGATCCTGATTCCAGCGCACCTTCCCGGTCCGCAGTTCGACTGCTCTGAAGCTCTGGCCGAATTCCTGGCGCCCGTGGAATCCGTATAGGTTCCCGTCGTAGTGAACGCTCGTCGCGTAATGGTTCGTGAGGACCTCGTCCGACGCCCAGAGCTGGTTGAGCGTCGTGCCGTCGAGGCGGAAGACACCCGCGCCTGGCCCGTACTCGGCTGAGACGAAGAGGAGGTCGCCGATCACAAGTGGAGTCGCCACGTTGACCGATGCGGCCATCCGTGCTCGCCAGGGCCGTTGGAACAGCACCTTCCCGCTTGCCGGATCGAGACCGACTAGTTCGGCGCGCGTGAGGAAGATCGCGACTCGTCGCCCCGCGATGGTCGCTCCGGCTGCAGACGAGTAGCTCGCCTCGTCATTCGTCGCGGTCCACAGCGCCTGTCCTGTCTTTGCGTCGAAGGCGACGATTCCTGCATTCGGGCCCCCGACGTTGGCGAGAACCCGGCCGTCTTCGACGAGTGGTGATCCAGCCGCACCGAAGAATCCTTTCGGGACACGGTATCGCTGCACCGTGTCGACGCTCCACACCCGCGTGCCCTTGGCCAGGTCGATGGCATGCAACTGCCCTTGCGCACCGAACGTGTACACGATCCCGTTCGCAACCACGGGTACAGCACGAGGACCCTCGTCGAAGCCGAAGTCATCCCGGTAGGAAGTTGTGTACGCGTAACGCCATTGGGTGGCGCCCGTGCGTGGATCCAGCGCTTCGACAACCTCCTCGTTCGCGACTCGGTGGAACAGGATGATTCGCCCCTGAGCCACGACCGGCCCGCTGAAACCCTGCCCCACGTTCTTGCGCCAGACGACGCGTGGCCCCTGCGGGCCCCATGCCTCGGAAAGCGCCGGTCCGCGGTACACCCCGTTCCGCTCGGGACCGAGGAACTGAGGCCAGTCTTCGGCCCACAGAGGAGCAACGGCCGCTGCGAGAAGGACAAAGGCTGCGAAACGGGTAAGGGGCCGCACGGCGCTGTCTATGTTACGGCCGCACCTTGCGCCCGACGCCGACTTTTTGGTAGCCTGCGGGTTCCGATGCTGAGCGTCCTCCACCGTGCGCACCACCATCACCACGGCCATCGCGGCCGGCGGGGAGGACTGCGCATGCCAAGGGACTAAACACCAGGACGAGACGCCCAACGCAGCAGACCCCGCCGGAACACGTGGCGGGGTTTTTTGTTGTACCGACGACAGGGTTAGGGGCACAAGGGACAGGTATATGGATTTCTCCAAACTTGACGGGCTCATCCCGGCCGTAGTGCAGGACTACCGGAGCGGCGAGGTGCTCATGGTGGGCTTCATGAACCAGGAAGCCTGGGACATCACCCGGCGCAGCGGCTATGTGACGTTTTTCAGCCGCACGCGCAACAAGCTGTGGACGAAGGGCGAAACATCTGGGAATCGGCTCGCGGTGCGCGACGTGCTCGTTGACTGCGACGAGGACACCGTGCTCGTCAAGGCCGAACGGCTGGGCGATGGCAACGTCTGCCATACCGGGGAACGCACCTGCTTCTTCCAGCGCGCGGAGGGCGTCACGATTCCATGAAGCTCAAGCTGGGCATACCGAAAGGCTCGTTGCAGGACGCGACCGTTCAGCTCTTTGCGCGTGCCGGTTTCAACATTTACGTCAGCACCAGGTCGTACTTCCCGACCATAGACGACCCTGAAATCGAATGCATGCTCATTCGGGCGCAGGAAATGGCCCGCTACGTCTGCGACGGCGTGCTCGATGCCGGGCTGACGGGCCAGGACTGGATTGCGGAGCACAAACTTGGTGGCGACGTAAAGCATTCGCTGACATCGATCGCGGATCTCGTGTACGCGAAGCAGAGCTTCGGGAAGGTGCGCTGGGTCCTCGCGGCGCCCGAGGACTCACGTTTCACGTCACCCAAGGACTTCGCCGGCGCGACGATCGCTACCGAGCTGGTCCGCGTCACGAAGGCGTACTTCGAGCAGCACGGTGTATCGGTCAATGTCGAGTTCTCGTGGGGCGCAACCGAGGTCAAGCCGCCCGTCCTTGCCGATGCCATCGTCGAAGCCACAGAAACCGGCTCGACGCTGCGCGCCAACCGGCTGCGCATCATCGACACCGTGATGGAATCGAACACGCAGCTCATCGCCAACGATTCAGCGCTGGCGGATCAATGGAAGCGCACCAAGATCGAGAACATCGCGCTGCTGCTCCGCGCCGCCATCGAGGCACAGGGCCGGGTAGGTCTGATGCTGAATGTACGTCGTCTCGATCTCGAGAAGGTGCTGGCGCTGCTTCCTGCGCTTCAACGGCCGACGATCTCGTCACTGAGCGATCCCGACTGGGTCGCCGTCAATACGATCATCGAGGAACGCACGGTCCGCGATCTGATTCCGAGGGTCAAAGCGGCAGGGGGCCAGGGGATCGTGGAGTATCCGCTCAACAAGATCGTGGTCTGAAGGGATGCTGACCATCGTTGATTCCGGCAATCGGCGCGCCGTACAAGCGCTCCTGAACCCAGGACGTGCACGCGACGCCGCGACCGAGAGGCGCGTCGCGAAAATCGTGAACGACGTGCGTCGCGGGGGCGACGAAGCGCTGACGCGATACGCGCGCCGGTTCGACGCGCTCGAGGACGCCATCGAAGTTCCACCGGCGGAGATCCGCGAGGCCGCGGCACGCGTGCCGTCGGACGTCCGCGCCGCGCTGCGCGCCGCTGCCCGCAATATTCGCGCGGTTGCCAAGCGCCAGGTTCCACGCCACTGGCGCGCGCGTGTCGATCGCGGCGTCGTCGTCGAACAGCGCGTCGTGCCGCTCGACCGCGTCGGGTGCTACGTCCCCGCTGGACGGTATCCGCTACCGTCTTCGCTGCTCATGACCGCCATTCCCGCTTCGGCTGCGGGCGTGCGGGAAATTGTCGTCGCGTGTCCGAGGCCTGCGCCGGTTGTTATGGCCGCGGCAGTCGAAGCGCGCGTGACGCGCTTGTTCCGCGTCGGAGGTGCGCATGCGATTGCCGCTCTAGCCTACGGCACGGAGACAATTCCGCGAGTCGACAAGATCGTGGGTCCGGGCAATCGATACGTCGCTGCCGCAAAGGCCATCGTCGCCGCCGATTGCGGCATCGACTTTTATGCGGGCCCGACCGAGATCGTCATCGTCGCTGCTCGCGGTCCGGCAGAATGGATTGCCGCCGACCTCCTGGCGCAGGCCGAGCATGATCCCGACGCACGTGCGGTCCTGATTACACCGAGCCGGACGTTGGCCAAACATGTGGCGCGTGCTGTTGACGATCGGCTGCCAGGCACCGGTCCTGCCCGTCTCTCGCTTCGGGCGCACGGAGGCATCATCGTCACCTCATCGCTGGCGGAGGCGATGGATCTAGCCAACGCATCGGCGCCTGAACATCTCGTGGTCGGCGACGAGAAGCTGGCTGGAATGGTGCGTTGCGCAGGTTCGGTGTTCGTCGGGCCATGGTCGGCGCAGGCGGCCGGCGACTACGCCATCGGGTCGAATCATGTGCTGCCCACTGCCGGTGCAGCTCGTGCACGCGGAGGGCTGTCGGCAGCCGACTTCGTCCGCCAGTTCACGGTCCAACGCGTGACCCGCGCCGGGCTGCGTGGGATCGGCGGAACCGCGATGACGCTGGCTGGAGCGGAAGGACTACAGGCACACGCCGACTCGATCGGCGTAAGGATGAAGTGATGGTGATACAGGGTTACCCCGACCCGGGCGAAGGCCTCAGGCTGCATCTCAATGAGAATACCGGCGGCTGCTCGGCAGCCGTCCTCGAGGCGATTCGGCGCGTACGACCGTCCGACGTGTCGACATATCCGTCGTACCGAGACGCGGTGATTGCCACGGCCGCGCACTTCGGTGTCGATCCCGACTGCGTGCTCCTCACCAACGGGCTCGATGAGGGGATCTTGATGGCCGCCGTGGGGCACATCGCGCGCAAGCGCGTGCACGACGCAGAAACGATCATTCCGCTGCCTGCGTTCGACCCGTATCCCAATTCCACGGCCGCTGTCGGAGCGACGGCCGTGCGTGTGCCGCCGGGCCACAACTTCGCGTTTCCGACGCAGCCGGTCATCGACGCGGTGACGCCGCGGACGCGCATGATCTTCCTAAATACGCCGAACAACCCGACCGGGCAGCTGATCCCCATCGAGGACCTGGGCCGCATCAGCAAGGCTGCACCAGACGCCGTGGTTCTGATAGACGAGGCATACATCGAATTCGGCGGCACGAGCTTCATCCCATATCTGTCGCAGTTTCCGAACGTGTTGCTTGGGCGCACGTTCTCGAAGGCCTACGGTCTTGCAGGCCTGCGCATCGGCGTGGTGATTGGCCATCGACAGGTGCTCGATCCTGTCAGAGCCGTCACCCTTCCGTTCAATATCAACGGCGTCGCCCTGGCCGCGCTCGGTGCGGCTCTGGAGGATCGCGATTTCCTCCCCCGGTACGCCGCCCAGGTGGAGGAATCGCGCGAGCAGCTATACGACGCGTGCCGGCGGCTGGAGCTGGAGCACTGGCCCAGCGCCGCCAATTACGTGCTCGTGCGGGTCGGTGAAGCCGCGCCGTTCGTAGAAGCGCTGGCCGCCAGAAAGATTCACGTCAGGGATCGTTCGAGGGATCCCGTCACGCCCGGATGCATCCGCGTGACCGCGGGCATGACAGAACATACGAAGGCCGCGATCGATGCGCTGGAAGCGGTCGTCGCCACGCGGCGGGGCGCGCCGAAGACCGCGCCACTTGGATCAGGGCAGGCCCTATGAAGAAGACCTCAGCCCGCTCCGCGGCATTCGACCGCCGTACGACCGAAACGCATGTTCGCGGACGACTGGTGCTCGATGGGCGCGGGCAGTACGACGTGAGCACCGGTATCCGGTTTCTCGACCACATGCTGGAGCTGTTTACGCGCCATGGCGGGTTCGACCTGACGCTGCGCGCTGCCGGTGACCTCGACGTCGACCAGCATCACACGGTCGAGGACGTCGGTATCACGCTTGGAGAGGCCACCCTCGACGCACTCGGCAACCGGAAGGGCATCAATCGGGCGGGCTATTTCGTCATGCCGATGGACGAGACACTGGCGGTGGTGGCAATCGATCTCGGCGGCCGTCCGCATGCTGTCGTCGATTTGAAGCTGCGCGTGCAGCGCGTTGGCGACCTGCAGAGCGAGTTGATTCACGACTTCTTCGAGGGGTTTGCTTCCGCAGCGCGGGCGAACGTCCACGCCGTGGTGCTCTACGGCCGATCGAGCCACCATCATGTCGAGGCGGTGTTCAAAGCGTTCGCGCGCGCGCTTCGTGTCGCCTGCGCGCGCGACGCTCGTCTGGCGAAAATGCTGCCGAGCACGAAAGGCCTGCTGTGATTGCGCTCATCGACTACGGCGCCGGAAATCTGACCTCGGTGAAAAAGGCCCTGACGGCCCTCGGAGTCGGATTCACTGTTCCGGCATTACCCCACGATCTGGACGCTGCTGCCGGACTCATCGTCCCCGGTGTCGGGCACTTTGCAGCCACGAAGGCCCTTGATGCGTCCTGGCGCGACGCCATAGTGAACGCGGTGCGCACGGGCACACCTTTGCTTGGCATTTGCCTTGGCATGCAGTGGTTATACGAAGGCAGCGAGGAAGAGCCCGAGCTGCCTGGCCTGGGGGCGCTCGCCGGTCGATGCCGCCTCCTCAGTGGCAATCAGGCAGAACGTCTGAAGATTCCGCACGTGGGATGGAACGCACTCGAGACACCGCGTCCGTCGCGACTGCTGTCTGGCCTTCGTTCGGGAACGTACGTGTATTTCACGCACTCGTTTGCCGCGCCGGTGACCGACGACTGCGTTGCCGCAACGACGCACGCACAGCGCTTTGCGGCGGCTGTGGAACGCGACAACGTGTTCGGCGTGCAGTTTCACCCCGAAAAATCAGGTGATGCCGGGCTGCAGATCCTGCGCAACTTCCTGGAGTACTGCCGCACGTGCTGACGAAACGGATCATCGCGTGCATGGACGTGCGCGACGGGCAGGTGGTCAAAGGCGTTCAATTCCAGCAGCTTCGGCACGCCGGTGATCCCGCGGAGCTGGCCTGCCGCTACAACGTGGAAGGCATAGACGAAGTCGTTGTTCTTGACGTCACGGCAACACTCGAAAGCCGGCGTGCGCTGGCCCGCACCGTCAGCGCCGTAGCCAAGGAGATTTTCCTGCCGCTCACCGTCGGTGGCGGCATTCGATCCGAGGACGATGCGGCGGCGGTGGTGGATGCGGGGGCCGACAAAGTCAGCTTGAATACCGCGGCGCTCAGCAATCCGTCCTTGATTACGACGCTCGCGCGCCGGTTCGGCAGCCAGGCGGTCATCGTGGCCATCGATGCGAAGCGACGAGACCATGGATTTGGCGTGTTCGTCCGAAGCGGAACGGCAGATGCGGCGCGTGACGCGATCGAATGGGCCCGCGAGGCGGAGGGACGCGGCGCAGGCGAGATCCTCCTGACGTCCATGGATCGCGATGGCACGCGCAAAGGCTTCGACTGCGAGTTGACCGCAGCGATCGCCGACGCGGTCAGCATCCCGGTGATTGCATCAGGCGGCGCTGGTGGCCTGCAGCACTTTCTCGACGTGTTCACAGCAGGCTGCGCCGATGCGGCGCTGGCGGCCTCCATCTTTCACTACGCCGACACGGGGGTGGCCGATTTGAAGCGGTATCTGCACGCGAACGGCATCCCGGTCCGACTCGAATGCTGATTCCCTCCATCGATTTGCAGGGTGGGCGGATCGTTCAGCTCGTGCAGGGTGAGAGGCTGGCCGTCGAGGCGGCCGACCCCGAGCCGTGGATAGCGAAATTCTCGCGGTTTCCCCGTGTGCAACTCATCGACCTCGACGCGGCGAAAGGCGATGGCGACAACCGTCCAATGGTCACCTCCATTTGTGCGCGACTCCCCTGCCGCGTCGGCGGCGGCATCCGGTCGATTGAACGCGCAGAGGCGATGCTCGCCTCAGGTGCGCACGCGGTGATCGTCAGCTCCGCTCTCTTTCGCGCCGGCCTCGTCGACCTCGATTTCGCCCAGGCGCTTGCAGATGCGGTCGGACTCGAGCGCGTCATCGCTGCGGTCGACAGCCGCGGTGGTCACGTCGTCATACATGGCTGGCGAACACCGTTGCCAATGACAGCGGTCGACGCGGTCCGTGCGCTGAATCCGTATTGCGGCGAGTTCCTTTACACCCACGTCGACACGGAAGGACTCATGCGCGGCACCAACATGGACGCAATCCTTGCGGTTCGTCGCGCCACGGATCGCCGCGTCACGGCTGCCGGCGGCATCACGACGAGGGAAGAAATCGAAAGCCTCCACGCTGAAGGTGTCGACGCCGTGGTGGGCATGGCCATCTACACCGGCCAATTGGCGCTCGACGATCTGGAAAGCTAACAGTCCGTTCGATTGCAGGCGATTCACGTCGGCGTATCGCGCAGGTCGGCGGCCGGCCGAGCACAGCGGCGAGGCTCATTATCGGTGCCGGACCGCGGCCGCGCCACTGCAACGTTGAGAGTCGTCCAGCAGCAACCGCGCACGCGTTCCGGCATCGGGCGATGCCTCAACCGGTCTCATCACTCAAGACTCACAACTCACGATCGTTTTCTGTTACGTTATTCGACGTAACGACTACGTTATTTACCGTAACGGATCCATGGACAATCCCTTCATTTACGGCGAGATCGTCCCGGACGATGCGTTTGCCGACCGCGAGACGGAGCTCGACCGTTTAGCGACGGACCTGGGCGGCGGCCAGAAGGTTTTCCTCATTTCCCCTCGCCGATACGGCAAGTCCTCGCTCGTCTATCGCGTCCTGAGCACGCTGGCGCGGCGAGGGGCCCTTACGGTGAATCTGACGGTCAGCAGCTACAGCTCATACGTGGCGTTCCTGGAGGGATACGCAAAGGCCCTCGCGACGGTCGAGACCAAGTGGCAACGCGCGCGGACATGGCTCACCGACGTCATTACCAGCACCCGGCCGGAGCTGCGGTACGAGACCGATGGCCACTTCTCGGTCGGCTTTCCCGCCGTTCGGACGGCCAGAGAAGTGAATCGTCTGGCAAACGAAATCTTCGATCTGCCCGGGCGTCTGGCGGCCGACCGGAAACGCACCGTCGTTGTCGCGCTCGACGAATTTCAGGCCATTGACGGGTTCAACGGCGGCGATGTCGAGCACGCGCTGCGCGCCGCCGCTCAGCAGCAGCGGAACGTCGGTTATGTGTTCGCGGGCTCTGAACCGAGTCTGATGGAAAAGATGATCGGCCCGCGGCGTCCGTTCTACAAAGCGGGACCTGTGATACGCCTCGAGAAGATTCCTCCCACCGTGTTCGCCGACTTCATCGAGAGGCGCTTCGTACGCAGCGGGATTCGGGTCGAGCCGGGCCTCGGGGCTGCGGTCGTCGACCTCGCAGGCAACCTCCCATACGACGTCCAGCGCCTCGCTCACGAAACCTGGGACGACGTGCGGGCGGCAAGCGGCCGGAAGGCGGGCCTCGAGCATCTCCATGCCACGCTCACGCGCCTGCTCGCAGAGCAGGACACGATGTTCGAAGCCGTGTGGCAGCGGTTGACCCTGGCGCAGCGCGCGGTCCTGCGCGCCGTCGTGCTCGAGGGGGGCCGCGAGCTCTTGTCGGCTGATGTTCGCTCCCGACATCGCCTCGGTGGCCCGTCGAGCATTCAGGCGTCGCTTGCCGCGCTGATGAAACAGGATCTTCTGCTCAAAGAGGCGCAGCATTACGTTGTGGTCGACTCGCTGCTTCGCGAGTGGATCGCCAGGAAAACGTATTGAACGTGAAAATCCTCTCGCGCCTGGGCCTGGACCGACGGGAACTTCGCGCGTGGGCGATGTACGACTGGGCCAATTCGGCCTTCCAGACGACCATCATCACCGCCGTATTCCCCGATTTCTTTGCCGCCGTTGCCGCAGCCGATCTGCCGCCTGCCATCGCGACGGCACGATATGCCTGGGCGACGACGATAGCGGTGGGTATCGTGGCGGTCATGGGTCCAATCCTGGGCGCCATTGCGGACTATCGCGCGATGAAGAAGCGGATGCTCGGCGCGTTCATGGCGACAGGCGTCGTGGCCACGCTCATGATGGCGACCATTGACCGCGGCGAATGGGTGTACGCCTCGATCCTATTCATCGTGGCAAACATATGCATCGCGGCAAGCTTCGTGTTCTACGACTCTCTGCTGCCGCACATCGCCCGTCCCGACGAAATGGACCGCGTGTCCACAGCTGCGTACGCGATGGGATACCTCGGCGGCGGACTCCTGCTCGTCATCAACTTGTTGTGGATTCTGATGCCGACGAGCTTCGGAATTCCTGACACGCTCACCGCGATCCGACTGTCGTTTGTCAGCGTGGGAATCTGGTGGCTGGTCTTTTCCATTCCGCTGTTTCGCGACGTGCGCGAGCCGGCACGGGCGCTCGAACAGGACGAGACGGGCGCCGAGAATCCCGTGCGCGCAGCGTTCGTGCGCCTCCGAGAGACGTTTCAGGAGCTCCGCGGTTACCGACAGGCTTTTCTCATGCTTGTCGCGTTCCTCCTCTACAACGACGGTATCCAGACGATTATCAGGATGGCCACAATCTACGGGGCGGAGATTGGCATCGACCGCGACGCTCGCATCGCCGCGTTCGTCGTGGTGCAGTTCGTTGGCGTCCCGTTCTCGTTTCTGTTCGGAGCTGTCGCGGCACGTATCGGCGCCAAGACATCGGTCTTCGTTGCGTTGACGGTCTACACGGCCATCAGCATCCTGGGTTACTTCATGACATCGGCGTGGCAGTTCTTTGTACTGGCGTTCCTGGTCGGCACCGTGCAGGGAGGCAGTCAGGCGCTCAGCCGGTCGCTCTTCGCGCGCATGATTCCAAAGCACAAATCGTCTGAGTACTTCGGGTTCTTTTCGGTCTTCGAGAAGTTCGCCGGTATCGCGGGTCCGGCGCTCTTTGCAGGCTCCGTGACGTTTTTCGGATCGAGCCGCGCGGCCGTACTGTCGGTGATTCTGTTCTTTGTGGCCGGCGCGTTGGTCCTCACCCGGGTCAATGTCGCTGAGGGTGAAGCGCAAGCGCACGTGTCAGTCTGACGGGCCGTTGCTCTGTGAGGAGGTCGACAGCTCACAGGTCGGCGCCGCCGGTGAACGGAATAGAATCAAACCGCATCGTGCGCCTGGTGCCAGCACGGTAAAGGAGAGGGTATGAAACTCCGGGATCCGTTGAGATGGATGGCGTTCACCGCGATGGCGTTGATCTGGAGCTTCGTCCCGCACGTTGATCTACAGGCAAGACAGGCCCGCAACACGGGGACGTCCGTCGTCAACGGCGCGATCGATATTCATGTCCACACGCTGCCCGACGATCGGCCTCGCGCGCTCGACGGGGTTCAGGCGGCGAGACAGGCGCACGATCGCGGCATGAGAGCCATCGTGCTCAAGAACCATTACGAATCCACCGCGGGATTGGCCTATCTCGTACGCACCCTCGTGCCCGGCATCGATGTCTTCGGCGGAATCGACTTGAATCTGACGGTCGGCGGAATCAATCCGGCTGCAGTGGAGCACATGACGCGCGTCACCGGAGGCTTTGGCCGCATCGTCTGGATGCCGACCTTCGACGCGGAGAACCAGGTGCGTTACTCGAAGGAAAATCGCCCGTTCGTGAGCGTGTCACGCGCTGGAGAGCTCTTGCCGGAGGTGAGACAGGTCATCGGTTTGATTGCGAAGCACAACCTCGTGCTCGCGACGGGCCACTCGTCGGCAGAGGAAGGCCTCATGCTGCTGCGAGAAGGGAGACGCCAGGGCGTTCAGCGGATGGTCGTGACGCATGCGATGAATCCGCCGATCGCCATGAATGTCACGCAGATGCAGGAGGCCGCCAAGCTTGGTGCGTTCATCGAGTTCGTAGGCAGCTCGCCAGTGTCGGCTGACGCACGCATGAGATACGACGGCTTTGCTGCCGCCATCCGCAAGATCGGCCCCGACGTCACTATCCTCTCTTCGGATCTCGGCCAAATGGGAAACCCGCTTCCCGTGGATGGCTTCGGAGGGTTCCTGACGGCGCTGCGTGAACGCGGATTCAGCGAGCAGGACATCACCCGGATGGCAAAAGAGAATCCCGCGCGACTGCTCGGTCTCGGCGGCGCACCCTGAAGGATGGGCCCTACGTCGACTCACGTGCGAACCTGAACACGAACCGAGAAGCGAGAACAGAGAAGCGTGAACGGCACGCGTCGTTCAAGCGAGCCGTTTCGTTGATCGAAGGGTGGCAAGAATCAGAATCCCGACGCCCCACGCGAACAGCGCCAGCGCATCCGGCCACAGCACGGCCAGCCCGACGCCCTTGAGGAAGATTCCACGCAGAATGACGAGAAAGTACCGCAGTGGAATGAGATAGGTGACCGGCTGAACCAGGGCGGGCATGTTCTCGATCGGAAAAACGAATCCCGAGAGAAAGATCATCGGTACCAGGAAGAAAAACGCCGTCGTCATCATCGCCTGTTGCTGCGTCCGTGACACAGTCGAGACGAATAATCCCAAACCCAACGCGGTCAGCAGATAGACGAGACACATCAGCAGGAGCAGGGCGAAGCTGCCGCGCAGCGGCACCTCGAACCAGCCGACCGCAACGGCCACGACCAGGAGCACGTCTACCATTCCGAGCGCGGCATACGGAACGAGTTTTCCAACG
>Ga0310890_10000457_pt1 | contig 13443 bp, 12 predicted proteins | sample T20D3metaG_FD_203751 | JGI IMG/M metagenome (GOLD analysis project Ga0310890, IMG submission 203751) | Lab incubated soil microbial communities from West Virginia University Organic Research Farm, Morgantown, WV, United States - T20D3 | ecosystem: Environmental > Terrestrial > Soil >... | reverse complement strand
ACTCGGCTGCAATCGCGGCTACCTGTTACACAGTTTTCTGCAGCATGAGAACTTTGAAGCGATCGGTGCCGATGTCCACTATCTGGAAGAGGCGAAGCGTGATTACGGGGATCACATCAAGTTCGTGCAGAGCACTCCCACTAACATTCCACTTCCAAGCAGCAGCGTCGATGTGGTCTTTACGATCGACACGATTGAACACCTAAGCAAACCGAAAGAGATTCTTTGTGAGGTGTTTCGAGTACTGCGACCGGGCGGCATATTTTTGGTTCATTTCAATCCGTGGTTGAATCCCCACGGACACCACTTGGAGGACATCATCACATTTCCGTGGCCTCATGCAGTCTTTTCAATGAACACGCTGCTGAATGTCGCAGAAAAGTTGTACGACTCACCAGCGTACCCAACGAGTTGCTATTTCATTGATGCCGACGGAAATAAGAAGCCGAACCCATATAAAGATCGAACAATGTGGAACAACTATCTGAACTTTATGACTATCAAGCGGTTCAATCAGTTGCTAGGAGAATTGCCGTTTGGAGTGCGCCATCAGGAACGCATCGGATTTGGTGGTTCGACTTTCAAACTCAGCCGTATGGTCCGTGGTCTTGCGAAAGCACCAGTACTGACTGAATACTTTACGAGCGTACTGTTTACCGTTCTTGTAAAACCTAGATAGAAGCGACAAAGCACAATAGACTACTGGCGTCCCGAAGCATTCTGACTTGGAACCGAATTATCTTCTGGCTAAAAGGAAATAGAAGCTCTTCGTCAACATGCGACTTGATGGCCCAAAAGCTCGTCAGGCCCTCTTCATTTTGCTTTTATCTCTCCCAGCTGAACTGGAACAGAAAGACGCAGTTAGCTCATTGCTAACTATCGAGTTGGCCCACTCGAGACAACGCCCTTCATCATCTCGTCACGCTTGGCTTTGAATTCTGATCCGGCCTTCCATTCCGGGTACTTGTCGCCTTGCGCCACTCGATATCCGATCATTGTCAGCAACTGCGCATCATCAACCGCTCCCGTCAGATCCCAATCAGGTTTAACCTCGTCGGAAACTTTGTGGTAGTCCTTGTTTGTATATTCGTCGCGCTTCTGTTTGCTGAACGCCGAATCTTTCCCTTCGTAGTTAATCCCGGAATCCGTGTAGAGCGCCGGAACTCCTTGTTTCGCAAATTCGAAATGATCCGAGCGGTAGTAAAAACCTTTCTCTGATTCTGGATCCGGATTCACTGTCCGCCGCTGTGAACTGGCAGCTTCACGCAGCAAGTCGATTAAGGAGCTGTTGTCGTCGCCCACCATCGTAATGTCCGTGGTCCTGCCCCACTGATTAACGCCATCCATGTTTATGTTCGCGAGCGTTTTGTTCAGCGGATACAGGGGATTCTCCGCGTAATACTTTGCACCGAGTAACCCTTTCTCTTCGGCCGTAACAGCAAGAAACAAAATCGATCGTTTAGGAGGTGTGGCGAGTTTCGTGAATGCTTCGGCAATCTCAAGCAATGCGGCAGTGCCCGAGGCATTATCGAGCGCGCCATTGAAAATTTGATCGCCAGTTAGTTTTGGATCGCGGCCCAGGTGATCCCAGTGTGCCGTGTAGATAACGTACTCGTTCTTCAGCGTAGCATCCGATCCTTCGAGCTTTGCGATGACGTTGCTCGAATTGATCTCACGTAGTGTGTTCTTGATCGACATGTTTGCCTTCGCATTTAGAGCGACCGGTTTGAAGTCCTTCGAGAGGGCAGCCTTTTTCAGCGCGTCGAAATCCTGGCCGCTGGCAGTAAACAACTCCTTCGCGCGGTCGGTCGTGATCCATGATTCCACAGCTACACGTCCCATGTTCTTGTCTGGCTTCTGAATATCGAAGTTCTCACGAGACCAACTCCCGGAAACAACCTCATAGGGATAACCAGCCGGTCCGGTTTCGTGAATGATCACTGCGGCCGCGGCGCCTTTCTGAGACGCAATTTCATATTTGTAAGTCCAACGGCCGTAGTACGTCATTGCCTTGCCCTTGAACATCTTGTCGTCCAGCGTCGCCGGATCACCTGGACCAGGAACCTGGGGATCATTGATCAGCATCACGATCGTCTTGCCTCGCACGTCCAACCCTTTGTAGTCGTCCCAGCCATACTCTGGCGCCACCACTCCATAGCCCACGAAAACAATGTCGGAATTTTCAACTGTTGATTCCGGAACGAACCGGCGTGAAACCGCAACGTAGTCTTGTGGAAAGGTCAGATTTATTTGCTTGCTCCCGACAGTGAATGAAGCCGTTGGGGCACCAGTAAATCCAACCAGCGGGACCTTCTGAACATACGTGCCATCCGGATTCCCCGGTTTCAAGCCGATGCGTTGATACTGTTCTGTTAAGTATTTGACGCTGAGTTCTTCACCCTTTGTTCCTGGGCCACGCCCTTCGTACTCATCTCCAGACAGCACTTTGGTGTGCTGCATGATGTCGTTTGCGGTGATTGAGTCGAAGGCTGACTTCAACTCGTTGCTCGGGGCGGTTGTACATGCGACTGCGAAACTAAGCACCATCGCAAACGAAACCATTGCTGGGATTCGCCTCTTCATCCTGGTTATCTCCTCGATTCTGTGGTTGGATTTTAGGATGTTCTATGCCGAAACGTGGCACAAGTCAAACTAGCGACTGGCGAGGTGAGAAACGTTGATTGTTTGGCCGGTCCCAAATCCAGGCTGCCTGAAAGAGCGCCTTCAATCTTTGCCAGGTTTCAGCAATCGTCTGAAAAACGGATCTGTGTCTACTTATTAACGCGCAAACTCCGGGTGGTAATGAGTCACTTTAATTCGATCCTTCTCTTGAAGCTCCTAATTCCCAACCTACGCACCACAAAAAAACAAAAGCGAAGAAGGCATAAATATCCAGAGATTACGCATCTACTTTCTCTCTCCTTCCCGACCTCGTTCCCCCAAAGCGCGACTAATTATTTTCTAGAGATGGGGTGCGGCCGATAGGCCTTGTTGTGTGCTCGAACTGATTGCACGGAAGGGTCTCCGAGTCCGTTATCCCTAGGTAAGATCGGAATCTTTCAAGGGGCAAATGAGGGTAATCCGGTCTTACCGCGAGGGGCGGGATTTTCTTTGGGAGGGATTTCCCGCCTCTACAAAATCTCGCCTTAGATCGATTTTCCTGATTCATATTAATGAACCGAAAGAGATTGAGCGTTACGGACATGTTGGTAGGAACGGCCGCGAGATGAGGTTCACCTCTGACGTTTGAGTAGTCGGAGCTTTGTCTCAACAGTCGATTTCGGGGTAATGAGTTTCGTGTTGGTTCGTGTGACTTCGTGGATCGCCCTTGTTTTTCTGGACAGACGGAACGATCCACCAAGCCACACGAACTAAACACGAAGTCTCCTATACCGAGCGCCCCGATTATCAAACCCCGCCCTTACCGTCGCGCGTTGCCTGATAGCACTCGCAGGTGAACGCTTCCAAACCGGGACGATCTTTGGACCAACAAGCGTACCTATTTTTCCGGTTCTCCTTATACAAGAGGCGTCACCGGTTGCTTGGATGAGATGAGTAGGCAGGGGTACTCTGAGAGGCGTCCCGGCGCATAGCCTAACTTGGGCTTTTAGATCGGGATATCGAAATAGATTGCTTGGCTGGGGTGGCGGAAAGGCAATGAGCGATAAAAGGATCCATCTGCTCTCCAGAGCCGTAACACTCGTGGCCGGCAGCGAGACAGCCGCCTCCGCAAGAGTCGCGCAGCGGATGCTGACAAGTCCGACACTCTAATGGTATTGGCTGCCAAAACTTTTGCGTCGACTCGCGCCTTACAATTTGGGCGAAGCTTTCTTTACGCAAGTCGCCCAGCACGACGGAAGAGTGATTGCACGGACGCACCAGCCCATCGTAGCCAATTGTGTAATAGGCGCCATCACCACCACGAGGACACCAGCCAAAATGAAGATGTTGGTAGCGGCTTATGTCAATGATGCAGGGTGGAATCGGCACCGACACCGCCACGGAGATTCCATACAGACGGGCAGCCTCTTCCGCTGCGTCCAACGCTTCTGTCAATTGCTTCGCAGAAGGGACAAGTTGGTCGGCCAGGGGAAGCGTAGATCTGCTCAAGTTGATGCGATTAAAAAGCACCGCCTGAGCCTTTAAAGCGATTCCTAGTTCAATCGTTTGCAGTACATCGTGAGCATTCAGCCGGTTGATGACACACGCCATAGCGAGTTGGAAGTTATGTCGACCGGCACATTGAATGCCGCGAATCACTTTCGCGAAGGTTCCGGGACGCCCGGCAATTTGGTCATGCAGTTTGGCATCTATGCTGAACAGCGTGAATTCAAAAACTGTATTGGGAGGGAATCTTTGTAGGCGTTCATCATTGAGCAGCGTACCGCTTGTGATGACCACCACGTTCAGCCCTTCGCGCGCTAAGTCTGACGCAATCTCGGGCAAGTCAGGGCGCAATAACGGTTCGCCACCTGAGAGGGCGACTTGCTCCAACGACGGCGTGTCGCGCCGAACCTTTCGGATGATCTCAAGGATTTCAGCTCGCGAAAGAGTCGCCGGATCTCTGATCGGTGCGCGCTCTTCGCGCCAAAAGTTATAGCAATGCAAGCAGCGGTGGTGGCAAGCCTGTGTGACCTCCACCACCACGTTATGAAACGCCAAGGGCTGTTTGCTTCGGCTGGACATGAGTCATCAACCTTGGAGAATTCCGGCTTCTGTATATTTTTTCTGCAAGAACTTCTGCAGATCGGGTTGTATTAATTTAAAGATGTCGGGCGCTGGGACGTAGCAGAGAATGAACGGACGCCTTCCCAAGGCCACGATACTCTTTCCGAAGAACGTAACCGGCACTTCCGTTCCAGCGAGTTTTTTCAACCCTGCCGGTTCAGCAAGCGCCGCCGGTATTTCTGTCCGGCTGCGACCGACGACCACGTAAAACTTCCCCCTTGCAGAAACAACCTTGCCTTCCTTTACGACCGGTTTTGCCATGATTAGCTCCTTTCAGTGAGTTGAACGACAAACCTAAGGCTGCAGGAATAGCTCTTTGGATTGTCAGCTAGGCAATGATTGTGCCCCAACGAGTTCCCGGTCTTTGCAGGAGATACTGCGGATGACGTGCAACTACCTGAGCAAAGTTTCGCAGGACTGCGCGAAAGATCGCAGTGAACAGCTAACGTGATTAAGGCGAAAGTACGAGTAAGTAATGTCGAGCGCGGTTCGGGAATTAAATAACAGGTGAGATCTTAAACGTGTAAAAGAATTGGCATCCCAAAGCATTACTAGTTGGAAGCAATAAGACGCGGCCCTCGCATCTTTGCTTCGTTAATATCTTTTCGAAGCTGCTTCAGTAATCCCAGGTCGGCTGCCATGTCACGAACACCAGTGACGCCGTTGGAAATGAACATTGGAAAGTAAGATTCCGGCAAGCCTTTAATCAACGTGTGGACGTGCATGTCCCATAAACCTGGAATCAAGAACTTGCCCTGTACCATCGACCGTTTGGGCATTCTTTGGTATTTCAACTTCTCCTGTTTTGGCAATCGTTGCGATACGACCTTCTGTGATGATCACTGACATATTGGGCTTGGCTGGGGCGCCGATGACATCAATTATTGTCACATTCGATATGGCGAGGCTTTTTTGCGGAGGCTTCAGTTGTGGCCACGTGGTAGGGAGCGCAAACGAGATCACAAGCAGAGCCGTAGTTAGAACTATTTTCATACTAAGTCAACGTTGTCATTTGGCAAGTTGAGCGAAATAAACGACTGCGCATGAACATTTTCAGGAAGACGTGGAAGTCGGTTCAACGCAGGCGCTTCACGTAAATCTCTGGGTTCCCGTCGCGGTTACTGACAAAGGCGAGCTTTGAACCGTCGGGCGAGTAGGCCGATCTGCCATCAAACGTCGGCCCGGCGGTCAAGCGTCTGAGGTTACCGCCATCTGAACCAACCTGAAAGATGTTTGCCATGCTCCCCATCTTCTCAACGGTAAATGAGATGGCGGTGCCATCTGGTGACCAGGAAGGCTCCAACTTCGAGTTCCGAGTTTTCGTTATCATCCTAATGTTGCCACCATCTGCATCCATCACGAACACCTGAAGCCAAAATGCATCCTCCACCTTCTCAAGACTTGGTCTGACAAACGTGACTCTCGCACCATCCTTGGACCAAGCGGCTTGAGTGGCTCCGATTGTTGTCAACCTGGTGACGTTCGAGCCGTCCGCACCCATCAGATAAATCTCTCTCTGGCCATCGCGGTTGCTAGTAAAGACGATTCGTCCGTCTGGCACCCATTTGGGAGAGGTTTCATTAAAACCTGGATCTTCGGTCAGCCTTGATTGGTTGCTGCCGTCGGCATTCATGACATAAATATTCTGCTTCCCATTCAACGCGCGCATGAAGGCGATGTGTTTGCCGTCCGGCGACCACGCCGGCTCTGTGTCTTCCGATGGTGAGTTCGTTATTTGGGTCAACGCGCTTCCGTCGGCGTCCATGATGTATATGTGTTGTTTGCCCGCTCTGTTACTTGAGAACGCGATCTTGCTGCCGTTAGGAGACCAGTCAGGCGCGAGGTCGTCCGCCGAATCATCGGTGAGCCGTGACAACTCGCCCTCCACGCTCGTTACATAAATCTCCCAGTTGCCGTCATGGTCAGTCGGGAAGATCAGCCTCGAACCATCGGGCGACCACGACGGCAGCGAATTATTCGCAGCGTTGTTCGTCACACGCATAAGGTTACCGCCGTCTGCGTCCATGACGAATATCTGCTCGTTGCCTTCCGTGTTCCTGACAAACGCGATGTTGTTGCCATTAGGTGACCAGATTGGCCATATATCTGGTTTGCTGTTGTCGGCAGTCAGGCTCCTCTGGCCCGAACCATCGGCGTTCATTTCGTACACATCGAAGTTGCCGTTTCTGCCACTCACGAACACGATTTTTTGCCCGTCAGGCGACCAACTCGGGTCCGCATCGTACTCCGGATCGTTGACGATTCTCGTCGCGTCTGAGCCATCGCCATCCATCACATAAATGTCGAAGTTATAAGGATTGTTGTTGCCACGATTGCTCGCGAACGCGACACGCTTACCGTCAGGAGACCACGAAGGCGCGCGATCGTCGGCACTGTTCATGGTGAGTCGAGTTTGGTTCGAGCCATCGGCATCCATCACGTAAATTTCCCAATTGCCATCCCGATCACTATGAAAAAGAATTTTGTGATTGTCGGGAGACCATCTGGGAAAATCGTCGTTAGTCAGATTGTTAGTGAGTCGCAAAACATTGGAGCCATCGACATCCATCAAGTAGATCTCTGTCTTGCCATCGCGATTACTGGTGAAGGCGATCTTCTTCCCATCGGGAGACCATGAAGGTCCGGTGTCTTGGGCGTTGTTGTTGGTCAACCTCACTAACGTGCTCTTCGCGTGCGTTACGCGTGACGGAGATACGGACACGCGCTTCAAATAGAGAAACACTCCGATCGCGGCGAGTAATAGGCCGGCGACGATCACCATCACTGCTGCGGCTCGATTGATTGAACGCTTTCTTTGCGCAACGGCGGGCAGCAGCGCGGCGGTCACGGCGTCGAGCGATGGTTGCAGATCCGTCCCTTCGACGGCGTCGCTGACGACACGAGCAAACGTATGCTTCTCAATAACTGTGGCAGTGGTTTGGCTAATTGGTGACACAGTCGATGAGGCCTTAACCACCCACACCTTCATCGGGGCGATGAATCGGTAGCCGCGCTTAGGAATCGTCTCGATGTAGCGCGGCTTTGCAGGATCATCGCCAAGCGCCTTTCTCAGCTCGTAGATATTGCGAGACAGATTACCTTCTTCGACAAAGATGTCAGGCCACACCTCTTTCATCAGCTGATCCTTATCAACCACGTCCGTTGCGTGCTGCACGAGGACCAACAGTGTCTGGAAAGCCCTCGGCGTTAGAGGCACTGTGGCGCCGTCCTTGAGCAGAATCCCACCGCGTGCATCAAGGCTGAACGGCTCGAACTCGAATAACTGATTGTCCGGTGTGGACATAGCTCCTTAAAGAATTCTCCAAGACTTTTCCAAAGGCATTTTCAAGAAGTTTCCAAGGACAGCTGAGAGTGCCGGGGTTTATCGTCCGCCGCTCGTCGAGCCGGATAAGGAACGGCCCCGACGATGAACATCCGGCCGTAATCAACTTGTTGGCGGCTGGAATATTACCAACGAGTGATCGCTCAGGGAAACATCACGGAGAAACGTCGTGGCAAAGAGAAGTAAGTCAGAAAAGCTGGTTGAAATCCATGAGTTTTATGTGATCAGGACTGCCAGCGGGTCGTTGCCTGCGCTGTGCACCGAATGCTCAACGGGCGACTCGATCATGGTCGCACCTGAACATGCCGCGGCAGTCGCGGGGGTACCACTTCGGATCATCTATCGCTGGGTTGAACTTGGGGTGGTTCATTACAACGAAGGACCAGACGGAACGCTGACTGTTTGCCTTAAGTCGCTGACCGGCGTGCGCGACCAACTCGGAGGACTTTAACGAAAGGAAAAATTCAACGTTCACCGAGTTTCCATTCTCGACGATGCACGTCCTCGGTGAGTTAACCAAATTCGGAGGAAGCGATTACCTATTAATAGAAGGAGAGACAGAAATGAAAAGGAACACCAACTTACTAACTCAGATTACTCGGATAGCCTTGAGCTTGGCATTGTGGGCGTCGTTAGCTTCAGCACAGGAGGTAGCTATGAGCCAAGGCAGAACCAGCCCGCTGAAGACGGACAGTAGAATGCTGTATCACAATGGTCCGTTGTTAATGGGGGCGCAGGACGTTTACATAATTTGGTATGGCAACTGGGTCGGAGGTGGCTATACGATGCCGCTCGTGTCGGATTTCGTATCTGTGATCGGAAACTCACCGTACATGTCGATCAATTCTACGTATACGGATGGCAACGGTAATCCCGCAGCCAGTGCGATTGTTTATGGGGGCAGCGTGGTAGATTCATCCTATTCTCATTCCAGCACCCTAACCGACGCAGACATTCAGGCGATCATCTACAACCACCTCAGCAACTTCGATCTTCCGCAGGATCCCAACGGCATCTACGTCGTGATAGGGTCCGCCGACATAAGCTCATTGGATGTTGGTTTCTGTGGTCTGTCAACGCCAACACCGCCACCATATCATTCACATGCGATGATAAACGGCGGCAACCACCAATACATTTTTCTAGGGCATCCAGATCGCTGTGCGCCGCTGGCTGCTCCTCAGTTCCTGGCTGCCGATGGGACACGTTTGCCAACACCAAGCGGTAATTTTGCAGCTGATGGAATCATTTCAAACCTCGCCCGCGCTTTGGATGGCGCAGTAACCAATCCATATGGAAATGGTTGGTTTGACAGATACGGACTGGAGAACACTGAAAAATGTCGGAATCAGTTTGGTCCAACTTATCTGACGCCGAACGGAGCACGTGCCAATGTGACGATTGCCGGACGCGATTATCTCCTCCAGCAGAACTGGGTAAATAGCCGAAAGGGCTATTGCGCGACGTTTCCTTAGGCGATGGGAAATCTGCAAGGTGCAGAAGGGCAGACGTCATCACGATGCGGTTGACCTCTGGGTGACAAGTCCAGAGGTAAAGTTTCAAGTGACAGCTGCCCTTTGTTCAATGACATGGGCGTCCAACAACCTGAGAGTTAGATCCGCCGGTATGAAACCTGTCATAACGATGTTTTCTTATCGGGAGTGTGTGTCGCGAAACCTTGCAGGAGCCGCTGAGCTCCAGACAACTTAGACCATTGATCCGCACCTTCCCAGTCCTCCTTAATAGCGTGGCTTTGTGGGCTAACACACAGACCAATCTCTGTCCAATTTGATTTACTCAGCGGTTCCGTCAGATTAATGCCAGTAAGACAGGAGCAAGAAGGATGACTAACTCACGTGCTGGGAAACGTACGAGCCGTTGTTGTCTGCTAATTTCGTTGATGCTTGTCGCGTGTGCAACCGGAGCAGCTCAGTACACGGAACGCTTGCGCGGCGACGGGAACAATCCCACAGGCCCGAGCGCTCCGGCACAGGAGCCCAATGCCGTTGCCACGCGTTTCGGAGCCCTGTCGGTAAGTGAGGCTGGAGTACTTTTGTTTCAAAGTGATCCGGTCCGACCGATTATTGAAGCCAATAATAGTTTGGATTTGAGCAAGCCGTATCAGATCGCAGCATCTGATGTTGTGCTCGTAACAGATAATGGTGGGACTGCCTGCCCAGCCCTTTATTACTTTGTCACCGTCACCAAGTCAGGCGTCAAAGTAACCCCATCCTTTGGCACCTGTAGTGATCTGATCAAGATAAAACGCAGCGGCGATTCCATTTCAGTTTCCATGCCGGGTTATCAAGGACCTGCTGAGTCGAAGCAAGCACAGCGCCGTGCCGCGCGCGAAAGTCATGTCTTTAATTATCACGCGGGCGCAGTGACTGAGAATGGCAGACCCGTTAAGTAGATGATCAGCTTTGGCGACGGCGATAAAGGCCTTCTCGCCAGTGAGAAGATTGGTCTCGTAAAAGCGGGCGGAGTCTGTTTTAGGGGCGAGAACTTTAAACTTACGAGAGCATGAACGAATGGTTAAAGGCTATGAAGATCACGATTTTATTCTCGTTTTGCTTAAGGTCGAACCAGCGTTTGACGGCCTGCGTTCTGATCCGAGGTTCGCGGCTCTGCTGAAACGCATCGACCTGGAGTCCTGAGAACTCGCTTACTCGGCTGGTTATCTCTTAGCCGTCTGATTCTTAATGAATTCAAAAACCGCCTGGTGTCCCTTCGGAAGGGTTCCTTTGACGAAATACTCGGTAATATTCAATGAATGATCAAGGTTCTCGAAGTAGTGAAACTCCATTTTTGATTTTCCGGCCTTCTTTGCCGTCTCTTCCAGTTTTCTCACGGCCCCGATGGGTGCCATTGCGTCTGCATCGCCTTGAAAACAACCAACCGCAATATTCAGCTTGGATAGAAATGTCCAAATAGCTTTGTGCGCGAAATGATCCTTGAACCAATCCTTCGGTGTTACCACTGCGGCAGAAGTCTTGGCCCATTGATCGAGCACTTCATAGTTCTCCTTATCAACGGCATCTCTTAGTTCGCTTAAGCGGCTCGAGAGCATGACAAGCTCTTCTACCGTGAAGAATCCATCATGACTCTTGTCCAGTTCAGCGAATGGAAGATTCTTGAGCACTCTCTCCCGAAACCTTCTGGGGTCGGCCTCAAACTCTTGCTTCGAGACTTTGCCGTCATCGTCGGTATCGAAGGCAATTCTCCAGATCAGGAAGGAGCCATCAGTAACGATGTATTTGAAATCTTCTCTCATATTAGTGGCGAGAATGCCGTACAGAATCAGGCCCCTGACTTGCCCGTGGCTGCGGGCCGCCGCCTCTGAGGCAAGCAATGTCCCCTCGCTTGCACCCATCAAGAATATGCGCGACCGATCGATGCCCGGTTGGTTTCTAACGATCTGAAGTGCACTAATTACATCGCGCACTTTGTTTTCAAGCGTGCTGGTATTGTAAATATCCCAATCAACGGCCTCGTAACGCGGAGGCTTATCACCCATGCGGATGCCGCGTCCTTCGTAACTGAAAAATGCCACGTTCATTTCCGGTAGTTTCTCGCGATAGAGATCAAAGTAATTGAAGGTTTCGGTGGCAGTCTTCTGTCGCTTCATGTCGACAGTCATTCCCTCTGCCGTTTGCACATAAATCACTACTGGATGTGAGCCGGTCGAAGTCGGGATTGTAAGTTTCCCAAACATTGCATGGCCGTCGTAAGAGGTGAAAGCAATCTCAATGGTCTTCGTCTGCGCTCCGCGCGCTTGGGCCGAATCAACGGCGCGCGCTGGGCGCAGACCGAACGCCAGGAAAGATAGAGTCGATACGAGTAAGAAAAAAATGCCTCGGATAAAAAAGCGATTCAGAATGAGAGGCAAGAACATTTAGGTCCCCCGTTTAGATTTGACGTTTTGTTTTCTCGCCTGGCTGGTAATCCATTGTCACTCAATGAAAACTTAGTGGCATGGATAGCACTTTACCGCAGTTGAAGGACTGACGGGAACGCTTATTGGACTTTTATGGACTCGACTTTACTTCCGGTATAAGGGAGTGCTGATGTCGTCTTCTAGGCTCACGTATTCGAGAATTCAAGGGGCGCAATAACGCGCCCCCTGAGATTCCCTTACTTGACGTGCACTTCTCGGTCATGAATACACCCTTGCCCTCACGGGATCTAGCTGAGAGCCTCAGGCAGAGACAGTAGGAACCGGCACCTCGAAGAATCGCGCCGGCTCTCGGGTTGGTGAAGACGCAGAAAGAGATGCGTAACGAGGGACGATGACCGATGGTTCACGTTCATTGTCCCCCGTTCCTTTTGCGCGTTTGTGTTGAATCTGTGAGCCGTTCAGAGTTCGGGCGGCTGTCAACTGAGCACCGACATTTTTTGCGGCGCCCCTCTCCGACCTCTTAGTTGCGGGGTATCGGCCGCATGTAGTTCTTGACGGCGAACTTCCCGATCTTCCTGCCGATCTCGTTCGAGAGCACGCACGTCCGGCGGAAGTGGATGCCGGCGAAGACGCGCGCGTCCACCACCTCGCGGGCCGCGTCCCAGAAGCTACTGAAGGAGCGCACCACTCCGGGCAGCGACCCGCTGGTCGTGCTGAAGCCGGCGTTCGGGCCGAAGAACTGCGTCAGCACCTCAGCCGCCGCTGAACTCGTACCGCTGTGGGCGGAGAGGTATTCGGGATGGTTGGGTGTGCTGCCGATGAGCGGCGTCCAGGTCGGGTCGGGCACCGTTTCGGGGTTGCCGTCGTCGTACTGTGTGGCGCCGTCGTTCTCGCGTATGGCGTGGATGGGCCGCCAGAAGTTGAACCGATACTTGGTCTCAAAGACCACGACGTATCCGTCCGAAAGAGCCATATTCAGCAAGGCGAAGATGCGCGCGTTCTCCGGTACGCTGGTCTGGTGCTGCGCGGCCATCGCCCGCGCGATGCGGTTCCAGCTAAGCGCTCCGCCCTCGAGCCAGAACTGCGCCAGCTCAGTCTGGTCAGGTGTGCGCAGGGCGCTTGTCGTCCCGCCGTAGAGCTTGACCTCGTTGACGTCGGCCGCGTATTCGGCGCTCGTCAACTCCGGCGGAGGCGGGACGTGGAACTGCGTGGCGCTCTCAAGTACGAAGGGTGTGATGCCGCCCCACCACGATAAGGCGGGCGGCCCAGGGAAGGTCGGTCGCCAGATGCCGAGGCCGGGCGGGGGCAGAGTGTACGGGACAGGGGCAGAGCCGTCCGCGCTGCGGAGGGCGACCATCTCGGCTGCGACGAACTCCCCGACCGCGATGCCGTTACTCTTGGCGTCGCCGTCCGGGATGAGCGCGAGCGAGGCGGCGTACTGCGCGTCGAGGCCCGGCTTTCTGCTGGGGAATAG
>Ga0310890_10000456_pt1 | contig 13443 bp, 13 predicted proteins | sample T20D3metaG_FD_203751 | JGI IMG/M metagenome (GOLD analysis project Ga0310890, IMG submission 203751) | Lab incubated soil microbial communities from West Virginia University Organic Research Farm, Morgantown, WV, United States - T20D3 | ecosystem: Environmental > Terrestrial > Soil >... | reverse complement strand
GATGACGTTGGCCGCATAATCTGCGATTGCAACTACGCAGACGAATCGAGCCGTTCGCGTTTTACATTCCTGTGTCATCAATTCCGAAAGCAGTAGCGATCGTCGATCTACATCGGATGCGTCGTCCCCAGCATACCGAGCCGAGAGAACGCCCGGCGCCCAATTCAGAGCTTCGACTTCCAGACCTGAATCATCAGCTAACGTTAACAACCCCGTCTGCCTTGCATACGACTGCGCTTTCAGGGTTGCGTTCGCTCTGTAAGTCGCGCCGTTTTCTTCCGGCGTTTCAGTGTCCCTGAAGTCTGCAAGCGACATAAGCTCATACGGCACATCGCCTAGAATCGTTTTGATCTCTCGGAGCTTTCCGACGTTTCCCGTTCCGATTAGGAGCTTCGTCATTTTCTTTCCGCAGACGTGTCTGACTGTAGTAGCGACATTAGCGTACTCATCTGGCCGAACGGCGAACGGGTCGTGCGCTCAATGCCGCGATCATCTAAACGCGATTCGGTAATGGAAAAGCTAGAAGCCTTTGTGGCATTCAAGACCGCAGCACTCTGCTCATCAGACAAACGGTTTCCGCGCAGGAGATTTATAGTCGAAACAAAACTCGACACACGCGTGGAATCATTTGCGTAGGTGATCGTCACGGCATTTTCGTTCTTAGCTTGTTGAAACGCTGCGGGCGTCTCCGATGCGGTCGCGGAGGATCTCGTCAGAGAGAACCAGCTGTCAACACTCTCCGCCTTTCCCATTACCACATAGCCATCCAGCATCACAGCCAGAAACGCCGCCGATCCTTCATTGGACCAGCCCTTAGTCAGATCGATCACTCGTATTCCGCCTTCAACTTTCTGGCTCTCGAGGATTGAGCGTAGCCGCTCTGGATCGTTGACACGAGCAAGGAGCACAGAGCTTTCATCCGTAGCTTTCGCGCGTAGCGTCACGAGCGGAGAAGTCACCAACGGTAATACTTGGTTGGGGTTCTCGACGCCGTAGACGGCGAGGCTGGAACGAAGCAGCGACGAAAACATCACCGCCGACAATGCATCGAGTTTATAAGACACCGCGGAGTTCATGGCGTTTAGTGCATCAAGCGGATTGCGTACCTGGTACAGCGTAAAAGTCTCGGCTCCGGAAGGAACATGCTTCCAGCCATCATCGCCTGCGGCTGTCGTAGCAAAGACAGGTTCAATTCGCGGCAGTAAATCAGAGTCGAGCGAGATCAGATAACGATCTTCCATTCCTCCCGATAATGATCTTGAGGCCCAGGCGACTGACTTCAAAATCTTGCCCGCGCTGGTAGCGAGCAACTGTTCAAGTTGAGGGTCGCCAGGAGCCCGTCCCATCAAAACAGGTGCAGCCCACGAGAATATCTTGGCGACGTTCGCAGACGACACATAACCAAAACTAAAGGCGTCGGCGGCGTTGAGTTGCTCACGCGATCGTTGTAGTTCAGGATCCGTACGCAAACTCGGGCGGGAACCTTGTCTAACATCCAGGCAAGCGCGTATCGCAGTCTCGGTATTTCCGATAATGACTACTGAGCCGTCGACGGTTGCCATTAGCTTTCTTCCATTTGTTGACGAAGAGCAATCCACGTAATAAGCATCACCTGAACGTTCGACACAGTTCGATTGGCCATACGCATGCGCTGCGAGAGTCTTAACCGCGTCGGCAGCCATGGTTCTTATTCGCCAACTAGCGGTGTGGGTTTCAACCACAAGCGCCACTTCGGGTCGGATTCGCAATGTGTCGCCGTCCGGAATCGAGTTCATCCCAACCAACACCAAAGCAACCTGCGCACGGGACAACACAACACTCTTCGCTGGCGCCGCACCCGAGCGGGCAATGGCTGACCAGAATGGATCGATCAGGCGACTATCGGTATTCAGCGTTTTCGCTGCGGCCTTCCAAGTGTCGTTTTGTTCGATGGCCCTGGCGAGATCCGGAAGACTGTTGAACTCCAGATAGACCAGGGAATCGGCGGGTACATATCCAGCCATGTCTACGCGTCGAGGGCGGTTCAACCAGAGGAAGCCCGCGCCGGCAATTATTACCAGGGCTAACAGTGTGACCAGTGCGCGGAACGGTTTCATTCGCGGCGCATCCTAGCGGTCAGAATATGAATCAGGCAAGCTGGGAGTCGCGCTCATTCAAGTTTGTAATTGCTGAGCGTTGGTTGCTGTGTTACGTTTGCTCTCACACAAACATAAACAGGTGCGAAGCGTGGACGGTCTATGACGTATCGTCAATTGGCGGCGGAAGCAGTTGCGGAAAAAGACTACGAGAGTTTTCTGTCGGAATTGCGGAGTGCGTTGACAGACGGACGACAGGACCCGAATGATGTCGTTCGCGACATACTAATCAGCATCTATTTTCCAGGATCCACTTTTCAACCCCCAGATCAATTGAGCGTCGCTTCAAGAGCTGTTCTTCACACCCTCGATCCCCGAAACACTACAACTGAACCAGAGTACTATTCAGATATTGACGCGGCGAAATACGCTGAACGCAAACCTTTCATTTGGCTTTGGCAGATGTTCGACCGTTCTGCCCTTGGTCAGAATGCGCTGCTCGGCCACAGCTTCCGTCGAATGTTGGCGCCGCTGATCTTTCGTAGTGTTGGCGCAAACTTCAAATGTTGGCATTTCGTCGAATGGTCGTTTGGCTACAACCTGACTTTTGGGGATAACGTTGTCGTCCATCGGCACGTGCTCCTGGACGATCGCGGTGGAATCGAGATCGGCAATAACGTTTCGATTTCCGACTACGCAAATATCTATTCCCACAGCCACGACATTTACGACATCCAGCGCGTGTACACGCCCACGACTACAATCCGTGACGGCGTGCGAGTTACTTATCACGCTACCGTCCTTGCGGGCATCACGGTCGGTGAGAATGCGATGGTCGGCAGCGCATCGGTGGTCACACGCGATGTAGAACCGAATCAGATCGTTGCGGGAATCCCAGCCAAACCTGTGAAGACGAAGGACCCCACGCTTCCTGGAGAAGCACAGTCGAACTCTGGAAATCTCCCTTGAAACTTCCAGAAAGTACCGCCTTTGAATGGCCCAATTATCCCATTAACTCTATCTATTCAATGAGTTAAACGTGGGAAAATAGCGGTTGACAATGTTTGGCCCACTAATGTACTCTCGTTCCCGTGGACGGCGACTCCCGCCGTCGATTGGGGTGCCCACCTAGTTTTCAAGCGACCAATTCGCTAGTTTCTTTGAAGCACGATAAAGGCACACTCCGCGTGAGCGGAGGTCGCAAAGCCTACAGAAGTTGGACAACCAACTTGGCTGGGTTTCCGAATGAGCTTCACTCCTGCCGTATCAGACTTCCCACAAAGTGTTCCCCCGACGATGGGCCAGAAGGCTGAGCAACACGTCGGCGCGGACGAATCACTCCTTACAACCCATCGGACCAGCACCTTGAAAACGCACACCGATTGCCCCACTCACAAAGTACTTAAAAAAGGAATGCCCAGAGCGCGAAAGGCACGTGCGCGACTGCGTCGACAAAACAGAATGCGCGCTACAGCGAGGAACAACTAGATATGTTCAAAAGAGGAATGGGAAAGAAGAACCTTGTTGGACTCGACATCGGATCAAGTTCCGTCAAAGCAGTCGAGTTAAATAAGAAAGGCAACAGCCTTCAGCTCGTGAGTCTCGGTTTCGAGAACCTGCTGTCAGACACGATCGTCGATGGCCAGATCATGGAGCTGAACAACGTGTCGAACGTCATCACGAACATCTTTAGCGAGCACCAGATCAAGACAACGCGAGTAGCAGCTGCTGTCAGCGGACACTCCGTAATCGTCAAGAACATCGTTCTGCCGCAGATGAGCGAAGAAGAACTTCGAGAGTCTTTTAGCTGGCACGCTGAGGAGCACATTCCTTTTGATATCGCCGACGTCAATCTCGATTACCAATTAACTGATAAATCTTCTGAGTCGCTGCACGTTCTGATGGCGGCTTGCAAGAGCGACAAGATCGCCAACGTCAAGCAAGCGATTCAACTAGCGGGCAAACAGCCCGTTGTGATCGATATCGACGCCTTTGCTTTACAGAATTGCTACGAGGTGAACTACCACCCACAGCCCGGACAGGTCGTCGCACTGTTGAATATTGGCGCGTCGACGATGAACATCAACATCCTCAACGGCACCCGCTCAATTTTCGCGCGTGACGCTTCAGTTGGTGGCAGTCAGTACACGAGCTTACTGCAGAAGGAGCTTGGTCTCAGCTTTGAACAGGCCGAAGCTGTAAAGCGCGGCGCTGCCTTACCAGAAGGCATTGAGCCGCGGCCTATCCAGCCCATCATTGAAGCAGTATCTGACATTCTCGCGCTTGAAGTCCGAAAGACCATGGACTTCTATCGCGCCACTGCGGAACAAGATTCCGACGGCGGCATTCAAAAGATTTTATTGGCCGGTGGTGGCTCGAAGCTGCCGGGAGTAGCTGACTATCTCGCGAAGAGATTTGAGATTCCTGTCGAAGTCTTCGACCCATTCCGTCAAATCGAGGTCGATGCGAACAAGTTTGATCCGGATTACATGAAGGAGATAGTCCCGGAAATGGCAGTCGCAGTGGGTCTCGCCCTGAGAGGAGTTGAGGCATGATCAAGATAAACCTACTCGAGTCTGTTACTGACCGGCCGCAAGGCGTGGCGCTGGTTGAAGAAAAGGTATCCAGCCCGCGAATTCAGAGTTTGCTGCTTGCTCTGACAGTCTTCGGCTTATTGGTTCTCAGTGTGGGCTACGAGTACATCAGCACCAATAACGCTCACGCGGCGGCAAAGCAAGAGCTCGAGAACGAGAAGCGAATCAATCAACAAATGCTCGCAGTGCAGAAAGAGCAGATGGAACTCGAGAAGCGGTCACAAGAGGTCCAGGCTCGCATCGATGCAATCAAGCGGCTCAGAGAATCGCAGCAAGGACCAAGCGCTCTACTACAAGAGATCAAAGCGCGCTTCGATGCAGTTCCAGAGTTGTACCTGAAGAGCATTGAGCAGAAAGACGGCGAGGTAACTATCAAAGGCGAGTCGCCGAATGAGTACACGGTGACAAAATTCGGACAGAGTTTGGAATTCTCGAATGGTCTGTTTAGCAATCTCAACATTGAAACTCAGCGCGAGGTCGCCAAGACAGCTGAGAACGACAACGCTGGGCCAGCTGCGCCAGCTGCGGCAGTCGATCCCGGGTTCCCCAAACCCGAAGTCGTGAGCTTCACCGTCAAAGCTAATTTCAGTATCGCCAAGCCTCAAGCCCAAGGTTCGACGCCAGCGCCAGGCAGTCAAGTTGCGATGAAGAAGTAGCGAATCGATTAGAGGATAAAAGAGATGAAAGTCGGCAAGCTTCCAACCCTTCCCTGGTATCTACGGATGTTGTTGTTCGTGGTGGTCGCGGGAGTCATCTACGCCGGGTTCTGGTATTTCGTGACGCGCGGTGTGCGCACTGAAACAGCAACCATGCAAGGCGAGATCGCCCAGTTAAAGCCTCGCAATGCACAGGCGCAAGTCGTGTCACAGCGACTCAATGAATTCAAAGCAGCTTATAAAGCGCGCGAGGAGGAGTATGCGGAGTTGAAGGCGCTGCTTCCCGAACAGAAAGAGATAACGATGGTGCTGCAAGGACTTCAGGATCGCGCGCGCAGCAACGGCCTGACTTTGATGCGGTTCTCCCCTAAGGAAGACGTGCAGCAAGAGAATTACAACGGCAAGAAGATCGAGGTCATCGTCACCAGTTCATTTGCTGCGCTTCGCGCTTTCTTTGAACAGGTTGCGCATTATCAACGAATCGTTTCGGTCACCAACTTCGAATTGAAACAACTCGAAAGGCAGTTTCCGAATAAGACTCTCGACGCTCGCTTTGACCTGACGGCTTTTTACGTGTCTGCAGAGCGGCTGCAAAAACAACCAACGCCAGCGGGTGCTGGTGGTCAAACTCCTGCGCCAGCGCCGGCCAAGTAAGGAAGCTAATCCGATCAACGTAAGGAAGTGAACAAGATTATGACGCATGACAAAAGAACAGCGATTGGATTTGGATTTGCCGGCTTACTGATAAGCGCTTTGTTGCTCTGCGCGTCTGCCCAGTCTGTATTAGCCCAGGACACACAGGAATCGGAGTCGCAGGTAAAGACGCCGGCTGCTTCCAAGCGCGTTTCCTCAAGTGGACGCGATCCGTTCCGGAGATACGAACCGGCCCGGCCGGTTGTGAAGAAGATCAGCGGACAGGTTCTGCCGCCCTCAGTTCAAGAACGCATCGAGAGTTACAAGGCGCAGAAACTTGCGGCAATGAATGCGCGAATGCCGGCGCCCAAACCGACGACGGCTTTGCTGCTGAGCGAGATTCAAGTGATTGGTATCTCGCGCACTCCACGCGGGTACGCCGCAATCATCGAGGCGACGCCCATCAAACTCTCTTACGTTATCTATCCGGGAGAGCCTTTCTACGACGGCCAACTCGTTGCTATCGAAGACACGCGACTTGTTTTCCGTCATGAAATTGTTTTCACCGATGGTCGACGCGAGCGTTCAGTTCAACTGAAAACGCTCAGACAGTCGAACGTCAACGCAATGTCTGCTGCTGGCGCGACCGTGTCAGTCGCAAAACCCTGAATTCAGTTTTGGTCGAATGACCAAACGTTACCCGCGCAGGTAGGTTGGCAAGCTCAAAGTTTCCTGCGCACTTTTGACAATAAGCAGGATGGTGCCGTGTTTGTGCGGCGCGCGCTTCATTTTGCCCCGGCAATTCGAGCGTAGTGCGTGGCGGCCCTCCAGCAATTCCCTAAGGAGCGAACGATGCCTTCTCAGTCCCGAATAAAAGCAGTCAGTTGGACCACGCTCGTCCTCTTGATTGTATGCCTCTCTAGTATCAGCGGATTGGCGCAAACTTCCACGGCGACAAGTCCAACGCCGGCGACCAGCAGTTCCCGCTCAGGAGATCGCCAGGTCGATCAAGGTCGTCAGTATGGACAGCCTGGTTTCGTGGGTGAGCCGATCAACTTGAATGTTGTCAATGCCGACATCCGCGACATCCTCAACTACATCACGGAACAGTATGGCGTAAACTTCGTGATCGACTCTTCAGTTGGACCAGTGCTCGTAACTGTGAATGTTCAGGACGTCCCATGGAACGTTGCGCTCGACGCAATTCTGAAGGCCAACCGTTTGGGAATCGAAGTGAATGGAAACATCCTTCGCGTCGCGTCCACAGAAGTGCTGGCGAAGGAAGCTGATACTCAAAAGATCATCAACGATTCTCGTTTAGATGCTTCGCCTTTGGTGACAGAGTTTATCCGCCTTAACTACGCACGCGCGTCGGGCACACTAGCTCAGGCTGCGGGTTCAACTGGAGCATTCTCAGGCGGCTCGACGAACCTCAGTTTTAGTGGCGGCGCTGGTGGTGATGCGACCGGTGGTAGCGGTGATCAAGGTATGCTGCCAATCATCTCGCGACGTTTGTCACGGCGTGGTTCAATCGAAGTAGATGGCCGCAGCAATACTCTGATCATTACGGACGTGAAAGAGAACATCGAGGCGATTCGTCAACTCGTTGCTATTCTCGACCAACCCGAGCCGCAGGTTGAGATCGAAACCAGAATCGTAATCGCGCAACGCAACTTCAGTCGCGATCTAGGTGCACAGTTATCGCTCGGTGTTGCGAACTTCACACGCGGTGGGCTTGGTAATATCTCTACACTACCAGGTGCCACAAGAAGTACCGACGGTACCGGTACTGGCGGCAGCAATGGTTCAGGCCCGCCCTCGAGCTCGACGTCAGGTCCGAATCCCTTTGGCGTGTTCGGCGGACTGACTGGAAGTCCCCAAGCAAATCCGTCGTTGGCCGCAGCAGCTGCCAGCACAGTTATTGGATTGACAACTGGTCTAATCGGTACTGCACAAATCAGTGCCTTGATCACACTGGCTGAATCGAAGGGTCAGGCGAAGACGGTCGCTACTCCGCGCGTCACGGCTCTGAACAATCGACCGGCTCAGATTGAGAGTGGTTCACAGATTCCCGTGCAGACCACGCAAGCAGCGAGCGGAACAGCAGTGGTTACCACTACGTTCGTCTCGGTTCCGCTTCGCCTGTCAATCACACCGCAAATCACTGACGTCGGCACGGTCGTCTTGAGAGTGACCATTGAAAACAACACGCTCAATACGAGTATCGCAGTCGGTGGTGTTCCAGGCATTGACACACAGCGCATGCAATCAGAAGTGCTAGTTCCAGATGGTGGTACGACTGTGATGGGTGGTGTGTTAGCTGACACGGAAGGTGAAACCCAGCAACGCACACCTGGGCTTGCATCACTTCCCATCGTCGGCAATCTCTTCAAACGCAAACTGACCACGCGGTCAAACAGCGAAATACTTTTCTTCATTACTCCGCACATCTATCGCCCGGACTATCAGGGTCGGCCAACGGCCGGCGCTGTTAGCAACGGTCCTAGAAGCATTACGATTCCGCAGCCGGTTCCCCTTGGTAACCCACCATCCAACACGCCGACTCCCACACAGCTGCAACAGCCGACGAGTCCTCAACAGCCTACGACGACGCCGTCTACCCAGCAGCAGCTGCTACCCGCCCCGACCGCAACTGCGCCAAACGCCGGATCCTCCGCGCGACCTGGTGCACTCGGTGGTCAGCGTCCGTAAAAGGAGAATTACTCATGTTTAGAGAGATGCTCGAAAACGTGATTGAGCGCACCGAGGGAAGCCTCGGTGCACTCATTATGGGTACCGACGGCATTGCCGTAGAAAAAGTTCTTGGTGAAGAAGGGAAGAATGCCAATCTGGATGTCGCAGCGGCTGAATTCACTTCGTTGGTTCGCAATGCACAGCGTGCCGGAAACGACATCGGCCTCGGTGGCCTGCGAGAGATGGTTGTAGCTCTCGAGTCAGCGACGATTGTTATGCGCGTGTTGAGTCGCGACTATTTTGTCGTGCTCGCGTTGAATCCGCACGGCAATCTCGGTCGCGGTCGTTTTGAGTTACGCAAAGCTGAATTGAAACTCGCCAAAGAGTTCGCGTTGTAACAAGCGGCTTCGCCCTTAATGGGGACACTATGAAACGAACACTTTCCTGGTCATTGCTTGTCGCAACGATCACCCTGCTCGGCTTCTGCAACGAAGTCCGGGCAGCTTCTTTTTACGGGAAAGTCATTGAGATCAATGACGGCGACTTGATTACGGTCTCGAACCAGAACCGTCCTGTCAAAGTGAGGTTGCTGGGTGTCGACGCTCCTGAACCTGGTCAAGCCTTCGCCGAGATTGCCAAACAACACCTCAAAGATCTGGTGATCGACAAAATGGTCACTGTTGAATATTCGAGTCTCGGAGTGCATAGCTCAGTTGTTGGCAAAGTAATTTTCGATGGCGTCGACATTTGCGCGCAGATGGTTCGCGATGGCGCTGCCTGGTTCGATATCAACAACAACAGCCGGCTGAGCGACATCGAACGACAGGTTTACGCTCAATCGGAAGCAGCTGCGCGAAGCGAGAGACGTGGCGTTTGGCAAAATGGAGATGCGATTGCGCCGTGGGAATTTCAGAGATTGCAAGCAATACGAGCATTGCCGAAGCCGAGTCCGAATCAAACCGATGCGACGACCGCGCCGCCAACGCAAAGACGGCCTGTTCGCAAGCCAACGCAGCTGAGTCCAGAAGCAATATTGGGATCGGATTATGTAAAAGCCGGGGACCAGTCAAGTGCCTCGTGGTATACGGCGATGGCCCCAATCGCACGTGATTGGCGAAAATTCGAACCACCCGGACAAGGCTTCTCTGTGGTCGTGCCAGACGGTGGGCGTAAGTCGCTTGATGTCACCTTCTTTGAAGACAAGCCAATCAACACTTATGCGTACCTGGTGAAAGACCGCTCGACGATGTATGGAGTGATTTGGCTCGCTGGTCCTACAGGTGGTGAACTTGATGAAGTAGCGATTCCAACTGCACTGGCCGGCATCTTGAAAGGTTTCTCCAAGAGTTACGAGAATATCGGCGAGAAGTACAAGTGCGACGCGAAGGCTCCAAAGAAGGTCGCCGTTACAGGCTACACTGCAATGGAGTTTGATCTGGTTGGCTGTCACAACCCGGGAGCAATTCGTGTGTACACGCGAGTGGTGGGTGAAGAACGCATCTTTATCATGGGGCTTTCGTTCTTCGAAGAACCGGATCCAAATGTGAAGCGGTTCTTGAATTCGTTTGAACTCAAAACCGAATAGCCTTAGACAAGACGACAGAATTTACAAGATTGGAGAATAAAGCGCTCAATTCTGCGTTTTAATCAGTCTCGTCTATCCTGTAATCCTGTCTAAGACTTTCTTCAGGGCAGCTTCACGTAAGGCATTCCACGCATGATGATTCTCTGTCGTCGGGCGACGCGCTTTGGATTCACTTGTGGATTAAAAACCGTCCGCGGATTGGGAATCATTGCTGACAGAAACGCGGCTTCGTTAAAACTGAGAGAGGCTGCGGGCTTGTGGAAGTAGTGTTGAGCCGCAGCTTCTGCGCCATAGACCCCGTCACCCCACTCGATTTCGTTCAAGTACAGTTCAAGAATGCGCTTCTTCGTTAATGTTCGTTCGAGCATGAACGTCAGAATCGCCTCCTGCCCTTTGCGAACGAACGATCGCTGAGAAGAGAGATAGAGATTCTTTGCGAGTTGCTGGCTGATGGTTGACCCACCACGTTTGAACTCGGGCAAGTTGGGGATCCAATCGTCGTCTTCGCCTTCCTTTTTCGCCTCCTTTGCCGCTTCTCGTTGGCCCTGTTCCCACGCTTTCTGAATAGCCTGGTAATCGAAGCCACGATGATAGATAAAGTTGGTGTCTTCACCAGCCAACACAGCGCGCTGAAGGTTTGGTGAGATTCGATCGAGCGGCACCCAGGCTTTTTCCTGTCGCGGCTCCTGACCTTTCAACCCTGCTTCGTCCGCGCGGGCATCGAGCAATGACGTCGACGAGGGATTGTTTGATCGCAAGCGCCATACGCGCACAAACATGATCGCTTCGTAAGCGATTACTCCCACAATCACGCCGATTGATATCTGAAAAATAAAACGGAGAATTCTGCGCATCTTGGGCTGCTCTAGAGTTCCTTTAACTTGTTTGCGCGGCGGCTTTGACGGCGCGCGGAAGTTCAAAGATCTGCTTGATCGTTCTAATCGTGTTGCAGTGAATCTCGACTGTGTCGTTGATGTCTTTGCCATAACCACCAGACATTACCGTGGCTACGGGCACTTCTCTTAAGAAGCATTCATTAAGAACGTGATGATCGCGTTTGCGCAAGCCTTCGATTGAAACTGCGAGGCGGCCGAGTTTGTCTTTCACGTAAGGATCGGCGCCGGCCAGGTAAAAAACGATCTCCGGATTCCAATCGAAGATGGCAGGCATCGAACCGACCAAACAGTTCAGGTACTCGTTGTCGTCAGTGCGGTCAGGTAACTCGATATCCAAACTCGATCTAGCTTTGAAGAGTGGATAGTTATTCGCACCATGAATCGAAAAAGTAAACGTCTCAGGATCCCCGGCAAAGATCATTGCAGTACCGTTTCCCTGATGAACATCGCAATCGACAATCGCGGCGCGACGAATGATGCCACGTTTACGCAGTGCGCGGATTGCGATAGCGACGTCGTTCAGCACGCAGAAGCCTTCACCGCGATCGGCGAACGAGTGATGAGTGCCACCTGCAAGGTTTGAACTGTAGCCACTCTCGAGAGCGGTTAGGGCCGCGCTGAGCGTTCCGCCAACAGCGTAAAAGGAACGTCGCACGAGCGATTCCGACCATGGCAATCCCAGCCTCCGGATCTCCCGCGGTGTTAACTGCCCGGCACAGAGTCGGGAAACGTAATCTTCTGTATGAACGAGCTTGACGTCTTCGAGCGCTGCAGGCGCAGGCTCAATGATTTCCTCGGGAAGAAGACATCCATCAGTCAAAAGTCGATCGCGGACGAGCTCGAACTTTCTGATTGGGAAAATGTGAGTGTCGCCGATATTGGCGTAGTAGTGTGGGGAATAAAAGACGCGCATGTGCTGGAATATAACTTAAAGCGTCTCGTTCATTTAAGGCAATTAAGCTCCTCAAGCGGGAGTCAGCGATGATCAGAGGTCGTGTCGACAATTGTAGGGACGTGCCTCCGTGCGCGCGCCCCTACAATTGTCTTAGCCAGAACATTCGTTGACAGTTCGGCGAGCCCAAGTTAATCTGTGATCCCGTGAATCTTACGGGCGGAAATTCCCAAAACATTCCCTCTAAAAACGCTATTGCAATCATTCCCGCTCGATTGGCGTCTACCCGTCTGCCCGGAAAGGCGCTGATCGACCTGGCCGGGAAGCCGATGGTTTGCTGGGTCGCAGAACGCGCGCGCGCAGCGAAAAATGTGTCGCGTGTGATCATCGCAACTGACAGCCTCGAGATTTATGCGCGTGCCGAGGCACACGGAATCGAAGTGGTAATGACCGATTCCAATCATGCGAGCGGCACAGATCGAGTAGCTGAGGTAGCAGCGGAGCTGTCGGACGCCGAAATCATTGTGAATGTTCAGGGTGATGAGCCGTTGATTTCACCGGAGACGATAGAGCAGGCAGTTGATGAAATGGAGAAGGACAGTGTCGCCGGTATCGTCACAACATGGGAACCGATTGAAGCGCTCGACGAGCTGCTTAATTTCGATAACGTGAAGGTCGTAGTAGGCGATAATGGTTACGCTCTCTACTTCTCGCGTTCTCCCGTGCCGTTTCCGCGTGACGCGTTTCTTAGACATGGGGATCCCAACGACGCGCTGATTTGTGAGCCGGAGTTGTGGAGTAACTATCGCAAGCACACAGGACTCTATGTCTATCGGCGCGAAGTGCTGTTACAGTTTACGCGGTGGCCGCAAACGAGGCTCGAAAAGTATGAAGGGCTCGAGCAACTCCGAGCGCTTGAGCACGGCGTGAAGATTCGTGTAATCAAGGCTGCTGCATCATCGATTGGCGTCGACACTCAGGAAGATCTAGATAAAGTACGCGCTCTGATAGAAGAGGGGAGATTTCAGTCTGCCGGATTGTGATTTATGAGTGATTGGATTGGATTATTGGTAATTGGATTTCTCGTCTTGTGCGGCATTATTGGTTTGGCTCAGCTCAGCAAGCCATATAACGTGACCCCAGAGGAGTTTGAGAAACGTGCTCAGGAAGGACCTGGACTACTAGGCGCTGGTTTGATTGGAATTCAGAAAGCGCTTGATCCTGCGGTTGAGAAAGCCGCGGCGGTTCAGGAAGATCTAAAGCAGGGCCGTTACGATGGCGAACAGGGATCAGGTGAGCCACCCGAAGCCGGACAGGGCGACGAAATTGACGACGAGGTGGTGTGAAATCATGTTCGATATGGAAGCACTAATCAGTACCGTCCGCGGTAGCGGATGGCCACTACTCAACGTTATCAG
>Ga0310890_10000452_pt1 | contig 13503 bp, 9 predicted proteins | sample T20D3metaG_FD_203751 | JGI IMG/M metagenome (GOLD analysis project Ga0310890, IMG submission 203751) | Lab incubated soil microbial communities from West Virginia University Organic Research Farm, Morgantown, WV, United States - T20D3 | ecosystem: Environmental > Terrestrial > Soil >... | reverse complement strand
CAGACGATCGGAGTGCGGGAAGCGCCATGTGTAATCCTGTGAAATCCTACACGATCAATCACCGAAAGCGAAAATTCACCAAAAGCCGCACCGTTCGGCCTAAAGGCAAACAACAGCAGGGGTTATCGGGATAGTATCCACCCCGATGCCCACACTCGTCCGCAGGCTCGGCCTCTTGAGCTCGATCGGGCTCGTCATCGGTATCACCATCGGCGGCGGCATCTTCCGCACACCCGCAGGCATCGCGGCGCGCGTGCCCGATCCGGTGTGGATGCTCGGCGTCTGGGTGCTGGGCGGAGTGATCGTGCTGTGCGGCGCGCTGGCCTTCGCCGAGCTCTCCGCCTCGATGCCCGAGACCGGCGGCATGTATGTCTACTTGCGTGAGGGTTGGGGCCGGCCCGCGGGGTTTCTTTATGGATGGGCGCAGCTCGTCCTGATTCGCGCCGCCGCGCTTGGCGGCATCTCGTCGGTATTCGGTGAGTACTTCCTGCGCGTCGTCGGCATCGATCCGGCCGCGCATCCCGCGTGGGCTGACTATCTAGCGGCGGGCGCGATCATCTTCGCCAGCATCACGAACATCGTCGGCGTGCAGCTCGGCGCGCTGTTCGCCGGCATTTCGACCATCGCCAAATTCGGTGCGCTGGCGCTGCTGGTGCTCGCATCGATCGCGATGGGCGGCAGCGTCGGCGGCTCGTTCGCGAACTTTGCATCGACGGGCGCACCGGTCGATCCGGGCGTCTTCGGTCTCGCGCTGATCTCGGTGATGTGGGCCTACGACGGCTTCGCCGATCTGACGTTTGCCAGCGGCGAGGTCAAGGATCCGCAGCGCAACCTGCCGCGCGCGATCATCATCGGCACGCTGCTGATCATTGCGATCTACCTCACCGCCAACGCGGCGTATCTCTATATCAATCCGATCGGCGTGCTCGCAAAATCCCGGCTGATCTCGGCCGATACGATGGGCGCGCTGTTCGGGCAGATTGGCGTGTCGTTCGTCTCGGTGATCGTGATGATCTCGACGTTCGGATCGCTGATGGGCAGCATGCTCGCCTCGCCGCGCATCTTCTTCGCGATGGCGGACGACAAGCTGCTGTTCGAGCCGATCGCGCGCGTGCATCCGAAGTGGAAGACGCCGCACATCGCGATCAGCCTGGCGTGCGTGCTTGGCGTCGCCATGGTGATGACGCAGACCTTCGAGCAGCTCACCGACACCTTCGTGCTGGCGATGTGGCCGTTCTACGCGCTGAGCGTCGCCGCGATCTACACGCTCCGCAAGTCGCAGCCGAACTTGAATCGGCCGTACAAGGTGGTGGGATATCCGTTCGTGCCCGCGGTCTTCATTGCCGCGGCGATTTACCTGGTGGTGAACGCGCTGATTACCGATCCGAAGTGGACGTCGATCACCTTCGGCGTCGTGCTGCTCGGACTTCCGGTCTACTACTTCTTTTTCTCCGGCAAGTCTGCGCCTTCTGTGGCCTAAAACATCCGCGACTGGCAGCCGTCAACAACCACAGTAGTGCCGCTGACCCAGCTGGCCTTCGGCGACGCCAGAAACGCGATCGCCGCGCCGACCTCTTCCGGCGTGCCGAATCGTCCGAACGGCAGCTCGCGCTTGATGAAATCGGCGATGCCCTGCGGATCGCTCTGCTGACGTTTCCACCACGATCCGCCTTCGAACATGATCGATCCCGGGGCCACCGAGACAACGCGAATCTGGTCCTTGGCCAGTTGCTGCGCCAGCGACTTGGTGAGGCTGATCTCAGCGGCCTTGACCGCGTTGTAGGTCATGCGGCCGCCTGATTCGCGGCCGAAGATCGACGAGACGACGACGATCGCGCCGCCGCCGCGCTTGCGGATGTGCGGCACGGCGTGCCGCGAGACACGGACCGCGGGAAACAGGGTTTGATCGAATGCTTCCTGCCACTCCGCGTCGGTGGTCGATTCGAGATCGGCGCCCTTCGCCACGCCGACGTTGTTGACGACCACGTCGATGCCGCCAAGCTCGCGCACCGCGGCATCGACAATGGTCTTCGCGCCGGCCTCGGTCGAGACATCGGCGACGGCATACGCCACTCGCGCATTCGACGCGGCCGTCTTTTGCAATGAAGCGGCCGCCTTCTTCAGCGTCTCTTCACCACGCGCGCAGATCAGCACGTGTGCGCCTTCGGCGATCAACGCCTGTGCCGCTCCCAGACCCAACCCGCGGCTGCTACCGGTAACGATCGCGACCTTGCCTGCTAACCCTAGATCCATCTACCGTCCCGTGAGGTCGTTCAGTTTCCAGTCGAAATCGTGGAAGGCCATGCGAAACGTGTTCTTGCGGAGGAACTCCGATTCGTTCGGCATGAGCACCGGATCGATCAACGCGAGCACGCTGCGCTCGAGCGGGCTGCGGGTCGCGTAGACCGCGGGCGCGTGATTCGACAGCGACTTCGTGAAGATCGGCTCGCGCCACGAGAAAATCGGATTCACCGACAGCCGTTCGTTCGGAATATCGACGAACACCAGGTCGCGGTTCATCACCAGCTCGCTCGTCATCGTCTGCAGCTGCGAATCGAGACGCGGGGCGGTGTAGGCCTCGCTCTTGAGGCGCGGGCTGCCGACGGCGCCGCGGCCGAGGGCGAGCAGCGCGCGCGCGTCGTTGAACTCGCCGATCACGTCCTTCTCGATCGAGTCGAGGGTCAGCATCCGTCCGGCGACGCGGAACTGCCGCCGTTCGAACGCGCCGGGAATCTGCCGGATGCTGTTGGGCGGGTAGTCGGGCGCCTTGCCGCGAATCGGATAGCCGTCGATCACGGTGCGCAACACCAACGCGTTGTAGGCGTTGATCCAGAACGAGAGCTGGCGATCCGGCGACCAGCCCTTCAGCGTGTCCGGCGTCACCTCGCCGAGCGATTGCACGTAGCGATCCAACTTGGCGCGCTCCAGCTTGAGCGCGTGGTAATAGACGAGCCCGTCGCGCACGTAGACGTCGAGGATCTCGTCGTACGGGCGATGCAGCGCATCGACATCGGCAGGCGTTGGTGATGGTTGCTGCGCGGTGATGCCGCTCGCGGCGAGCGCGATCAGCAGAATCGGAACATACGCTTTCATGGTTACAGTGCGGTAAGAAACCCGTTCAGCGCCGCGTTGAATGCTTCGGGCTGCTCGAGATTGGCGAGATGCCCGGCGCCGGGAATGATTACCAGCTTGGCGCCGCGGATCCCGCTGGCGATCCGCCGCGACTCCTCCACGGGAATCATCTCATCTTCCGCGCCGGTGATCACCAACGTCGGCACCGACACTTGAGCTAGCAGCGGCGTCGAGTCGGGGCGATGCATCATGCGATGGATCGCGCTGCGGACCGCGATCGGCGACTGCTGCTTGATCAGCCGACGCACCCCCGCCTCCACGTCTGGTCTCGATTCGTGCGTCGTCTTGCCGAGGAGCTTGGGCATCATCTCCCGCGCCACGCCCGACGGGCCTTCGCGATCGACCAGCGCCAGCATGTTGCGGCGGTTGGCGCGCGACTCCGGCGAGTCGGCGTCGGCCCGCGTGTTGGCCAGCACCAGGCCCTCGAAAATCTGCGGCGCCGATTGATACAACGCCAGCACCGCGTAGCCGCCCATCGAGCAGCCGCCGATCACCGCCTGCTTGACGCTGAGCTCCTGCAACAGGTCGACGACATCGTCCGCGTAGTCGGCCATCGACAACGCGCTCACCGAGTCGAGCTCGGTGCTCCCGCCGAAGCCGCGCAGGTCCGGCGTGATCAGGCGCCAGCCCTTAGGCACGCTCCGCACCTGCGGCTCCCACAGGTTCGCGCCGATCGGAAACGCGTGCAGCAGCACGAGCGCGCGAAGGCTGCGGTCGCCCGGCGCCGAGTCGAGATACGCGATTGTTCGTGAGCCGATATGACTGTACTGGCGGGTCATGGGAGAGCGTGTCCCGCATTGTAGTCCAGCTGTAACTCGGAACCCCTGACCTAATCCGCGCGCAACGCCGTCGCCGGATCGACCCGCATCGCGCGCCGCGCCGGAACGAGACACGCGATCAACGACACCGCCGCGAGCAACGTGACGACGATGAGATACGGCGTCACGCTGAGCGCCGTCACGCCGAACAGCATGCCGGCCATCAACCGCGCCGTCACCAGCGATAACACCACGCCGGCGATCAATCCGAGTCCGACTTGCGTAAGGCCCTCGCCGAGTATCGAGCCGAGCATGCGATAGGGGCTGGCGCCGATCGCCATGCGCACGCCGATCTCGCGGTTGCGCTGGCTGACGGCGTGGCTCATCACACCGAAGACGCCGACTGCGGCGAGCAGCAACGCCGAGAGCGCGAACACCGAGAGCAGCCACGCCATCGATCGCGGCGTCGCTACCGCCGCATCGATCACCTGCCCCATCGTCCTGATCTGAAAGACCGCGAGCTCGGGATCGAGACGCCGCATCGTCGTACTGATTGAGGTGGCGACAGCCTCCCCTGCGATCGCGTCGGTGACGACCCCCGCGAGTGGACCTAGTAACGACGTCCACGCGGCTGCCGGCATCGCCGGCAGGCCCGCACTGCGCACGACGATCGACAAGTCCCGGACGCTCGGCACCTGCCGATAGGCGAGAAACATTGACGGCGGCGGTTCCGTGTCGACTCCAACGTGGCGTTCGTCCCCGACCACGCCAATCACCTGGAATGGCGCCTGCGTCGACGCGCCGACGCGAACGGGCCGGCCGACTGGATCGGCGTTGCCAAATACCTGACGTGCAAGCCTGCGGTTGATCACGACGACGCGATCGCGTCCGATCGCATCTTCCGCCGTGAACGTGCGACCGGATAAGAGCGGCACGCCGAGCGTCTCGAAGTAGCCCTCGGTGATCCAGGCAACATTGGCGTTCTGCGATGCGGTCGGGTCGGCGGCGGGCGCATCGAGAGAAACAAAGCTGGTGCCCTGACGATGGTCGGCAATCGGGACCGCGTCGGTTAATCCGACCGACGACACACCCGGCAGTTCGCGCAGGCGCGCCAGCGTCTGATCGACGAATCGCGTCTTCGCCGCATTATCGGGATAGCGCGATGCGGGCAGCGTGAATTTGGCCGTGGTCACCTGTGCGGGACGAAATCCAGGATCAACGGCGCGCAATTGACGGAAACTCTCAACGAGCAACGCTGCGGTCACCAGCAGCGCAACCGCGAGTCCGATCTGGCCGATCGCCAGGGCTTGTTGCGCGCGCATCGCGCCCGGGCCGGAGCCACCCGATCGATCGGCGAGCCAGCCGGCCAGCCGGGTGCGCATCACGCCCAGCGCCGGAACCGCGCCGGCGAGAATCGCGGCCGCAATCGATGCCGCAGCGGCAAACGATGCGGTCCTCAGATCGACTTCCACGCTGCGCAAGCCGGGCATCGATGCCGGGCCAAGCAGCACGATGATGCGCACCAATGCGATGGCGAGCAGGAGTCCCACGGCGCCGCCGGCGATTGCCAGAGCGAGCGATTCGCAGATCACCTGCACCGCGAGCCTGCCGCGGCCGGCGCCGAGCGCCGTCCGGATCGCAAACTCGCGACGCCGGCCGACCCCTCGCGCGAGCAACAGGTTTGCGACGTTCGCGCACGCCAGCAGCAGCACGAACGCCACCGCGGCCACCAGCAATCCGACCGCGCGCCGCGAACTCGACGTCACCTGATCGACGAGCGGCACGACGTGCGCGCGCCAGGTGCGGTAGTCGGGAAAGTCGCGCTCGATCTGCTCCTGGATCTCGTTCATCTCACGATCGGCGGACGCGATCGTCGACCCGGGCGCGAGCCGGCCGATGATCGCAAGATAATGGGCGCCGCGTTGCCCCGCCTCGAGATTGACCGCGTGCGGAATCCACAACTCGGCCGGCTCCGCCGGCGGCGTGCCGCGTAACACCACGGCCGGAGGACACACGAACGAGGGCGGCATCACGCCGATGATTTCCGTCGGCACGCCATCAATCGGGATCGTGCGGCCAACGATGCTGCGATGCTGTTGAAAGCGTCGGCGCCACAGCGCGTCGCTAATCACCATCACCGGGCGGCCGTTGGCGCGATCCTCTTCGGGAAGAAACCAGCGCCCCATTTGCGGCTGCACGCCCAACGTCGGCAGCACACCGGCGGTGACTCGCGCGGCGCGGATGCGCTCGGGTTCCGCACCGCCCATCGTCACGTCACGCCATTGGAAGCCGCCCATCGATCCGAACGTCTTCGATCGCTGTTGCCATTCGTAGAGATTGGGGGGCGAGGCGTACATCACCGGCAGCGCGATCGTCGGAGAGGTTTCCCAGATCACCGCGAGCCGCTCGGGATTCGCGTACGGCACCGGGCGTAAGAGCACGTGATCGGTGACGGCGAAGATCGCGGTGGTGGTGCCGATGCCGAGCGCGAGGGTCGCGACGGCCACGGCCGCGAATCCGGGCCGCCGGATCATCAGGCGAAGACCGTAGCGAAGGTCCTGGAACATGCGCTGCCTCCCGCCCAGATTGGACGGGAAAGGCAGCGGGAAGGATTACTTGCCCGCCGTAGCCTTGGCGGAGGCGGGTCTAGATTTCGATCGCCCCGCCGAATGTCTTGAGGTGATCGCGGAACGTGTAATTCGGATCGGAATTGCGCTTCGCGACGTAGGTATCAAGATCCAGTTGCGATCGCAGCAGCTCGCCCTTGAGGAGGCGGGCGGCCTGCGCGCCTTCCCGCGACGCAATATCCTTCGCGGTTTCCACGATGCGATTGAGGTCCGCCCTGGGGACGACGACGACCCCGTCCTCGTCGGCGAACACGTAATCATCCATCGTGACGGTGACCGAGCCGAGGTTCGCGGCCTCGAGGGCCGTGACGTGGCGGCGGCGCAGCTCGAGCGGTCCGTTAACACAGGTGCCAAGACTCCACACCTTCGCGCCGAACGCGAGGATCGCGCTAGTGTCGCGATGCGTGCCCCAGCAGACCGTGCCGGCGATGCCGCTCATGAACGCCTCGCCGACCACCAGGTCGCCGATGCAGCCTTCGTCGTGGCGGCCGCCGTTGTCGATGACGAGCACGTCACCTTTCGTCGCTGCGGCGATCGCCTCGAGGAACACGTCGGTGCTGCCGGCATGGCGGGCCGGCCGCGCCGGGCCCGCGGCCCTGGCGCCCGCGATGTTCGGCTTCAGTCCGTACGGCCCGACGCGCACCGGCAACGACAGTTGCACGCAGGCATCGGCGATGAACGGAGTGGTCCAGTCAAAACCAGCAAGGATGTCGGCCATCCGTCAATCATGACGGAGCGCCGCGAGCGGATCAATTCGCGATGCGCGCCGCGCCGGAATCCAGCTGGCGACGAGCGCGACGATCAGCAGGCCGCCGCCCACCAGGGCATAGGTGAGCATATCGGTCGGCGCGATCTGGAAGAGCTGTGATCGCAACGCGCGGGTGGCGATGACCGCCGCGCCGAGCCCAATCACCACGCCGATGATGGCGAGCCGCCCCGCCTGCGTCATCACCATGCGCAACACCTCGCCGCGCTTCGCGCCAAGCGCGAGGCGGATGCCGATCTCGCGCGTCCGCTGCCCCACCGCATAGGCCAGCACACCGTAGAGGCCGATCGCGGAGAGCAGCATCGCCGTTCCCGCGAACGAGGCGATCAGCACCAGATAGAGACGCGGCTGCGCGATCGCGTTCGAGACGAGCTGGTCCATTGAGCGGACCGCGTACATCGGCACGTCCGAATCGAGATCGCGCAGGACGGTGCGCATGGGCTCAATCAGCGACGCCGCATCGCCGCGACTTTTCGCCACCAGGGTCAGGTACGAGATCGGCCACTGCGCGTACGCCAGGTACAGCGTCGGTGGCGCCGGCACCGCCGGCCCGAACTCCCTGACATCCGCCGCGATCCCGACCACCGCTCCGCCGGCCCGCTCGCCACCGAGACCCAGTCGCGTCCCGATGCGCAGCTCATGCCCCAGCGGATCGACCTCCTTCCACACGCGTTTTGCCGCGGTCTCGTTGAGGATGACGACCGGTCCGGTCCCGGTGCGGTCCGTGGACAAGAAGGGGCGCCCTCGCGGAATCGCGATGCCCATCGTCTTGAAGTAGTCGGGAGTGACGAGGCGGATCTGCAGCGTCAGCGCATCCTGTTCGTCATCGGACAGGGTGCGGCCGTCGACCGAGGACGTCGAGATGCCGAAAGCGAAACGCGTGAGTGGCAAGCCAGTATTGCCGCCGACGGATTCGACACTGGGATGCGTAGCGATGCGCGCCATCAACGTGTCGAAAAACTCCTGCCGCTGCAGCGGCTGCGCGTACTTCGAGTCCGGCAGCGTCACCCTGAACGTCTGGATTGAGGCAGAGTCGAACCCGAGATCGACCGCGAGCAGCCGCGCGAAGCTGCGTCCGAGCAACCCGGCACCGACCAGCAGCACGACCGCCAACGTCGTCTCTGCGACGATCAGGAAGCTGCGAATGCGCTGTCTTTTCGGATCGCTCGTGGTGCTGCCACCCTCCTCGCGGATCCGGCTCAGCACGTCGGAGATCGACGTCGCCTGCCACGCGGGCATCGTCCCGAACACCACCGCCGCCACCACGGAGACGAGCAGCGTGAATCCGATCACCGTAGTGTCGAGACGCGTCTGATTGATCATCGGCACGCCCACAGACGGGTCGAGCGCGGCAATGGCGCCGGTCGCCCAATACGCCAGCACGAGACCCAACGCGCCCCCTCCCACGCCGAGCAGCACGCTCTCGATCAGCACGCTGCGAAACAGGCTGGCGCGGCCTGCGCCAATCGCCGCCCGCACGGCCAGCTCACGGCCGCGGCCGACGGCCCTGATCAGCACGAGGCTCGCGATGTTCACACACACGATCAGCAGCACCAATCCAACGGCGCCAAGCAGCACGAACATCGAGCGCCGCATGCTGCCGACGAGCGCCTCACGCAACGGATGGACCGACGCTGAGGTCTCACGATTCGTACGCGGATACGCTTCGGCGAGACGAGCGGCCACGCGGCGCATGTCCTGGCGCGCCCCTTCAAGAGATGCCTCCGGCTTGAGGCGCGCGATGACGTCGATGTAATGCGCGCCGCGCTGTGTTTCCAGGTCGCGGGCGGTGAACTTGAACGGCATCCAGAGCTCGGATTGCAGCGGGAACTGGAAGCCCGCCGGCATCACGCCAACCACTTCGCGGGAGATGCCGTTGATCTGCAATTGCCGGCCAACGATCCTGGGATCGCTGCCAAATCGGCGCGCCCACAACGCGTGGCTCAGCACCACCACGTCACGCGCGCCCGGACGATCGTCATCGTCGGTGATTGTCCGCCCGAGCTTGGGCGCGGTTGCCATCACCGGAAAGAAACCGCCGGTGATCTGCGCACCCGAGATCTGCTCGGCAGGCCCTTCGCCGGTCAACGGATACGCACTCTCGGCGTACGCCGCCACATCGGTGAACGACGTGTTGTCGCGACGGTAATCCACGAGGTCTGGCGGCGACACCGTGCCGCCGATCTGATCCGGCTGCGTGAGATTGGTCTTGTAGATGCGGACGAGGTGATCAGGATTGGCGAATGGCAATGGGCGCAGCAGCACGGCGTTCACCGCGCTAAAAATGGCCGCGTTCCCACCAATGCCGATCGCCAGCGTCAACACCACGGTCGCGGTGAAGCCTGGCTTGCGCAACAATCCTCTCAGCGAGTGTTTGATGTCCTGCCAGATCATCCCAATCCTCCATCGATCCCAGCGCAGCCAGGCCGCGTGCACGATCGCGCCCAGCGCGCGCGGCAGCGAGGCGATCGGCATGGACTTGTTGAGCCGCGCCGCGCGCGCGGCGATAAACGCAAACTCGGCGCGCCACTCGCGCAGCCAGTCGCGGCGAATGTCGTACGGCACCATCGGCGCCGCCGCACGGAGGACGAGGTCGCACCAGCGCAGCATGATCACCCGCGCGCCGCGCGCGGTTTCCCCGCCGGCAACAGCGATCGATAGAACGCCGCCGCATCGGCGAGCGCCTTCACGCCCGGCGCCGTCAGCTTGTAATAGCGGCGCGCCGGCCGGCCGTCCGCGTGCGCGTCCTGCTCGTTCTCCCAGGCCGACTTGACGAAGCCGTCCCGCTCGAGCCGCCCCAATGCGGGATAAATCGTGCCGCTCGGCAGCTGCGTCTGGTCGATGATGTCGAAGCCGTACTGAAAGCCGTCCGCAATGGCCTGCAGCACGCACACGGCGGTGATGGACAGTCGTCGCATAGCCCTATAACGAAATACTACATAGCCTCAGACGAGATGTCACCCGGATTGGTTCGTGCTTCGCACCAATCGAACAGCGTACGGTTGGTGCTTCGCACCAACGACTACCGTGGCAGGAAATGACGAAAATGTGTGGCAGAATTTGCCACCCATGACGGCCGGACGCTCCCTTTGGCTCGTGCTGACCGCGGCAGCGGTCGGGGCCCTGGTCCTGACCATTGGTCCCCGCACTCATCCCAACGACGAAGAAGGCGGCTTTGATCAACCGGGGGCCGCCGCGTGGCACGACCTGCAGCGCCGGATCCCGATTGACGGCGGCGACATGCCCTCGCTCTACGAGCAGGCGTCGGCCTCGCTCGCGCGCCTGCAGCGATTTGCCTCGCGCATCAACCGCACCATTCCCGCGGCACAACCGGCCGCGCGCGTGTGGCTCGGAGACGATCGCATTTCGTCGACCGCGCTTCACGACCGCAGTCTCGCCACCGGCATCCTCGACGCGTGGACGCCGCTCGGTCCCGGCAACATCGGCGGCCGCACGCGCGTCGTCCGCTTTCATCCGACCGTGCCGACCACGCTTTTCGCGGCGGGCGTTTCCGGCGGCATCTGGAAGAGCGACGACAACGGCACGACCTGGCGGCCAGCCGGGGACGGCCTCACCAACATCGCGATCAACTCGCTGCTGATCGACCCGGTACGCCCGGATGTGATGTTTGCGGGCACCGGCGAAGGCTACTTTCGTGAAGAGATCCGCGGTACCGGCCTTCCCCTTCGCGGCAGCGGCATCTACGTCACGACCGATGGCGCGCGTACCTGGCAGCAGCTCGCCGCCACCAGCACGCCAGACTTTCACTGGGTGAACGATCTGGAATTCGGTGTCGCCGATTCGCGCCGCATTTATGCGGCGACACGTTCCGGCGTGTGGCGATCCACCGACTACGGCACGACATGGGCGCGGTTGCTGGCCGTGAACGTCCGCGGCGGCTGCCTCGACCTCGCGATTCGTCCTGATCGAAGTGAAGACGTGCTGTTTGCGTCGTGCGGATCGTACGATCAGGCAACGGTCTATCGTTTCCCACGCGCCGCCGATCGATCCGACGTCGAAGTGGTGTTGCGCGAACCTGATATGGGCCGCACCTCGCTGGCGATCGCCCCGTCGAACCCCGAGGTCATGTACGCCCTCAGCGCCAGCAACGCGGCAGGGCCGAACGGCATATATCAGCAAGGCCTGCTCGCGGTGTATCGCAGCGAACGCGGCGGGATTAGCGGATCCTGGGACACGCGCGTCGACAACAGCGATCCGACATTCCTTAATACGATGTTGTTGACCAATACGGCCAGCGCCTCGGCACGCATTTGCAATCCGCAGGGCTCCACCGTCATCCCGACGACGATGGGCTGGTATAACAACGTGATCGCAGTCGATCCGCGCGATCCCAATCGTGTGTGGGCCGCAGGCGTGGATTGGTTCCGCTCTGATGATGGCGGCCGCAACTGGGGACTGGCGAGCTTCCAGAGCAACACGCTGCCGTCGCATGCCCATGTCGATCAACACGCGATGACGTTCCATCCGCACTACGACGGCGACGGCAATCAGGTCGTGTTGATCGGCAACGACGGCGGCATCTATCGATCGTCGAACGCGCGCGCAGCAACATCGAACGGGCCGCTGGCGGCATGCACCGGCGGCACGCCGATTCAGGTCAACTGGACCTCACTCAATCGCGGCTACGGCGTGACGCAGTTCTATCACGGCACGCCGCTGCCCGACGGCGCGCAGTATCTCGCCGGCGCACAGGACAACGGCACCCTGTTCGGTTCAGACGCCTTAGGGCCCGATGGATGGCGGTTGGTGTTCGGCGGCGACGGCGGGTTCAGTGCCGTCCATCCGACGCAGTCCAGCACCTGGTTGATGGAGTTCCAGTGGGCCAGTCTCGGCCGCACCACGAACGGCGGCAACACCGTGACGCAGAATCGCACGGGGCTCGATCCGATCGTGGCGAGCTCGCTTGGCCCCGGCGGCAACTATCTGTTCATCGCGCCGTTCACGCACGACGCAGTCTCGAATGCGATCTGGCTGGGCGGCGAATACTTGTATCAAGGCCCGAACTTCGGCCTGACCTGGAACAAGGTCGCCAACTCGCGCGCGCCGGACGGTAGCCGCATCAGCGCCATCGCGGTTTCGCCGACCGCCAACGCCACGGTGATGGCGGGAACCGAAAGCGGTTACGTGCTGCGCACGACCGATGCAACCCAAGGTGTCGGCGCGATGCCATTCACCGCCACGCGACCACGCGACGGCTGGGTGACGTCGATCGCTTTCGACGCGCGCGCCGCGGCGATCTACGCCACCTATGGCAACTTCGGCGGGGCCCATGTTTTCCGCAGTATCGACAACGGCGCAACCTGGCAAAGCATCGACGGATCGGGACCAACCGGCATCCCCGACATCCCTGTCCACTCGATCGTCGTCGATCCGGACGACTCGCAGCGGCTCTACCTCGGCACCGACCTCGGCGTGCTGACCTCGATCGACGCCGGCCGCAGCTGGATGAGCGAAGAAACGGGATTCGGGCCGGCCGTGACGATGTGGCTGCAGATCGTGAAAGCGACGGATGGCAACAAGTACCTGTTCGCGTTTACGCACGGCCGCGGCGCGTGGAGAGTACGGCTTCAGTAATCAGCCGTTCATGCCTGCGCCTTGGGGCTCTTCACTACGGCGAGCACCAGGTCGCCAAGGTCTTCCGCCTTGCGATCTCCAACGCCGTAAACGTGCCGCAACTCTTCCTTCGTCTTCGGCTTCGACCGCGCGATCTCCCTGAGGGTCGTGTCGTGGAAGATGACGTACGGCGGCACGCGGCGCCGGCGCGCGATTTCCAGGCGCAGTACGCGTAGCTCTTCGAAGAGCTCGCGATCGACGCCTTCCCACCCCTCGGTCTCGACGCGGGCGCGCTTCGGCAGGCGGCGATCCGGACGCTTCTGGCGCGCGAGCGTCAGATCGGGCGCGGCGGCCGCGTCCTTTAGCAGGGCCAGGCCGTCATCGGTGATCTGCAGGATCGGATACTCGTCGCCGCCCTGCTGCAATAACCCGTGCGCGAGCAGCTGATCGATGTAGCCGCGCAGCTCGTCGATCGTCGCGTCCTTCATCAAGCCAAACACCGACAGCTCGTGATGGCCACGCGAGCGGACCTGCTCGCTGTCGCTGCCGCGCAGGACGTTGGTGACATGCGCCGCGCCGAAGCGCTGGCCGACCCGGGCGACGCAGGAGAGAACCTTGCGCGCGACGGTGATCGGCTCAGCGACGC